>Ga0208373_1000388_pt1 | contig 78885 bp, 70 predicted proteins | sample RifOxyC2_FD_184036 | JGI IMG/M metagenome (GOLD analysis project Ga0208373, IMG submission 184036) | Soil microbial communities from Rifle, Colorado - Rifle Oxygen_injection C2 (SPAdes) | ecosystem: Environmental > Terrestrial > Deep subsurface > Rock core/Sediment | place: Rifle, Colorado...
AGGCGGCGGCGGCTGGTAATTAGTTGAAATTCTTCCCATATTGGCGCGATAAACGGCTATATGGGAAAATTCACTCATATTCATCTGTTTAGACCTGGCAGAAGGGTTAATCTACATCAATTTCCCGCTTTTACTTTTGGCTGGCAGGCCAGATGGGGAATCCCTCCTTCTATCAACGCTTTAACTGCCGCAAGAGATTGGGCCAGGATGCAACGCTCACACCAATTTGGCCTTGAAGGCAATCCACATCTCACAGGCTCAGAAATAGCAGAAGCAAATATTGACCTCCGTGCCTTGTGTGCTGTTGATCAAGAAGTTGCCTTGCATGTCCTGGAAAGGTCAAATGGGCGTCATCGTCGTTTAGCCGGAGAATTTACCAAAGGTAAAGCCTCTTTTCGTAATGAAGTGTGCAGGGCCCTATTAACCACCGGTATAAATGATAGACAACAGGCGTATCGACTTTATTGTGTGGTTTCCATCTTGTCCGAAATAGCAAATTTCAAGCCGGATGACTTTGCTCGGATGGTACTGGACGGCAACTTGGCCGTCCCTTTGTTGGAAAGATTCAGTCAACCAGGTGTTATTGCCCAATATTTAGAATGGTTTCGGCAGGGGTTTGATGATTATTCGCCTGTTTTGAGGATTATTCTTGTCTCAGCCAGAGAGCGACAATTACACCGCCCGCTTTGGGAGGCGCTTTCTCCAGATGCACAGGAGTTTTATCTGGATTGTTTATCAGAGGCAGATGAAATTGCTAGGCTGGTGGATATTGCCAGGCGGGGAGCTGCTCTGCCAGGCTGGAAGGCTGAATGGGGGGACCTGCCATCCGACGCAGATATTGCTAATGCCAGAGCCTTCGCTACAGCAGCAAGAGTTGCCTATCCAGATTATGCTGTTCCAGGATTAGCTTATGACGCTCATGAAAAAGAAATTAACCTTGCCGCTTTATGGTTAATTGATCGGGAAATTGCCCTGGCTGTTTTTGCTTATGCCAGTGGAATTCACGATGATTTAATCACTGGCATGAGAAGCCTGGAATCACGCGGTTTATTGGCAGAGGTAACTGCCGGTCTGGTAAGTATGCCTGGTTGCGGACCAGCCAGGGCCATTAGATCATATCTTTGGGCAGTTTTCGGTAGTTTTGAAAAGGCTGCCGATTTTTTAAATCGATACAATCTCGGTTTTGGGTTGTTGAAACAGTATACAACCTTGAGATCAGAGTTAAATCTGGTCGCTGGCGGTTTTCTCCGTTTTTTAGACAGGCACGGAAGACAGCAGGAATTATTCGCTCAATTAACGCTTGAGGAATTACGCCTGCTTAATGAATTGCTGCCGGATTCCTTGTCAATTGATCTCCCTGGTTCTCCTGCGGCGGCATCGCCGGAAATAGGCTGGCAGGCTGAATGGGGTGAAAGGCCCTCTCCTCAAGCAATGGCGGCAGCCAGCAGGTGGGCTCAAGAAACAAGAATGTCCGAAGATATTATGAGACCCAGAACCTGTGAAAGCGCCAGACAAAATAAAATTAATTTGCGCGCACTATATCTGGTTGATCCTGATTTGTTAATTATCGTACTGCGCCAAGCTCATGGTTGTCACTCACAGGTAACGATCGAATTAGGCGAGCACTTTTTCTTTGCTTGTTTGGCCAGCCCATTATTGCTAAGTGGTGGAATCAATGAATTAGCAAGATTTATGGCTACATTCGGTATTCTTGGACCGGAAAATGAACTCAAAGTCCTGAGAAAATACCAATTGTTGAGAGATTATATTATTGGAGCCTGCAGAGCTGATGGGTGCGACGCTGCTTATGTCTTAATGATCTTTATAACCATGGAAATAACTGCGGCGGAATGGAACACTCTTCCTGACGAAGCAAAGCAAGCGTTAAGACGGCTATCCCCGGAAATGGGGGAACCTGAAGAACAAAGAACTTCTCCAGCTATTGACTGGAATCCTAATTGGGGAGAAGCGCCGACGCCTCAGGCTGTCGAAGCGGTGCGTAGATGGGCGGAACAGACAAGAAGGGAGGCTAGAGATGGTGGGGATAATTGGATGAACTCCCCGCAGTTAGCAGAGAAGGCAATTAGAGCTGGGGTTGATCTCTTTATTTTATTACTTGTCGACACTGAATTGGCAATTTGGCTTATTGGTAGTGCTGATGGAAATCATTATGAGGTTGGAGAAGGTTTGGGAATATGTTCAGCCGCTGAAGAAATTTCCACCGCACAACACGCAAGAATTATTTATTTATTAGGCACACTGTTCTTTAGAGAAGAGCCTGCGGCGAACAATACGGAGCAGATAAGAAGGAGTATTCTTTCTATTTATCATATGTTTGTTGCTCCCGTCAATCCAGTAGAAGTCGCGGGAAGACTTCTCTATGAAAGCGGCCTAATACAGCAGTTGGTTGATGTATTTATTGCTTCTGGGATTGCAGAAGCTGCTGAGATGCTTGGTTGGATAATGATTTATCTTAATCAATCTAATCAAGCCTTGTCATTTTGGGCAACACTTAAAAATGAAGCTCGAGAGGCTCTAGTAAAAGCAGATGTGGTTTGGTGTCGAATTGTTAACCAGCAGTGGGAAGAATCTTTGCGAAAGACAACATCTCCTTCTGTTTGGCAGGTTGAATGGGGTGAAGCGCCTTCTTCCCAAACAATGGCCAGTGCCCGTGAATTTTATGCTGAATTCCAGCCACAATTATCAGAAGTCAACCCAACAGATGTTGCTAATGAGGCGGTCGGTCGTGGACTGGATTTTGGGGCACTATACTTAATTGATCCGGTTTTTGCGCTGGATATGCTGGCTTGCATTCAGGGGCGACATGATGAAGCTTTAAGGGGTTTAATGCGCCACTCGCCAGCATTTATGGCGTTGCTTATCCGAGGCTTGCTTGACCCTTCGCCAGAACTGTTGGCCTTGGGGGGCGAAATGCCGTTTTATGCCGCTGTGGCATTGACCATGTTAACAAAAATAAGGTTTTCCGGGACCTGGGGAGATAGTGTTTTCTCATTTTGCGAAGTACATGACCTGGAAGATTTGGTCCTGGACAGAGCCCAAAATCGGAGGGTATTGGCGGGTATGGACCCAAATTGGTCAACCAATGTGGGTCATATGGTTGGATTCATGCTTTCTTCCGGACGTCGCTCTGTTTCTTCGCGTGTAGCGGCTCCGCCAACAAAGGTTGAGCAATTTGTTGGTGAAGCTGTCGCCCTGGCCGGAGACAATCGATATATTCCGGAGGTAGTCACCCTATTTTTGGAGCGATTTACCCTTGATGAGCGGCCAGATGCCTTGCAGCAATTAATCAGCCAAAATCGTCAATTAGCCGGGCTGATTGTCCGGAGTGCAGTTGGTAAGCATACCGAAGTTACGGCGGTCTTAAACAGACTGCCCTCAAAAACAGCCGCGGAGCTGATTGAGGCTGAGCTTGCTTTGGTCAGCGATACTTTGCTGGCCGATCAAACTGCTTTGGCGGAATTCCGCCGCCTTGATAATTTTGGTGCACTTAAAGGTTGTTTTGAACTGCGGCCAACCGAAGGTGGGGCAGGGATAGTTATTTCTCCAATTTGGGAGGCGCTTTCTCCCCATGGCAAGGCGGAATTTTTTCGCGTCTTCCGCCTCTATTGTTTGACTGTCAGGGAAATGTTCACAGAGATGCTCCCGCTTGCCTTTGCCAGAAAAATGAGAGAGCTGCCGCCGGCAGAATTGGCAGAATTAAGCCGGGTTGTTCCCGCAGATGTTAAAGAATTCCTTAAAGTGCGTCATATCGTCGACCTTCAGGCCGATTATGATCCGAGCAAGTTTCCGTTGCCATCAACGACCAAAGCCTGTCCCTGGGATCCGGCTTTTGGGCAGGAACCTGAAGAACTTGGCGTGGTTATAGATTTTCTGGCAAGAATAAACGAATATGCCATTGAGCATTGGGGTGAGGTCCCATATTCCTGCCAAATGCAGCAGGCTTTTACCGACGCTTGCCCGTTTGACGAGCTGCCGGCCGCTTTTCGAGCGCTCTGGTGCGATGAGCCAACTGTCGCTGCGACAATTATTCGGACCGTTAAATTTCATGAAGGTGCCCGGCAGATGCTTTCAGGTTTAACTCCCGCTCATCTGGCACATCTTCTGGATGTTGCCATCGTCGGGTTGCCGGCGTTCAATAACCGTGATGGCCTGGAACTTTTTGATCACTACGACAGCGGCGCGCTGGTGCGCGGACTTTGTCTGTTGCCGAAAGAAAGGGTGGCAGAGGCACTGCAGCAGGTTCAGCCGATGACACTGGCCAGGGTGTTTGATCAGATCTATGCGGTGACATTTTTACTGACGGAAAAAAGGCGAAGAACCTACCTGGCCAACCTCCTTACAGAAATATTAGTCGAGGAAGGGATGCTGGCTGATCATGTTGCCGCCGCGCTTACGGCTTGTCAGGCGGAAACAGCCTTATGGATTAAGCAATTGTATGGTGGGCGTCTTGACCTGGCGGCAACATTATCCGGCGCGGCAGCAAAACATGGCAGCGACCCGATTATCGCCTCTTTGGCCGAAGAGCCGCTGACCCAGGCGCGCATGATCTGGCTGCTTAATCAGGGATTAGCTCTGATTCCACAACTAACTGCCCAATGGACAAAACCGGTCCCACAGCCCGATATTGCTGCTGCTGTTACCGGCTTACGACAAGCTTTATCTGTATCGCTTGGTGGCCAGGCAGTATTGCGGGTAGGCGAGCTTTGGGATCTCTTGCACACTGCGGCAACTCTTGCCCAGGCCTTGCATCTGGATGATTACCTGGCCGCCAGAGAATATCTTTATCTGACACGGTTGGCCGAACAATTGGCCGAGTACTATGCGCTGGCTGTTTATGCGGGGGAAATGACCTTACCTATCAGGATTGCCAGAAAAGACGGGGTCAGCTTTGCCGGCCAGACGACAGCGCAATTGGTGATTGTCGATGCCGCTGACGAGTTAACACTGCAGGCGCATCTCACTGCCGTCCGTCCTTTCCAGGCGGTTGTTTCTCGTCGTTATCCGACTCGTTATTCTGATACCACTGATGTGCCGGCCATGCTGACCGCGCACGGGGGCGGCGAATATGACCATGACACAATGAAAGCCTTGAGACAGAGGGCCGCCGGCAATAACCCGCTCGTCGGCTCACATCCGGGCATTACCAGATTACTTCGCCCCTTTGACGGCCAGTGGGTGACAATTATTTTAAGCCAGTTAGGGTCTGTTTTGCGTCTTGCCACACCAGCAGAAATCAATCAGGCCAGAGCTAGTTACAATTTATTAGATGTTCCTGATTCCAGTACAGAATCATTAGCTCCGAAAATAGTTAAGCTGCTCGACCTTAAGGCGCTGGAAATACCTGTCCCGGCATTCGTCCCATTCTCTGCTGAATTATCTGCACAGTTTTATGAAAGGCTTGGCCTGGCCGGGAGGATCAATATTATACTTGGAGCTAATCAATTGGTTGAGACGGTGCAAAAGTTAGCCCGGATTAGGGACTTAATAACTCAAGCTCCACTGCCGGCAGAAATTGCCGCTATCATTTTGGCGGCCAACGGGGAACTGCCCGGCGAATATAGGATTTTTCGGCCCAGCGCCAACTTTGAAGATCGTGATGACTTTGCGGCTGCCGGTTACCTTGATTCCCCTGTTTCCACTAACCAGGAATCTGCCCTGATCCAAGCAGTGTTAGCGGGCTGGGCCAGTTATTGGAATTATCAACCTTTCATGGCTCGAGTCAATCATGGTTTAGATCATTATGCCTATTTGCCCAGCGGAGCTTTAATGCATTTAATAGTTGGCCGGGCGGCGGGTAATATGATTGTTCGACCGGGGGAGATAGAAATTTCTGCTGTTCCAGGCCAGGGCCAAGGAGCGATGAGCGAGGGGGTGCCGGTTGATCAATATCGGCTGGAAGGCGAAACGATTCAATATACCCCTCCGGCCTCGCCCAGGACATTTATGATGGGTTTGCATGATGGACGGCTGCAGCGGATTCCACTTCAAGCTGAGACAGCTAATGACCGCGCGATTTCGCCACAGGAAGCAAGAATCCTGGCCAGATATGGTAAATTCATGTTGGCAAATTTTGGCCCCCAGCCGCGTGACATTGAATGGGTTGTCGACGAAAATGGGGTCTGGATTGTGCAAGATAGAGCTTACTTGCGATAGGGCTGAAATTCGGCTATAATCGTTAGGGTCATGAATGATGACAAGAGCTTTACTCGCACTTGAAGATGGTACAGTTTTCCACGGCAGCTCTTTTGGTTCTCCAGGAGAAAAGAGCGGCGAAGTAGTCTTTAATACTTCCCTCACCGGTTATCAGGAAATAATTACCGACCCCTCGTATAAAGGGCAGATTGTTTGCATGACTTATCCCCTGATAGGCAATTATGGGGTCAACGATGAAGATCTCGAATCTCCCCGGCCAAGCTGTGAAGGTTTTATTGTCAGAGAAAATTCTCGCCTCGCCTCAAATTTTCGCTCCCAGCTTAAATTGGACGAATACTTAAATCAAAATGGCATTGTCGGGATAGAAGGGATCGACACCCGCATGCTGACCCGGCGTTTGCGGACAAAAGGCGCCCTCAAAGCGGTGATTTCCACTATCGATCTGGATGAAAAAAGCCTGATAAAGAAAGCCAAGGATTCTCCGGGAGTAGAAGGGGTCGATTTAGTTAAGGTCGTTACCTGCCAACAGCCGTATCTTTGGGACGAATCAAAATATGGCCAGGCTTTTGCTGGAGTCAAGAAAAAATTCCACGTCGTAGCCTATGATTATGGGATCAAATTTAACATCCTGTGTAATCTCCAAAGGGTCGGCTGCAAAGTCACGGTTGTCCCGGCTGACTTCCCGGCCAAAGAGCTCCTGGCCATGAATCCAGACGGCATCTTTTTATCGAACGGGCCGGCTGACCCGGCGGCAGTTACCTACGCCATCAGCAATATTAAGAAACTAATAGGTAAGAAACCGATTTTTGGCATATGTTTAGGCCATCAGTTACTTGGTTTGGCTTTTGGCGGGAAAACTTATAAGCTAAAATTTGGCCATCACGGCGGTAATCAGCCGGTCATCGATCTGAAAACCAGAAAGGTTGATATTACGGCCCAAAATCATGGCTTTGCCGTCGATATTGATTCGATCCCCAAAGGACAAGTCGAATTGACCCATATCAACCTCAATGACAAGACGGTTGAGGGGATGAAGCATGTTTTCCTGCCCATTTTTTCAGTGCAATACCATCCCGAGGCGGGCCCGGGCCCGCATGACGCACACTACCTGTTTAACAGATTTACGGAGCTAATGGCCAGTGCCTAAGAGAAACGATATAAAAAAAATTATGATTATCGGCGCTGGGCCGATCATCATTGGCCAGGCCTGCGAGTTTGATTATTCCGGTTCGCAAGCCTGTAAGGCGCTGCGTGAAGAAGGTTATGAGATTGTTTTAATAAATTCCAACCCGGCGACTATTATGACCGATCCTGATATGGCGCATCGGACCTATATTGAACCGATCACAGTAGAAAGCTGCTGTAAAATCATTGAAAAAGAACGGCCCGATGCCTTGCTGCCGACGATTGGCGGACAAACCGCGCTCAATATTGCTGTTGGAGTCGCTGAGACCGGCATCCTGGAAAAATACGGGATCGAAATGATTGGGGCTGATGTCAAGGCGATCAAGACGGCCGAAGACAGGGAGCTATTTAAAAAAGCCATGGAAAAGGCTGGGCTTGATCTGCCCAAAAGTGCTTTTGCCAGAAACATGGAAGAAGCTAAATTGGCCAAACAAAAAATTGGTCTGCCGGTAATTATTCGGGCCAGCTTTACCCTTGGCGGGACTGGTTCCGGCGTGGCCAGGACGGATGAGGAATTCCTGGAAATTGCCAAAAAAGGGCTGGAACTCTCGCCAATATCCGAAATTTTGGTTGAGGAAGACCTGACCGGCTGGAAAGAGTATGAGCTGGAGGTCATGCGGGATAAAAAAGACAATGTTGTCATCATCTGTTCAATCGAAAATATTGATGCCATGGGCGTGCATACAGGTGATTCCATCACCGTGGCGCCGGCGCAGACCTTGACCGATCGGGAATATCAGAAGATGCGCGACCAATCAATCGCGGCGATCCGGGCAATTGGCGTGGAAACAGGCGGCTCGAATATCCAGTTTGCTGTCCATCCCGAAACCGGGCGGATGGTGATTATTGAGATGAACCCGCGCGTTTCCCGCTCATCGGCTTTGGCTTCCAAGGCGACCGGTTTTCCGATCGCTAAAATCGCGGCTAAGTTGGCTGTCGGTTATTCATTGGATGAAATCCCCAACGATATTACCAAAGAGACCCCGGCCTCATTTGAACCGACAATTGATTATTGTGTAGTCAAAATCCCCCGCTTTACTTTCGAAAAGTTCCCCGACACTCCGGCTGTTATTGGCACGGCGATGAAATCGGTCGGCGAAACAATGGCCATTGGCCGGACTTTTAAGGAAGCGCTGCAGAAAGGTTTGCGCTCACTAGAGGTCGGTCGGGCCGGTTTGGGGGCGGACGGGAAAGAATTTATTGATGAAAAACTCTTGTTGGAAAAGCTGAAAACTCCCAATGATCGGCGCATTTTTTACATTAAAAAAGCGCTGCAAATCGGGATGTCGATTAAGGAAGTTTCTGGCTTGACCAAGGTAGACCCCTGGTTTTTAGATAATATTGCCCAAATCATTGAGATGGAAGAGCAGGTGCGCAGCGCGAAAGGCGAAATTCTTTCGAATAAAGAGTTTATGTTTAAGGTTAAGCAGTTTGGCTTTTCTGATAAGCAATTGGCCTATATTACGGGCAAAACGGAAAATGAAATATACAAGATTCGCAAAGAGATGGGTGTCTCTGCCGTCTATAAGCTGGTTGATACCTGTGCGGCCGAATTCGAGGCTTTTACCCCATATTATTACTCGACCTATGAGACAGAAGATGAGGTCAAGCGGAGCCGCAGAAAAAAGGTGATGATTTTGGGGGGAGGGCCGAACCGGATTGGCCAGGGGATTGAATTCGATTATTGCTGTGTCCATGCCTCTTTTGCCTTGCGCGAAGCGGGGTATGAATCGATCATGGTTAATTCCAATCCAGAAACGGTTTCGACCGACTATGATACCTCTGACCGATTATATTTCGAACCGCTGACACGGGAAGATGTCCTCAACATAATCGATAAGGAAAAACCAAACGGGATCATAGTCCAATTTGGCGGGCAGACCCCGCTAAATTTGGCCATGCCCCTGAAAAAGGCCGGGGCCAAGATTATTGGGACCTCGCCTGAACAGATCGACCGGGCCGAAGACCGCAAGAGGTTTGCGACCATGCTGCGAAAACTCAAGTTGAACCAGGCGCCCAACGGGACAGCCTATTCACCCAAAGAAGCAAAAAAGATTGCCAAAAAAATCGGTTATCCCTGTCTGGTCCGTCCCTCCTATGTTTTGGGCGGCCGGGCAATGCGTCTGGTTTATGACGAAAAAGATTTGGATGAATTTATGTCGACGGCGGTCCAGGTCACTCCGGACCATCCGGTATTAGTTGATAAGTTTTTGGAAGATGCCATCGAAGTCGATGTTGATGCCGTATCTGACGGCAAGCAAACAGTGGTTTGCGGTATCATGGAGCATATAGAAGAAGCCGGGATCCATTCCGGCGATTCGGCCTGCTCACTCCCGCCATTTTCCCTCTCCCAGGAAATCATCCAGGAAATTAAAGAAGCCACTTATGCCATGGCCAGGGAACTTAAGGTAAAAGGGCTGATGAACGTCCAGTATGCGGTCAAGAACGACCGGGTTTTTGTGCTTGAGGTCAACCCCCGCGCTTCCAGGACGGTTCCCTTTGTTTCCAAGGCGACCGGTATCCCTTGGGCGAAAGTTGCTACCAAAGTGATGATTGGTATCAGTTTGAAAGAGCAGGGGGTTGCGGAGGTTGAACCAAAACATGTCTCGGTAAAAGAAGCAGTTTTCCCTTTCAATCGTTTTCCAGGTGCTGATGCGGTCCTGGGCCCGGAAATGCGTTCAACCGGAGAGGTGATGGGGATAGACGATGATTTTGGCCTGGCCTTTATGAAATCACAAATCGGGGCTGGCCAGAACCTGCCGCTAAAAGGGAAGGTCTTTGTCTCGGTTAATAACCGTGATAAGCGTTCAATTGTTTATATCGTCAAAAAGTTAGTTGATTTGGGCTTTGATATTGTTGCCACCTCCGGCACGGGCGGAGTCTTAAAGAAAAATGGTGTTGATTGCCAGGTTGTTAATAAGCTGGGCGAGGCTAAACCGGATATTTTGGATCTGGTCAATAAAGGTGAGGTTTCCTTATTGATTAATACTCCGGCGGGAAAAAAGACCAAATATGACGAGGCCAAGATCCGTTCCGCCGCAGTTATGCATAACATTCCGTTGATTACAACAATCTCCGGTGCCCAGGCAACAATTAACGGGATTGAAACGTTCAAGAAAAAAGGCTTTGGCGTCAAAGCCCTGCAGGATTATCACCGCTGATATCTGGCTTCAACCGCTTTGGCTAGGGCTTGCTTGATGATCCCTCGAGCTGCCATCACCTCTTGATTGAGCTCACCAAAACTTTCATAACCAAATACGTCCAGGACCTTGGCTGTCGTCTGTGCCGGATTAGCCAGCGGGAATTGCGGTGCCAAGCCCGGGGTGGTTGCGTCCCCATTGGCGAAAATACCAATGACTGCCCGAAGTTTGAGCAGATAATCAATCGCCCAGAATAGTTGATCTCTTAATGGCTGGCCAAAGAACTTCTCATAAAAAGGTGATTCAAGATAATCCCCATATGTATGCCTGACAGATCCTGTCTCAGATGCCTCGGCGTAAGCCAAAATTGACAACAACATCAATCCCACCTTGTGGCCCCCATAGCGTTTGGCCATTAACCAGGCGCCATCAAGGTCAAGGCAATGGCTATAGTTGCCAAGTTTGGGGTGCTTCTCAATGTCTGGAGAGCGCTGCAGGTTCATGAGTATCTTGCCCAGGGATTGTTGCAGCTTGACCAGGTCTATGGCTGCCTGGAAGCGAGACCGATAGTCCTTAAAAGCGGCAGCATTACCGAAAATATATTCTGAATCATGGATAAAACCAAAAACCGGGTTGCCGGCCATAAACCTTCCGACGGCAAAAAGATTGTAGGCTGAATAAAAGGCTGGTTCCCTGACAGCTGCCCAACTTGCCCATTCGAGCGTGTCTTTTCCTCCAACAGAAAAGATCCCACGACTCCTTAATACTTGCACAATTTTCATGACTATGTCCCGGCGAATTCGACGACTGGCCAGCAATTGTGGGTCAACAGTGGCCAAGAAGCCTTTGTTTTGAGAAGCCAGGTTTAGCTGGTTATTATGAATTGCCCATTTAGGCAGGGAGAGGGTGGTGGTCAAGGCATCGATTAAGGCTGATTCAAAACCGTGCAGGCGGGCAAAATCTTGTTCCGGATAAACCAAATTAAGATCGAGGTCAGATCCCGCGTTGCAGCTCCCCTTGGCAAAAGAGCCAGCTTCAAACACAATCAATTCATCTGGATTGATCCTTCTTTGGTCTGCCAGTTCTCCGGCTAACTGTTGAATATTGGCAAATACCAATGTTTGCAATTGAGCGGCCACTGGTTGAATTGGCTGGCCATGGCGGGCTGCGTCCAGCGTCCGCTGTTTGACTCCAATCAAGCCATGCGAAAAATCATCGCGTAGAATGTGTAATCTTGGAATGACAGCGGTTTTCATAGCAATTTATCGTACAAAAAGGTTAAACATTTCAATTATATTGTAAGGTCTTGACAGCTGGCTTGTTAGTGCTACTATTATGATATTAGTAGCACTTAAAAGGAGAAATAATGCATATTCCAGACGGGTTTCTTGATCCCAAGGTGACGACAAGTTTACTGGGTGCCGCCGCGGTCGTGCTGGCTTTTTGCCTGGCCAAGGTCAGAGAGGCAATTACTGTTTTAAAACCAGCGACGGTTTTGGCTGGGGCGGGAAAAATTGCCGGTAATCTTGCCGGTTCTTTTCGTCGGGTATTATCTTTTGAAGGGGAAAATACCTTACATAAAATGGGGATGGTCGCTGCCTTGATTTTTGCCGGGCAGATGTTTAATTTTCCCATCAGCAACGGGACTTCCGGACATTTGATTGGCGGGGTATTGGCAGCCGTTTTGCTGGGACCATTTGCTGGCGCGTTGGTAATTGCCGTTGTTTTGTCGGTGCAGATGCTCTTTTTTGCTGATGGGGGGCTGCTGGCAATCGGCGCCAATATTATCAATATGTCATTTTTCGGTACGATGGTGGCTTATTACGCTTACTATTATTTGAAAAAAGTAATGCCCGAGTGGTTGGCAATTATGGCCGCTGCCTGGGGTTCGGTCCTTCTGGCGGCTATGGCTTGTGCGTTAGAGCTTGCTTTGTCGGGCACGACAACTCTTAGTATGGTGTTTATGGCAATGATCAAGGTTCATGCAATAATTGGCCTTGCCGAAGCACTAATTACTTTATCACTGATCAAGCTCTTTCGTACCACATTCAAGGAAGCTATCTGAAATGAAACAGCTATTGTGGTTTGTCCTGACTATAACAGTCTTGGCGGCTATTTTTGCCTCTAACAGTCCCGATGGCCTAGAATATGTTGCGGATAGGTTTGGCTTTTCAGCGCAGGCGGTGGAACGCGGCGCGCCATTGGCAGGTGTTTTAGCGCCCGCTGCCGGAGTGGCTGGCGTGCTGATTATTTTAGGAATTTTCCGACTGGCTAATTTCATTTTCAAGAAGTCTGTTTGCCTTATTATTTTATCCATATTTATAGCTTCGCCCATAATGGCCGCCCGTCCGCTGGTGACAGACGATTTTTATACTGTGGCCGAAGGGGCATACGAGTTGGAGATCGGCTATGCTTCCACGCAAAATCAGTTGCTACTGGCCAATACGGCGGCGCTGTCTTTTAAACGCGGATTTTCTGCTTTCTTTGACCTGGGTTTTGAGCTCCCCTATACAACGTCTATCCCCTCCGGAATGAATGATGCTTATTTGCATGCCAAATATCGTTTTTGGCAAGCCAGTGACAATGAAGGGTTAACTGGCCGGATCGATTTTAAGTTTAATAATGGTAATATTAATCAGGGACTGGGCAGCGGCGATAACGACTATTGCCTGATGCTTATTTATTCAAAACAGTATGGAAAAGGGAAAGCGCACTTTAACCTTGGACATGTCAATGTCGGCATGAATGCCGGTATCCAGAGTGATGATTATCTGGCCTATCTGGCGGCCTACGAGTTCCCAATAATTGAGGGGAAGAGCGATTTAGTTTTCGAATATGTGGCCAATAATGCTTTACAGCCAAATCCGGCTTTTATCCAGATTGGCGGCCGGATAGCGATGAGTTCTGTTTTGAAGCTCGATGCCGGTTACAGTTTTGGCCTGAATAGTAATTCAATCAAGAATAGCCTGACTTATGGCCTGCATTATGAGTTTTAGAAGGGGGAAAGATGTTACAACAATTGGCTGATTTTATCACTTTTAGGCTGTTAAACTTGCAACCGGGCAGCCATCTGGCCGAAAGCGTGAATTTCTTTTTTTATGATGTCCCCAAAATTTACCTATTATTATTAATAATTGTTTATCTTGTTTCTATCATCAGGACATTTTTGGGCCAAAGAAGGATTCGCCAAATATTAAGCCATAAAAAAGTCTTTATAGGCAATATTTTGGCGGCTGGTTTGGGAATATTTACCCCATTTTGCACCTGTTCAGCCATCCCGTTGTTTATTGGCATGTTAGAGGCGGGGGTACCTTTGGGAGTGACGATGTCATTTTTGGTTGCTTCTCCAATGATTAACGAGGTAGCCCTGGTATTATTGTGGGGTTTATTCGGCTGGCAGGTGGCGGTGATATATGTTGCCAGCGGTTTGCTGGTGGCTGTAGTCGCCGGCTTGCTGATCGGTTACTGGAAAATGGAGCAATATGTTGAACCGATTGTGGGTAGAAGCAACAATAATCTGGCCAATAATGAACAGAAATATTCGTGGCCTGATCGATTGAGCTATGCCACCGAATACACCAGGGGGATTTTTTCACAAATATGGTGGATTATATTGGTCGGGGTTGGTCTTGGGGCTTTTATCCATGGTTATGTGCCCATCGGTTTTATGACTACTTATGCCGGAAAAGACAACCCCTTGGCCGTATTGCTGGCGGTTCTTATCGGCGTGCCCCTTTACTCGAATGCTGCCGGAACAATTCCTGTCGTGCAGGCGCTGATGGCTAAGGGTTTGCCACTAGGGACATCCTTGGCTTTTATGATGGCAGTCACCGGGCTTTCATTGCCGGAATTTATTATTTTACGACGGATACTGAAGTTGCCTCTTTTACTGGCCTTTTTTGGCACGGTTGCCTTGGGGATCGTCCTAATCGGCTATTTATTTAATTACCTGTTTATTTAGCTATCGGCATGATATAGAGGATTTTTCCCCCGCTCATATCGTAAACTTCATATGGTGGGGCGATAATTTTTAAATTATTTGCCTGCTGATATTTGACCAGGGCCGGATAGGCTTTCATCGGGCCAACCATCATCGATAGAGAGTGACGCAGGGGCAGCTCCGCAACAATTGCCCTGGTTTTAAGCAATGTTTTGACCTTCAGCTCTTTACCGATCGTTTTTACGTCTTTGGGTTCAATTACGCAGCCCAGGTCACTGCGTAATTTGTCCGCCGCGACCTGGCTTGGGTCATCGTAGTAAATGCCCAAACCAACAGTGGTTGCAATGCCCTTGTTTTTTAATGATTGATAAACCGTTTCAAAAACCGGCCCGCAATCTTTATATGGGCCGACAAATGGCTGATAAGCAATTGTATAAGGCCCGATAATTTGCTCCGAAACCTTGGGGGTGCTGAACCCGCCGATATAAGCCCAAAAACCGAGCATGATTACCACAAATATTAGAACCAACCATAATAGCCATTTTACTAGTTTCATTTTACCCTCCATGACATTTTACTGGCAGTTATTATAAAGCAGTCAAATCTTTGATGCAACCATTTGGCGGGTTGAGTTGTCTAATATATAATGGGTATGACCATGTCCGAACACAATTTTGCCGATATTTACAGCCATCATAAGGAAAATGTCTGGCAAATCGTTGCCCGGTTTGCCGACAAACAAGAAGATCGCGAGGACATTTTCCAGGAGGTCTTTCTGGCCATCCACCGTAACCTTCCGCGCTTCAGGGGGGAGGCCGCAATCGGGACCTGGCTATATAGGATCGCTGTCAATACTGCCATAAATCACCAGAAGAAACTGAATCGCCAAAAGCTTTTGTTTAAATTCCTGGCCGGCCTGAGATTATCTGAAGCCAGTGAGCCGTCCCACCTGGCCGAATTAGCCCTGTTCAAACCGTTAGACAAGCTTAATCCTCGCCAGAAAATGATCGTTATCCTGGCCGATGTTGAAGAGCGGCCACTCGAAGAGATTGCCAGCTGGCTCAACCTGCCAATCGGGACAGTAAAATCGAATCTAAGCCGGGCCAGAGAAATTATTAAAAAGGAGTTGAAAAAACATGGCTGAATACGAAAATTATATTGGTCAAATTAAAAAATTCCATCCTTCGGCGGATTACCCGGCCATGTTAGCCAAAATGTTTCAGACCAAGCAACCTGGCTGGCTTGATTTTACTGCCAAAGCCTGTGTTGGAGGAATAGTCATTGCCTTGATCAGTTTTGCCCTATTTGTAAATTTTGGTCCATTTTTAGTCAATAATGAAGAAACGCTGTTTGGCTATGTTTACAGTCAACAGGAGCTGATAGATGGCGATGTTATCAATTATATTTATTCTGAATAAAGAAGGAACCTGTCCGGCCTGGCGATTGTCTAAATAATATATGGAGGGACAACAATGAAAAAGTATCTATTAGTCTTCCTGGTTGTGTTAATGATGCTGGCTGTGGCAGATCGGGCGCTGGCAAAGCGGCCTGATCCGCAAAGAATGACGGCCAGGATGGTCAAGCAGTTGGGGCTTGATAAGCAGCAGGCCGAAAGGTTTTCGGTCATGAATGAAACATTGGTTAAGCAAGAGCAGCTTATTTGGGAAAAAAATCGGGCTTTGGGCGAGAAGCTTAAATCGGCCATGTCGCAGGAAAAGCCGAATATGGAGATTGTCCACAAGCTTGCCAAGGAGATTGGGGGGAATATGACCGAGATGCAGATCAAAAGAATCGACAATTTAATGAGCCTCAAACAATTATTGAATGACGACCAGAAAAAGAAGTTTGAGTCCTTGCTTGATAAAAGAAGGGGTAAAAGGCTCCAGGGTGGTTTATAATTAGCCAACTTCCCATGAGAAGAACGGTTGTTCAGATATTATTTCTAATAAGCATACTGGCCCAAGCCAGCTGGGCGATCGGTTGGCCGGCAGTCATTCAGCAGGCTGAACAGGCCAATAATGATTTGCTAGGGGCGCGCAAACAACTAGATGCCTATCAATGGTCATACTATAAGTCTTACAGCAACTTTTTACCGCAAATATCCGGCTCATTATCCGGTGGTAATTCGGCCGGTTCCAGCGGCAATTCAACCAGTTTTTCCTATGGTTTAAGCGCCTCTCAAACTTTGTTTAAAGGGTTGGGCAATTACTATAATTGGCGGACTGCGGCCGTTAATCTTGATTATTATCGGGTAAACCTCCAATCGACCAGGGCTGCTGTCTATAGTCAGCTCCGCCTGGCATATGTTGACCTGTTTATCGCCCAAAAAAATCTCCTGGCCAGGCAGAAGATCAGCCAATACCGGACAGACAACGTCCGGATGATCAAGTTATTATATGACAGCGGAAAGGAAGATAAGGGCAATTATTTGCGCACTCAGGCTCAATTGGCTGATGCAAAGCATAATGTTGCTTCGGCCCGGCGCCAGGTTGAATTGGCCCGCCTCAAGCTTTCACAATTGATTGGCATAACTGTTGAAGCTGTAGAGGGTGAGCTAATGGCTAAGTCTGCCGGCTTGGTTGATTTTGCCCAATTATCGGCTGGTGCTCCGGCCAGCCAGTTGGCCAAAGCACAGTTGGAGTTGCTGCAGATTGCCCAGCAGGCTACCTGGCAGGAGTTCTTACCGACAATTTCCCTGTCTGCCTCTTACCAGAGAAGCGGCAGTGACTGGCCGCCAACAACCAGCAGTAAATCACTCTCATTGGCCGCTTCGATCCCGATATTTCCCGGAGGAAGCAATCTGGCTGATAGGGCCATCGCCGGGTTCCAACTGGAAAAAGGTTGGCAGGATTATGCGAAAAGCCAAAAATCAATTTATTATACCGTTAAGTCTACCCATGAAAACCTGGTTGACGCGCTGGAGGCGTTAAACATTCAAAATGAGTATTTTACCTCTTCCGCGGAACGGGCCAAAATTACCCAGGCTAAATATCTTAATGGCCTGACCACCTATGATGAATGGGACCGGGCCCAAACTGAATATGTTAATGACCAGATCGGGGTGATTAATGCCAATCGGACTGCATTGATTGCCGAAGCCAACTGGCATAATTCTTATGGAGGATATGTACAATGAAATTATTTCAGGCAATTACGGGGGGATTATTTATATTTCTTGTGTTTGGTTTGGCTGGTTGTTCCGGTGGTCAGGAAAAAGCTCTGGAGACAGTAAAAATCACCAGAGGGAATATCCACGCCGCCTTACCGACAACCGGGGTGGTTATACCCCGCAATCGCCTGGAAATAAAACCCCCAGTTGCCGGTCGGATCGAAGAGGTCCTGGTTGTTGAAGGGCAGGCGGTAAAAAAGGGGAAGGTGCTGGCCTGGATGAGCAGCAATGAGCGGGCGGCAATCTTGGATGCGGCCAGGGGGAAGGGAGCGGAAGAGGTCAAATATTGGGAAGATGTTTATAAACCGGCGCCGATTCTGGCCCCCTTGGCAGGGTTCATTATCAAAAGAAGCATGGAACCGGGCCAGACCTTCAGTCAAAATGAAGTTGCCCTGGTAATGGCTGACCGGCTGATTGTGGAGGCGCAAGTTGATGAAACAGATATCGGTCGGATCAAAAATAACCTGCGCGCGACGATTATTCTCGATGCTTACCCTAAATATGTAATTCCTGCCTACGTTGAGCATATCGCCTATGAATCGGAAACCATCAACAATGTAACTGTTTACAAAGTTGATGTGATCCCCACAAAAGTGCCAAAGTATTTTCGGGCCGGGATGAGTGCCACAGTCAATTTCAGCATGGGGGAGAGGGATAACGTTCTTGTCCTGCCGCTGACGGCCGTAAAAAAAAGAGGTAAAAGGTCGTATGCTTTCCTGAAACAGGGCAGCCAGGTCAAGGCTGTCCAGATTCAGACCGGTTTAGAAAATTCCAATAGTGTTGAGATCGTTTCCGGACTATCCGAAGAAACCGAAGTGGTTATCCCGACAGCCGCCATTCTGAAAGAGACAATTAACAGCGATCAACGACGCCAGCCATTTAATCTGTTTGGCAAAAAAAGGTCATGACGCCGGTTATCGAATTAAACCAGGTCAGCAAGACCTATTTTATCGGTCAAGGGTTGCCGGTCAAGGCCTTACAGTCACTTTCCCTGACAATTGAGGCCGGTGAGTTTGTGGCGATCATGGGGGCCTCGGGATCTGGCAAATCAACGCTTTTGGCTATTCTGGGGTTGTTGGACAAAGCCGACCAGGGTGAATATAAACTGCTGGGGCAGAATATTATTGGCCTAAGCGATAATGACTATGCGGCTTTAAGGAGCAATTACCTGGGCTTTATTTTTCAATCATTTAATCTGTTGCCGCGCTTCAATATCCTGGAAAATGCCTTACTCCCTTTTCTTTACGCCGAAAAAGACAGCCACGATAAAGGGCGGGTAATTGATGTCCTGAAAAAAATCGGCCTGGGCGACCGATTAAGGCATCGTTCCAACGAGCTCTCCGGCGGCCAACAACAGCGGGTAGCCATTGCCCGGGCCTTGGCTAATAATCCAAAAATTGTTTTTGCCGATGAACCGACCGGCAATCTTGACTCCCGATCTGCCCTGGAAATCATTAATTTATTGAAGGAATTGAATCGACAAGGCACGACGGTGATCATGGTGACCCATGAACGGGAGCTAGCCAACCATGCCAACCGTATCATTACCTTAAAAGATGGCCTGGTTATTACTGACGAAGTCCTCAACCCATCAACAAAAGTAACTTTGCCTCCTTTAGCGCTGATCAATAAAAGAAAGAATCCACTATCGTTGGCTGGGATCATCAATTATGCTTATGAAGGGTTTCTGTCACTTTCAGCCAATAAATTACGTTCGTTTCTATCTATTCTTGGTGTGCTGATCGGGGTAGCGGCTGTCATTGCCATGCTGGCCATTGGTTCCGGGGCGCAAAAATCGGTTGAAGAGACAATTGCCTCAATGGGTTCGAATTTATTGATGGTTTCCAACGCCTTTCGCGCCAGAGGCATTTCACTGGGGGCAGATTCATCTGTGACCAGGTTTACTTTCGAAGACTTAGCCGTGCTGCAACGGATTGAAGGGGTCAAAGCGGTTGTTCCATATGTTTCCGGACGGGCGCAGATCGTTTTTCAAGATAAAAATTGGAATACCACTGTTTACGGGAGTACGCCTGATTACCAAGCGGCCAGAAATTCACAGGTTACCGATGGCCGTTTTTTTACACAACAGGAAATTACCTCCCGGGCCAAGGTAGCGGTGATTGGCAAAACAGTGGCTGATGAGCTGTTTGGTGAGGCGGACCCCCTTGGCCAGATGATCAGAATCAACCGGATCAATTTCACGGTCATTGGTGTTTTGCCGATAAAAGGATCGACCGGCTTTCGCAATTCTGACGACCAAATCATTGTCCCTATCACTACCGCCATGTACCGGGTCCTGGGCCGCGACTACATCAATAATTTTGATGTGCAAGCCAGCGATGCCTCGGTTTTGGAAGATGTTCAAGCGGCTATCCCTGAAATAATCGGACAGGCTCATCGGATGAGCCCGCAACAATTGGATGGTATCGAAGTCAGGAATATGGCTGATATTCAGAAAGCGACAACCGATGTGGTCAACACATTTACCTATCTGCTTGGCTCGATTGCGGTGGTCAGCCTGCTTGTCGGCGGGATAGGGATTATGAATATTATGCTGGTGTTGGTGATGGAGCGGACGCATGAGATCGGCTTACGCAAATCCTTGGGGGCGGAGAACCGCGATATCCTGATCCAATTTTTAGTTGAATCTATCTTGATCTGTATATTAGGCGGGCTAATAGGTATTTGTCTTGGTTCCGGTATTTCCTGGTTAATTTCATCGCTGCTGGGTTGGAACGTGATCGTCAGTTTGCGGTCGATTTTAATGGCTTTTACATTTTCTGTCTTGGTTGGGATGATATTTGGTATTTGGCCGGCCTGGCGTGCGGCCAAGCTCCAACCGGTTGAAGCCCTGCGCTATGAATAGCTGCTAAAGAATTTTACCGTAATTAATTGTATAACCGAGGGGGACAGTATTGGTCTGCTGATAATATTTGGCAATGGCATCGGCGTTAATATCCCCGCTGGTCAAATTGTTATTTGTGTTTGATAGGAAAGCAAACGGATCGGCCGAATCATCATCATCGTCATCATCGTCGGAAGAGATAAGCTTGGTCAGCATATCATTGAAATTGCTTTGAAGCCTGACTAAGGCTTCTTCCGGGTCAATACTGGCTGATTCTGTGGTTGGGGCCTGCTCCTGCAGGGCATTAATTTGTGATGTAATGGCATTAACATTATGCATGCCGTCAGAGATGGTAGACATATAGATATTTTAGACCTCCCTTTAAATAATGCAAGAGAAAAAATGGGCAGACTTATAAGCCGGATTCTGTCGAGTGCGACCATCTATCTGGGATAGTTATCGCTAACTACCTCTTTGCGATCTACTCGGGATCATAACGAGCCGAGCCAGCTCTCTCCCTTTTTGATCTTGCTCCGTGTGGGGTTTACAACGTGGCTGTCTCCAGCCTTATCTCCGTCGGGAGCTCTTACCTCCCGTTTTCACCTTTGCCACCCAAGCTTTAGGCTTGAGTTCGGCCGTGTCTTCTCTGTTGCACTTTCCTTCGGGTTTAAACCCGACCTCGCGTTACGAGGCACACCGCTCTATGGAGTCCGGACTTTCCTCCCCTCGATGATTCTCGGGGTAGTCGCCCAGCCTGCCCAACAATAATTATAGCCTTCTTTATGTTATGATAGCAAACAACAGGGGGTGCCAGGTCATGAGTTTGCAGCAATTTGTCGAGTATGTGGTTTATATCGTCAGTTTTTTGGGGATGGCCATAGTGCTTTGGGGGATCCTGGTGGTGACCATCAAGTTCTTGCTGGGCTTATTTAACGACGATGCCGCCGCCAAGCTGGGATTACGCCAGCGCCTGGGAGCTTATCTTGTCTTGGGTTTGGAATATTTTATTGCGGCCGATATTGTCAGAACAATTATCCGACCTGATTGGAATGAGATAGGCATGTTAGCGGCGATTATTGCTTTACGGACGATACTGAGTTATTTCCTGGGGTTGGAATTGCGGTCAAAACTCTAAAGACTGCTGGTTACTAATAATCGCCAAACGGTCCCGTGCAGGCTGATCGTTGTCCATTCAGCCCTTTTTGTTGATTGGTATTCATAGGTCCCGCTGCCGGTCGCATCACTGATGACCTGTTGGGCTAATTTTAATAAAGTAGGGGAGTTACGGTACATCGGGTCGGCAAAGGTCATGCGGCCGATTTGCAGGATATCCTGGTCATAAATCACCCGACCGGTCGGCTCAATAGCCATAAAAGAGACATTCGGCTCAAATTGATACCCCTTCAAAACATTCCTGATCAGGGCATCGGGTTTAAAGATAACGCTTAGGTAACCTTTGACTTCTGTAGAGGTTATGATCGGATAACCGAGAGAAACCGCATAGAAACCTTCGACAGTTTTAAAGGTCCCGCTCAGGACTGGCCGCCCTGTTTTGACCAGTTTGATAATATGTGCCTGCTGGCTAATATCTGAACCGATGGCCTGACGATAGGTTGGCGGTTCAACCTGGGTGATGATGCCGGCCGGTGAAACGATTACCGCATCAACCACCGTTTGATTGTTGGCAAAAATGTTAAAGAGGATTTCCCGTACGCCAATCTTGTCATTTGTGGCTGACAGGGCAAGAGCCGCGGTGGAAACTGTCTTGTCCAGGGATGATAATTGTTCTGTCACTTGTTGTTGGACTTGAGACAATTTTGGCGGAGGCGGCTGTCCCATCGCCAATAAGCTTGGGGCGGCAGTCAATAGAATCAGCAAAGACATTAGTAATCGGATAATCATTTGTTGCTAATTATACTATCAATTCCCAGGTTGGCCAAATCGTCAGCTTCCCGGTTGTTATTACGGGGAATATGGATAGCTTTAAAATGGGTAAATTTTCTTGATAAGGCCATCAATTGGCAAAAAAGCGGCTGCAGTCCTTCATTTTTTACCCTGTATTCACCTTTGATCTGTTTGATCATTAATTCGGAATCGGCATATAGCTCAACATCTTTTGCCCCCAAGATCACAGCCTCTGTCAAACCGCGCAAAGCGGCGGTGTATTCGGCAATGTTATTGGTAGCCAGGCCAATATATTCGCCGATTTGCAGCAGTGTTTTTCCCTGACATTTAATGACAATACCAATCCCGGCCTGACCAGGATTGTTCCTGGATGCTCCGTCGGTATAAACTTGAACTTTCATTTGCTTTAGCATACGTAGATCTTCTGGCGTTGTCAATGTGGTATACTAGCTGGCAAATGAAATATGCCTGCTTAGTAATTCTATTAGTTGGCGCCCTGATTAGCCCGCCGGTTGAGGCGAAAGGTGATGAATGGCGGCAATATCGGGGAGCCTGGTTTGAAATCAGTTACCCGGACGGATTTTCCATTCAAGAAAACCTGCCCAGCGCTACATCAGATAATGGTTTTGATGATGTATTTTTCTTGTCACCTGATAAGCAGATAACCTTTTATGTTTTTTCCCCGCAATGGAGCGGCACGCCCGATGAAAGGATCTGGCCCAACCTAAATGCGGAAAATATAATTAAGAAATTTATCAAGGAAGATGGGGAAATCACCTCGACTTTCTTCGTTGTCAGGGCAAAAGATGGGAGTTATTGGCGAATTATCGAAGACCAGAAGGCTGAAGAGACTAATACCAGAAGGACCTTTGCCTTTAAATATAAAGATAAACAAAGTTATGAAAAGTATCGCCACACTTATGAAGTCTTTAAGGGATCATTAATCCAGGAAGCCGATTAACTCCGTAAATTACTGAAATTCCCCCCAAAAAATACGATAAATGTCTGATATGCTTATCAGGCCTGTTAACCCGCTAATTACCAAAGCCGAGATTAAACAGCAATTGGTCCGGCAAGTTGAATTGCAACGTGGAGCAGCTGGCCCGCGGGCCATTGTCTTTTGCGGCACACATGAGCCCTTGGAGAGGACCCTGCAAACTGTGCCGGCATTAAGGTCCAGATTTGGTGATAGGGGAATTGTTTTTGTTGAAAGCCCAATTGAACATCGGCCGGCCGAATTTTTTGCCGGTGTTTTTGATCTATTAAGAGCCCGGGTGGCGCAAATGGCTACCGATCTCCCCCCTGATCTCCCGTTACGGCTTGATCAACGCTTGGCCATCACCGCTCAATTCCCCCAATTATTGAAGGCAATGCAGTCAGTGAGTGATCAATGTTTAAAAAAGTTTGCTTCTCTTTGGCAGAATGGTGGAGTAAAAAACTCGGCCTGGGACCTTAGTTTTATCGTCGAACCGTTGGTGTATGAAAACTTTCCTGCCCACGGTTTGTTAAATGGGGATCGAAGGGAGCTCTTTGGCCTGCCGCAATATTTGACTGAACGCTTTTTTGCCGACTTGCTGGCAGAACAATATCCCGGAGTGCCGTTTTATTCCCTGCATTTGAGCCCAAAAATGCCCACCCCCAAAATGCTTATTGGCACGGCCAAAGTCCGGGAGGCAGGCTTGGCATTACCTGATGATTGGAGCTTTCAGGATATGGCTTTTCCGACCGGACCAAAGGTCAACTTTGACATGATCCGCTTCCAGAAGTCGGTCTTTTATGGCGTGATAGAGGTTGAAGCTCCGATGGGGGACCTGGATTATGAAGTCAATGATTTCATGAAAGCTTTAATGGGAAGTTATTTCTTCTTTGCCGGGGTGAGGGGAGAAACGATTGCCTATTTCCGGGCCTCCAGCCCGACCGAATCGGAACAAATCCTGCAGGGTTTTACCGAAGGGATTGAATTGTTAGAAACCGCAAACCCTTTGTAGTTTGGCCAGCGGCCAGGTATTGACGACGTCCTGTTTTTCCAGCCAGCCGCGACGCGCCGTAATTACTCCATATTTCATCAACCCCAGCTGGTCGGTGGCGTGCGCATCGGTGGAAATAGCTATTTTTACCCCGGCCGCCTTGGCAGCCCGGCAATAAAAATCGGTCAGGTCCAGGCGTTTGGGATGTGCATTTACCTCCAGGATACAACGGTATTTTGCGGCTGCTTTGATAACCGCGTTTAGGTCGACGGCATAAGCTTCCCTTTCTCCCAGCAGACGACCGGTTGGATGGGCCAGAATGCTGCCCGGTAAACGCTGCATGGCCTTGATAATACGGGCGGTCATTTGTTCCCGCGGCATTTTAAAATTGGAATGAACGGCCAGTACCGCCAGGTCAAGCTGTTTAATGATTTCCCCTGGAAGATCAAGCGAACCATCGGGCAGGATATCAATCTCTGCTCCTGCCAATAGCCTGATACCGCTTATATTTTTAGCTGCCAATTTGATTTTGTGAAGGTTTGCGCTGGATTTGCCGGCGTCCAAGCCATGCGCGACCCTGGTTGATTGGGTGTGGTCGGTGATGAGGATATATTCATAGGCTAAATGCTTCGCTGCCTTGGCCATCTCCTCAAGGCTGTTTTCCCCATCAGTCGCTGTGGTATGCATATGCAAATCTCCCCTGATGTCGCCTAATTCAATTAACCGGGGGATCTTGCCGGCTGCGGCGGCAGTAAATTCCCCGCGCATTTCCCGCAGTTCAGGAGGGATGTATTGCAGACCAAACTTTGAAAACATTTCTTCTTCTGTTTGGCCGCCAATTTGTCGTCCTTTGGCATCAAAAATACCATATTCGGAAACTTTCCAGCCTTTTTTTTGGGCCAGTTGGCGGATGTGGATGTTGTGCCCTTTGGAGCCGGTAAAATAATGAGCCGCGGCGCCAAAGCTTTTTGCCGGGACAACCCGCAGGTCGGCTTGCATGCCGTTATGCATGACAATGGCCGACTTTGTCTCACCATGAGCCAGGACCGATTTGACCAGTTTAAGGGAGACAAATTTATCCATAATCGGCTTTGGTTTGTCCGAGATAACAAGGATATCCAGATCGCCGACTGTTTCCTGGCCGCGCCGCAGGCTGCCGCAGGGGAGGATTTTCTTGGCCTCTTTAAGCTTTTCTAGCTCCTCAACGATCATTGCGGCATGAACCGTGGCATCATCTAATAAAAACCTGCCATGGCTGGCTTCCTTAAAACCGATTCCCCGGAGGATGTTGGCCTCCTTTTTTTCTCCCATTCCTGGAAGATGCTGCAATTTGCCGGCTTGCGCCGCCATTTTTAATTTATTAAGTGAGTCGATGCCAAGCTTTTTATACAGCAATTGGGCGGTTTTGGGCCCCATACCGGGGATGTTGATCAGTTCAAGTATCCCTTTGGGAAATTCCCTGGCTAGTGCCTTTTGGGAGGCGATTTTACCTGTCTTGAGGTACTCTTCGATTTTTAGTGAAAGGTCATGGCCGATACCTGGAATCTCCTGGAGCGCTTTCAAACCACCGCTCCGATAAACATCAGTTAGATCTACAGAAAGGGATTCAAGGTTTCTTGCCGCCCGCTGATAGGCCCTGATTTTGAAAGGATTATCCTGTTTTATCTCAAGCAGTTCAGCGATCTGATTGAAGATACTGGCAATTTCCTTATTATCCATGGGACAAGGCCCTGACTATCGCTTCTCCCCAAGCTGTTGCCGATTTTGGACCATCGGCGGTGATGATTCGACCATCAACTTCCACCCCTTGTCCGGTAAAAACCGCTCCGTAGCTGGCAAAATCGCCCGTATCTGTGAACATAGTCGCCTTTTTTCCTTTCAGCGCCCCCGCACGAGCCAAAATTGGCGGGGCACCGCAGATCGCGCCTATAATTTTGCCTTTTAATACAGCTTCCTGAATAATTTGGTGGGCTAGAGGAGAGTCGTAAAAAACATTGGCTCCCGGACCGCCAACAAACAGCAGTGCGGCAAAATCATCTAGCTTAAGGTCGGCAATTGTTTTCTCAACCTGGACCTGTAAACCAAATTTCCCTTGGGCAGTGCCTGTTTTGTCGGAAAATGTTTCTACCAGTACACCGGCATGTTCCAAAACTGATTTTGGTTCCAGGTATTCTTCATCTCGAAACATTGAAAAGGCGATGACCATGGCGACTTTTTTCATCAGTTGCTTCTCATGATAAGTATTTCTGTCAGTAGGGAATGCTGGTCTGGCCCGTTAAAAGTAAAAACAATCTGGCTTTTTCCCTTTGGTTTATAGGCAATCATTTGGTCGTGGAAATTATCCGGTTTCATAGGCAGAGTACGAAATAACTTGCCATAATGGGCTATCACGTCCGCATAAGTCACAGTCAATTCCGGCCGGATGGTCAGGACAACCGAGGTGAAATCATATTTGGTCAGGTTGATAATGACTGTTTTGTAAAGCGGATGTTTATGCCTGGTATCTTCCACATAATCCCAGCCGCCGGGATGATGGCGTTTGGCAAAGGCGCATTGGCCAAAAAAATCATCAAGTGTTTTCATCGATTGGGCGGTGGCGATATAATCAAGCGAACGGAAGACCAATTTCGAGGTTGCTACCGGTGTGACTGCGGACAGGCCGGTAGAAAATAGGAGTAACAGTCCAATAATTCTATAGAACAATGTTTAACCCCCTAATTCGGTTTTCAATTCGAATAATCGCATGACATCCCGTTGGGATACCAAGCCGATCAACCGATTATTATCTATCACCAGCAACCTGCCCAAACCATTGTTAGCCATTTTGAGCATAGCCTGCGAAACATCAAGCTCCTTGCTGGCCGTGAAATCCTCGCTGATCGGCAGCATTATTTCTTTGACGGACAGTTCAGGCCACTTTTCTCTGGGAATTTCCTTGATGGCATGAAAAGAGGTCAAGCCAAGCAGCTGGTCATTTTCGACTACCGGAAAAGTTGTAAAGCGAAAACGGAAAAAATATTCATCCAGCAATTTGTTCAGCGGCAGATCTGCCGGGACGGTGATCAGGTTTGTTGTCATGATATTGCCAATCTTAATGCCGCTTAGGATGTTTTTCATCATGGCCTGGCGATAGCTTGTTTCGGCTGCCTCTTCCAGAAACAGGCCAATAAAGATAAACCAGATGCCGGAGATGATTGAGCCGGTGAATAAATTAAACAGCCCAATGGCAATCAGAAAAAAAGCAAATCCTTTGCCAAAGGCACTGGCAATGCCAGTGGCCTTCTTTAGGTCTCCGGAAAACCACCAGATAGCCGCCCGCAATATGCGCCCGCCATCAAGAGGGAAACCGGGGATTAAATTAAAAACTGCGACGGCCAGATTGAGCATGAGTAAATAATTAGCCAGTGTCAGCCAGTAATGGGGGAAACCGAAAATAAAACTTAGCTCACTAAGCAGGAAAAAAAGCAGGGCCAGCAGCAGGCTCATGATCGGCCCGGCTATCGCCATTTTAAATTCGACTAATGGTGTGGCTGGTTCTTCTGCCAGGTGGGCAACACCGCCAAAAATAAAGAGGGTGATGCCGTGTATCGGAAGTTTATTCTTAATGGCTACTAAGGAGTGGGACAATTCATGCGCCAGCAGACAGGCGAACAACAATAGGGCGGCAATTACGGCCATCAGCCAATAGTAACCTTCAGTTAATTCCGGGTTGGTAGCCGGAAAATACCCTTTGGCCAGGGTAAAGATGATCAGCCCCAAAATGGCAAACCAGGAATAATTGATCTCAATGGGAATATCAAATATTTTGATAAGCTTAAATGTCTGTTTCATGCTTAAAAGCGTCAATAATATTATAAAGCCAGATTACCAGTTCGGTGATGATCCCAGCCGCCAGCAACAGAACAAATAGATAGGCGTTTATTGTCAGTGCGGTATATATTGACAAAGGAATAGCAAAATAAAAAGCTAGCAGCAATAAAAGCCCTTTTTCGCCTTCGCCCTTAATAATCTGCCCCAAACCGACAATTAACAAAGAGGCCAGGGCCTCTCGCCAGAATTTTTGTTTCATCGGAAATTCTCCTCAATAATCGTTTCCAAGTCGATTTTATTGATTAACCAGATAGATCCGGAAAATGAGGAGGCGCCAGGTTCACCGCCGGCCATAAAAGAGTGGAAATCGCGGCCGGAAAGCATGCGGACAAAATTAGCCAGCCGGACCAGCTGGCCCAGTGAGAGGTCGGTTTTTACATAATTTGTGGCAGTTTTTATGGCCAGGGGGGATTTAACGATATTTGACGGGCTGGCCAGGGTAACAAAAATAGTTTGCAGGACTTTTTGTTGGCGTTCAATGCGGCCTATGTCGCCAAACATATCATGACGAAAACGCAAATAATCCTGGGTCTCTTTACCGTTTAAGCGGTGCCAACCTTGTTTAAGGTTTATGTGGAGGTTTTGCGCCCGATCAGTATAGACCATGTCCTTTTCAACGTATAATTTGATCCCGCCAAGAATATCAACCAGTTTAATGACCACATAGGGATTAACCTCAATATAATTGTCTATTTTCAGGCCAGTCAGTTCGCTGAGGGTCTTTTTTAAGAGGTCAATCCCGCCCAGTACATTGGCCGCATTGATTTTTTGTATGCCGTGTCCGGGGACGGCGACAAAGCTGTCCCTGGGGATCGACAAGACGTTGATCTTGTAGCGGGCCGGGTCAATATGCAGAATCAAGATGCTGTCAGTCCGGCCATCAACGGTTTCCAGGGGCTCGCCGGTTTTTTTGTCAAAAGTTATATCAGTCCCGACGACCAAAATATTCAGAGGTTTGCGGACCGTGCCGACCCGGATGGTTTTTGGGATCCAACGGGGAATAAACAGGTTAGCATAAAAATATGCAATACCTAAAATAATTATCAGGATTGCCAACAAACGTGAACTATCGGCCCGTTTTCGTTTCATGATGATGAGGGGAGTTGGTCGGCCGGTTGTGTTTGCGGCTGGTCACCTTTAAAATAACCGACTGGAATAATGTAAAAGGGGTCCTGGGTATCGGGCAATTCTAGGACTTTGGCGACAACATCGTCCCAAAACGCACCGATTGGCACAGAAACCAAACCCAGGGCGACCGCCTGTAAGTGAATGTTTTCAGCCACGTGGCCGATTTCCATATTCAAATAGCGATAGGCGCGCTGGCCGTACTTGGCCTCGACAATGCGAAAATTACCGGCAACGATAATAACCAGGGGGGCTTCCCCGATATAGCCCTGGCCCAAAGAAGCCCTGACCAGCGATTGGCGGCGGTCTTCGTTTGAGATCTGGATCAATTTATGTCCATCCGGAACATATTTAAAGATGCCATCCTTCTTAACAATATACATGTATAAAGGATAAAGGGAGCCGGAAGAAGGGGCGGTCCGAAAGCCCCAGGTCCGTTCAGTGATACCCTGGCCGGCCCAAAGCAATTGGGAGATTTGTTCCATGGTCAATTCATTAGGATAAAACGACCGCTCGGAGCGGCGGCGCAGGATGGCTTCTTCGACTGACATTTTGCCGGAGAATTTCGGTTCGGGGAGTTTAACGGTTTTCGCCGCCAGTAAAGTCCCGGCGATCAGGTCGATAATCACGACCAGAAAAACCAGCTTTTTAAACATGGCGAGATTATAGCATAGAACAATTGCCCCGAGTAGTGGGGGAGGTTACCCGGGGCAAAAGATTTACACCTCGACGACTGCCGCCTTTTTCTTGGCGGGAAAATCGAGCATGTGCAGTTCATTAACAATCACTTCGGTTGAGGATTTCTTTTGTCCTTCCTTGTTTTCATAGGAACGGATATTTAATCGCCCTTCAACCACGATCAAGCGCCCTTTTTTCAGGTATTCACCGCAAACTTTGGCTAAACCGTTAAAAGCGACGCAGTTAATGAAATCGGCTTCCTTGTCCTTGCCATTGTTTATTGCCAGGCGAAAGCTGGCGACAGCCATCTCCCCACTGGTATAGCGGACCTCTGGATCGGCAACTAACCGACCAGCCAGAATTGATTTATTTAATCCCTTCATTTTTTCACCTCCCTGGCCACGCACAGCGCGGCTAGAAGATGTAGAGCAAGGTTCTTGCCAGGGGGGATAAGGCTAAATATGGCGATAAATGGTCGATTTATCGGGGCAGAGACGAAAAACCGCAGCCGGGAAGAAAGACCGGTTGTTCAAAGTAATCGACCAGCGGGTAATTGCGGCAGACATTTGGACGCCAGAAATAGTTGCCGCATCGGCCATTGGGGAGAAGATGTTGGCAGGTAAATATCAGGTAGTCCTTGGCCTCATCCATTCCCAGATAAATAAAATCGAATAACCAGCAGATCCAGGCGATAGCGATTTTAGTAAACAACGGGGAATGGGTCTGGGCAGGGGTCATTTTAAGTAGAATTTTTTTACAGCAATTACCGCATTGTCGGCATTGGCCTTTTCTTTGCCACTTTTTTGTGAAAAGACCTTTAAAGAAATTAGTCAGCAGGTTGTCTAATAATACAAATATCAATATAAATCTTTTAATAATCATCTTAAGTAACTTTACCACAAAGGCACTAAGACACAAAGGAAACAAAGGATAATTACAAAATCAACGAAATATTTGATTAATTAGGACGATAACAATACATGGTAGTTACATTGGCTGTCGGAAATACGTCAATAGGTCCAGCCAGGCCAAGGGGAGGGCGTATCCCGCTTAATGTTCTCCCACAGGGCTATGTCAAATACCAGTTTGGGGCAAAAACCATGGCTTTTGCCCATTTCACTTTGCTGGATCGCTGTCGGGGTAGAGTGGCTTTTATGCAGGTTGTGGAAAAGGTTGGGGTGCAGATAGAATTCAGGTTCTTTGAACAAGCTGACAGCCTTAAGCCGATGTGTACTTTCTATTTGGATAAGGAAAACCTTACCCCATATTACCTGCCCCGCTTTCACCGACAAGGCCGTTGGCACACTCGGGCCTACCCAATCTTATTTGTGGATGACCGGCCGGTAATAATCAATGGAGTAAGCTATTATCGGGGTAACGAACAGGCTTCAGAGGTGGCAACATTATTATTGGAAGATGGTAAATACCAGGAGGTCAAAAGCCAGTTTCAAAACACGATTAATCATCATTATATCTATGATTCAACGACCCACGAATTGGCCGGTGTAATTGTCGGCAGAAATAATACTTATGCTTTTGACCACAAATTGAGCGGGCTAATCGGCCCAATCGGCGTGATTCCACATTTGAGGGATGGGAAAGTGACTGACATAGTCTTTGCCGGTGAGGTTGGCTACTACCTGGCCGCCGATGACCTGGGGTCATTAAAGATCAACCCATCGGATCCAGACCCAAAAGTCTTTGTATTGATGGAGGAGGGGTTTCCCAGAGCTGTCTTTGCTTCAGCTGATCAAGACTTTGCCAATCCGCTCCCTTTCCGGGTAGTGCGGGATGAAGCGCTGCGTATAATGGCCAGCGGCAGAGTCAGGATGCGCAATGTTGACTTGAGTGGTGTCAGGGTGATTGAAGGGGTCGAGACCTACCCGATCTACGCAAAGACAAAGCCCGGTTCCAATATTAGAGAAGTATTTTGCCTGAAAAAAAGAGTTTATCCTTTTGATAATCATCCCCCAACCACAAAATTCTCTCCACGCACATTAACGGTTGTTTTAGCTGACGGAGAGGCAATTATGGTGATTGAAAAGGCTTGTTTGGACGATTATGGCAAGGAAGTGGCTAAACTGGCTATCGCAGCTTATCGGCATAATATCAAGGCATCCAGAATTAGAGAAATATCAGCTAAAGCCTTTAAAGAGGGTAAAACAGTTGACGGAAATTATGATCTGTTACGCAGATTGGTTGGCGGGGAAATGGACCAGCCCCGAACCGTACCGGTTCGAGCTAGAGAAAGGGCGGCAACCGATAACGCAGTTGTTATTGATGAGATAAGAGCGATGATAACCGCAAGCAGAGGAGCCAAAAAATCAACCAGTCGGGTGTCCAGCGAAGTATTAAGGGAACAGTTGAAATGGTTTCAGGCTCAAGGTGAATTGGAAAGATATATGTTGGTTAGGATTGAGGCGCAGGAGAGAGCGGCCGCTGCCCAATTAATAGCGGCAGAGGCCCTAACCAGGAAGCAATATACTTTTGAACGGCTAAATACAAAGTTAAGGTTGGCGAGAAGTACCTATAATCGCCTGATGGAGACGATGGATGAGGCGGCCGCAATTGCTCTGTCGGAAGATATTTACAAAACAACGGCAGTTAATGAGTTGTGGTTGCAGGAACTACGTAAAAATCCAGCCAACATCAAGACGATCAATATGTATTTGATAAAATTATTTGGCTTACGCACAAAAATGAGGTCGGAATTATTGGCCCGCGGCATAAACCATAATGATGAGCGTTTATCTGTCGAGTTGAAAACATATTTAGCCCCGCGAGAAACTGTGGTATGATAATGGCCAATGACGATCCAATGGTTATTGGTAATTATTTTCGCCTTGAACCTGGCGTTGATCTGGGGAATTAAGGCCTATTCACGGGCCGGCCTGGTTATTCTTAGCTGCTTACCATTTCTGACCGTGTTTTTCCCGCAGCCGCGTTTTGATTTGGATTATTTCTGGTGGTACCCGGCCGGCGCCGGCTTGCTTGGCCTCGGGTTGATCCTGGCTTACCTGACCTATGCAGAATACAAAAAAAACCATCAGTTGCTGCTGGACTGGCCCAAAAAGGGGGTCTTAACCACCGGGCCGTATGCATTTGTTCGTCATCCTTATTATCTTGCCCTGATCCTGGCCTGGTTTGGCTGGTGGCTGGTCTGGGCGGCAGTTTACAGCCTTTATTTTGGGATGTTTATTTTGGTCCTCCTTTGGCTTAATGGCTGGTTGGAAGATAAATATGTCCAGGAAAAAAGATTTGGCCAAGCCTATAAAGATTATGCCGGCCAGACCGGCATGTTCTGGGTAAAATGATCGACAAAGACAAATACCTTCAGGAAGAAAAAGCCCTGGTCCTCCAGGATTTCAAAAACAAACTGGTTTGGGGGGTGCGCGTCCGTTATTTGATTCTTTTCATGGCGATCCCGCTTTTTTTCTTTGCCAACATTACTGACCGCAGCCAGGTTGCCTTGAGCATCGCTTTAATCGTCTATTTGGCGCTGTATAATGTGGCGGCCGACCTTTTCTACCGCTGGCAAAAAGACGCCTCATCGCTGGTGATGTTGTCGTTGATCGCATTCCTGCAAATATTCGATTTGCTGGGAGTGACCATAGTAATTTACCTGACCGGTTGGCTGGAAAGTCCTTATTGGTTCCTCTATCTTGTTTTGATTATTATTTCCGGCTTTGGCATGTTTTCGCAGTTTTCTTCTGTGGTGTTTTTAATTGCCTTTTTCTCGGCCGTGTTTTATTTGGGTTTATTGCTTTCGGCTTACTTTGGCATAATCCCGATCTATGGGCCGGCTTTTAGCCTGCCGCCGCCAGAATTGCTTAAATCAATCTTGAACCGTTCCATTTTCACTATTGCCTCGTTTTTTCTTTTTGCTTCGACGATCTACTATTTTTCTAAATTATTGAATCAGAACCAACAAATCTTGACTAAAAAAAATCGGGAATTACTGGTGGCCCTTGATGAGCTTAAATCAATCGACCGCATGAAAGATGATTTTATTTCCACCGCTTCACATGAATTACGTACCCCTTTAGCCGTGATCAGGGAAAATATCAGTCTGATTGAAGATAAAGTGGTCGGCGAAGTGACGGAAAAACAGCAAAAGCTTTTGGCGGCCTCCCGTGACAGCGTTGATCGCCTGGCGAAGATCCTTGATAGCTTGCTTGATATCTCCAAGATCGAAGCCAGGGATATTAGAATAAAAAGGCAACGGATTGATATCGCTGCCTTGGCCCAGAAAGCTATCGAAATGCTGCGCAGCCTGGCCGATAAAAAGGGTATCAAGCTGCAAAGCCAGATGGGGAGGGACATAACCACTGAAGCAGATGCTGACCAGATTTTGCGGGTCTTTATTAATTTAATCGACAATGCTATTAAGTTTACTGGTGAAAATGGTACAATCACTGTAGGGGTGGAAAAGGGCGGTGCCAAGATTCTGGCCTGGGTGCAAGACAATGGCAAAGGAATTTCCCGCAATGATTTACCGCTGATATTCGAACGTTTTGTCCGCCTGGATGCAACCGATATGATCGCCAAAGGGGCCGGTTTGGGCTTGTCGATCTGTAAGGCGATTGTGGAAATGCACGGCGGAAAAATTTCGGTTGAAAGCCGGTTGGGCGAGGGGTCAAAATTCTGGTTTTCTCTCCCTTTAATAAAATAATATGACTGAAAACAAACCAAAAATACTCATTGTTGACGATGAACAACCGATTTTGGAGGCGCTGACTATCCGCCTGGAGGCCAATGGTTATGAAGTGATTACGGCGATTGACGGGGCGGACGGGCTGAGCAAGGCGCGATTGGAAAAACCGGATCTGATTGTCCTGGATGTCATGCTGCCCAAAATGAACGGTTATAAGGTCAGCCGCATGCTTAAATTTGACGAAAACTATCAGCATATTCCTATCATTATGCTGACGGCAAAAATTCAATCAGTTGATATGGAGCAAGGGAAAGAAGCTGGTGCTGATGTCTACCTGACCAAGCCTTTCCAAGCCGATGAGCTGCTAAAACACATTAAGGATTTATTGGCGAAAAAAGCCTAAACCTGCCAGATCTTTTCCCGGTATTCGGCGACCATCCTTTGAGTGTTAAAAAAACTGCTGGCCGCCAGGCAATTGATCATCATGTCAATCCAGGCTGGATCTTTTTTATTATAAAGAGGTATTAATTCTTCCAGTGATTTATACAGGGCCTCGGCATCCTCATCCATTTTCAGGTCATTCTCGTCGCCGATTTTTCCGGGAGGTGGCACATAGCCGAAGATTTTCCCGATCTTCATGTCAGCGGCTTCTACCACCCAGCCATCAAGCGTACTTAACTGCAAAACACCGTTGACTATCGCCTTCATCCCGCTGGTCCCCGAGGCTTCAAACGGCGGCAGGGGATTATTTAACCAGACATCAACACTGCTAGTCAGCATTTTAGCGAAATATGTATCATAATTTTCCAGGAAACAGATCCGCAATGACTTGCGTTCCCCGTTGAGCATGGTGATCTTTTCCATCATCTCATCCATATGAATAGAGGCGGGGACGTCGGCCGGGTGGGCCTTGCCGGCAATGATGATCTGGATTGGGCCAAGCCTTTTGGCAATGTCCAGTAACCGGTTAGTGTCGCGAAGCAGTAAACCGGGGCGCTTATAGGGGGCTAATCGCCTGGCCCAGGCAATAGTAAACGCCTGTTCATCAAAGTACCAGGATTCAAGGAATTTAGCCAAAATCTTTTTGTTCTCGTGATGGGCTTGCCATAAGTCCTGGCGGAATTTCTGGTCAGATTTAAGGTTTTGTACGTGTGCCAGCAGGTTGGGATAGTTTTCCCATTCCCCCAGGACATCCTTATGCTTATTAAGCAGATCCCTGACCGATTGAGAAATCCAGGTATGGGTGTGAACACCATTGGTAATGCTTTGGATTTTTTCACGATAGTTTGGGAATTGCAAACGGGTAACCTCACCATGCTTTTGGGCGACAGCGTTGGCATGTTCGCTGGTGCTCATGGCCAAAAGGGTTAAATTTCCCTGGTTGGGATGTTTTTCATCGCGGCCAAAACGTTTGATGATCTCGGTGGCTTCTGCCCCTAACGTGTGTTGTAGTTCCTGCAGGTCAAACCGATCATGGCCGGCTTCAACCGGGGTATGACAGGTGTAGGCGAACATTTTTTTGAGTTTTTCCGGGTTTTCGGTTTTAGCTTTTTCGACAAAAGCAAAGGCGGCATGGCCCTCGTTAAGGTGATATTTGTTTATATTGTAACCCAGGGCCTCTAGCGCTTTGACCCCGGCCATACCCAAAATCGCCCGTTGGCAGATTTTTATCCAACCGTTGGTGCTGCGATATAACTGGTCGGTCAAATCGCGGAAATATTCTGGATTTTCTTCAAGATTGGAATCTAGCAGGATCAAAGGCACGACCTGTTTAAGGTCATGAGAATAGATATAGTATTTCCACAGCTTGAGCGTCAGCTCTTGGCCACTGATATTAATTTTTACCTTGGGTTTTAGAGGGATAAGCCCGGGGTAGGAGTGTGGGTCCCAGGCCAGCTGGTCGGGTAACTGACCACCGGCACGAAACCAAAATTTCTGCTTAAAATAGCCTTTTGTCCAGAGGATCCCTACGCCGACCAGCGAGATCCCCAGGTCGGCCGCCGATTTTAAGGTATCACCAGCCAAGACGCCCAAGCCGCCGCTATAAATAGGCAGATCAAGCATTTTATTGACCGGCAGAAAATGATAATAATCCATATCTTTCATATTGGAAAATACTTCATGGCGAGCCAGTAAATTGGCGGGGCTCAAAGGATTAGCCGATTTGAAAGTATGATAAACACTGGGGGCCAGCCCAAATTCCATGGAGAAGTACGCAACGGAGGATTGTTCTTTGTCTTGCAGCCGGCTTTCAGCAGTCAATAGGGGGGCCAGTGGATAACCAAAATATTTATCGTCGATAATATCCTGAAGGTATTTTTCGTTTGTGGTGTCCAGTTTAATCAGATTTAGGCTCGTTTTTTCCATAAAAACGCCACTATGATATCAGATTAATTGGACGAGGACAAGCGAGAGCGTTCGTTTTCGGTCAAATATTTTTTTCTTAGGCGGATGTTTTTTGGTGTTATCTCCACCAATTCATCGTCGTCAATAAATTCCAGGGCCTGTTCCAGCGAAAGCTTGATCGGCGGTGTCAATTTTATGGCGTCATCTGCGCCGGCTGCCCGGATGTTAGTTTGTTTCTTTTCCTTGCAGGGATTGACGGTCATATCCTGGCGTCGGGCATTTTCGCCGATGATCATCCCCTCATAGACTTCAATTCCCGGGCCGATAAACAATTTTGAGCGTTCCTGCAGGTTTTCCAGAGCATAGGAGGCCGTCTTGCCGTTATTGCCGGAAATCAATACCCCGTTGATCCGTTTGGCGATTGTCCCTTTATGTCGTTCATAGCGGGCAAAGGAATGGTGAAGAATGCCTTCGCCCTTGGTGTCCATGATAAATTCCGCCCGAAAGCCCAATAACCCCCTGGTCGGGACATTATAGATAAGGGTGGTGGTCCCATTTTTGGAATTCATTTCCAGCATTTCGCTCCGTCTTTTTCCGAGTTTTTCAATAACTGTCCCGGCTAAATGGTCTGGAACAGAAATAATGGCCTGTTCAACCGGTTCCATTTGTTCACCATGAACAGATTTCAAAATTACTTTGGGTTGGGAGACCTGGACCTCATAACCCTCCCGGCGCATTTGTTCCAGCAAAACTGAAAGATGCAGTTCTCCACGGCCGGAAACACGAAATCCCTCGGCCCCGCCGATTGATTCGACTCTTAGGCCGACGTTGGTTTGCAGTTCTCTCTCCAGTCTTTCACGTAAATGGCGGTTGGTAACATATTTGCCGTCTTTACCGGCAAAGGGAGAATCATTCACCAGAAATTCCATGGTCAAGGTGGGCTCGTCAATCAACAACAAAGGCATGGGTAGGGGGTTTTCCGCTGCGCAAATTGTTTCTCCAATGGTGATATCTGGAATTCCGGCGACAGCCACAATATCGCCACATTCAGCGCTGTCAATTTCCACCTGTTTCAAACCTTCAAAATTGGATAGCTTGGTGATCTTCCCGGGTTGAATTGAACCATCACGTTTACAGACAACAATGTTTATATTCTTTTCCAATTGGCCGCTGGTGACCCGGCCGATAGCAATGCGACCGACATAATCATCATAATCAAGGTTGGTCACCTGCATTTGTAATGGTCCAGAGCTCTTGTCAGGGTAGGCCTGGACATGCTTAAGGATGGTGGCAAACAGCGGCTCCAGATCTTTACCTTCATCTTCCACATTGTATTGGGCGATCCCCTGTCGGGAAATGGAATAAACAACTGGGAAATCAAGTTGCTCATCGTTGGCGTCCAGTTTAATAAACAGATCAAAGACCAGGTCGATAACTTTGTGGGCCCGTTTGCCGTCTTTATGGACTTTGTCGATTTTATTGATGACGACAATTGGCCGAAGGCCCAATTTCAATGATTTGGAGAGGACAAATTTGGTCTGCGGCATCGGGCCCTCTTTGGCATCGACTAACAAAAGGACACTGTCGGCCATCTTTAGGACACGCTCAACTTCTGAACCGAAATCGGCATGTCCTGGGGTATCAACAATATTAATTTTATAATTCTGGTACCGGATTGAGCAATTTTTGGAATAAATTGTGATGCCGCGTTCACGCTCCAGGTCATTTGAGTCCATCACCAATTCGGTGATTTCCTCCCGGGCGCCAAAGGCGCCACCCTGACGCAAAAGATGATCGGTCAAGGTTGTTTTACCATGGTCGACGTGCGCAATGATTGCTATATTAATAATTTTAGTCATAAAAGAGGATGGCACATCGGAGGATATGCATCACATTAATACATTATAACAGGTTATTTTCCCTTGACAAATTAGGCGTGCGGGGTATGATTTGATTGCTTCGGCAAAATCAAGGGGGTTCGTGATGAAACATAATAAATGTTCGTTATTAATTATTGCCATTTTGGTTCTAGCTGGCTTAGGCTGGTGTTCGGTCCCGCCAAAGATTTCCTACGAAGGACGATTAACTGACGTTACAGGTTCACCGATTACGACCTCTAAAAATGCAACTTTTTCCATTTATAATGCTGCAACTGCCGGAACATTGCTCTGGGGCCCCGAAAGCCAATCAATAACTCCCGATAGCCAGGGGGTATTTAGCGTTCTGTTGGGTGGCGCCATCCCGCTGACGGCTGAAGTATTCAGCGGCCCGACTCGCTATCTGGAAATTACTGTCGGCGGAGAAACTCTTTCCCCCAGAACACAACTTGTTTCTGTCGGTTATGCTTTTAAATCTGCTTCGGCCCAAAGCGTGGAAAATGGGGCCATTACCAGGGATAGCGTTGCATCAGGAAAATTTGTTAAACAAATCGTTGCTGGTTCTGGGATAGGTGTTTCCGGTGATGAAGGTTCCGGCACAGGTATAGTCACCTTGACGGCGACAGGGACTGGTGGCGGGACCGTTTCACAAATCGGTTCAGGAGCCGGCTTAACAGGTGGACCAATTACTTCTAGTGGGACAATCTCTCTGGAGGTCCCTGTCACCGCTGTTCATGGCGGGACAGGCCAATCCGCATATACTACTGGTGATATTCTTTATGCGTCTGGAACTAATACATTGGCCAAGCTGCCGGCAGGATCAAACGGGCAGATACTGAAATTAACTGCTGGTATCCCCTCATGGGCGGCAGCTGGTGGGACAGGGACCGTTACGCAAGTTGATACGGGTTCCGGTTTAACCGGTGGGCCAGTTACAACTTCCGGTCTAATTTCTTTGGAAGTTCCTGTCACCGCAGTTCATGGTGGTACAAACCAAACAACGTATACTACAGGTGATATGCTTTATGCTTCTGGATCCAATACATTGGCTAAACTCGCAGCCGGTTCAACTGGGCAGGTGCTAAAAGTCAGCGCTGGAGGAGTGCCGACCTGGGGAGCAGCCGGGGGGACTGGGACTGTGACACAGGTTGATACCGGGACAGGCATGACCGGTGGTCCAATTACAACGACAGGGACAGTTTCAGTCGATGTTGGAACAACTGCTAACAAGATAGTTCAACTGGATGGGACAGCTAAACTGCCAGCAGTGGATGGTTCAGCCTTAACTGGGTTGACGAAAACACAGGTTGGTCTTGGTAACGTCCAAAATGTTGACCAGACTAATGCGGCTAATATTACGAGCGGGACCTTGGCTTTGGCTAGAGGTGGTTTGGGGGCTGATACTTCAGCCGCTACCCAGGGAAGTGTGCTTTATCATGATGGAACTAAATGGGTGGCGCTGTCTCCTGGAACATCCGGGAGAGTCCTACAAACACAAGGGGTTGGAGCGAATCCTCTCTGGGCCAGTGCCGCAACCGGTTCGGTGACAGAAGTTAATACTGGCAATGGCCTAATCGGTGGCCCGATAACTGCTACAGGGACACTCTCTGTCGATGCCGGTACAACCGCTAACAAGATTGTTCAACTGGATGGCAGCGCTAAATTGCCGGCAGTTGACGGTTCTGCGTTGACAGGTTTAACCAAAACTCAGGTAGGCTTAGGCAATGTGCAAAATGTTGACCAGACCAATGCGGCAAACTTAACTTCAGGGACAGTTGCCACTGCACGTTTAGGCTCCGGTTCTGCCAGTAGTTCAACCTTTCTCCGTGGAGACCAGACATGGGCAGCAGGCAATAGTGGCACGGTAACGCAAATTAACACTGGCACAGGCATGACCGGTGGACCTATTACGACGACAGGGACAGTTTCAGTCGATGTTGGGACAACCGCTAATAAGATTGTTCAACTGGATGGCAGCGCTAAATTACCGGCAGTTGACGGTTCCTCGTTGACAGGGTTAACAAAAACTCAGGTCGGGTTAGGTAACGTCCAAAATGTTGACCAGACTAATGCGGCTAATATCACCAGCGGCACACTATCTGATTTACGGCTCTCTTCAAATGTTGTGACCAGTGAATCAGCTAACACACTGAAAAACAAAACAATTTCTGGCGTAGATAATACAATTAATAATCTAAGTGCCGGTAATATTTCTTCCGGAACATTGACCGAGGCTAGGGGAGGGACAAACCAATCAACTTACGTTGCCGGTGATATTCTCTACGCTTCTGGAGCTAATACTCTCTCAAAACTGCCAATTGGTTCGACTGATCAGGTTTTAAAGGTAACTGGCGGTGTCCCGGTGTGGGGAAGTAGCGGGGGAACGGGGACAGTGACACAAATTAATACCGGCAATGGATTGATTGGCGGACCGATTACCACAAGCGGGACTATTTCTGTCGATGCGGGGACAGGGGCCAATCAGATCGTCCAACTCAATGGTTCGTCGCAATTACCAGCGGTGAGCGGCGCCAATTTAACCAATCTAAACGCCGGGAATATTTCTTCCGGGACCTTAACCGCCGCACGCGGAGGGACGGGGATAGACAGTTCAGCCTCAACCGGTTATGCCAAAGTCTCGGCCGGGACCTGGAGTGTTGGGACCAGTTCTGATACAAAAGGGGCAACCTTCTTATATCCATTTACAAATTTCTCGGCTTATCTCCGCCTGCCGTTTGATGCCACTATTACCGCGGTCAATGTTTACTGCGAGGGGGGGACAAACGTGACTGGTAAGGTACAGAATAATGGGCTGGAGGTTTATAACGCTGGCGTTCAAGCCACCGCTGGTAATTGGGTGAACCAAACTAGCGGTTTGGCCAATACATCGTACACAGCAGGCAATACCCTTAGATTCTACACCTCCGCTGTCAGCGGCATAGTTACCAGCGCAACCGTTGCGATAGAATATACTCGTAATCCATAAAATATAATGTTAAAGAAGCTGTTAGCTTTTTATATTTTAATTGTTTTGACTGGTCCAGTCTGGGGTGTGACCAGGTTCTATTTGCCAGCATCCGGGGCTGCGGCGGTTAACCCAACCTATAATGCCGGCTGGGAAAAAACCAGCCAGGCTGACAACCTTAGGTGTGTGACCTCAAAATTGAATACCGCGATGGCCAGCAAGACCTCTTCAGAAAATGTTTCCACTAATCCATACGATGTATTAACCAGGCAATATGTTTCTGACCCGATTGCCGGACAGACTATCAGCGGGACGTTAAAAGGGCAGATCCGGGTGATGGAGAGCAATAACCTGGCCAATTTTAATCGGGCGATAGTCGTTTATGTCGTCTCAAATGACGGAGCAACAGTTAGGGGAACATTGCTTTCAATATTTGGTGGCGGGACTGAATATGATAATGCTTTTCAAAACCGAAATTTCCCTGAATCAACAGTTCTATCATCAGTCAATGCCCAGAATGGCGATAGGATAGTCATTGAAATTGGCACCCGCTCAACCAATACTGCCGCAACCAACCGGACAGCCACTCATTCGTTTGGCGATGACAGTGCTAACGATTTGGCAGAAGATGAATCAACTACCACTGCCAATAATCCTTGGATAGAATTTAGCGGGGATATTATTTTCCCGAGAGTAACCTTGAATTGTGAATAAAATATTTATTATTGCCGCATTATTGCTCTTTGCCGTTTCTGGTCTGGTATTTGGAGCTGGTGCCAGTGCCAGTTATATTATTTCTTCATCAGTCCTTGATGCTGGTTCAGGCGCTGCCAATTCGACCTCATTTAAAATGTTGGGCAAACTGCGCGAACAACAACTGGTTGTTGCCGGCAGTGCAGGTTTTTCTCTAAGCGCAGGGTTTTTAAAGAGCAGCTATTTTTCGCAAGCCATTGTTTTATCTCCCGTGGTGACGGCGATTTCTCCCAGCAGCGGAATAAATTCAGGGACGATCAGTATTACTGATTTGTCTGGGGCCAATTTTCAGGCCGGGGCCAGCGTCAAGCTTAGTAAAAGCGGTGAGCCGGATATTGTCGCCACCAATGTGGTTGTCGTCAGTTCTAGTAAAATCACTTGTTCACTTGATTTAAGCGGTAAGGCGGCTGGATTATGGAATGTGATTGTAACAAATTCTGATGGCCGCTCCGGGACATTGCCTGCGGCCTTTACTATCGCTTTTGCTGCGCCTGTCGTGACGGCCATAACGCCTAAAAGCGGTTTAAATAATGCTTTGGCAAATATTATCGATCTGGCCGGCAGCAATTTTCGCAGCGGAGCCCAGGTCCGTCTTTCAAAGACAGGCGAAACAGATATAATCGCGGACAATGTGGCGGTTGTGGCCAGCACTAAAATTACTTGTCAATTTAATCTGGTCAATAAGGCAACCGGTTTTTGGGATATTGTCGTGACAAATAGTGATAACCAATCTGCCCGCCTGGCCCAGGGTTTTAAGGTCGAGTCGCCGTCTATTCAGATTGTTGGAAAAGTTGAAAGTACGCAAAACCCTTTTAACCCTTCGGTCAAAGCCACGGCCATAAATTACACTTTGAGCAAGGATGCCGACATCACTGTCAGTATTTTCAATATCCGCGGCGAGAAAGAGTGGGAGCGTTCATTTGTAGCCGGCCAAACCGGGGCGACCACCGGGGCCAATTCCATCCCCTGGGATGGCTTGACCGATTTCCAGGCGGTGGCCAGCTTTGGCGTCCATATTGTAATCATCACGACCAAACAAAATGGCAGCGTGGTAGAATTAGGACGCACTAAAATTGCGGTGATAAAATGAGAAAATTAATTGTTTGGTTTTTGATTGTGGCTTTTGCCGGTTCTGCCCGGGCGGTGGTGACCGGCTCAACTGATGATGCCATGACCGTTGGTGGTGGTGCCAGGCCGATCGGTATGGGTCGGGCTTTTACCGCGATTGTCGACGATGTTGACGCGATGTTTATTAACCCGGCCGGTAATGCCGGATTAAAAGGCCCGGCTGGTATGACCATGTACACCAACCTTCTGGGAGAAGTCTATTACAGTGAGTTTTGCGGTGCCATCCCGACGGCTAACGGCACATTTGGCCTGGGTTACATTACTACCGGGGTAAATGGCATCCCGACAACACCAATCCCAACTGATTATTATGATTCGCTGCTGATGGCCAGTTATAGTGTGCCGCTGGCTAATTTTTTCCGTTACGCGAAAAACGTTTTTGTCGGTCTGAATTATAAATTGTTTAATCGCGGCTATACCGGCGGCATAAGCAGTTATGAGTCGGGCATGAGTGCCGATTTCGGTCTTAAATTTATTGTTAACCCAAATTTAAGTTTTGGGCTGTGCCGGCAGAACTTTTTGCCGGTTTCCATGGGTGGGGTCCTGCGGGTCAATGGCGGTGATGAAGAATCATTGGCCAGTTTGACCAAAGTAGGGATGGCGATCAAGCCGATTGTTCAACCAAAATTATTAATTGCCCTGGATGCCGATCTGCCGGCCCAGACAGGCCGCCCGCCGACTGGCCATTTCGGCCTGGAATGGAAAGAAAACGATTTTATTTCCGTCCGGGGTGGGTTTGACCAGAGCATTGATGCCGGTAACGCGGCTAAAACATCATGGAACCCGACTTTTGGCACTTCATTCGGTTATTATGGATTCCGGGTTGACTATGCGTATCACCCATACTATAATAATCCCAGTTTAGCGACGACGTACGTCTCAATTTCTTACACAGGAGAGCCATTGTATGCACTCCGGGGAAAGGTTGAATAATTTTGCAAATAACTAATAATTGCTGTAAATTACGAGCAATATTTTCTTTCTTCTTTGTTCTGATCCTCGCTGCACAAGTCCTGTCCCAAAGCCCGCGGTCAACGGTCAATGCCAGAGAATATTTTCCCGGTGATTTTGTCCATGTTATTGTGGATGCGACCTCTGATACCGCCCAAATCACCGCTACCATGCCGGATAACAGCAGTATCAGCCTGGTTCAACAAAGGGTGTCTGGTATTTGGCGGGGGATCTGGCAGGTGCCGGTCGGGTTTAAGGCGGGTAATTACCATGCCAAGTTAACAGCCGTTGATATTCAAGGGAATGTTTTTGAGGGTGAAACTGATCCCTTCCAGATCGGTGAATTGGCCATGATCACGCTGGTCGGCAAGCCGACGCTGGAGGCAGTGGAGAAACCGCCGCTAAGTGAAAAAATATCTGTCACGACTCCCGTCAGCGGAGAGGGACCGGATGCTTTAATTAAAAGAATCCTGCAGGTTGTTGCCCTGCCCACAACAAAACCGGCCCCGATCCTGAAAGCCGAAGAAAAGAAACTGCTGATAGAAAAAAATCTTTCTCTGGGGAAAGAAAACTTTGATAAACGAAAATATTCCGTGGCCGCGGCCTATTTCCGCATTGTGCTTTATCTTTCCCCTGATAATAAAGAAGCAGGATTGTACCTGGCACAAACAGCCGATCTGCTGGCCAGCCAGAAAGAACAGCAACGGCGGACGTTTTGGCTTTCGACCAGTGCGATTTTTGCCGTTATCCTTGGTTTATCGGTCCTGGTCTGGTGGCTGCTTAAAACCGTCTTTGTAAAACCGGCTCCACAGGTGTGTGAAGTGCCAATCCCGCCCTCGGCAAAAGAAAAGCGGGATGCCTGGTTTAAAAAAATGGGCTGGAACGGGAACCCATTCAATTTGGATGCGCTACAACAGTTATTCAGCAACGGCGACAATTTAGAATTGGCCGGCCTAAGCAGTTTTATCAGGGCCAGGATTGAAGCTGTCGGAGGGAAGGGGACCGAGCCATTTACCGCCTCTGCTTTGGAAAAAATCTATGATTTAAGCAAAGGCAACCCGAAAACTGCTATCAAGATCTGTGATTGGGCGCTCAATCTGGCAATCGAAAGAAACCATGACCAGATTACCTCTGAACTTGTGGGTGAATACGAATCGATCAGTCAGCACACAATCCTGATTGTTGACGACGAAGAAATCGTCCGGACCAGCCTTGACGTTATCCTGAAAAAAGGCGGGGGCTACGCGACTGATTTTGCTGTTGACGGTGAAGAGGCCTTAAAAAAGATTAAAGGGAATAAATACGGCCTGGTCTTGCTGGATATCGCCATGCCCAAACTAGATGGTTACGAGATCCTTAAGCAGGTTCGGCCAATTTATCCGGATTTGCCAATCATCTTTGTGACCGGCAAGGGAACACCGCAACAGACCATGGTCAGCCTGGCGCAATATAACTTGAGCGGATATATAGAGAAACCATTCACGCCGGAAAAAATTCTAGATATTGTTGCCAGGACGCTCAAGTCCAGATAATCGATGTATTTAAGCTACTGGCAATTGACAAAAAAGCCATTTGAAAATACGCCCGACCCGCAATTCATTTATTTATCAAAGCAGCATGAAGAAGCCCTTTCCCGCATGCTTTACGCGATCCAGGAAAAGAAAGGGGCCGCTTTAATCACCGGCGAATATGGCAGCGGCAAAACGTTGCTGACGCGAGTGCTGCTAAGCAAATTGGCAGAAAACGAGTACCAGTTAGCCCTTTTATTGAATCCTTTGCTGTCTCCAACCCAACTGATAAAGGAAGTAATTCACCAATTGGGAGGCAGCATTTCGGCCTCTGCGTCAAAAGCCACCGCCTTTAACCGTTTGAATGAATTGTTATTGGATATTAACCGTCAGAAAAAAATGGCGGTAATCGTGGTTGATGAGGCGCAGGCAATCAGTCGATTGGCGAGCCTGGAAGAGTTCCGCCTGATGTTGAATTTCCAGTTAAATGAACAATTCCTGTTAACGCTGATTTTAATTGGTCAACCGGAATTAAAAGGGAAAATTGACCGTCTGCCTCAATTGGAACAGCGATTCTCTCTTAAATTTCATTTAACGGCTCTGGATCAGGCAGAGACCTGCGAATATATTAACCATCGTCTTGTGATCGCCGGTGGGAAAAAAGGGATATTTACGGTTGACGCCTGCCAGGAAGTGTTTGCTTATTCACAAGGCATCCCCAGGCGGATCAATAATGTTTGTGATTTGGCCATGCTGGTCGGAAGCGGGTCAGGGGCCGAGTCGATTGATCGGGAAATCATCAAAAAGGTTGTGGCAGATTTTAAGGGAATTGCGGAGGAAAAATCGCTTGATTAGAATAGTAGACATACTTAAAAAAGTTGGAATGGAAGAAAAAAAGGAAACCACATTACCTGCGGATAAGCAGCTACCAATTGCAGGCAAGCCAGTGCCTGTTGAGACTCCTGCGGTGAAAAAAGAGCCGATAATTGCGCCATTTGATTTTGATGAACTGCTTATCCCCCTTAGTAATCTACTGGCCAGCAAATCAAATGAAGCCAAAGATGGCGAGGAAGCCAAATTGATTTGGACCGCCCTTAACAGGCTGATCAGCCAGCAATTTGAAGGGCAGCAGGACCTAGTGAAGCAATTGGCGGCCCATAGTAGTGGTCGAAATGCCTTTGCCCCGGTCCTAAAGGTAGTGCTTACGGCAATAAAACTAGGTAAAGATTCCGGTTATAACCAGCAGCAGCTGGGTGAATTGGCAATGGCGGCGATAATTCAGGTGCTGGAAGCTTCAAGTTTTGCCGGTGCTCTTAATTTGCCGCTGTTTAAGACAAATATGCGAGTCTATGGTGACTTTAATCTGCCGGGTTATGCACAGACAGTTAACCTGGCCCAAATATACGAACTTAACGCTTAAGCGGCAGGTTCAAATAATAGCCGACAGTCTCCGGATCTATGAGGTCTGCCCACAGTTTTCCCTGATGAGCCTCAACCGTTAGGCGGCAAAAATAGAAGCTATAGCCTCTGGGGACTAAGGCTCTCTGTTCATAATTTTCAACTTTAAAATTCCGATCAAATATTTTTGACAAAAGTGTCGGAGAGATCTTTGGGCTGGAAAAAGTAATTGAAATGTTAACCATATTTGCCTCGGCTTTGACAGAACAATGAGGTTGTTCGCCCTGTTTACATTGCTTTTTGGCATTTTCTGATAAATGATAAATAACCCGCTGCAATAATGGCTTGTCAGCCTGGATGTTTACGGATTGATCTGGCATGGAGCATTTCAGGCCGCTTAAGAGGTCTGATATCGGAAAGGAGGACAGTTGTAGCTCAAATGTGTGGTTTTCCAGATCTGCCGCATCATTTATATCAGTTAACATCTCCAGCAGCCTATCACTGCTAGTTTTGATATCAGTGATAATTTTCTTTTGTTCCTCGTTAATCGGCGGAAAGTATCCATCAAGCAATAATCCGACGGCCGCCGTGATGCCCGAGAGGGGATTCTTCAGGTCATGCACAAGCATGTTCTCAAGAGAAACTTTGGTCATGCTTTTCCTCCCAAGGCCAACCCGATCTTTTTCATGAGCTCTGGTGGATTGAATGGCTTGACAACGCAACCCTTGACCCGTGTCGAAAAAATCTTTTCTGTAGTTTCCTTGCTGGTGCTGGCGGTCAAGATGATTATGGGGATGTTTTTAGTTGGTTCAATTTTATCAAGTGCTTCAATTACCTCAAATCCGCTCATTTTGGGCATGGCAATGTCTAAAATAATCAAGTCAGGTTTACTTGTTTGGGCCAATTGAACGGCAGATTCCCCCTCATAGGCCTTAATTACCTCATGCTGGCCGGCGCGTTCTAATCTAAGGCCCAGGAGATCGCAAAATTCTATTTCATCATCAACAATTAAAATTTTAGCCATTAGCTGCTCCTTTTGCCCGATATTTTTGGTAAGGTGACGGTAAAGGTGGTTCCTTGACCAATAGTTGAGTGGAAACTGATTTGCCCGCCTAAAAGTTCAACCAGCCCCTTGGAAATTGCCAAGCCCAGCCCGGTCCCTTTTTCCCCTGGCCCGGCTTGCCGGCTGAATTGCTCAAACTTGCTGAAAACCCGCCGATGGTGCTCCGGTGGTATCCCCGGGCCGCTGTCAACGACCTGAAATTCAAGTTCAGTTGGTTTATCAGTCATAATTAATTCAATGGAGCCCCGTTGGGTGAATTTCAACGCATTACATAATAGGTTTGTGAGTATCTGGGTTAGTTTGTCTTTATCAGTCTTTAGTTGAATAGGATTGGCTGGCAACGTAAATTTGAGACTTAAGCCTTTTTCGGCGGCTTGTTTTTGAAAATCTTCACGTAGTTCGTCCAAAAGGGGCAGCAATTCAATTTCTTCGAGGTGAATTTCAACCCTACCGGCTTCTATCTTGGACATATTCAATAAATTGTTAATCAACCTGGTCAGGCGGTCAATATTGTTGAGGGCAAAAGCCAGGGCTTTTTGCTGTTCCGGGAGAATTGGCCCCCTTAAGCCTTCAAGGATTTGGCTGACACCTTCGCGAATAATTGAGAGAGGGGTGCGCAATTCATGCGAGACTGTTAAAAGGAATTCAGTTTTTAAGCTATCCAGGTTTTGCAGCTCCGATAAAAGATATTTTATCGTCTCCTCGGCATTCTTGCGCGAGGAAATATCCTGGAAACAAAAGAAAATATGTTTTTCCTCTGCCTGTTTTTGCAGGGTGGCCCCGGCAAGAAAAACACCAGCATGATTGCCATGTTCTTTGAGCTTGATTTCAAAGTCGGTTGCCGTACCGTTCTGTTCTAGTGATTTTCGCAACCTTTCCCGTTCAGTTGGGTCAACCAGAAGATCAAATAAGTTAGTATTTATTAATTCCGGCAGAGAACAGCCTAATAACCTGGCTGCTTGAGGGTTGGCGTCAATGATTTTGCCTTTTTGGTCCGCAATGCCCATACCAATTGTTGCTGATTCAAATAATTGTTGATATATATTTTGATTTGCCATCCAGAATGAATTATAGTCTGGAAACTAACCAAGTCAAGAGGCAAAACCGGCAGGAATATGGTATGCTTTCACCATGAAACGGAGCTTATTATTGATCGTCCTGGCGACCATAATAGTTAGTGGCTGCGCTTCCCATCAGCTGGCCAACCGAGAAATGTTGACCCGCTTTGATCCCATCATGGATCAACCGCAAATCAAGACGTTTTATCAGGAAAGATTCAAAGAGACATTTGTCAGCTATGAAGCCTCGGAGGTTAGGCTGGTTAGTGCTTTGTTTGAATCGCAATCGCTTTTATTGCTGCCAATCACCATTTTTAATAAGACAAATAATGCCATTATGCCGGCTGATTACTCCGTCGCTCTTTATGATGGGCGCGATATGAAGCAGATAAAAATGCTTACACGAGATGACCTGCTTGACGTCAAGGCCAAGCTTCAGGGGCGGCCGAGTGACGGTAATATTGAAACAAAAGTGATTAATTCTGTCATGGATTCGTTGACCTTCATGACCGGCGATCCCGATAAGCAGCTGGTCATGCAGGGTCTTGATTTGGCCTTATATGACTATTTCTCCTTCAGGCCGATTTATCCCCATGAGAAGCGTTATGGCATTTTATGTTTTATCCTTGATTTTAAAGCGGAGTATCCAATTACATTAAACGTCAGGGTTGGCGCCAAAAATCACGAAATCCGTTTTTTACCTAAGCCGCCGAAGACTTGAGCGCGGACAGAGACTTCCAATAAAAATAGCCGATAATAATAAAGGTTATAACCGGTGAAAACAATTCCGAAACAGGGATATTGAAGGCCCTCATTAACATGATTACCCCAAGCACCAGGATAGAATACATTGCCCCGTTTTTAAGATAAGCATATTTTTTGATCTTATTGATTCCCTTGATGGTTAATTGTCTGACAATCAATGCCCCGATGCCGTTACCCATCAGGATCAGCGGTATGGACAGTGTAAAGGCAAAAGCGCCCAAAACCCCGTCAATTGAAAAGGTCGCATCAATAATTTCCAGATAAAATACTTTGCTGATATCAGTTAAATTGGACGTCAGCAGCTTTTTTTCGTTTTCCTCGGCGTTTTGCTTGAAACCATGGGTGATGAAAAAGGCCGTTGAACCGATTACCGCACCCAGGGCCATTAAGCTGTTCAGATAGATCGCCTTCCAGACTATTGCGGTCAGGATTATCGAAACGCAGGCATAAAACCAGACCCCTTGGCGGAGGAAAAACTTTTCTGTCCTTGGCAGGCCATAGTTTTTATCTTCAAGAAAAAGCCAATGTAAAAAGAGAAAAACCAGAAAAATGCCGCCGCCAGCCAGCAGGATGGGGGATGACTGTTCAATATAATGGCGGATGGCGGGATCGTTGGAAAAAGTGGCTGTCAGGGCGCCCAATGGTCCCAGGGCCGGGTTGACTGCCCAGACAATCAGCCAGGGGAGAAAGCCGCGAATGACAAAAACGGCAATGAAGATGCCCCAAACCAGGAACCAGCGGCGGGCCTTGGGGCCCATGGTGGAGAGGACCTCGGCATTGATAATCGCATTATCGATACTGGAGATGATTTCAAATAATGATAACCCGGCGACAATTAGTATGAGCGTGATAATGTCCATATATTTATTATAAGTTAAGAGACAAACAAAGGTTAACTAAAACCAATTCCTTTTTTTAAAGAAATAGAGCATTGCAGCCACAATTGTCAACATAATCAGCCAAACCATCGGATAGCCATAAGCCCAATCAAATTCCGGGATGTACCGGAAATTCATGCCATAAATACCGACTAAAAATGTTAAGGGCATAAAAATCGTTGAAATCATGGTTAAAATCTTCATGACCTCGTTTAGTTTATTGCTGATGCTGGAGAGATAAATATCGAGCAATGAGGACATGGTGTCGCGCAGGGTTTCAATGTTATCCATAACCTGGATGGTATGTTCATATAAGGTGCGCATGTGTTTTTGGACGTCAACAGAAATCAGCTTAGATTCGCCTCGTTGAAGCGAATTCATTATCTCCCTGACCGGCCAGATCGCTTTGCGTAAAAAGATCATCTCTTTTCTGGCCCTTTGCATATGAATTAAGGTTGATTTGTTGGGATGCGATATTGCTTCCTGTTCGACCTTTTCGATTTGCTCGCCAGTTACCTCGAGAATGGCAAAGTAATAATCTATAATGGCATCGATTAACCGATAAGCCAGGTAATCAGGCCGGGAATTGCGGACCTTGGTGCCCGGGGTCCGGATACGTTTCCGGACCGCGTCAAAAACGTCGTCTTCCAGGTCACGTTCTTGAAAGGTAATCACATAACTTGGCCCGACTATCAAACTGATCTGTTCAGAGATAATGGTCGACGTTTCTTTGTTATAGAGAAACATTTTCAGGATGATAAATAGATATTCACCAAAATCCTCGATTTTAGGCTTTTGGGTATTATCGATAATTTGTTCAGCCACCAGCTCGTTAAGGCCGTAGCAGCTGCAAAGCTGTTTGACTGCCGCCTGATCATGGATGCCGTCAACGTTAATCCAGGTTACTGTCGGTTTATCCTTATAAATAATGCATTGATTAAGGGGGATATCTTTTTCGGTATACTGTTTCTCGTCAAAATCAAAAGCGGTTATCTTGACCTTTTTTCGTTCTTTTTCAGCGGTTGAGCTGATCAATCCCTTTCTGCGCATAAGGGTTAAAAAAAATACCCGGCCTGGGCCTGGAGGTGTCCGCTGCCGGCGACATCCACCCCGAACTCAAAGAAAAGAGGGTTTACATTGAAGGGACGGCTAAAGATCAACGAAATTCCCAATCCAAGATCGGTGCTCCGATTTCCACTGTAACCGACCGCCTGAAGGCCAAAAGACATGGGTATTTTGCCGCTGATGTTTGTTAAATAGAACTTGCCGCCAAAAAATAAAATTATGGGTTGATTGCCAGTGTTTAATTCCGCGCCAAAACGAAGGCTGGTGTTGCTGGCGATTGGCTCTTCCGCAATAACACCAAGCGCCAGTCCATTGCGAATCCCGCCAATGACTGCCGGCTGTAGTGCCTGGGCAAGCGAACAAAACAAGAGTGAAAACAGACAAGTAAAAAACAATAGCTTTGTTTGGTTTATCATGAACAAAATTATAACATAATTTACCCTTATGTTAAGGGTGTCTAGTTGTTTTCATAAGCGCCAATTTTTATTTGCCTTGTCATTGTAGGAAAAAGAGTTATAATTGTGCAATATGAAAAGCAAATGGCTTTGTCTAATTGTCTTATTTGGTCTGGTAATCGTGATGTTTGGCTGTTCATCTGGTGGGAGCGGTGAGGTGGCGACAACCACAACAATTGCCAGCTCAACTAGTACTTCAACTTCTACGAGCGTCTCTACCTCAACCAGTGTGAATACCTCAACCACTACCACAACTGGAGCTAGTACGACCACTTCAACCAGCCAGGCCACAACGACCACCTCAAATTATTTGTACTCTATCTACCCGGCAACGGACCAGCCGCCACAAATAACTTTTTATTGGGGGGCTGGAAAACAAACAATTGTGCCTGATTCATTATCAAATATTAGTGCCAGATATGGCGGATGGGAGGGGAGTGGCGGCGGATTATATAAAACCGGATATGAGCCGGCCACCGAGAGCGAAATGGTCTTAACCAGCACCAGGGAGCCCGTTTATTCATATTGTTCTGGGACAATTGTTTTTATGACATACGAAGCAATCAATTTTGAAGGACAGCCGGAAGGTGAAATTGCGATTCGATATGGTAGTAAATATGTAGTTAAGCATGTCCATGTTGTTGATTTTCAACCTATTGTTCAGGTCGGGAATACCATCGAGGCCGGTGAACTTATTGGTTACACCGAAAAGATGGGGGCGGGAGGTTTCTGGGAAGTTGAGGTTAGCTATTTAAAAGGAAATAATCAGTATCGTGCGGTCCCCTTGTATTTTTTCCTTGATACGGCTTCTAAGGCTGTTTTTGACCAGATAGCCGCTACTTTAGGGGTGAGCTGGTTACATTCCCTTAGTGAATCAACGTCTGAATCCTGGGTTTCCTATGTCGGGACGCATGAAGGCTGGTCCGATGTCAGTAAAGCTGGCTTAAGATCAGAAATTATGAATAGCTACGAAACAGTTGAAGAATATTGTACTGCCTACGGTTTGTCCTGGATATTGAATTAGGGCGTTATATATGACAATCGGCAGAGTTGTCGCCCAATATCGAGGTAAATACAGGGTTTTATCCGACAACGGGGAATTTTGGGCTGAAGTGACCGGTAAAACTGTCTATTTAGCGTCTTCGCCGCTTGATTACCCGATAGTTGGTGATTTGGTCGGCATTGTCGAATTGGGATATGGAAATTCTTTAATTGAATCTATCATTCCCAGAATAAATGTTTTACAAAGGAAGTCTGCCGGCAAGAACAATAGTCAGCCAATTGCGGCGAACATTGATACCGCATTTATTTTGCAATCCGTCGACCGCGACTTTAATTTAAATCGCTTTGAGCGTTATCTGACAATTGTTGAATCGTCAAAGATTAAACCGGTTTTGGCCTTGAACAAATGCGATCTCATCACTCCCGCGGAGCTGGCTGAAAAAAAAGCAATATTAGAAAATCGGTTCAAGGATATCCCTATTATTACGATAAGCACCTTGAGCGGCGAGGGGCTTGATGACTTAAAAAAGATGATTATTCCCCATCAAATTCACTGCTTGCTTGGATCATCGGGAGTCGGCAAATCATCGCTCATAAACAGGTTGTTGGGCAAGGAATTGCTGAAAACCATGGAAATTAGCGCCCAAACAAAAAAAGGTAAGCACGCGACGACGCACCGGGAGCTTTTTGTCCTCGATGGGGGTGGGATGATCATTGATAATCCAGGCATGAGGGAAATAGGGCTGGCTGACGCCAATGAGGGCGTTCGGAACGTCTTTGCAGAAATTGAACAGTTGGGCAGGGGATGTAAGTTTATCGATTGTACCCATCAGCATGAACCGGGGTGCGGGGTCCTGGCCGCTATTGAATCTGGGGAGCTAAGTGATGAAAAATATCGCAGTTATATTAAGCTTAAAAAGGAAGCAAGTCACTATGGCCTGACAGAATTAGAGAAAAGGCGGAAGGATAAAAAATTCGGCAAAATGGTTAAGAGCACACTGAAGCAGATGAAGAAATCGAAGTAAGAATCGCGCAAGAAAAGTCAAAGGCATTCCCCTCCTAGAAGATTTTAGATCTGATTGACAACTAATGTTATTTTGTGTATAATTGGCATATGCCAATAAAGGAGAATGTTTATGTCTAGGCCATTTAGGTGTCGTAAGGTGGGTTTGCAGCCTGTTTGCCGGAGATTTGGCCCATCGGGTGGATTGGCCGGAGAAGGACAAGCAATACATTTACAGCTTGATGAGCTGGAAGCAATTCGACTGGCTGATGTTGATGGACTATACCAAGAAGATGCGGCGAAAAAAATGGGAATATCTCGGCAGACCTTTGGCAACATTATTGATTCGGCTCATAAAAAGGTCGCGGAAGCTATTATCAATGCAAATGAAATAAAAATTGAGGGAGGTGAAGTTAAAATGATGGAAAGAAGGTTTGTTTGTTTTGATTGTAAGAAGGAATGGGCCCTGCCATATGGCGCCGGAAGGCCGTTAGATTGCCCAACCTGTCAGAGCAAAAATATCCATCGAGCCACTGAAGATAGAGGTTGCGGAAGAAATAATGGATTAGGCCGTGGCCAAGGGCGAGGAAATAGGGCCTGTAGAAGGGCATAGCATGAAAATATGTATTCCAATTGAAGGCAATCAAGGATTGAAATCAAAAATATATGGTCACTTTGGCAGTGCTCCTGGGTTTATGATTTGTGATATAGAAAACGGCGACAATCAATTTATTGCCAATGTTAATGAGCATCATGAGCATGGGACCTGCAACCCATTAAAGATGCTGCAAAAAACCACATTTGATGCGGTTGCTTGTAGTGGGATGGGGATGAGAGCTGTCCAAATGTTAAATCAATCAGGTATTAAAGTTCTGTTCTCTAATTCATTGTTTGTTGAAGATTTGCTCAATGAATATAAAGACGGAAGGTTAAAAGATCTAACTCTTGAATTGTCTTGTAAGCAGCACAATTGTCACTAAAGATACAAGGAAAGCTCGACAAGTTATCGGTAGATGCTTGCGGCCAAAAATCATAACCCTTTACAACTTCTAGCAGGGTTGATACTATCCCTTCATGGCCAAGAAAATGAGGGGCTTCATTCTTCTGGTGATTATCGCTATCCTGGTCACAACAGGAATGATTATTTTTGTTGAGCGACAGTCTGATGACCAGAGTGCTACTGAACAAGAAATTGTTTTACTGTTTGATAATTGGAACCAAGCGCTTCAGGCCGGCGATCCGCATAAGGTTGCTGTGCTTTATGCGGATCGGTCGCTTCTCTTGCCAACACTATCCTCTAAGCTTAGAGTAACCCCAAAAGAAAAAGAGGAGTACTTTAGTCACTTTTTAGAAAAGCGGCCGTCTGCTAGGGTCGATTTTCGGCAAATAGCTATTGGTGCTGATATGGCTGTAGATTCAGGATTGTATACTTTTAATTTTGCAAAAACTGGCGAGCTGGTAAAAGCAAGATATAGTTTTACCTATAAACGCGACGGCAAACGTTGGTTAATTATCAATCATCATTCTTCCCTGGTGCCAGAAGGCAACAACCGTTCTGACTAATAGCAAAATACCAAAACTCCGATATGGGAAATAGGGGCAACTGGTAAAGGTTCGCACCAAAAGAGTGGCTCCCCGGGTAGGATTCGTCCTCCGCGTCGCTTGGGGCGACGGCTCCGGGACATGGCATTTTCCCTGTCGCTCGTTCACCCTGCTGGGGCAGGGGTATCACTCGCTTTTCCTCGTCCGCCTAAGGCGGACTCGGCGGGAAAATGCCTTTCTCATCCTACCCTGATTCTGCTAGCGCAGAATCCAATTGCTGAACGCAATTGCCGCTTTTTTTATTGCCTAAAAAAAGCTCCCCGGGTAGGATTCGAACCTACGACCAAGTGATTAACAGTCACCTGCGCTACCACTGCGCTACCGGGGAATGCCTCGACTCACTACGCTCGCTCGGCATAAATACAGAAGCAGCAAAAACTCAACCTTAAAATTCTAACAAGGATTCCGACGGTAGTCAAACAAAAAGCCCCGAGTTCCCCCAGGGCTTTTGTTGTAAAATATATGGAAATTAGAAGCTAAAGGTCTCCTTCGACCCGCTCACTGGATAGTAATTGCCGCCAGTTTGGGTTGCCTCGAATGTTCCGATAGTTCCGGCTTCGGATGAAAGTATCCCAAATCCACCAAGATTGTCGGGATTCATATTGGCATAAAACGTTTCTCCTCCCGGAGAGGCAATGCCGCTCATAAGACAACCGGCAAATTCAACGCCATTCCCAGGATTAATGAAAATAAGGCGAGCTGTCATTTGCAGTGTTCCTCCTTCAAAAGTGAGAACAGAAGTAGCTTCATAAGTGCCGGGCAGGGGGGAGCTGCGAGTGGGATCAACATCGACAACAACGTTGATTTCCCCGGTGACATAGCCGGTGAATGACATGCGGTTATCAATCGCTCCCAGTGCGTCTGACGCGCTCGATTCAGGTGTAGTCAGATGGAGCCAGCTGGGCAATGAGAAATGTTCTCTTAGGGCTGATTCCATCGTGGCATAGGTGGTCGCCCAGCACATATATTCGCCTTCGCTGGTAATTTGCATAAAGTATGATGAGTTGTTAAACGCAGCGCTGCCTTCACTTGAACAAGCGGCAACCCAACCCAAAAATGCGCTACTGAAAGCCAGGCTTGGCTGGCCCTCCATCAGCTCCATCAAAACCCCATATGTTGAATAAGAGCCTATTTTGGCAACCTTCTTATTGGCCAATAGGTTTCCCGAAATAACTTCACCAGAATTATTCTTCATTCTGAAAGCAACATTCATGCTTCCCCCGATGGTTTCGGAGGTGACGGGGATATAACCCTCAATGCTTAAAGGGCCGTTCATTATGTCGTATTGATAAAGAAATGTAGGCGGAGCTGAACCGGAGAAAGCTTTTATCGCCTGGCTGGATAAAGCACTAGCCGAAGTTCCCCCCATCATAGAAGAGTTTCCCCCAACTGCTGAACCAACTCCCACCACTGATACCGCTTTGGCGACCGTTAGCTGATCAGCCAATGTGGTTGTTGTTGAGGTGGAAGTGGTAGTGGTAGTTGTGGTCGTGGCCACTGTCGTTGTAGTAGTCGTTGTATCCGTCGAAGTCCCGCCACCACACCCAGTCACAAAAGAGCCAACAGCCATCAAACAAACCAATAGAATAGTGCTCCCAAATATCTCTTTTTTCATCATTTTACCTCCTAAAACGGTTCTACACAGTAGAATTATAGAATAAATAATCCGGATGTCAAACAATATATTGACAATTGTTAGGTTGCTGGCTATTATGATTCATAATGAAGAACTTGAACATTATATTTGGTTTGATCTCACTTATTGCTTTGGGGACTGTGTCGATGGTTGGATGTTCTGCCACAACGACAGATACTACATCAACTACAACTACTGCCACAACAACTGTTACCTCAACCAGCACCACAGCGGAGACCACAACGATAACCACTACAGTTACTTCATCAACATCGTCATCGACGACAATAACAACTACTACTACAACCACCACCACCTCAACAATGGCCCCATTCAACGGGACATACTATATTATGGGGATGATCAACAAAGGGGTTTGTACTTTTGATGCCGTTACAATTACCTTAAATCGCACCAATATTGATTTAACCGAGTTTTTCTCCAGTGAGGTTAATATTAGCGGAACCAGCCCAATTAGTTATAATTTTACATATTCAACATCTGAAACAACAGTTGAATGCAAAATCATTGCCATGGCCCCATATGATTATGCTATGTATATTGGCGCTGTTGGCGCAACGACCGGCGAGGTCTCTCTTTTAGTCCCCCAGCTCTTGACGATTACTTTGGAAGCAGCCAACTATCATACCTATTTTCCAACGTTCGAGATGTTTGTTTTGCAAGAAAATCCTTAGAACTTTTTATTTGATCAAGGTTTTTTTTGCTATGCATTTCCTTCAAACAGTTTGCTTTTAATTTGCCAATCCCATGTTCAGCTGAAACGGTGCCGCCTAATGAGGCCGTATTGACAATAGTCAAGTCAGTAGCTATTATACTGCCATGAGAAAAATATTTATTCATTTTGGCCTGATCGCGATTTTTATTTTGGGGACAATTGTCATGGTTGGCTGCTCTGCTAGTACAACAGATGTAACCACTACCACGGCAACCACGACAACCACGACAACTACTACTACAATCACTACAACTACAACAACATCGACGAGTACCTCACTATCGACCTCAACAACCACGACCACTACAACCGTCACAACGTCAACAATAACCCCCTTTAGCGGGACATACTATATATACGGGACAATTATCAAGGGGGTCTGTACTTTTGACGTAGCAACTATTTCCTTAAATCACACCGATGTTGATGTAACTGAATTTTTTACAAAGGAGGTTGATATCAGTGGCTCAAGCCCGGTGCTTTTTAGCCTAACTTATCCTACCTCTGAATTAACAGTTGAATGCAAGATAATGGCTGATGCTCCCTACGATTTTACCGCGTACGTGGGGGGAGTTGGTGCAACAACTGGTGAGATAGCCGTTTTGTTTACTCAACTGCTGACTATCACCTTGGAGGCGACTAATTATTACACATATCTCCCAACATTTGAGATGTTTGTTGAACAGGAAGAACCTTAGAAATATTTAAGAATTAAATAAGTTGCCTTTCCCCAGGATAAGCTTTGGATCAAAATGTTTCTTTACATGTAGCATCTGATCAAGAGCTTTTTTGCTATACATTTCCTTCAAATAGTTTACTTTTAGTTTGCCAATCCCATGTTCAGCTGAAGCTGTGCCGCCTAAAGAGACCGCTTTTTTGATAAACTTCAAAACTAATGCCTGTGCCAGGGTGAGGTCTTTCTCTTCCCTTGCCAACAGGTTAACATGTAGATGATTGTCCCCTATGTGTCCGAATTTTATATAGAAAAGGTTCGAAGTGCTAAGTTCCAGGGTATAATAATCAAACATCTCAAGGAATTTGTCTTCCGGAACGGCGATGTCGGTGGCTATTTTAGTTTGGTGATGCAGCTTAAAAAGTTCATTAATATGTTCAGGGATGGCATGGCGGAATTTGGCTAGCTCTTCTTTTTGCTTGGAAGTAATTCCCAGCCAGCAATCCTCTAAAACCACCCCATATTTTTCAAGCCTAGCTGACCAATCATCAAAATAGGTCTGCTGATTGATTTCATTCAGCTCTTCCTCAACATAGATGGCCGCTTTGGCATCAGCAGGAATATGCGGATAGGCTGGGCGAAGCATCTGCAGGGTGTTCTCGTCGAAGAATTCATAGAAATTGGTGGTTTGGTTGATAGGGGGTTGGGTTGATAGCTGATTTGATCGCTTGGTGGTTAGGACAAAATCAACAGCTTTCTCCTCTGATGCGAAAAAGGCTACCAGGTCAAAAATTTCAACAAAAGCCGGGTACAAGCCAATGTCTACCTCGGTAATAACGCCCAACGTTCCTTCTGAGCCGATAAAAAGATCAATTAGGTCCATATTTGGTCTGGAATAGTAGCCGGCGGAACATTTTATATTGGGAGTTTGATATTGCGGGTCTTTTAGCAGTTCGTTAACGTCGAACCTAGAACCTAGAACTTTTTCTCCCCGCTTAATGTCGAGCGTTTCACCATTGAGCAGCTGTATCCTTAAGCGTTTAATCCAGTCCCTGGTTGCCCCAAACCTGTAACACCGCCCGCCGGAAGCGTTTGTTGAAATGTTCCCGCCGATTGTGGCTTTCTTTTCGGTTGGATCAGGCGGGTAGAGGAGGTGGCGTTTTTGAAGTGCCAGATCGATTTGCTCAAGGGAAATTCCCGGTTGGATGGTCATTAACCTGGCTTTTTCATCAATATTGAGTATTTTATCAAGTTTTTGGGTGGTTAAAATCCACCCACCGAAGGGGATACAGCCGCCGGTTGTCCCTGTTTGAGCGGCGGAAACGGTTAAAGGGGTACTTTTTGCCTGGCATTCCAGGAGAATTTCCCTGACCTCTGCGTCATTTTCCGGAATATAGAGTCCCTCGGCAAAACCGCCAATCATATTGGAGCTATCTTCAAGATATCCCTTGATAATATCGGGATCGATCTTTTTTAGCATAAGCAAATTATAACATTATACATAAAAAAATCCGCCTTGGCTCCTTGCGGAACTTAAGGCGGATATTAACCCGGCAACGATCTACTCTCCCTCCGAACGAAGTAAGGAAGTACCATCGACCCAGGAGGATTTCACTGCCGTGTTCGGAATGGGAACGGGTGGGGCACCTCCGGTATGGTCACCGGGACTCTTTTTCAATTATAACAAATATCAGTAATACATTCCCGCAATACAAGAAGAAGATCAAGTCCTCGACCGATTAGTACTGGTCAGCTCAGATATTACTACCTTTACACCTCCAGCCTATCAACCTTATAGTCTATAAGGGGTCTTACCCCCGACTTGCGTCGGGGTGGGGAAACTTATCTTGAGGTGGGCTTGATGCTTAGATGCTTTCAGCATTTATCCCTTCCAGACATAGCTACCCAGCGTTTGCGGGTAGGCCCCACAACTGGTACACTAGAGGTCTGTTCCTTCCGGTCCTCTCGTACTAGGAAGGACTCCTCTCAATTTCCCTTGCGCACACACCGGATATGGACCGAACTGTCTCACGACGTTCTGAACCCAGCTCACGTACCGCTTTAATGGGCGAACAGCCCAACCCTTGGAACCTGCTCCAGCTCCTCGTCGATGTGGACTCTTGGAGGAGATCAGCCTGTTATCCCCGGGGTAACTTTTATCCGTTGAGCGATGGCCCTTCCATTCAGAACCACCGGATCACTAAGTCCGACTTTCGTCCCTGTTCGACATGTACGTCTCACAGTCAAGCAACCTTATGCCTTTACACTCGTCGCACGATTTCCAACCGTGCTGAGGTTACCTTTGAACGCCTCCGTTACTCTTTAGGAGGCGACCGCCCCAGTCAAACTACCCGCCTAACTCTGTTTCCCAGCCTACACAGCCGGGGTTAGAACTCTAAAGTAATCAGGGTGGTATTTCACTGATGACTCCCCCCAGTCCAAAAACTGGGGATCAACGTCTCCCACCTATGCTACGCAAACGACTTCAAAGTTCAAAGCTAGGGTATAGTAAAGCTCCACGGGGTCTTTCTGTCCTGGTGCATGTAAACCGTGTCTTCACGGTCATCCCAATTTCACCGAGTCTCTCTCCGAGACAGCGCTTCTTTCGTTATGCCTTTCGTGCGGGTCGGAACTTACCCGACAAGGAATTTCGCTACCTTAGGACCGTTATAGTTACGGCCGCCGTTCACTGGCGCTTCAGTTAGGTCCTTGATATAATCTCAAACCACCCCTTAACGTTCCAGCACTGGGCAGGCATCAGCCCCTATACTTCCCCTTACGGGTTTGCAGAGACCTGTGTTTTTGTTAAACAGTCGCAGAAGCCTGGTTTCTGAGGCCTTATAAAATAAGGCGTTCCTTCTTCCGAAGTTACGGAACCATTTTGCCTAGTTCCTTAGAGAGAGTTATCTCGCGCGTCTTGGCTTCTTTAAGCCTGTCCACCTGTGTCGGTTTATAGTACGATCGCTTATCCCAATGCCCAGAGCTTTTCTCGTCAGCGTGACGTCACCCAAACCCCCTTCGATTGCTCTCAGGGTCCGTAATCCAATAAACGTTATGGGTTAGCCTTCTGCGTCCCTCTGGTTAACAAAATAAGCGGTAATGGAATATTAACCATTTTGCCATCACCTACGCCCCAAGTGGGGCCTCAGCTTAGATATCGACTTACCCTGGGCGGACGAACCTTCCCCAGGAAACCTTAGACTTTCGACGGACAAGATTTCCACTTGTCTTTTCGTTACTTATGCCGACATACTCGCTTCCGTTTCGTCCACCGTGCCTCGCGACACGACTTCAACCTACAACGGAACGCTCCTCTACCACGATCCCTCAATAAATTGAGAGACCATCCGTAGCTTCGGTAGTAAGCTTGAGCTCCGTGTGTTTTCGGCGCAAAATCGCTCGACCAGTGAGCTGTTACGCACTCTTTAAAGGGTGGCTGCTTCTAAGCCAACCTCCTGGCTGTTTGTGCGATTCTACTTCCTTTCCCACTTAGCTTACATTTAGGAACCTTAGCTGACGGTCAGGGCTGTTTCCCTTTTGACCACGAGGCTTATCCCTCGTAGTCTCACTCCCAAGAAATTAAACTACAGTATTCAGAGTTAGCAAGGATTTGGAATCCCTCTCGGGACCCTAGTCCAAACTGTGCTTTACCCCTGTAGAGATACTCTTGAGGCTGGCCCTAAAACCATTTCGAGGAGAACCAGCTATCTCCGAGCTCGTTTAGCTTTTCACTGCTATCCTCAGGTCATCGGATAACTTTTCAACGTTAACCCGTTCGGACCTCCCTCCGATTTTACTCGGAGTTCACCCTGCCCAAGGATAGATCGCTATCGGTTTCGGGTCTACAACTGCAAACTAAATCGCCCTATTCGGACTCGCTTTCGCTACGCCTCAGGCTCAACACCTTAAGCTTGCTTGCAACTGTAAGTCGCCGGCTCATTCTTCAATAGGTATGCGGTCACCCCGGCAAGCCGGGGCTCCCACTGCTTGTAGGCACGCAGTTTCAGATTCTATTTCACTCCCATTCCTGGGTTCTTTTCGCCTTTCCCTCACGGTACTTGTTCACTATCGGTCACCACAAAGTATTTAGCCTTAGGAGATGGTCCTCCCGGATTCCAACAAGATTTCTCGTGTCTCGTTGTACTTGGGATACCGCTAGAGCCATAAAACTTTTCACTTACCGGGCTATCACCGTCTTTGGCAGTCTTTTCCAAGACATTTCAGTTAAGCTTTTCTGGTCTCACATCGCGGTCCCGCAACCCCCCGGTAATAAATTACCAGGGTTTGGGCTCTTCTCGTTTCGCTCGCCACTACTCCGAGAATCATATGTTATTTTCTTTTCCTCCGCTTACTTAGATGTTTCAGTTCAGCGGGTTGTCGTCCCAGCTTACGCTGGGGCCTGCCGGGATAAACCGGCAGAGGTTTCCCTATTCGGACATCCCCGGATCAATGCTATTTTGACAGCTCCCCGAGGCTTATCGCAGCCAATCACGTCCTTCATCGACTTGTGGTGCCAAGGCATCCACTACGCGCCGTAGTAACTTGATCATTTCTTCTCGATGCGGGAATTTATTCCTGCATTTGTTATAGAATTTAATTGTCAAGGAACAGTGTTATATAAACAAAAAGACGCACATCAAGTGCGTCCCGCTGGGAACGTTTGATGTGAACTCGATGCTATTCTATTAAAAACCTTATCATCAAGTTGAGTTATCATTATATAGTAGGGTGAGAGTTTTTGTCAAGAGTATTTTTATAAATCTTTGATGATTACTGTTGCCAGTTTGTTCTTGATATCAGCAGTACGAAATAACATGGCGGCCATCTCGCTCCTTGTCAGTGCCCGTTTGGGGTAAAAGCGTTCACCCAGAAAATCGAGCAGTCCGGCCTCCTTGGCGGCATTGACATAGGGGGCGGCCCACAATCGTCCCGGCAGGTCAGGGTAGGGATTTTCCAGGACCCGTTTAAGCGGCAGCCCGGCATAACGCGCCAGGATGACAACGCCCTCCAGGTGAGTGACCTTTTTATTTGGTTTGAAACTACCATCGGGATAACCGGCAACAATTTTCTTTTGCACAGCTTGTTCGATCTTGGCTGCCGCCCAAAAGTTCGGGGGGACATCAGAAAAAAATTGTTCTTCACTTTCATTGGCTGCCGGAAAAAGAATGGCGCAAATTTCCGCCCGGGTAACCGGCCGGTTCGGGCGGAATGACCCATCGGGAAACCCGGCAATCAAGCCCAGCGCCGCTAGAGTCTCGATCGGTTCCCTGGCCCAGTGGTTATCCGGTACATCTTTAAAATGTTTTCTGATCAATGTCGGCCGGACATCGACTTCTTCAGTTGCGGGCAACAGTTCATATGGCTCTTCTTTTTCCTGTCCGACATAACCGATGCTGAAATATTGGTCGGCTCGCTTTGAAGTCTCTGCCAAGACATAGTAGGTATAGTCAAAGGTAAACCCGGCACGCTTGATGCCAAAACCCAGAGCAATGTTTGTATAAACCTGTGTGCCAAGGACATTGGTTGCCTGGTCGAGGCCGCTACGGAAGGCAAAGTTGTCTGTCGGCTGCCATTCTACTCCAAAGTGAAGGAGTGATGGCAAGTCAGTAGTTTTGTCGACATCAAGATTTAAATAAAGTGTCTGATCAGAAAATTCATACAAGGAATCCCGACCCCAAACCTTGAAGCTGGTACCAAGCTTAAAATTATGCTGAATGCCTTCCTCGCTGCCGTCTTTGTAGACAAATTTGCCGCCCAGGCTTGCAGGTAAAATATTTTGCAGATTTAGTCCCAGGCCGAACCAGGGGAATGGAGTATATTTTAAGGCTAAATCAAGATCCTGCCCATGGCCTGAAGTGCTCCGATAAACATCTTGGGTATAACCTTTTTGCAGATATTTTAAATTGAAACCAAGCGCCAGTGCGGGGTTGAGTTGACAAGCATAACTCAAATAAATGCTCTGGGATGAATAATCAACCGTTTCCAGGGTGGTTAAGGGAATTTTCGCCAAGGTTGATTGGTTATAACCAAGCCCGGCCACGCCGTTTAAAAAACTAGGGAATGTCGCGCCAAGGGAAAATAGGCCAATATCCTCCATCGGGGAGGCGTACATGTTGGTAAACGTGAAATTACTTAAACTGGCGATTCCGGCCGGATTGATAAAAATTGCGTTGGTATCATTGGCTAGCCCGGCAAATCCCCGTCCCAGGCCAAGCACACGGGCGCCGACGCCATTGTTTGTGTCTATTAAGCCGTAAGAAGGGCTGGTACAAACAACTGACACGCATAATGCGAGTAAGGTATATTTGAATAAATTATTCAATGACAATTTTTGTGTTAGTTGGTGTTCCGCCTGCCGGGACAATAGAAATAATAACCGGTCCTTTTGGCAGTTTGTTTTTCGAGATAGAAACATTGTTGGTCCCCAAACCGCTGCTGGATTGAGTTGTCAGTAACGATCCATTGGCATCGTAAAGGTAAACTGCTGATTGCTCAACCGCCGAATCGTACGTCAGCAGGATAGAGGCCGCTCCGATAGAAGTCGAGACGTTGACGATATTTTCTATTTGTCTCATAATCGTGCAGTTTAAGGTCGCCTCATTGCTATTAACATCAGTAAAGCTCAATTCAAAAATATATTTCTGGTTATCGGCAATCGGCGAGGTTATCGCCGATGAAAAACTATATTCAGCCACTACCTGTGACCCGGGAGCGGTAAAACTTAATAAATTATTGGTGAGCTTGTCTTTCCCCTCCTGATAGAAATACGCCTTGATAGTGTTGGCATTAAAAGTGTAATCAGAAACTAGGCTGGCAGAAAATGTCAGATTATTGATTGGTACCAGGTTCGTTGCCCCGTTGACCAATGCCTTGCCGCTGGCCAGCGGAGTATTAATTGCCGCTGTGCTGAATGATTTAATTGTAAAAGCACCTGTTTCGCCTGAACCATATAAGCCAAATTTATTAAAAGCGTAAGCCCTGATTTTAGCATTGGTTGAGCTTAAGCTGGCTGGGACTGACCAGGTATAGCTTCCGGTATTCGGCAGGTTGGCCGCGATAGCTGTCCAGTTGGTGCCTCCATCGGTTGAGTAATATAGGGAAACTGATTCGATCGAGGTGGGAGATTCATTGGTGGCACTCCAGGTAATAATATAATTTTTACCGGACGAAATGGAGGCCCCGGCTGTTGGCGTGGCCAGGGAAATGGTTGGTCGGTTGTTATAAATAATATAGACATTACCTTCTCCTGTTGTGAGCGAACTGACTAATAAATCAACTGTTCCGTTGCCGTCAATATCGCCAGTTGCCATTCCCTGCTGGAACAAGCCCAGCCCAAGCATTTGACCGTCAGCTTTGCTGTCAATTCGGAAGTCATAATTTTCCGGGTTGGTCAGGGCAATGGAAGATGACTGGGCGAGGGCCGCCTTGCCCAATAGCCCATAGGCTTTGCCTTTGCCAGTTGTTTCGGTGCTGATAAGCCCAGCAACAAACAAATTGTATGGTTCACTTAAAAGCAGATCATTTAAATTGTCGCCATTGATATCAGCAACAGAAATATTACTGCCTAAATAACCGCCGCTGTTGCCTGTGATAACGGAATATTGCAGAGATGAATAATTGGCCGCCTGGATCGTTGCTGAGCCAAGTATCTGCTGTTGGTTAAAATATGACTTTCTAAGCGGTCCCCAGAAGATATAGACAGAAGCGGCCCCCGGAGCAGTACAGACAAGATCCTTCAATCCATCGCCATTTAAATCGACAAACCTGTTTTGCATGCCAAATAGATTTTGGCCGCTGGGGCCGATCAAACCATATACCTCTCTGCTGGAGCTTAGCAGAAAGACCTCGTTGGAACCGGCGGCGCTGATAATAAAAGCTATTTCGTTGCTGCCGAAAACATTGTCAGCCAATGCTCCGCCATAGCCGATCCCGCTGCCTTCCCAACCAAGTACGCCCAACGCAACGTCCGGCACACTACCAGGGTCTGAGCCTGTCAGGTACATGACGTTGTTAAGATAGGTGGGGGAGGTCAAAACCTCGCCACTGATAAAATAAGTTGCCCCAACAGTTACCCGTCGGCTGCCTTCAGTTTCAGGAAAACCGGGGTCATTGGCCACAATATAAGCTTTAGCAGAACCCAAACTATTTGTTGGTGAAGTGCATTCAATAAATGTTCCCAATGAACTTTCTCTGGTGGCACCAGCGATGATAGTGTAATTGACACCAGGGAGGTACCCGATCAAGTCATAATTTGCATAGGTTGACAGTGACATGGAGCTGTTGCCGTAGTTGATATGAAGCAATCCTACGCTGTTGCTCCCGCTTTGCGGCGCGCCGACAAGTAAATCAGTAATTCCATCATTGTTAGCATCGGCCGCCAAAACACACATGCCCTGACCGCCGTTGGCATCACCGTTTAGGGCACGGATGTTGTAATATGAAGAGTGGCGAAAAGACGTGCTTGGCCAGCCGGACAGCGCCCGGCCCGCATATAAATAGACGTAACCTTTGTTTGAATCAGCGGAAGGGCAACCGAAAATAATATCCGCTTTGCCGTCATTATCAAGATCGCCGGCGGCAATTGATAGGCCGGGGATATCCTGACCGACGGGGTCCTGGTTATAAAGATGGACAGAATAATCAGTGGCCTTGGATAAATCGAAAGTAGCTAACGCCTGGCCAGAGGTAATGAACAACCCAACCAGGAGCAGCGCGGTAAGTATTTTTTTCACGAATTTACCTCCTGTAACACTTCATGAATTTTATGCCCGAAAAGGCCTTTTGTCAATTGAGTCTCTGACGAAATAATGCTAATATTTAGCCAAACAAATAAGTGAGGTAATCAAGATGGCTGATAGAAAAATTGTGCTTCGTGATAATGACTTGCCCCAGCGTTGGTACAATATAGCTGCGGATCTGAAAACTTCCCTGGCGCCGCCCCTGCATCCGGCGACACACCAGCCTATTGGTCCGGCCGATTTGGCCCCACTTTTTCCTATGGAATTGATCAAGCAGGAGGTCTGCCAGGATCCCTGGATAGAAATTCCTGACGAAATTATGGAGATACTTAAACTTTGGCGTCCGACGCCATTAGTCCGGGCATTAAGCCTGGAGGCGGCTATTGGGACCAAAGCCAGAATCTACTATAAAAATGAGTCTGTTTCGCCAGCCGGGTCTCATAAGCCAAACACCTCTGTGGCCCAGGTTTATTACAATAAACAAGAGGGAGTTAAGCGGATTGCCACAGAAACTGGGGCGGGGCAGTGGGGATCAGCGCTGGCCTTTGCCTGCACCTTGTTTGGTTTGGAATGTCAGATATACATGGTCAGAGTGAGTTACGACGCTAAACCGTACAGAAAACTGATGATCCAGACTTGGGATGGAAAAATTGACCCATCACCAAGCACTAAGACAAAATATGGCCGCGCCGTCCTGGAGCTGGACCCCCATAACCAGGGAAGCCTGGGGATGGCTATTTCGGAAGCGGTTGAAGATGCTGTCGGTCGTGATGATACAAAATATTCCCTGGGTTCAGTCTTGAACCATGTTTTATTGCACCAAACGGTCATTGGGTTAGAAGCGATAGAACAATTAAAAATGATCGGCGAGAAAACGCCGGATGTCGTAATCGGCTGTGTTGGCGGCGGAAGCAACTTTGCCGGCTTGGCGTTCCCTTTCCTTAAAGACAAGTTACAAGGAAAAACCAATCCACGATTTCTTGCTGTTGAGCCAATGTCTTGCCCAAGCCTGACCAAAGGTGTTTTTGAATACGATTTTGGTGATACGGCCGGGATGACCCCATTGGTGAAAATGTATACCTTGGGCCACGATTTTATGCCGCCTGGTATTCATGCCGGTGGTTTGCGCTACCATGGAATGGCGCCGCTGGTCAGTAACTTGGTAAAGGATAAGTTTGTCGAAGCTGTGGCTTATCACCAGACCGATTGTTTTAAGTCTGCGTTGCTCTTTGCCCGAACGGAAGGGATCATTCCAGCGCCGGAAAGTTCACACGCCATTAATGCGGCGATTGTGGAGGCCAGGAAGGCAAAAGAGGGAGAGGTTATTATTTTTAATTTAAGCGGACACGGGCATTTTGATATGGCCGCCTATGACAAATACCTGTCGGGACAGCTGGAAGATTACGAATATCCGATGGATAAGATCAAGGCAGCATTACAGAAAGTTCCTAAAGTATAATATTTCTGCTAAAATGTAATAACCGCGTTTTAAGTTAGGTTTTGCGGGCTCATAGCTCAGATGGTTAGAGCGTACGCCTGATAAGCGTAAGGTCGGTGGTTCGACTCCACCTGGGCCCATTTATTTTGCGCCAAGGGGCCGTAGCTCAGCTGGGAGAGCGCTAGATTTGCATTCTAGAGGTCAGGGGTTCGATCCCCCTCGGCTCCACCAATCTGAAACCATGCCTGTCTTTTGATGGATAGTCGTTTTCATAATTGAAGCTCTCTCGACGGTAAATTCCCCATAGCGATTGTTGACCTCGTCAACCGCCTGTCGCAACCTTTGGCCGGCCTCTTTTTCTTCCAATAAGCTTAGTTGGTCAAGATTATGGCTTAATTCAGAGACAGTAACCCCAACAAACCTGATTTGCGTTGCATCGTTGGTCAAGGGACGGGAGCCCATAAGGGCCAGGGCCTGCCGGTAAATGAGGAAGCCGTCGTCAATATGCTCCGTTAATTTTTTTTGTTTTCCCCAAAAATGATAATCAGCAAAACCCAGCCCCAAGTGAACAATCTTTCCTTTATAGTGGTTGTGGCGGAGCCGCCGGCCGACCTGTTCGCAGAGGCGTAAAAGATATCCTTTGACCTCTTCCAGATCAGTCGTATTTTTCGGCAAAGTATATGAATGCCCCATTGATTTGGCTTGTTCCGGCTGCGGGTAGGGGAGGACCGGCGAATTATCCCGGCCTTGGCCCATTTGCCAAAGATGTTCGCCGGTGGCGATCCCGAATCTGGCGATCAATCTTTCCCTTGAATAGCGATGAAGTTGACCAATAGTTTTAACCCCCAACTGGTTGAGCTGTTTTTCTAATTTCCGTCCGATGCCGCAAAATTCCGAGACGGCTAAATGTGCTATTTTTATTGGGATATCAAAGTCATTTAGAATGGTCAACCCATCCGGTTTTTTCATTTCACCGGCCAGTTTAGCCAATAATTTGTTGGGGCCGATGCCGATAGAACAGGTAATCTTGAAGCGTTCCCGTAACCAGCGTTTGACCTGTTTAGCTATGGCAACAACGCCGCCGAAGCGGTCGGCCGTTTTTGTCACGTCAAGAAAAGCTTCATCGATAGAGAACACTTCCAGCAGGTCTGTATAGCGGCGCAAATACTTGATGATCTCGCCAGAGGTAAAAATATACCTGTTCATATCGCCGGGGACAATGATCAAGTCGGGGCAAATCTTCAACGCTTCCCAGGCCGGCATGGCGGTTTTAACCCCCCTGGCTTTGGCTTCGTAGCTGGCGGTAGCGACAATGGTTCTCTTGCCGCCAACTCCGCCGCCGACGGCAATTGGCTTGCCTCGCAGAGCCTGATTGGCTGATTGTTCGACTGAGGCAAAATAGGAGTTCATGTCGATGTGCAGGATTACCCGCATTTAAGCTGTACAGACTTTATCTAATAACCAGTTGACCCGTTTGGCGTTAAAGGAGATCTCATAATTGTTAATATCGTCGGTAACGGCAAAGCAAAAGAGCTCTTCTGCTCCCCGCCGGTCCCGCCAGGTGTAATTGATCTCTTTAATCTGGTATTTGCGGTTTTCCCAGATAAACCACTGGGGTTGGATATTACTCCCCCTGAATACGGCACCCACTTTAATGATTGCATTAACTTCCTTGAGTTCCATCTAAAACTTTCTGAATAATCCTCTGACCTTTCCCTGAATGGCGACATCTTTGACATAAATCGGTTTCATGCTGGAGTTGGCCGGTTCCAGGCGGATGCGGTTTTTTTCTTTATAAAAGCGCTTAAGGGTGGCGGCGGAACGGTTGTTGGTCAAGGCCACCACGACTTCGCCGTCGTCGGCTGTCTCACACTTTTCTACCACTATAAAATCCCCATTGAGGATATGGTCTTCGATCATACTGTTTCCCTTGACTTGTAAAACATAACAAGGACGGCGGCCCACCAGCGCTTGAGGGACCTCGATGGTTTCCTGCTGTTCTACAACCTCAATTGGCGCTCCAGCGGCAATAAAGCCATAAAAGGGGAGGAGGGTTCCCTTATTGGTTATGCCGGCCAGGAGTTTGATCCCGCGAGGTTTATTTTCTCTTTGAATATAACCTTGTTCTTCCAGGGCCTCTAAATATTTTTGTCCGGCCCGCGGCGAGGAGAAGCCGGCTGCCCGGCAGACCTCTCTAATGGATGGGGCAAATCCACGGTGGTTGATATATTTCTGGACGTAATCAAAAACAAATTGCTGCTTATCGTTTAGAGTCATAACTTACCTCCTCATATATTGGTATACAAGTGTATACTTAGAGATGGGTGATGTCAAGAGAGGTTTTGGTAATTAAAAAAAAGACCCCCTGATTGCTCAGAGGGTCTAATTAAACTAGGTTTCGAAGTTGGATGGAGGGTTTTTACCAGGTTTGACCCTGATAAAACCGACCTAAGAATAATGTCCCATTTAAGTGACAAATACTCCTTAGAAAGGAGGTGATCCAGCCACACCTTCCGGTACGGCTACCTTGTTACGACTTCACCCCAGTCACCAACACCACCTTAGGACCCGAAAAACGGGTACTTCAGGCGTTTTTGGCTTCCATGGTGTGACGGGCGGTGTGTACAAGGCCCGAGAACGTATTCACCGCAGCGTGCTGATCTGCGGTTACTAGCGATTCCAGCTTCATGAAGGCGAATTGCAGCCTTCAATCCGAACTGAGCAATACTTTTTGAGATTTGCGAGCCCTCGCGGGTTAGCGTCCCTTTGTATATTGCATTGTAGCACGTGTGTGGCCCTGGGCATAAAGGCCATGATGACTTGACCTCATCCCCACCTTCCTCCCCGTCATCCGGGGCAGTTTCGCCAGAGTGATCGACTTAACGTTATCAACTGGCGATGGGGGTTGCGTTCGTTGTTGGACTTAACCAAACATCTCACGACACGAACTGACGACAGCCATGCAGCACCTGTGCTAGCTTTCCGATTGCTCGGAATCGATCCCCTTTCGGTTCACTACTACTAGCATGTCAAGCCCAGGTAAGGTCCTTCGCGTAGCATCGAATTAAACCACATGCTCCACCGCTTGTGCGGGCCCCCGTCAATTCTTTTGAGTTTTAGTCTTGCGACCGTAATCCCCAGGCGGTTCATTTAACGCGTTAGCTTCGGCACTAGAGGGGTCGATACCTCTAACACCTAATGAACATCGTTTAGGGCTAGGACTACCGGGGTATCTAATCCCGTTTGCTCCCCTAGCTTTCGTATCTCAGTGTCAGAAATGGTCCAGAAAGCCGCCTTCGCCACTGGTGTTCCTTACGATATCTACGCATTTCACCGCTACACCGTAAGTTCCGCTTTCCTCTACCATTCTCTAGCAAGTCAGTATCAAAGGCAGCTACAAGTTGAGCTTGTAGATTTAACCTTCGACTTAACTAGCCACCTGCATACCCTTTACGCCCAATAATTCCGGACAACGCTTGGCCCCTACGTATTACCGCGGCTGCTGGCACGTAGTTAGCCGGGCCTTCCTCTGTGGGTACCGTCAATATCTTCCCCACCGACAGTGTTTTACGTCCCGAAGGACTTCGTCACACACACGGCGTCGCTCCATCAGGCTTTCGCCCATTGTGGAAAATTCCTCACTGCTGCCTCCCGTAGGAGTAGGGACCGTGTCTCAGTTCCCTTGTGACTGGTCGTCCTCTCAGACCAGCTACCCGTCATTGCCTTGGTGGGCCATTACCCCGCCAACTAGCTGATAGGACGCAAGCCCGTCTTCAAGCCCCTTGCGGGGTTTAATCCCGATCGCATGCGCGACCGGGATCACATCTGGAATTAGCCAATCTTTCGACTAGTTGTGCCAGTCTTGAAGGTAGGTTGCTTACGCGTTACTCACCCGTTTGCTACTGACCCCGGTAAACCGGGGCCCGTTCAACTTGCATGTGTTAGGCACGCCGCCAGCGTTCATCCTGAGCCAAGATCAAACTCTCAGTAAAATTTATTGAAAGTTGATTGACTCTTAAATCAAATCAAACAAAAGAAATTGTTATCGAGAAACCTCGCATCCAACTCTTACCTAGTTGTCAAAGATCTAATCCATTTCGGATAAATCCAAAATCCAAACTTCAAACCTCAAAATTAAATAATAGGTTCTAAACGACAAGCTGGTATTTGTGATTTGCCATTTTATTTTGAAATTGGATGTTTGAAGTTTGAATTTATAAGTGCACGAGGGGGTAATGCAGCAAAGTTCAATCCCGTTCCGGGTGCTGAATACGAGTCAGATTCCCCTCCTTTCCTTCAGCGTGTTGTCAATTATACAGATAGGGCTAATTGCTGTCAAGCCCTTTTTAGAGATTCCTGACCCCCACCGTGGCAGTTAATCCTTTGAAAGAAGGGCTGAAACCGGTTCGCAGCATGCCATAACCGATTTCCACATACAGGACGCGATGCTTCAGGAAAAATCCTTGTAAACCGGCATAAACCTGCCCGCCAAAAGTCCCGGAGACCCGTCCAGTCGTATAGGCCAGATAGTTAACACCTGCTCCAAAATAGGCTCCAGTGCCATTAGATCTGGGAGGGGTAAGCTCATAAAGCAAGTCGGAATAAAGATAAAAGTTTTTTCTGGTTTGCTTATTGCTATCGTCACCCTGAGCATAACCCAGGCCAGTTTTTAAACAAACCCCTTTAAAATGGGAAAACCTGTTCCAACGCAGTTCGGCCTGAATGCCTGGAATAGAAGCAATCAGGCCGGCATTTAAACCATACTCTATTGGCGGCAGCGACTCGGTCGCGCCTGTCGGCTTTTGTTTTATTTTTATTTTGGGGACCGGCTTATTGTTTAAATTGCTATAAGGGGTAGCCATTTTAGCCCGATTGGTTTTTGATGGGGGAGCAAATTGCTGGTCCAGCTCTTTTTGTGCGGCGATAATCCTTTTATTAAGTAGTTCTTTGTCTCCCTGGCTGGTAACTTTTGCCGCCTTGCTTTTTAGCAGTTTTAATTCTTTTTCCAGGCGGTCGATTTTTTTCTGGTCAGCCGCCCAAAGCGCAGAGGCCAAAAACAGCAATAAGAAAACTGCGATATATCGTTTCATGCTACATAGTATAGCAAGCGTCTGTTTGGGTAGCAATAATATCCCAGATATTGTGGTAAAATTATTTTGTGAAGAGATTAGTCTTGATATTATTGTTATTTCTGGCGGGGGCCTCTGTCGCCATGGGAGCCAAGCTTTCCATCGCTCCAAACAAACTCCATCAGGGCCAAACAATGTTTATAAATATATCTTCCTTGGAAAGCGAATGTCAGGCCAGGGTAGATTTTAACAATCAACAGATCAATTGCTATAAAACAGGACCTGACTCTTTCCTGGGTATCGTCGGCATCCCTTGCGAGCTAAAACCAGGCCATTATTCTCTAAGGGTCAAAATCACCTGGCCAGACGGCCATCAGCAGGCCATCGAAAAGCAGCTTATTATCAGGCCATATCCATTTGCTGCGACTTCGTTTTGGCTGAAGCCGACAAAGAAAAAATTACTTAAAACAAACATTGTTCAAGATGGCTGGTCTAAGATAGAGAAAGAATTGATTAAGGAGTCGGCCCAAAAATATTGGCAGCACTCTTTTGTCTTGCCGGCCAAAGGACCTATCTCTATGAGTTTTGGGACAAAGGAAAAGGTTAACGGCAGACAGCGGGGACAACATCGCGGCTTGGACCTGGCGGTAATCTCTGGCAGCGATGTTAAAGCGGCAAATAATGGACGAGTTGTTTTGGCCGAAGCGTTACAAGCTTTTGGAAAAACCATTGTTATTGACCATGGACAAGGGGTCCATTCTTTATATTTTCATTTGTCAGAATTTATGTCCGAGGTTGGTGATCAGGTAATAAAAGGCGAAGTGATCGGTTTGTCTGGCAATACCGGGGTCTCTTCCGGGCCGCACCTGCATTGGGGAATGTCGGTCCATAACCTTAGAGTAAATCCCATGCAATGGACCAAATTGCCTAACCTATGAAGAATAAATATTTCAGAATAATCGATGCCAACATTAATCGGGCGACCGAAGGTTTGAGGGTGGTCGAAGAGATCAGCCGATTTATTTTGGAAAACAAGGCACTCGCCGGCCGGGCAAAAACTTTGCGCGTCCGAATTGGTCGGGTGATTGATCAACAGGTGCTCAAAAGATTCAGGGATAGTCAATCTGATCCGGGCAGGAACCTTCACCACTCCTTCGAGGGAAAAAGAGCCACCTTGAACGATCTATTCATCAGCAACATTAAGCGGGCGGAAGAGGCCCTGCGTTGTCTTGAGGAATTTGCCAAGCAGTTAAGTCCAGCATATGGAAAACATTACAAGGAGTTGCGCTTCCAAACATATTCATTGGAAAAAGCCCTGGCTCCTTTGGTTGAAAAGCTAGACAAGCTTGATACAGCGGTTATGGCGCTTACCAGCGAGGAAGACGAACCAATTAAAGAGGTAAAATACTTGATCAAGCAGGGGGCAAAAGTTATTCAATTCCGGGCCAAGGATTTATCGCCAGTCGAATATTTGCGCCTGGCCAAAATAATTGTCCGGCTTGCCAGGGAAGCGGGCAGGACGATTATTTTGAATGATCATGCAAATATGGTGGCCGAAAGCGGGGCGGACGGAATTCATCTGGGACAAGCGGATCTGGAAAAGTTTTCCCTTAAGCGATTACGCAAGACATTAGGTGCGGCCTCAATTATCGGGGTTTCAGTTAGCAATGTCCGGCAGGCAAAAGCGGCTGAAAAAGCCGGGGCGGATTATCTTGGGGTCGGGCCGGTCTTTGCGACGCCAAACAAAATTTCTGGCCCGGTTGTCGGGTTGCCCGGGCTGCGGAAAATCGTTCAATCGGTCTCAATCCCCGTAGTGGCTATCGGGGGGATCAATCAAGTCAACCTTGACCGGGTATTTGCAACCGGCTGCCAAAAAGTTGCGGCCATTCGCGGAGCGGTTGAACTTTTACGACTGGCCAAGAAAAGAGAAATTTGTTAACATAAGATTATGACAATAAAAATTGCTTTACTAAAAGGTGACGGGATTGGCCCCGAAGTGGTTAATGAAGCGGTTAAGGTGCTGCAAAAAGTTTTAGCCGGCCGGCTGGAAACAGTTGAAGCATTATTAGGCGGCGTGGCGATCGATAAAACAGGCCATCCTTTTCCAGAAACAACGCGAGATATTTGCTCAAAAGCTGACGCGATCCTGCTTGGCGCGGTTGGCGGGCCAAAATGGGATAGCGGAACCGTCCGTCCGGAGCAGGGATTACTGGGAATTAGAAAAGCTTTTAATTTATTTGCCAACTTAAGGCCGGTTAAGATCTTTCCGGAATTAATTGATGCCAGTCCGCTGAAGCCGGAACGGGTGGCCGGGGTTGATATCATGATTGTCAGGGAATTAACCGGCGGAGTATATTTTGGCCAGCCAAAAGGCATCGAAAAAGATAGAGCTTATAACACCATGATTTATACTACTCCCGAAGTCGAGCGGATAGCCCGAACGGCCTTCGAGATTGCCAGAACAAGAAGCAAAAGGTTGACTTCGGTTGATAAGGCCAATGTCCTGGAGGTTAGCCAGTTTTGGCGCAGTGTAGTTGAGCGGGTCGCCAGGGAATTTCCTGATGTAACTCTTAATCATCTTTACGTTGATAATTGTGCTATGCAATTAGTCGTAAAACCACAGCAATTCGATGTAATTGTCACTTCAAATCTATTTGGCGATATTCTTAGCGATGAGGCGGCCGTTATTTCCGGTTCGATTGGTTTGTTGGCCTCCGCCAGCTTAAATGACTCAAAATTTGGCTTATACGAACCGATCCATGGCTCGGCCCCGGATATTGCCGGCCAAAATAAGGCCAATCCTTTGGCCACGATATTATCGGCGGCCATGATGCTGCGTTATTCGCTCAATTTAACCGCCGAAGCAAACGCGATTGAGCAGGCGGTGCAAAGCGTTCTTAAACAGGGATATCGCACTGGTGACATCATGAGCCAGGAACGACAATTGGTTTCAACTTCCCAAATGGGTGATTTGGTCTCAAAAAACCTCTGAAATCACAAACTTTCTTACTCGATATAGTTGCATGGTTGGAGACGTAAAGGGCCCATTAACGCCGCGCTCGAGAGGGGAGTTGGTCCCAACTGCTGCAGGAATCCCCATTCGCTGGTCCAGCGCTCTGGCCCAACAGTTGTACCTGAATATCAGATCAAAGACCGCTCCACAATACAGGCTGCTGATTTCCCCGGATCATCCTGCCCATTTGCGATTGCTGGGAAGTATGCATGGGGTTTACAACCATAGTTTGTCAGTGGGCAATGCGGCCGGAAAAACAGCTTATCAAATTGGTGCCAATGCTGATCTGGCCAGGGTAGCTGGTTATTTCCACGATTTTGGCAAATTACAGCAGGGAACATTTTATGCCGGTGCCACCAGCGGATTAAGGACTATCCGCAGCATTATCGACAGCGAAGCAGAACTTCAGCTTTTAATCGGACACCCGCAAGCTGCCAGGGAATTTTTAGTTGTGTATCCAGACATTCCGGAAGCTGTAATTGAAATTGCTGCCCAGCATCATGGGACAACGAGAACTTTTGCCAACGTCACGGCAGAATTGTTGGCTGCCCATGGCGGAATAATCCGGTACCCGGGGCCGAAACCACAATCGAAAGAAGCGGCCATTGTTATGCTGGCGGATGAAATTGATGCCTATCTATCGCTGGTCTCCCATCGAAAGCAATTGCCGCGGCCGCTTCAACGGCAGCATATCCACGCCGCGGTTGATCATATCTTTGACGAGCTGCTGGCGGATGAACAGTTTGCTGAAAGTGGCTTAACCTCTGGGGAACTGGCAAGGATCAAGAATTATATTATGTGGCCATTTTACCGTTTTTATAAAGATTATGACCTGGTTTCAACCCCTGCAGGCTTGAGAAAACATGGCCGTTAAATTATTGCTTCTTGTTTTTTAGAAAATTGATCAAACCACCGGACTTGATCAATTGCTGCATAAAATCGGGAAAAGGTTGCGCCTGATAATTTTTCCCGCTGCTTAAATTACGAATCCGGCCGCTAGATAGCTCGATCTCCAGCTTGTCGCCGGTGGCTATTTCGCTGGCCGCCGCCGGTGATTCCAGGATTGGCAGGCCGATGTTTAACGCGTTGCGGTAAAAAATCCGGGCAAATGAT
>Ga0208373_1000389_pt1 | contig 78737 bp, 64 predicted proteins | sample RifOxyC2_FD_184036 | JGI IMG/M metagenome (GOLD analysis project Ga0208373, IMG submission 184036) | Soil microbial communities from Rifle, Colorado - Rifle Oxygen_injection C2 (SPAdes) | ecosystem: Environmental > Terrestrial > Deep subsurface > Rock core/Sediment | place: Rifle, Colorado...
TGAAAAAGGGGAAGAGTTCGAATGGATGATTGAAAACAATAATTTATTGCTTCTAAGCCGAACGAACCAGCACGGAAAAAGAAAATTAAAAAAGTGTAAAAATTAAGTGGTCACAGCACTAGTTTACCTGCCAGCAATAATTATATGTAGCCTTCTTGACTGTGTTATTATTTAATTACTATGAATTTAGCAAATCGATTTATTTCGTTACTTCTTAACCCTACTATGTACATTGCCGTGGGCAACATTGGCACGAACATCCTTGTTTTGTAAGAAACGGGGACAATTTTATCTGAAAAGAGTATTTTACCGTTGATAGTATATATGGAAACCGTTGCAGTGGAAAAATGAATCTCTTCTGGAATACTTAAGTACAGCGTATGTGGTGTAGTAAACCGAGCGCATAGGGTGGTGGAAATGACTTTTTCACTAGGTTTTTTAAGTGCCGTCATGTATATGTCTGAAGAGGAAAGGACCGCGCCATAATCACCAACAGTAAGATATTCGTTGTTCCCATAAGAAACAGAATAGAGACTTGATATTGCCCCTGTTTGTCTACTAGTCCAGATAATGGCATCTGAAGAAGTTAGAATTGTGCCACTAAGGCCTGTGGCGACATATTGTCCGTTACCATAGGTAATTGAATAAAGGGTCGTTGTCGTGCCAGAATTACTGCTCGTCCAATGCAGGCCATCTGCAGAGGTTCTTATGATGCCATTCGTACCCACGGCAACAAATTGACTGTTGCCAAAAGTAATTGACCTGAGAGTTTCAGTCGTATCTGATGCTGCAATTGTCCAAGTTGTACCATCTACAGACGTTAAGACAACACCATTTTCGCCTAAAGCAACAAACTGGTCGTTGCCATAAGTAACCGATTGAACCATCCAAATACCCGAGAATATTTTAGACCATGATTGGCCATCAGGAGAGGTCAAAATTGTGTCTTGATAGCCAACGGCTACAAACTTATTATTGCCATAAGTGACTGAAAATAGTGTGTTACGCCCGCCGGAAGACGTGGTTGTCCAATCTATTCCATCTGGTGATGTTAGAATGATAGAGCTGCCTGCGAATTCACCGCCCACAGCAACATAATGGCCGTTACCAAAAACTATTGAAGAGAGCCTGATTGTTGTTCCAGAGTTTCTATCTGTCCAAATCACACCATCCACAGAAGTCAATATGGTACCATGGATTCCAACGGTTACATATTGACTGTTATTATAAGTGATTGAAAGAAGGGCATTTGTGTTCCCCGAGTTTCTGTTTGTCCAAATTACGCCATCGGTAGAGGATAGGACTGTGCCCCCCTCGCCAACAACAATATATTGGTTGCTCCCACTGGTAATCGAGTATAGCATGCTCTGTGTTCCAGAATTTCTGAGTGTCCATGTGATACCATCTGGAGAGGTTAGAATAGTACCATAAATATCCACAGTAATATACTGGTTATTGCCATAAGTAATCGAATAAAAATAGCCATACCCTGCGGAACTTCTTCGAGTCCATGTGATACCATCTGAAGAGGTTAGAATCATACCGTAATTGCCCACCGCGACATAATTAGAATCACCATAAATGATAGAAGAGAGGGTGTAGGATGTTCCAGAGCTTCTTGTGGCCCAGGTTATACCATCTGCAGAGGTAAGTATAGTACCATAATAGCCCACCGCTATATACTGACCATTACCAAAAGTGATAGAATAAAGTTGTCTCGTTGTGCCCGAAGACCTGATTGTCCAGGTCAAACCATTTCCAGAAGTAAGAATGGTACCAGAATCGCCGACTGCGACATATTGACCATTGCCATAGGAGACTGAAGAGAGCCTGTTTGTTGTACCCGAACTCTGATTGGTCCAGCCTATCCCGTTAGTTGAGGTCAGAATAATGCCTGAATCACATACGGTTACAAACTGGTTGTTACCATAGGTAATCTCAGAGAGGTCGTGCAATGTCCCTGAATTTGCAGGTATCCAGGTTACACCATCAGTAGTGATTAGGCATGTGCCTGCCTCTCCCACAGCCACATATTGACCGTTACCAAAGGCGATCGATTGAAGGTTGTTTCCAGTGGGTAGTGGATTGCGACGTATCCAGTCAATTTGTGAAAAGCATTGAATTGAAAAAAGAATTATTATTACTTGAGAAAGTGTTAGAATATTCATACTTATTTCCTTTTATTTAGAGCATACATTTTACCATGATTTCCTGGCAGGTAAATGTTCACTTTATTCAAGCTATTTTACACAATATAGTAACCCCACCGTCAAGGCAACGCAGCCAATAACCTGCCGCCCGCAACTAAGGGCGGTCAGGTTGATTGGCGTTGTTGCACAGCAGTCGGCATTTTTATAAAGCGGGTTGTCATGGTTCATAAGTGCTATAAATACCCATATCGGTGCCGTTCATTCCAGTACTCATACAAGGAGAATTGAACTGCAGATGGTAGTCTTCATTTCCCGTACTGTCATTAACAAACAATGGATTTTCATATAGTGTCATTGATGCAGAATCAAGCGAATATTGTACTTCTGCGGATGAGGTTGAATCGGGACAGCGCATAAGGGGCTCTTGGCAATTAAAGAAACAGTTGTTTCTAAACAATACGCTAGAAATCCAATAACCTGTCATTCCAACGGAATTATTTAAAAAAACATTGTTTGCGAAGATGCAGTACGCTGGGGGACGAGTAAATATTTGGAAATTATGATTACCATTTACATCCATTGTCATATTATGAATAATATTGTTGTAGAAAAGCAGACTATCTTTTATACCGCTAATCCCATCAATTAGCCGATTTCCATAGCGAAAAATGCATTTTCGAATGGTTGCTCGGTTTGCATGGAGCGATAGGCCCCATTTTGAATTCTCGAATACGCAATATTCAAGAGTAATAGTGTCCGCAGTAATCCCAAATGTATTCCATGTATCCTGTGGGAATTCATGTTTAAAAACAATAAAATTGCTGTCTTCCCCCTTGCAGGTTAAAGAACCATTAACTATAATGTTGTAGAATTGAGCAAAGATTACTTTGGTTCCTGGCAGTATTGTCAATTCTTTGCCAAGAGGGACCTCGATGTCAGTATAAATCCTGTAGTTTTTATTTGGACCCCATGTACCCCATACAACAGTTGTTAAAATATCTATTGTATCTGGCTCATATACTTTGATGAAGATGGTATCTAAATCTAAAGTTTCGCCAGCATTTAAGGTCGTATCCAATATTTTAACATTGTATGTAGGCAGGGTTGGGTTAATAATTATTTGATACCTTCCCGCTGGCATCAGGTCAAAAGTGAATCTGCCTCCAATATTCGGGAGGGTAATTCTTCTTGTTCCCGGAACATATATATTCACGCGTACTTGATTTGTGTCGCTTTGCCCAGGCATATGCGTGATTCCAGTTATTTTTCCAAGTTTTTTTAACTGCCCAGGCGGAACATCTATGATGCTTGTGTCGTCAGGAACATCTATGGAATCTATGAATACACCTAAAGTATCCTTCTGGCCCTCAATGTTATAAGTACCTGTATCTACGTTTGGAATTTCATAGACACCTTCATCGTCTGTGGTGTCCAAGTTTGCTGCCCGAATTTTCATTGCCGTTGTTGAGGGAACATAGTCTACTGGGTAGAGCCTGACAATTGCACCAGAGACAGGATTATTGCTTGCATCGACTAATTTTCCTTTGACTCCGGCACTGATATGGGTAGTGTTATCTTCATTGTTCTTGGTAGGATTATCCGAGCACCCGAAAAAGAGACATAGCATTAATCCAAGGATTAGAATTGTTTTCATTATTTTACCCCGCTTTTAAAAATGCCCTTTTAGCGCAGATATCATAAGCAAAAGTACTGTCTGTACCGGGTAGGGCAGGACCCTCGCGGGTCCTTTCCCCCCTCAGAACCGTACTTGATAGTTTCCCATCATACGGCTCAAGCATTCCTTAAGACCGCCCTTGTGGAGCAGTTCGCCGATTATACTTCACTATCGCCCAGGCTGACAGCTCTTTCCACAGACGCGCCTCCTTCTTCTCCCGCCTGTACGCGAAATATCGCGCATACACAGGGTTATACGGGTTCGCGTCCGCCTTTACCTTAAGATGCCGCCTGATGCCAATGGAGCTGACGCGGACCACGCCGTACAGTTGTACCCTGTCTTTGCGTTTCCGCCTTACCGAGAATATCCATTTCTGTCCAGCCGCTTGCCAATAGTGTTGTATCAACCAGCCTCTGGACTTTCCTGGATGGTTCCGGCGTATCATTCTCCACAACTGCCTGTAGACATACTGGTCAACCCGGTTAAACGCCTTTGACGATACCACGTGACGGTGGTAATTGGCCCATCCCCGAAGCGTTTCATTCAGCTTCCCGATGAGCTTTTCCATCAAATCATTCCTATATTTCCGGATGATTGTTCCCGCCTTTTCAATGACAGCCCGGACCGCCTCTATCGAGGGCGTAATGCGCAGAACATTGCCGGACTTGCGAAAAGACTGGCCGAGGAACTTGAACCCGTCCCGTATATAGGTTATCTTACTTTTCTCTTCCGAGATCGTAAGGCCGCGTTTTGCAAGGAACGCTTTGACCGCGGGGATAATCTTCAGGATCAGCAGGGCCTTTGATTTGGCCGTGACAATGAAATCATCCGCATAGCGGAGAAAGTTGACCCGCAGCCGCTTGGGAACAGCGGTGAGCACGGTCTGTTCCAGCCCGTCGAGGGTCATGTTCGCAAGAAGGGGGCTGATAACCCCTCCTTGCGGGGTTCCTTTGAGCGTTGGGTACGTGATACCGTGTTCCACGTACCCTGCTTTGAGCCATTGCCGCAGAATCCGTTTCTCCATCGGGATGTTCTCCATCATCCAGGCGTGCGATATGTTGTCATAGCAGCCCGTGATGTCCGCCTCCCAGACCCATGTGGCCGAATTCGGCTTGGACAACGCTGAAAAGGCCGCTGCCACGGCATCGGCGCAACACCTGCCTTCCCGGAACCCGTACGAGTTCCGGTCTGCCGTGGTCTCGGCCACAGGGGCCAGTGCAAGCTTGTACAATGCCTGCATCGCCCTGTCGTACATGGTGGGGATCGAAAGAGGTCTGAGCTTTCCCGATTTTTTCGGAATGTGCGTTCTGCGTAATGGACGCGCTTGGTAACCGCGTTGCCGCAAGCCGCGAATGGCTTGCATCCTGTCGCTGCCGGTCTTCCATAAGACCCCGTCCACGCCAGGAGTTCTTTTGCCTTTGTTTGAAGTCACCCGCTTCACAGCCAATGCCTTGGCGTAGCGCGAGTGGGTCAGCAGCCACTGCAAAGACTGTACCCTGCCGTGCCTGCCTTCCTTAACCGCCTTTGCGATACGCACCTGCAGTCTCCTGGTTTCGCGTTGGGCCGTGGGCCAGTCTATGGACCGCCAGCTTTCCGCTCTGCCGATGAGCGCACCAGCATCCGTGGATGCCGTCATTTGCTTTCCCATCTTAAGAAGATTCTCCAAGCTCTCTCGCAATCCGCCGCAGGCGGACTGCTCGGACGTCAGCGCCTACTTCCTCTGCACTTCGGATACAGAGTTTTCAGATTAGGCCATGTTGCATGCCCTATCCGCCCCGTTACAGGACGGCATTCGCTTCTTCCGAATTCTCAACGCTCCTCCTCCAACAGCATGCCTTGCGGTTTGCCTGCCCTGCATTGCACAGGGCGGAGAAAGAGCTTTTCCACGTTGCGCGTACATATCCATTGCGGACACCGTAGGTGAATCCTGAACGCCGGGGGTGCGACAGTTCCGTATCAGTACGTTAGCTGCCTGATACCCTGACCCCTCATGTTCGCACTGGGGAACATGTCTAAGGCCTGTTAATCTCCGTAGGCCCATGCGGCATGACTAGCGCGTCCGGATCTTTGTGTGCTCTCACCATAGTGTCCATGACCCTGGCCCTTAACCCCGTGAGACTCGGGGATGGGTATCGGCCTCGCGGCTTCCTCCCGTTTCGGTACTTTGTTAGACAGGCTTCACACCCCTTCATACGCGCGAAGGTAGCATGCTGTCCTAGGGTACTGGCAGGAACATGCCAGGTATTGTACAATGTCAATACTCGTTAATGTATTGCAAGTCATTGTCAATACATGTATATACGCGACTTCGTGTCGCGAACAACGCAGCCGTTAACTTGCCGCCCGCAACTAAGGGCGGTCAAGTTGAACGGCGTTGTTGGTTTGCGGTTTGTTTTGCGGCGATGATCGCCAAAGCGCAGGGACGTGCACAGGCGATTTTGTTTATTAACCGAGTCGTTTAAGAACTTTGTCAATAAAAAGATCTTTTGAGGGCGCTTTTGCATACAAGATACCATTCATAAGGTCCATATGCCGTGTTCCGATAGGACGAATGAGCTTAAGATGATATCGCCCATTTGATTTCTTTTTCATCCTATAAGAAAGGAAAACGATGTTGCTATCTTTAATGGGTGTCTCTTGAAATCTGCCAACCTCCCATAATTTGTCAACAAGGACATCTTGCATGACAGCTACGATCTTGGTTCCCCAATGATGGTGTGAGAAGCCCTTGAATATTAATTGCATAATATAACGTTTATAAACATTCCGCCAATTAAAATTGTAGACAGGACGTTTATCGAGACGTTTAGAATTAATGAAAGCATTGTAGGCGGGAAAGTATGAGCCTGTGATATCTACTGTTTGAAGTTCAACGGATACGAACTGAATAATGTTATTTGCTGAGTCTGTCTGGGCGAGCACACAATCAATTTTACCTAAACTGGATAAAGAAACTTCATAAGCTACTTTATATGAAGCTGGTTTTCTTCCTGGCCAACAGTGCTTGATTACATCCTTAAAAATATTTGCCTCGTAAAGCCTGTTAGGGCAAACACAAACAGGACCTTTTGCAGTCATCTGGCCTTCGGTTTTTGTCCAGCGTTCAATAGAACAGACAGGAAAAGGATCATTAATAAGGTGCGAACGTTTAGTACAAATAGTATCGGTAAACGGGCATTGGTATCCTGCATTAACAGGATTTCTCATAGAAGAGGCCGGTTCGCCTAGTATTTCAACAAGAAAATCTGTAGGATTAATGGACAAAAGAGCCAACCTTTTCTTGCTGAAGCGTTTTGATAATGGAACAAGCGATTGCCTTGCCAAGTAATGGAGGCACAGCGTTGCCAACTTGACGGTATTGTTCTGTTCTAGGTCCTTGAAAAATAAATTTATCAGGGAATGATTGAATCCGTGCGGCCTCGCGGACAGTAATTGTTCTATCGTGATAAGGATGAATGTAGCAACCCCAATGAACATCACATTTTGTAAGAATGGTGCTTGCTAAACCATCTGGTTCCATCCGCCCATAACGTTTAGTATGATCGCTGCGCTTAGCCTTTTTCATTCCAGGCGGCAACAGTTTCTGCGGAATATCCCGCCAGCTGCCTCCTTGTGGAATGAATTTCATGCGTTCTAGATTAATCTTGGATAAAACTGGTGCCACATGATTGTAAACATACTGGGATTTCCCACGCATTGAACGTTGGTAATCAGCGCATTCACCGTAAGGAACAGAATAAGCTTGTACTTCAGTTCCTTCACCATTTTTTAAGGGTGGGAGGTCACCGATAGCCTCTTGAATGGTGACAAATTTAACGTTTATCCCGTCGTGAGTTGGATCTGGCCAGATAATGGGAAGGTCACCGCGGGTCGCAATAAAGACGATTCTGCGGCGTTCCTGGGGTACACCATATTTTTCCGTGAAGAGAACTTTGTATTCTATGTTATCATAGTCAAGTTCTAGAAGGCCATGTTTTATTTCTTCAACTGCCTGACCTTCAGCAACTGAGGTTATACCTGTTACATTTTCCATCACTATCGCACGTGGTTTTAGCCCTTCAACGATGCGAAGATATTCACGGAATAGACCACTTCGTTCATCATGCATGCCTCTTTGGTGATTGTAAACGCTGAAAGCTTGGCACGGTGGACCGCCAACGAGGCAGTCTAGTTCACCCTTGTGGATACTAGCTGCGCGCAAGAAATCGGAAGCAGATAATTCTTGTATGGGGCCATCAAGAAAACGAGTGTTAGGATGGACTGTTTTAAATGTCTGAGATGAGTATTTATCAAAATCGTTAGCAGCGAGGATATTAAATCCTGCTTGCCGGAAACCTTCGGATAACCCGCCTGCGCCAGCAAATAGATCAATAGAGGTTAACATTAGCCGTCCCTCCACGAACCGAACGAGTTGAGAAAATTAATTTGATTATAATATCGCAACAATGAAGGTCGAATGTCAATGCTTATTTCGTACCGCATAAACCATTTTAAAGAAACGAGTTAGGCGACTCTTCGCCTTTAAAGGCTTATGGAGTTGGCATTCCCATATTATTAGAACGTTCCATCCGTTTTTTTTTAATAAAGCAACATTTCTTTTATCTCTTTGAACATTACGTCTAAGTTTTGGTGTCCAATAAGATTTTCGTGATTTTGGGAGGTGGCAATATTTGCATTTGGTGTGTTGGTGCCAAAAACATCCGTGGACAAAGATTGCAAATTTATGTTTACGATTTATAATATCAGGAGAGCCTAGGATATTTTTTGGATGAAGACGGTATTTGATGCCGAGTTGAGAGACAAGTTTTCGTGTGATTAATTCCGGCTTTGTATGCCTGGAATGTATTCGACGCATGTTTTCGCTACGAGTGATTCTAGATATTTTGTCCATTTTGTTTTTGGCGGCCATGGATGGCCGGTTTAAATCGCCGCAATTACTTTATTTCTGAAAACCGGAAAAATATTAAGATAATCCGTCAAACCAACAATTTATTAGCCAGATCCGGGTAGTAACTTGTTGGCCGACAGACTACATCGTTTTTTATCCCTATAAACACCTTTTAACGAAAAACATTACGTGATGTATCCTCTGCACGCATGTATCACGGCCTTTTAGTTAGTACGCATCCATTATTCCCAACGTCCTGCATATAACAAACCAACTGAAAAGCGAAAAAATGTGCGTATTTGATGTTATTGTGGAATACAGTGCGGTGTTCCATGGCCGTCCTCATCCTAAACCCCAAACCTCAACACGCATATACATGCGCGTTGAAATCAGTTCCAACAGATTGTTTTAAAGCACCATGGAAGAAATGGACTACTGGATATATATTAAATGAAATGATTGCGAATCAAGGAAAATAAGTCCTGCTAACAAATCCCGGGGAATTGACTATTTCAAGTAAATCATTTTTTTCTGCAGTAACTGTTTCGTTCCTTCAAGGGTTAGTATATATACCCCGCCCGCCAATGGATGGTTCGCATTGTCCCGGCCATTCCACGATAAACGATAGTGCCCGGGCTTGCGCCATCCTTGCTCCAGCGTCCTGATTTTTTTACCATTTACGGAGAAAACAGACAACCGGTACACGTCTTCTTTTGGAAGGGAATATTGGATGATAAGCGCTGGGTTAAAAGGGTTGGGCGAGGTTTCCAGGGACCACGCCGGTACAGCAGGCAGACCATCCCCGGTCGCAGTGGTCGTTGAGTCTGCCAATTCAAAGCCGATTTCATCAGCATTCACATTGTAGTTGTTCGCGGTGCGCGCGGAAAGACGGACATGCTTTGCGTCTCTTGCCGTAAATACAGCTTCTTTCTGTTTGAGATCCACGGCCCAGGTCCCTGTTGCGGCCGTGTCAAAGGTGACGCTGTCCATGCTGGTGAGCACTGCATATGAGGCGATGACGCCATTCATACGGCTGTCCTGCCATGGCAGGTAAAAGAGCTTGGATATCCGATATGGTTTTACAAATGAGACAGTGAATGATTGCGGCGCTGCCAGACGGCTGACATAGCTGTTCCGGGTGCTATCCACTGTATAGGCAACGGCAAAACTGCTGCTATATGGCTCGTCACTGGCAGTCACGGTCATGTCCGCCCTTGGGACAAGGAATGGGGCAAATACGCGGCAGGTGTCGTATATGCCCTGGAGCGTCGCGGTTACGGGAATTGGCTGTGTCGCGGCGCCTGTCGCCTGCTTGACCGTGCCTTTAACCACCGAGACAATTGAGGGGTTGGTCGACGCCCAAACCGCCACAGTGTCAATATTCGCGAAAAATCGCTCAGCGCCTTTTTGAAAGTATCCGGTCGCTGTCATGGTAAACCCGATCAATGCCGTGTTTTTTTCGTGTTCCGAGAGCCTGATGGAGTCGAGTATCGCGGTTGTTGAGACAATACGTATGGAAACCGTGTCCAGAAACCCTTGTTTACTGACCCGGATGCGCGCGGTCCCGGTGTTTTTGGCAATGACCTGGCCGAAAACCGACACAGTGGCCAGAAAGGTGTTGAGCGAGGTGTAGACGCATTCCTTTTCCGTGGTGTCGATTTTTCCAGTACTGTACGCGATCACAGCCGAGACCCGGGTTGTGTCGTACTGTTCAAGAACGCTGTCGTGCGCAAAGGCCTGCATGGACGTTGCGGTGAGACTGTCGAGAGGGTCTGTGTTGTCAATGGAAAAATGGAAAAAAGTAAGCGGTCCAATGCCGCGGGTGTTTGAAAGCCAGGGGCCGTTGTAGTTGAGACCTGTGAAGGGATCGTATTCAGGCGGGATATAACTTACCGCGTCCCCTTCGGACGCATTGTTGTGCATATGGAGGGTGACTGTATGGGCTGCTGTGTCCGCGGAAAGGGAATCAGCCACACCCCACTCCTGGCCATACTCCCGGCGGAGAGAGAAATAGTTTTTCATTGACGCATCAGCGGGAAGCAGCACTGGCTGGTCAAACTGGAGCACAAGCCGGGTACGCGCATTGTCCGCGTAGAAGGCCCGCTGAATATCAGGCGGTGTGATGTTCACCGTGTCGGCTGACCCATACAGATCGCGCGACATCAGTCTATACATCCAGCCCCCCATTTCCTGATACCCGGCGGTGACAAAGTGGCAGTTGTCAGAGGAGCGTCCGGCCACATTGGTGGTGGACATGAGCGATACGTCCGGTAAAAGCGCCGGAAGCCTTCGCTGGCAATCGCGCAGTATGTCTTGCCTGACGCTGCCGCAACCGGGCCGTATCTGGAACACGTAGAAATTGGTGATGGAAGGGCAGTCGGTTTTCCAGGCATCATGAATGGCCTTGAAATTATTGGCATAGCCAACGGCGTTGTACAGGGAATCGCCCCCTTCGGATTCTCCCTGGTACCACAGCATTGCCCTGATGCCATTGCGCAGGCCTGCCCGGGTGATGAGGAAAAATAATTTGCCATAGATGGAGGTGAGTGTGGTATCGCGAAGATGCGAGACAATGGCAGTGGCGCCCACAGCGCCGTTGAAGAAACAGACCGGTATTGCCTGGTTTTCAATGATCGTTTTTCCCAGGTCCCAGGGTGTGGACCATGACCTATGCCAGGTAGTATCCGTGAGACTGATGTGTCTGAGCCATGGACTGTAATAGGTGACCCCTGAGCTTGCGGCGTTTGACTGGCCATCCACCAAAAAGGCATCGCCGCAGAGGACGCTGTCCGCGTTGCTGGCGAGCGTTGCGTCCACGCGCAGCTCAAATTTGTACGAAGCTAATTCCGCATAGATACGCGGGTTAAAGGTAAAGGGCGCGCTATCCCCTGAATAAGTCAAATCCTGGCTGAAACGGGCCCACGGGGAGCCGTTTTTCAGGATCGTCAGGATGATTGAATCTGAACCAAGTGAAGTGACGCTGCCCGCTACAGGGACAATCGCCGAGTCGTGCGCATCGCGGGCAAAGAATTGCAGCTTTTGCGGAAAAGAATTTAAAGAAACGGTTTGGCCAATGACGAGTGATGAAAAGCTGAGCAGGGCAAAAACCAGGATCGTTTTCACTCTCTCCTCCATTGTGTTAAAGGTTTGACTGTGTTTCGTCTTGTGCCTTAAAATTGTGCGGATCATAGCAAAATACAATAATTTTAAACAAAACACAAAACAAAGAACTTTTCTTTTTAAAATGCTATTTTTATTAGAACACCTATGAATCCAGAAACAAAACAACGCATACAATCCACATTCAAGCGCTACCATAGACCCGCATGTCTGGCAGACGATCCTCTGTGCGTTGTGCGCATGTTCGCGCAACCAGCGGACTGGGAAATGGCCGGGCTTGTAGCAGCGGTCCTTGCCTATGGCCGTGTGGAACAGATCATAGCCGCACTGAACAGGATTTTTGAGGCAACGGGAAAAAACCTGAGCGCGTTTGTTTTTTCGACAACCTATGGCGAAAAAACCACGGCATTTGCGGGAATAAAACACAGGTTCAACGACAGCGTGGATATTGCCCTACTCTTCGAAGGCGTCAAACAAGCCTATGCCCGACACGGAAGCCTGAACAAATTGTTTCTTTCATATTACAAAGAAAACCATTCAGCAAGCGCATCGCTCATGGAATTCGCGGCGTTTTTCAGGACATGTGCGCGCGCAATATTCGGCAGGGAAAAAAAGTCATTTGCATTTCTGTTCCCCTGTCCTTCGGCGCAGTCCGCCTGCAAACGCCTGCATTTGTTTCTCCGCTGGATGGTGCGCAAAGACGACGGCATAGACCTGGGGCTGTGGAAGGGCGTTCCCGCGTCAGCGCTGCTCATACCCGTGGACACGCACATTGCGCGGGCAGCGCGTCTGCTTGGGTTAACAAAACGGTCAGCAGCGGATTGGACAATGGCAGAGGAAATTACAGCAGAATTGCGTACCCTTGACCCGCACGATCCAATCAAATACGATTTTGCATTGTGTACGGCCGGGAAAATGGGTGTTCGCCCGTAGGGGCGGCATTTTATTGTGGGGCGCTATTGTAGGGGCGTCATTCATCAAATGATGACGCTCGTTGCAGAATGACGCCCCATACAATGCCGAATCAATGTAATCAATATTATGTGCGTGAATGCCCCCGTACAGGCGGATTATTTCAACAATACTAGCCGCAGCGCAGAAAGCCGTTTGTTTCCCGCAGATAAAACACACCAGTACACGCCCGAAGAAAATCGGCTTGCATCCCAGGTTAATTCAGCGGGCAGCTGGAAGTGTGCAGTGGGCAGTTTATAGACAATCTTTCCCTGAATATCATAAATTTGTAGGTGTATTGTTTCACTGCCAACCGCCTGCTGCCAACTGTCAGCTGATATCTTCACACTGCTGTTAAATGGATTAGGAAATGCCTCAAGCCGTACTGCAGCTGTTAACGCAGGAGAGCTTTCAGACCCTGTGCCCGAGGTAAAGAAGGTAAAATCATTGGTTGTTGTTGTGTTACCGACAGGGTCTTTCAGCGTTATTTCGCAATGGTAGGTCTGGTTTGAGTCCAGGTTTCTCAGATCAATGTCGTGGACCATTTTGTACACTGTCGCGTGGGTCGCGTAATTCGCGTAATTAAAGATTGAATCATAGTCAGTGGTTTTTCCATAGCGCAGCTGGCAGAGGACAAGGTCTGGCTCCCTGTTGTCAGTATTAATGCTTACCCGTATGCGGCGCTGGGTTTTATTGTTATACAAGGGCCAGTTTTCAACCATAGGAAGGGGAGGGGCGACCGTGTCCTGAATAGCGGTTTTGGGTTTAAGCGGGTTGTAGATAGGGTCGCCCACATTCCTGGTCTTCCACCCAAGGGTCGGCTCCGCATGATAAGCGGCCTCGGCAAAGTTGCTGCCATTTAGGATATAGTACAAAAGTTTTTCGGGCTGAGTATGGCCGCTGAGATATGGTTCGTCGAGCACACCGCAAGCGGCTGTTGCGCCGTAATAGAGCGCGCCGCCGCTAAAACAGCCGGGCGAGGTTGTTGACAGGGAATTTGAATTCAGGTCGCATACAACAGCGCCGGGCATCCACGTCCAGGCAAACCGGTTGTACTTGCTCAGGTTGTACCAGCCTCCGTAGAACAAGGCATTGGGCGCGGTTAGGGCAGACGAACCATCGTGATAGAGTGCGCCTGAATCGCCTATCTCAAAACCTTTGCCATCAGTCGCGTCGTCTAAAAGCGTGTTCTCCCATTTGAGTTCAAAGCCAGCGTTCAGGATAAATTGGGACGCCATGCCCATGTCAAAGTCAGCAAGGTCATATGCTCCGTATCCTTTGGGGTATTGGGTCTGGAATTCATTGTCCGTGTATTTCCCATAGCGCGTGTCAACATAGCCAATGCCTGTATACCACCTGGCGCCTGTGGTTACGCCAACATAGCGTTCTGCATAGAGTGCGCGGTCAACCAGTTCCTTTGCCAACTGAAAGGTCATTGCGTCGAGTTCGGTGACCAGAAACATGCGGGTCCCGTTTATCTGGTACGTGGCGTCAAAGCGGCCCTTGTCAGTCCCAATGGTAGGCGAAGGTTCGTACATTGGGTTGGTCCCGGGATTTATTGCCGAGTTGGATGTGTCATCGCCAATAGCGTAAAGCGCTGCCAGATTTTCACACACGGGATAGTTTGTCGAATACGTGGCGCCGTTCTTCCTGCACACAGCGTAAGGAATGCCTTTGCACAGGACAATATACAGGATGGAATCAATGCCTATTGCCTCGATTTTTTGCCGTATGGGCGCAACCAGTTCAGAGTAGAAGAGCGGCAGCTGGGCCGCAAGGTTGTAGGTGCGGTCAGTACTGGTGGCCACACCAAGCATGTTCTGCTCGGGTATTCCCCGCTTATGCTGATAATACAGGGCAAGGTCTCTTGAATCCGAGACGCCATTGCTGTCCATGTCGCTCTGGTTTGTGCGATACACGACAAGCACGCGTGATGGCGAGTCATCAGCAAAGAGCAGCGCCTGGAGAATGGTAAGAAACGCTATCAAAAAGAGGGATTTTCTCATGTATTTAAAATGCATAATGCTCTATGTACAAGGCAAACTATTATTCATAGACACATCTGTTTATCAATTCACGAACACGCTGTCCCGTAACCGCACAAGAGTATGATATTAAGTAAAATAAGCAATGGCATGGCAAATGCTTTGTCATTGTTATGTAATTTGAAACAGGAGGCTTTTATGGAATCTACAAAGAATGTTCTTCATGTCACAGACAGTAACTTCAAGGCTGAGGTCATTGATTCAGACCTGCCAGTGCTTGTGGATTTCTGGGCAGAGTGGTGTGGGCCCTGCAGAATGCTTGGTCCAACAATTGAAAAAATAGCTGAAAAATACCAGGGCCGGGTAAAGGTCGTAAAGATGAATACAGACGAGGCGCCGCAGGCGTCCATGGCATATAGCATAGCAGCCATTCCAACGGTCATGCTTTTCAACCATGGCAGTGTTGTGGACACGCTGGTCGGGGTACAGCAGCCAATAATGTACGAGCGGTCGCTCGAGAGGGTGGTATAGCATGGTGGTAAAAATAGTGGTGGTGGTGGCAGGCGGGCTTCTTGGGTTTGCCTACTATAAATTCATCGGCTGCCACGGTGGCTGAGGGCTGACGGGAAATCCGTTTACCGCCGTAGTTTACGGGGCAGTCGTGGGTCTCATGATCTCTTCGTTTGTTAAATAGAGCTTAAAAAGCATTGAAAAATAAAACGCTTTAATTTATATTACTTTAGTAGGAAATAACCATACAAAGAGAGTAAGGAGACCAGTATGAAGAGTATAACCCGCACCATCATCATCCTCTGTCTTGCGTCCATGGCCCCGGTGTTTGCGGCTGATTCGCTAAAAGTTTCGGTGAACGTGAGCAATCCTCCGAACGGAAACTACGGATCCAGGTATTTTGTTGTCATGTGGATCGAAAACGCGGCTGGCCAGTTTGTAAAATCCTTTGGCCTCTGGGGCAGGGAAACCAACAGCAATGATTTCCCCATATGGAATTCAAAAAATGGCGGTGTTAAAAGCATCGACGGAGTAAGCGCAGCGACATTGAGTTCCTCTCAGACTCTTTCCACAAACTGGAAGTGCACAAACGCGGCTGGCACCATTGTGACTGAAGGTACCTACTATATCAATATCGAGCTGACCAACCGCCATAGCACCATGCCAAACCCTGGGACCTATTTTGTACGCACACCCATTGTGATTGACCGAGAGGCAAAAACAAAGAGCACGCTTGATTCATCTCTCAATAATGGCGCAACATACATCACCAGCTTTCTGGCAGACTATATTCCCGACAATTCCACAATTGAATCATTTGGCGCTCTGACCCAGCTCATGGTCACGCCCTATGGATTTGTCATTCCAGCGGGTCTTGCCTCGCAGGTCCGTTCAGTGCGTCTCTTTTCCATTGACGGAAGACTTATCTGGCAGGACAACCTTCAGAATCGGACTGGCTCTGGCATTGTGATTACCAGAAACAGCTATCAGCAGAAGGTGCGTGCATCGGGAATCAACTACCTGGTGGCTGATTTCGGGAAGAACATTGTTACGCATCCTGTTGTCAGTGTAAAATAACCGGTATTTTTGTTTTTTTTTTGCCCTGGAGTCGTTTTGACTCCAGAGCTTTTTTATCATACACAACTGTACAGTAATACAAAGAATTCATCATATCGGTCTTATAATCTATTGAAAAACTTATAAATACGGCTGGGCATGGGAAATGCTATTATATTTACATCTATTCGAATACGGAGGAACAGTTATGAAGATTACAGCGCTGGCAAAAGAAGAGCTCGGGAAAATCTTGGTAAAAAAAGGGCAGAAAAACTCACTTTTTCGAATTTTTATTCAGGGTTTTGGCTGAGGCGGGCCCAGATTGGGCATTGCCCTGGAAGGGCAAAAGAGCGAACGAGATAGTTCTGAAGATGTGCAGGGTTTCACCGTGGTGTACGAAGACAATCTCAAAGGATATATCCGCGACGCAGTGGTGGACTATCGGAAGAGCTGGTTTGGTGAAGCGGGTTTTGTCGTTGAAACAGGCTATGCCTGCTAAAAAATATGCCGTATTATGATTTCAAATGTACTGGTTGCGGGAAGGAGTTTGAAGAGAACATTCCCATGAGCCAGACGACCATGCCGGCGTGTCCAGACTGCATGTCGCCTGCAACGGAGAAGCTCATCACCGGTTGCGCTGTAGGAGGGGGAAAGTCCTCCGGCAACTCCTCCTGCAGCGCCCGCGGCGGCTTTACCTGAGCCTCCTGATTCTATGGGCCGGTCAGGCCTGAATTGCCAATAATTATGCTTTAAGCACCAAGGGGCGTTGCTGGTATAAATTGAAGAATGGCGCCCGTACATATATCTTGGTAGATATTTTGCATTTGGCGCCTGGGTTTCATGCGGCTTTCTTTGCCCGGTAATATTTTGTATTTTATTCCAATACAATATGATACCCGCCAGCCTGTTATTCTTATGCACCCAAAATTCCTGCCGCAGCCAGATGGCCGAAGGGTTTGCCCGTCAATTTGCCCCTGCTGAGGTGTTTATCGCAAGCGCAGGCATGGAACCCTCTACTGTGCATCCCCTTGCCATTGAAACCATGTCCCAGTTTGGCGTGGATATTTCAGGACACATTTCAAAATCGATCAGGGAATTCGGGTCCCGCAACTTTGACTTGATTATTACCTTGTGCGACAACGCACGCCAGAAATGTCCAATTATGCCCGGCTCCCCCACTGTTGTCCATTGGAACCTCGAAGATCCGGCAACAGGCGGCGGATCGCGCGAAGAGATACGTGAACGGTTTAAACAGGGTGCAACGGTCATACGCCAGCTCTGTTATGATTTATTCAACCGCGGCTATTTTTATTCACTTGTCCAAAACAAGAAAAACACCGACAATATTCTCAATGCCCTGCCCCAGGGAATTATTGGCCACGATCTGAACAGGAAAATTTTTCTTTTTTCGAGCGAGGCGGAGAGAATCACCGGATATGTCCAGAACGAAGTGTTGGGCCGCGACTGCCACCAGATATTTGACAACAATCTCTGCGGCGAAAACTGCGCCTTTTTCGATGACAAGGGTCGCATGCCCGAAACCCACTGTTCATATGATACCACTTACAAGACAAAAAACGGTTCGTTTAAGGAAATTACAATGACCGTGATTCCCCTGCGCAACGAGCGACAGGAGACCACGGGAGTCCTTGCTTCCCTGGTCGATCGCACTGTGCTCAAGCATTCGCACCGGCGGACCGAGGAGCCCTTCAGGTTCGGCGACATCATTGGCCAGGACCATAAGATGCAGCTTATCTACGACCTTATCGAAGACCTGTCTGACAGCGACGTGCCGGTCATCATCAGCGGCGAAAGCGGTACGGGTAAGGAGATCATCGCCCATGCCATACACGCGGCAAGCGGTCGGCGCGACAAGGTCTTTGTTCCGGTCAACTGCGGCGCGCTTCCCGAGGGCACGCTTGAAAGCGAGCTCTTTGGCCATGTCAAAGGCGCGTTTACCGGGGCAATGCGCGATAAAAAAGGCCGCTTTGAGCTGGCCCATACCGGTACGCTCTTTCTCGACGAGGTGGGCGAACTCACCCTACCCATGCAGGTGAAGCTGCTCCGCGTGCTCCAACACGGCACCTTTGAGCCAGTGGGCGGTGAAAAGACCGTGACCGTGGACGTGCGCGTGATCAGCGCCACAAACCGCAACCTCAAGGACATGGTCGCAAAGGGTACTTTCAGGGAAGACCTCTATTACCGTCTGGCGGTCATTCCTATTGATGCGCCGCCTTTACGCCACAAAAAGAACGACATTCCCCTTCTTGCCAATGAGTTTCTTGCCCGGGTAAACCGCGAGACCCGCAGGAATTTTTCCTTTTCGGCCGAGGCCATGAAGACCCTGGTGGAATACGCCTGGCCCGGCAATGTACGGCAGTTGCAGAACGCGATCCAATATGCCACTATTAAAAGCCGTAAGGAGCAGGTCCTGCTTCCCAATCATTTTCCCCACGAAGTGGCAAACGCTGCTGCGCAGCTTGGCCAGCCTGGTGCTGACGGCGCTTTTGCCCATGCGTCCAGACCTGGCAGGAAACCCAAACTCAATGCTGCGGCCGTGGAGCTTGCGCTCGCAAAAAGCGGGGGCAACAAGGCAAAGGCTGCGCGCATGCTGGGTGTGGGACGCGCGACATTGTATAATTTCATGAACGAACACAACGGAACACTGGAGGATAGCCATGTTTAATGCCGACGAATTGTTTGCCATGGGAATTGAGATTGAAAAGAACGGCGCCGCCTTTTATCAGGCCGCTGCTGTGGCCGCGGGTCCGGGTGCGGCGCAGCGTCTGTTTACCGAGTTGTATGAATGGGAGCTGGACCATGTGGCCTTGTTTGAAAAGCTGCACGATAAAGCGGTTGCAGGGAAGAAATACAGCAAGGTCGAGGATACTGATGGATTGGGCCGCGCTTATCTTACTGCAATGGCCGCGAACCATGTTTTTACCGGCGCGAGCAATCCCGCTACTATGGCTAAAAAATGCAAGGGGCCGCGCCAGGTCATTGAAATTGCCATGCAATTTGAGAAAGACTCAGTGGCCCTCTACGCGGGCATGAAAGGCCTGGTACCCAGGGAACTGGGAAGAAAGCATATTGATACGCTTATTCACGAGGAAGTGAAGCATATTGGCATGCTTCAGAAGAAGCTTTAAAAAAGGACTTTCAAACAATGGCAGAGGAACATGCCGGTGTTGTACGGGAGAAAAAAGCGCTGACACACGACATTGTTAATCTCCGGATACAGCTGCGCGAACCAGACCATATGGTATTCAGGGCGGGCCAGATCATACGGTTGTCTAGTCAACCCTATGGCGACAAGCCAAGCGTCACACGCACCTATTCAATCGGGTCGCTTCCGTCCGACGCGGGGTTCATTGAATTGAATATCAAGCGTGCGCCCGATGGTGTTTGCACCACCTGGGTCTTTGACCATCTGCAGGAGGGCCAGGATGTCCGTTTTCAGGGGCCTTTTGGAAAATTCATGCTATCAGCGTCCTCAGCCCCGGCTATCATGATAGCGGGCGGCAGCGGGCTTGGCCCAATCAGGGCTTTTGCCATGGAGATGCGGGAAAAGGGCATGGTAAAAACCACCTGGTGTTTTTTTGGCGCACAAACTCACCGCGATTTGTACTATCGTGATGATTTTTCACGGTTCGAGAAGGAATTGCCTGATTTTAAGTTTGTTCCCGCGCTTTCGAATGAGCCTGCTGAAAGCAATTGGCAGGGAGAGCGGGGACTGGTCACAGACGTGGTCAAACGGAGTATTCAGGACCTGAACGGGTGGGAGGCCTATTTGTGCGGTCCGCCGGGCATGATCGAAGCATGCCTTAAAATCCTGCAGGAAAAGGGCATCAGGGATATGGATGTTTATTATGATAAATTCGCATGATGCAGGGGCGTCATTCTGCCACACTGGCCAAGATTGGTGCATAATGCAGGGACGTCATTCTGCCACGCGTACCAAGATCAATAAATGACATTTGTAAAATATTTATGAAAAACAGCAACATAGTATTCAAAGGCATTTCTATTAGCCCGGGAAAAGTGGCTGCTCCAGCGTGCCTTTTCTCCTCTCAGTTTCACCGAACGGTTCCTGAATACCAGCTTGCCAATCAGACTGAAATCAGCAACGAACTCGACCGGCTGCATGAAGTGCTGGGCGCCTGTACTGTTGAGCTCGATACGGCCTACCGGCGGACCGTGGAAAAAATCGGCAAAGCAGAGGCCGATATTTTTATGGTGCAACGCGAAATCATGCTCGACAAGGTCATTGTCGAACGCATTGTGGCCGAGATACGCGACAAACGGAAAAACGCCGAACACGCGATTTTTTCAGTGTATAACAGCTATGAAGAACAGTTTATGGCCCTCGAAGACCAGTACCTAAAGGGGCGCGCGCACGATATCGTGGACATACGGCAGCGGCTCCTGGGCCACCTGAAAAAAGTGCATCCGGTTTTTATCTGTGAAGGTCAGGACCACTGTATGCGCGGCCAGGACCGTATAATCGTCACCCAGGCGCTCTCACTTTCCATGATAACCCATATCAATGCTTCCCGGGTAAAGGGTTTTATCACTGAGCACGGCGGGCCTTCGTCGCATGCTGCCATTATCGCCCGTACACTCGGCGTTCCCGCGGTCAGCGGTGTGCACAATATCATGGACGCGATCCACTGCAGCGATATTGTCGTGGTCGACGGCGACCGGGGCGAGGTCATCCTCCGTCCTGATGCAAAAACCATTGTGCAGGTGCGGGTAGAGGAGGAAAAGCGGACCACCAGGCAGTTCGCGGTCCTGTCTCCCAAGGGTACGGAAGTGCTTGCGAACGCCAGTTCGATCGAGGATGTGACCAAGGCAGCGCAGCTCAACGCCGATGGCATAGGCCTTTTCAGGACCGAGTTTATTTTCATTAGGTCAGACCGTCTGCTTTCCGAAGAAGAGCAGTTTGAATACTACGCGCAGGCTGCGGCGCTTATGGAAGGAAAGCCGGTTACTTTCCGGATGCTCGACGTGGGCGGCGACAAACCGCTTCCGTTCCTGAATATTGAAAAAGAGGACAATCCCTATCTGGGATGGCGCGGTTCACGGTTCCTTCTTGACAATCCTGATGTGCTTGCGGCCCAGGTGCGGGCGCTTGCCCGTCTTTCACGGCTGCGTGAAGCGCGCATGCTCTTCCCCATGGTCGTTGATGTACGCCAGCTCCAATTGCTTCTGCGGGCGCGCAACGACGCGCTCGAATCCTTTGACTACAACCCAGCGAATTTGAAGACCGGGGTCATGATTGAGGTGCCGGGCGCCATTTACGAACTAGACAAAATGCTTAATCTGGTTGATTTCGCGTCCATTGGATCGAACGACCTTATCCAATACCTTTTTGCCGTTGACCGGAACAATGAACACGTGGGCGAGGGCTATGACCAGGACCATCCGGTTTTATGGAAAGTGCTTGAAGAAATAAGCCAGAAGGCGCGCGCGGCGAAAAAGCCGGTGTCGCTATGCGGAGAAATGGCGGCTGTGCCGGGAATTCCGGGCAGGCTCATGGCCATCGGCATTTCGTCGATGAGTGTGAGCCCGCCCTATATTCCTACAGTGCGGGACGAACTGATCAGCTTTTCCAGAGACCGTGCAGATTGCAATACGCCCTCGCCGTAATGCTCGCGGCATTGACCGCAAAGGCGGCTTCGGGTTTGTCGCCGGGTTTCAGCATCTTGCGGATGACTTTTGTGTCGGTTATCAGCTCAATGAATTCAATGTAGTGCTTCTCTTCCATGGGATGGGCGACTGACCCAACCCGGACGGTCACGGAGTCGCCTGTTTTTTCTATGATCGGCACGTGTTTTTCCTTGGCCGCGTCGACCGAGTTTTCCATGAGCAGATTCATGTCCTTGCCGCAGCAGACCAGCGTTCCGCCGCCTGCGTGCGTCACCTCAACGATGTTGCCGCACACGCCGCACTTGTAGAGTTGGTTTATTGCAATCATTGGTTTTCTCCTCTTTGTTTTTTGTTTATGGTAGATATATATACGTAGTGGCGAGTCACCCCTACGCACCCGCTCCCGGATTCGCACCGGTTGCCGGGGGTGGGGTATAGACGCGCTTCGCAGCCTCAGTATCCAGCATCATGAGCGCGGGGCCGCTTGCCCCCGCCATTTTCACCTTGTTCAGCAATTTGTCGAAATTCGCTTCTTCCTCAATTTGTTCGGTCACGTACCATTGCAGAAAGGTCTGGACCGAACGGTCCTTTTCCTTTTCAGCAATGTCGACCAGGTTGCTGATGGAGGCGGTCACGAACTGTTCATGTTCGAATCCCGCCCTGAACACCTCTTCGGGCGATTTGAAATCCGCCTGCGGCGCGGCAATGGCTTTGAGCGCCACCCGCGCGCCTTTGTCGTGCAGGAAATTAATGAACTTCGTGGCGTGGAAGTGCTCTTCCTGGGTCTGCACCATCATCCAATTGACAAACCCGTCAAGGTTTTGCGCCGCGAAAAAATCGGCCATTGCCAGATACAGATATTCGGAAAAAAGCTCCTTGTTTATTTGGTCGTTTATGGCTTCCTGAAGTTTTGGGGAAAGCATGGGGTACTCCTATTGGTTTAAGTTACGTGATTGCCTTGATAACGGTTTCCCGTACCGAGGACAGATCGTCCTGCGAGGGAATGTATTTCACTTTCAGGGGATTCATCATTGTCCAGCCGCACTCCTTCAGGACATCGTTCACCTGTTCGATGCTCTGTCCGCCCCATCCATAGCTTCCAAAGGCAAGGCCAATCCGGTTTTTGGGTGCAAGACCTTTCATATAGGTCAAAAACGCGGCGACCGTTGGAAGCAGATTATTGTTAAGAGTGGGGGATCCCACACAGACATACTGCGCGGTCATAATCTCGGTCATAATGTCGGACATATGGTTGTGCTGCAAACTTGCCATCACCACGGGAACGTCCTTTTCCTCAAAACCGCTACGTATGGCAGCGGCCATCTTGGCAGTTGAGTCCCACATGGTGTCGTATACGATCACGGCCTTGCGGCCGGTTATGTTTGCCGACCATGCCTGGTAACGTTTCAGAATTTCCGGAACGTGGGCGCGCCATGCAATGCCATGGCTGGGAGCTATAAGGCGTATGGGCAGTCCCGCAAGCGCTTCGAGCGCTTTCTGCACCTGTGCGCCATAGGGAAGCACGATGTTCGCGTAGTACTTCATTGCCTCGGCAAGAATGGTCTCAAGAGGATATTCGTCGTCAAACCTTTCGGCAGAGGCAATGTGCTGTCCAAAGGCGTCGTTTGAAAAGAGGATTTTTTCCTCGGGGCACCACGTCACCATATTGTCGGGCCAGTGGACCATGGGCGTATGGGTAAACGCGAGGGAATGTTTGCCAAGGGAGAGTGTCTCCCCGTTTTTCACTGCCTTGAAATTCCAGTTATTTTTAAAATGTTCTTTGAGGCCCTTTTCCCCGTTGGGAGAAGTGAAGAGCGTGGCATTGGGCGCTTTTTCAAGGACCGCGGGCAATCCGCCCGAATGGTCCATTTCAACATGGTTGGCGACCACATAGTCGATTTTTGCCGGATCAACCACCTGCGAAACGCGCTCAAACAGTTCGTCAGTAAGATAGTGCTTTACCGTGTCAATGAGAGTGATTTTCTCATCTATTATAAGATAGGCATTGTAGGTTGACCCGCGCTGGGTAAGGTATCCATGAAAATTGCGCAGGTTCCAGTCAATGCCCCCTACCCAATAGATTGATTCGGCAAGCTGAACCGGCTTCATGCGTCTATTTCCTCAAAATCCTCTTTGCCCACGCCGCATTCGGGGCAGGTCCAATCTTCGGGTACTGCACTAAACGGGGTTCCGGCAGGAACATTGTTGTCAGGATCGCCTTTTACGGGATCGTAGATGTAACCGCAGACTGTGCATTTGAACTTTTTCATCCATTCCTCCGGTTTGTAAGTTTATTTATTAGAAACAGCAAATTGCATACCTTTGCATTTAAAACGATTATGCCTTTAAATTTCAGTTAGTTAATAGCCTGTTGGAAAAAGATATATAATGCTGGAGATGTTTAACAACATGAATAGAACCGGAACAGAAATGTATTGAAATACGGTTTTTTATTTGGCAAGTATTGTTTTTCCCAGGCAGTTGCTTGTAAAACAAGGGCATAACCGCATTGGCATGTATAATGCTTTTTAATTTATATTATGAAATTATGCAATGAAAACATACAGAGAGCGCTCGAACTCTCCCGGGAGCTCATGGTGCTTTCTGACAAGGGAGACCTTGAACGGGAAGACGACAGCTGCGGGGTGCTCTACGGCATTGTCAGGGATGCCGCCTATAGTATCAGAAACAGCGCTCTATCGGAAAAGGAAAAGCACGTCATTTCAACCACATGGGGGTAAAAGAATGGAATCAGCAACAGTACAGGGGTTGATTGATTTTGCCATTGGCGAGGAACGAAGCGCTTTTTCACTCTATACGGAATTGGCCCAGCGCCTCAGCGACCAAGGTTCCAAAACAATGCTCAGGGACATGGCTGCCATGGAAAAAGGACACGAACAGAAACTCCTAGATTTAAAGAAGGGTGTTGTTGAGAAACTTGAGACAGTGCCTGTTCCAGACCTGAAAATAGGCGATTTTCTCATTGATGTGAAAGTAACCCCAGAGAGCTCGATCCAGGAGGTGCTCGTTTTCGCGATCAAATCAGAGATGAAGGCGAACAAACTCTATACAGAGCTCTCGGGAAAAATGGAATCGACCGAGGCCAAAAAGCTCCTGCTGGCCCTTGCATCCGAGGAACAAAAGCATAAAAACGATCTCGAACGCGCCTACGACGATATGATAAACAGGGAAAACTGATTTTCAGGGAAGAAGCGCTCTTTCAATGTATACTTCATAATCGCGGCACAGCGAAAGTACCCGGACCGCCGGAAGGGACGCATCGCCATTGAGCAGTGCTTTGACAACCTGCTGTTTGCCGTTCCCGGCTACTATGAGCACCACCATGCGGGCGGTGCCTATGGCAGCTGGTGAAAGTGAAAGGCGTTGTATGGGCTGGACAGGGCTTTGGGTGGCAATGACCGGCGCCAGGGTATTATAATAGTTTCCACCGGGAAAAAGGCTTGCTGTGTGTCCGTCGTTTCCCATGCCCAGAAAAATTGTGTCAAAGACCGGAAGGCCCGGGCCAAAATGTTCTTTGAGAAGATCAGTATACTGTTCGACTGATGCGGGCCAGTTGTGCGCGTCTTTGGACCGGCCTACTGAGGACAAAAACACACGGGCCGCCTGCCCCCAGTTGCTGTCCGGATCGTCAAAAGGCACCAGGCGTTCATCGACAGGGAAAAAGGCCGTGTGCATGCAGCGGGGTGAACACGCGATCCATTCGGTAAAAAGCGTCGCATAGGTCGGCCCGCCTGAAAGCGCCACTAATGGTTTTTCAAGATGGCGCAGGGTGGCGAGGGCAACGTCGCCAATTGAATCAAAGGGATGAGGATGCACAATCATATAGAACAATTTACTATTTTTTCAACCTGTTTTTCATTAAAGGAGGTATTGATGGCACAGATGAAGGGAAGTAAAACCGAAAAAAACCTGCTCAAATCGTTCGCAGGAGAATCGCAGGCGCGCAACCGCTACACCTATTTCGCGAGCATTGCGAAAAAAGAGGGATATATCCAGATTTCAAACATCTTTTCTGAGACCGCGGACAACGAGAAGGAGCACGCCAAGCGCATGTTCAAGTTTCTCGAAGGCGGCGTGGTCGAGATTACCGCTTCGTATCCAGCGGGCAAACTGGGCACAACGGCCGAAAACCTTGCGGCTTCAGCAGCAGGGGAAAATGAAGAGTGGACAGAGCTTTATCCTTCGTTTGCCAAGACCGCGCGCGAGGAAGGGTTCGAAGATGTCGCGAAAATGTACGAGGCCATTTCAATTGCCGAGAAGCAGCATGAAAAACGCTACAACGATCTTCTTGCAAATATAAAGGCGAGCACTGTTTTGAAAAAAGCCTCGGCAATCACCTGGCGCTGTTCCAACTGCGGGTATATCCACAAAGGAGCGGAAGCGCCCAAGACGTGTCCCGCGTGCGCGCATCCCCAGGTCTATTATGAGGTGCTTGCCGAGAATTGGTGATAATGGCTGAACGAAAAGCGATTGTTATCCTCGGCGCTTCGGGCGATCTTGCTAAAAGGAAGCTTGTTCCTGCGCTCAATGCCTTGAACCAGAATAAACGGCTTGATCCTGATACTATCATAGTAGGGTCAGGCCGCACATTTTTTTCTGACCAGGCTTTCAGGAATCGGTTTAATGCTCCAGAAGGGTTTAGAGAGCTGCTGTATTATCACCAGGGTATTCAGGGGCTCAAACAGTTTATCGAAGAGAAGGGCGCTTTTTCCCGCATTGTTTTTTTCTGCGCCCTGCCTCCCTCAACGTATGGCCAAACCGCCCAAGAGCTCAGGGCCGAGGGCTTTGGCAAAGAGGCAGCGCTTATTATTGAAAAGCCCTTTGGATACGACCGCGCGTCCGCACAGGTGCTCAATACCGAGCTGACAAAATATTTTAATGAAACACAGATATTCAGGATTGACCATTATCTTGCAAAGGAAGCAGTGCAAAACATTTTAGTGTTCAGGTTCGCTAATCCAGTTTTCACTCCTGTCTGGAACAGCGAGTGCATTGAATCGATCCAAATTAACGCATTCGAATCTGAGGGCGTTGCAGACCGGGGTGCGTATTTCGACAGCGCGGGCATTGTGCGCGACATGATTCAGAACCATCTTATTCAACTCCTTTGTCTCTTAACCATGGATGTGCCTGTGTCCCTGAACGCGGAGGAGATACAAAAGAAGAAAATATCGGTGCTCAAGACCATGCAGGTGCTTTCCTGCAACCGCTTCCAATACCAGGGATATCACGATGAAAAAGGCGTGGCACCCGGTTCTACAACAGAGACCTTTGCCGAACTGAAGCTTGTCATCAATAATCCCCGTTGGAAGGGCGTGCCGGTTTATATCAGGGCAGGCAAGGCCATGAACCGGAAAGGGACCGAGATCGGGATACGGCTCAAACCCCTGCCCAATCTTTTATTCAATGAAAAAGGCGCTGTACAGCCCAACAAGATTGTTTTTCTCATCCAGCCAATGCCGGGCATTGTACTCGATGTGGCTACAAAAATTCCCGGAAAGCACTATCAGATCGCGCAGACGCCCATGAAATTCTGCTATCGCGATTCTTTTGACAGTAATATTCCCGAGGCATACCAGAAGCTGCTCGAGGATGCGCTCAACAACGACCGTACGCTTTTTGTCAGCGCCAAGGAGGCCGAAGCGTCGTGGGAGTTGTTCGGTCCGGTCCTCGACGCGGGCAAGGTGGAAGGCTACGAAAAGTTTGCATTACCGTTTACCCGATTCTCCTTTGACTGGATAGATTTTGAACGGTATCCAGGCGCCTGTTCGAAGTAACCAGTCTTTGCGATGTAATGGTGAAAAGCTTTATTTTCAGTACATGAACATACCCAACCATATCCAAGCGCAAAAGGCCGCGGGCATTCCGACAATTTCCATTGAAATTTTGCCGCCCCGCAATGGCGAGAATATTGAGAATATTTTCCGGGTCCTCGATGACCTCAAGGGAAAGAAACTCGATTTCATCAGCGTGACCCATGGCGCGGGCGGCAGTCTGCGCGGGGGTACTGAGGCCATCAGCTCCCTGGTGCGCGAACGCTATGGCATCGAACCATTGCTGCATCTTACTTGCCTCGAACAATCGCGGCAGCAGATCGAAAACATGCTCATGGTCTTCAAATATCTGGGCATGACCAATATTTTGGCCCTCAGGGGCGATCCTCCCCAGGGTGAGACCCAGTTTATCGCCCATCCGTACGGCCACAAGCTGGCGCTCGATCTTATGAAGCAAATTGCGGCGCTCAACCAAGGAAAACACCTGATCCGGCAAAGCGACATCGAATTCATGAACCTTCCCAAGGACGCGCAATACCGCGATGGCGAGAAGACCGTGTTTGCGATCTTCGGGGCTTGTTATCCCGAGGGCCATCCTGAAGGCAGCGGCCCGGAGATACAGAGGGACTATACCATCTTGAAAGCGGAGGCAGGCGCGCGCGCGTTTATTACGCAGCTTATTTTCGATGAAAAAATTTATACGAAATTTATGGACGACCTGAAGGCGCGCGGCAAAGAGCTTGTGGTTCTTCCGGGCATTATGCCTATTACCCGGAAAAAACAGCTGCCCTATGTAAAAAAGTTCTTCAAATCATTTATTCCAGAAGAAATAGAGAACGCGATTGTTTCCGCGGCCACGGACCAGGAGGCGGAGGAAAAAGGACTTGCTCTATGCGCGCAGTTGTGCAAGCGCATGCTCAAGGCGGGCGCGCCTGGCATCCATTTCTATTCCATGAACAACGGCGGCCATATTAGACGCATTTTGGACCTCATGTAAACCATTGTATTGCTATCTTGCAGGGTCAAAATAATCGTTTTGTAACAACTGTTGAAAAATAGGCGGTGTAAGCAGGGACTTCCATGTCCCCTATGCAAGCATTGCCTGAAAAACGCGTTCTGCTATGCCATTGCGTTCAGCAAGGTCCCTGAAAGATTGAGGTTCGCGCTCAAGCCGCCTTCCTGTGTGTACGATGACTGCTGGAAGGTTTCTTTCAAACTGGCCACCAATTCGTTTTTGTCAATGCTGCCATTGGCATCAGTGTCGAGCTGCTCGAGCAGCGTATCGGCCAGCTTTGACATGATTGACGAAGATTCGGTGTCATCAGACTTACTGAGAGCCTTGATAAGAAATGAAATGGCGTCTCCCGAATCGCTCGAATTCTCAGACATTTCCTGGGGTGGCAGAGGCGGGGGCGGCGCGTTTTTCATGGCTTCCGCATTCTCCTCCTCATCGATCTTACCATCGCCGTTTGTGTCAGCCTTCTCGAAGATATCGTCTACGGAGGGCCCATGGCCATTGGTTTGGTCAACCATTGCCTGCATTTCTGTCTTGTCGATGCTGCCATCGCTGTTCGTGTCGAGCTTGGCGAACATTTCGCTTGCCATCCGGTTCTGCATTTCCGCGCGCATCTGGTCCATTTCCGCGCGTCTCTGCTCCATGGCTTTCTCGTTTTCTTCCGCGTTGATCTTGCCGTCCTTATTCGTATCGGATTTCTCGAAGATCTCGTCGATCGACGGACCTTGGCCCCGGCCCTGGCCCTGATCGAGCATGGCCTGCATCTCTGTTTTGTCGATTCCGCCATCTTCATTTGTGTCGAGCCGCTTGAACATCTTCGCGGCCATGTGCGACATCATTGCCGATGAATCGACATTTCCGATTGAACTGATACTCATTTGTTACCTCCATTATTAATGAAAACTGGATTCAAGGTTTGTATCTTTTTCCAATACCTAAGTGAAAGGCATATTCATTTTTTTCACCTCCTTAGACACCCTTAATTTCGGATACAAACCTGATTAGCTTCATTTTGGCTTATGCGTATTTGATGCTATGTTATATTTCTATTTATTTCAACGACTTAGACTCGAAGGGAACTTTCAGGGTTTTAATACGTCTAATATGCAGCAAATAAGACACGTAAAAAGAAGAAATTCATTTTAAGGAGGTTATTGTGAAACCTTTTTTCTGTGCCGCAACTATTTTGATCCTTATTGGAGTATGCGCATTTGGCTGCTCAAAAAAGCCGCAAGACCAGGCAAAAAACACTTTTGAAATGCCGTTTCACATGCCTAAGGGACCGGAAGGTTTTCATATACCCGGTTTTATACCTCCTTCAGCCGCTGATATCGCCAAGCTGTGCGAGGTCGTGGGGTTTGACGAACAGACTGGGAAGAAAATAATGGAGATCATCCGCGGTTTTGATACGTCCATGAAAGAACGTATCATCAAGGTACAGCGGGAAGAATTGAATATACGCGAAGAACTTCTTAAGGACAAACCAGACCTTGCCTATATCCAGCGCAGTATTACAAACAAGACCAGCCTGTTCGCGGAGATCGAAATGGCGCAAATCAAACGCGACCTTGATATCAAGGCCTTGTTGACCCCTGAACAGTATGAACGCTGGTCAGGCGCTGTCTTTCAGAAAATGCGCGAAAGGATGCCGCAGGGCATGCGCGATCAGGGAATGCCCCCCATGTCCCAAAGCACTCCCCAGCCGGGAAATTAAGGAACAGGATCCGGACGCCTTGAACGGTTCCGCAATCGCCTATTCTGAAGACATTGGCAGCGTTGTCCGCCAAAACGAGGACATGCTCCTGCGAGTTGCCCGGTGTATCACACGCGACAGGGAGTCGGCCAAAGACGCTTTGCAAGATGCGGTATTATCGGTGCTCACAAGCAAGGGTTCTTTTACGGGCGCAGCGTCGCTGAAGACCTATCTATACAGGACGGTGGTCAATAAATGCATCGACACCAACCGCAGGAACGCCCGCTGGCGCACGCTCCTCTTTTTCATGCGGCCCGAGGACCTTTCTCCCGGGGCGGTTCCGGTACCGGAAAGCGCCAGCCAGGGGATGGTTATTAAGGATTTTATAAACCGGTTGCCCGATAAAATCAGGATACCCTTTATTCTGGCGGAATGCGAGGAATTGCCGTACCAGGAGATATCGGAAATACTGCAGGTTCCGTTGAATACAGTGAGGACAAGGATATTCAGGGCCCGCGAGAAACTTCGGGGTCTGGCCTTGAAAAGGGGGATATTGCCATGAAACAATGCGAACAATTCCGAATGTTAGTCAGCCGCGGCCTTGATGGCGACCTTGCAGCGTCTGAAACGGCGTTTTTACATGAACATATCATTTGTTGCCAGGAATGTATGAAAGTCAACGAACAATACCTGCGGCTTCGCACTCTTTTACGCACCCCAATGGCTGTAGTGGAACCTGTTCTTGATCAGGCGCATGTTTCCCGTTCTTTTTGGCAAATGGGATGGAAAATCGCGGCCATGCTCGCGGTCTGTATTGGTGTATTAGGGACACTGTTCCTGGCCCGTAACGATTCTGGAGACGCTCGGGTCATCCACATTATCGATAAGACATTGTATCCTTACATGAACACCCCGATTGGCGCATTGGCATACTACCGTCATTTTGCCGGGCATGTGGTGCAGACGCAGTTTTTCTCTATCTCTGCCCAAGCCCTGCCTTCGATGCGGTCTTCTTTATCCGACTCTGTACTATATTCCTACCGCAGCCCGCTGTTCCAGGACAAGGAGGCGGAATAAACACCGACATGCGCCCTCGAAAACAATATGATGATTGTTTCAAACGCAATACGGTCAGGGCGTTTTTGGAAAGCGGGCGGCCCGTAGTCTTGGTTGCGGAAGAAATCGGGGTTGAGCAAAGTGTTTTGTATAAATGGAAGAAGAAATATGAACATGAGATTCTTTCATTGCCCGACCAATCAAAAGGGAAAACCGTTACCCGGAAAGAAGTCGCAATGATTCAAAAAGAAATCATCGAGCTTAAGGAATCAATGTCTATCTTAAAATCTGTTCTGCGGAAAACGCTCACAAATATATGCGATTTCTAGGATATTTCTGCATCCTTATGTATTCCAATCTGTTCTGTTCTCTTTCGGTTGGCTTTGTTCAATCCGCATATCGTGATTCTATCAGCTACGATTCTATTGTTCAAAAACTTGACATGCTTGACGCCAAGCAGGCGGATGCGGCCCTGAGCGTTTTGTTCAATTGTCTTAAAGAGATCAAGGCGAAAGGCGACACAAGGCCGTCCCTCAAAGCTGAATTAATACAAGGATTGCTTTGGCGCCAATTGTCCCAATTGCGCGTTGATAGCGCTTTTTACAAGGCTGATAATGTTTTCAAGAAAATAGGTCTCAGGTTTCCTAATACCATCGAGGGCCCATGGTTCCGCGCAATGAACCAGATCGAAGGGGGGGATGCGTTCACGGGGATACGAATCCTTGATAGTCTGTCAAAAACAGCCATTTCAAACCGGAATTTCTGGTCTGATTATGAAAAGTACGCGTTCCTCGCCTTTTTACCCAAGCGGGGGGCATGGTGTCCGGCTGAAGCGGCCAATGTGCTGAGTCAGGAGTGCGGCGTTCACTTGGGAGACAGCGGAACAGGTGAGTTCCTTAAAATATACCAATGGAATGTCCTCAGTAACATGGACGGCAATGCCATGCCCGGGTTCTTATATCACCTCAAATTTAATTATTCCAAGAAATGGGATGTTGAACAGTTTTCTCCAAATGCCATGATGACGGTCACTGGTGGAGGCGGAATACTGCCTCAGTTTTATACCGGCAACGAGCTTAATGAGATACTTTTTAACGAAACGGAGGCTGATCTTGTATTACTGATCGATCTCAACGCCGCTGGTTCGTCTCTCCAGGAATTTGTAAATGACAAAATGCAGGGGACGTACGACTCGATTTCGGTGCAAGACGAGTTTGCCGATCAGCAGGCGTATTCGATCCAATGCTTTCAGAAGAATGCGCATAAAAACAAATATGGCGGTTACGCCTGGTATATCGCCTTTGACCGCTATTATTCCGGAAAGAACGCCTTTGACAAGGAGCCTGATTCGAAAGTCCCTTCTCATAGGGTCCGCTATTTAATTGCTCTAAATACATGTAAAAGCGACAGGGAAAACGCGGAAAGAAACCTAAAGTCCCTTCTTGGTGCGTTTTTGATTCGTTGATGGCGCTTGTTTATGGAAACTCTTTTATTGAGCGGTCCAATATAACGCATTGTAGAGCAATTTTTGAAACGCAGGATGATTATAGGCTTCAGCGCCATGGCCAAGGGCGCAACAAAAAACACGGGCTTTGCCAAAAGAGCGTGTCCAGGCAAGGGCAGGCATGCTCTTTGGGTGATCGGTAGTGAGTAAAATTTTACTGCCTCTGAGACGTTTTCCCGCAAGGATGAACGCATCGTCATTGATGGTCCAGGAGGACAGGCCCCGCATGACAGGATGGCAACGGTCTTGAACGCTGACGCTGAGTGATTGATCAATTGTATAGGTGTTCTTCCGATCAGTGATCCCGATGAGCCGCGACCAGAAAGGCCATTTGGGAAAAGTACATAACCCATGATGGAGCACAATGATTCCTTGCCGTGTTTTTCCCAAGTCCAGAAGCGTTTTCTTCCGATTTCCTTGCCACCATGCGGGGTGTTTTTCAGCAAGGTCTTTGTGGAAATTGTAAAATATGACAACATCGTATTTAGTTCGGCAGCGGCCGTAGTCACATACAAAATCATCAAGCGATTGGATAAAAAAGTCGATTCCATTGAATAATCGAAACCGGAGCATTGCAGTAAATGCCGGGACATCGTACGGATGTTCACCGGTCAGCATTGCAACGGACAGATGTTTCATGGGATTTTTCCTGCATACATGGTTTTAAAAGCAGAGTATTTTGGTATATATGGTTTTCATGACTTTAAAATAAATTTCCCCGGACTTGTCTGAAAATATTTTTTAAAAAGGTGCTGAAAGTGGGCCTCGTCGTCAAATCCGAGCATTTCTCCTATTTCCCGGATCTTAAATTTGCCGCTTCTTAATAAATTTTTTGCTTCTTCCAACCTATATGCTATTTGGAGCGCTTTGGGAGATGTGCCAAAGAGCTCTTTAAACCGTCTGAGAAAGTGGACATAGCTTACGCAGCATCGATGGGCAATGCTGTGTAAATCTATTTTCCGGCAGAAATTTTCCTTGATATGCGCGCGCGCCTCTTCGAACAAGAGAAGGGCCGCGTCCCGTTCTTTCTTTTCATGATGGATTGGAATTTGAAAAAAACGGACAGCCAATGCCGGCCGATTCAGGGCATTTACGGGTTCAGCATAATACCTGAAAAAACGATGAGGATTTGATTTGAATGCAAGGACATGCGCTTCCTCTCGTTCCATCTTATCAATATTGAAAAGTGTGGGTCTTATTTTGATGGAAAACGTACTCATGCTTATCGGTTGTTTCCAAAGATAGAAATAAAGAAATGAAGCGTACATGTCGACAACGGGATTCGGATCGGCATATTCGGCCAGGACAGCGTCATTAGCGGAGATCGTCAGGTATGGGCCGATTTTTTTTAACAACAAACAAATAGATAAGTTTTTCTTCAGCGGCTGATACGTACCAGAATGCATTGGAGCGGCTTTTCTGAAAATCTGGCAATAAAGCTGATCCGAGTATTTCAGATCCACCGAATAGGCGGGATTGTAGGTAAGGCTATGCTTGCCCGAAACAGGATGGCCCAGGGCGATGGCCATTTCACAGCCTTTGGCAAGTGCGAAATGCATTTGTATTTCAAGGTCCTGATTCGAGAAATTAATAGCTTTTGCAAATGCGATAAACGGGAGGGACGTCTGATTATCGAGTGTGTTCATGATAAATCGCTGTTTCGCGCGTATTTCCGTATTGGAACTTTTAATAAAAAAAGAGGAAATGGCCCGTCCCGCGTTAACAAACGCTGGGAATGAGAAAAGCGTTTTCCATGGACCACGGCTTCTGCGTGAGATATTTTTAATGTATGCTGTTTTCTTTTCAAAATTGAACGGAAACGGGTCTCCATATTTTTCATCGAGTAATTCTTGCAGGCGTCTATTTAGCACCTTGTCTTCATCAATAAAATTCAAGATTGATAGAAAATGAGCGTTATAGGAGATAATCGTACGGTCTGCATTAAGCAAGACCAAGGGCCGGTCATCTGTCTTGTACAGGGAAAGAAACTGTTGCACAATGGGATTTTGGACCGTCTGGAGACATAAAAAAACGCAGAGGTGTTGTCCGCTATTACAGGCGCTCCAATGCGAATACGAGAAACGGAAGATGGCGATCGCGGAATCCTGGGTATCACGCTTCATTTTGACGAATAAATCCTGAGGGCACAGCGGATTTTTCATTATAAAACGCATGCTAAGAAAGTTGTCGCTTAAAGATGGCAAGGCCGAAAAGACGCCGTCCAGATGTTTTCCGACCATTTCCTTGCTGCTTATCCGCAAAATCTGTGCGGCATTGTCTGATATTTCCTGGATTTTTCCGACCGGATCTACAAATAATTGCGCGACAGTTGGATCAGCAGACACTTTACAGAAGCTTTTACTTTCCATGTCTTGCACCCCTTTTATTCTACGTTTGTACTAAAAAGATACTATTTTTCGGGATCAGTTTTTTACAATTTCTTTGATTGTTTCGTACATTGAATAAATAGACCCGATGGACTATCTTTACTACTGTATGAACAAGAAGATACGGTGCGCCATAGTCGGAATCGGAGGTCACGGCGAGACCCATCTACAATATATTGGGAAAGCGGAAGATGCCGGTTTATGCACGCTGAATGCTGCGGTTGTCCGGCCTGCGGATAACCTGGATCATATTATAAAACAGTGGCGCCTAATTGAACGGGGCGTGGTTATCTTCAATTCATTCAATGACTTGATTCTGGAAGGAAGCGATCTCTTTGATCTTGTTATTCTTCCGGTAGGTATTGGATTTCATGCCGAATATTCCTGTAAAGCGATGCGTGCCGGGAAACATGTTCTATGCGAAAAACCGCCTGCGGCAACGATTCAGGAAGTCGATTCCATGAGCCAATGGTCTGAAGCATCTGGAAAGGTGTGCGCCATTGGTTTCCCGCAGATGTCTTCAGATTTGATAATTGAAGCAAAATTAAAGGTTTGCGAAGGAATTATCGGCGAAGTTAAAAAAATATCAAATTTTGGCATCTGGAAACGTGACAAACAATATTTCAGCAGAAATGGGTGGGCTGGTAAAATTACATCTCAGGGTCGTTGGATTCTTGATGGAACTATTAATAATCCATTCGCACACCAAATAATGGCAAGCCTTTTTCTGGCTTCTGCTGAACAGGGAAGATCCGCGCGTCCACGGGAAGTAACGGCGGAATTGTATCATGGCAATGATATCGAAAGTGAAGATACCTCATGCATAAGGATTAAAACTGACAGCGGCGCGACCATTTTTGGCGCGGCAACCCAGTGCGGACCCAAAGACCATTATCCTGAAATCGAGATTGTAGGTACAAAGGGAACGATAGGTATCGTCATCGGGAAATATGCGAAAATACGTGTAAACAATTCCGTTGAGACGATTCATGCGCGCAATGACGAACGAACGAACATGTATGCGAATATTTTCAATGCGATCAATGGCGTTCACCCGATACAGTGCCCGGTTTCTATAACAAAAAATTTCACGTTGACGGTCAACGGAGCGTTCGAATCTTCGGCGTTCGTCAACAATATCCCTGCGGAATATCGGGCTATGCATTCTCCGTACGGCAGCGCCGTACCCGAAGAAGCTTTCACCGCCGTCCATGATATCGAATCTATCATTTCCCGCGCCTTTAAAGAACGCCTGCTCTTTTCAGAGGCAGGGGTTGCATGGGCCCGGCCGTCACAGAAGTTTATGATAAACGATGACTATTCTTTCTTCAGGTTTCATGCGCATGATAAGGCGACAGTACGAAAAAAACAGTACAAAGGGGTGGTTTATGCTTAAAACGGCAAGTATCTCTCGACGCTCATTTATTAAAAACAGCTCGGAAGGAGCGTCAAATGATGCATAAAATAGTATCGTTAATTGCACTATGCCTGGCGCCCGCGATCATCGGGTATACCACATATGACAACAAGGTAGTACCCGAATTGCCCGCTCCGGGAAATGTGATTCAGGTGAACGATGTTGTATCATTTTATATGGCACTCAGAAACCAAACGTCGGGGCAAATAATCGTCATGGCTGCTGGCCGCTATGACTGCGGGAACATCGAACCAATGAACATCACCGCAAACGGCTTTTCCATCAGAGGGGCGACCGATGACCCTGCTGATGTGGTCATTACGGGTAAGGGATTTGATAACTGCGTCAATGTTGAAGAGGAAATGTTCATGCTCTATGCGAACAAGGTGACAGTGGCGAATCTTACCATTTCAGAGTCGCGGTGCCATGGGTTCAAATTCCAGGGCGGCAATAATGACCATACAATCCTGCATAACGTCAGGTTCTTGAACATAGGGGAGCGGATGGTCAAGGGGCCGGCGACCCTGGACGCGGTCCAATGCTCCATTCGGTATTGCCATTTTGAAGACACGAAAATCCCGGCCATTACCCGGTGCGGCAGCAGCGCGACCGATTCTGACGGCAATTATATCGCGGGCATGGATTTGATGCGCGCAAACAGCTGGGTAATTCATGATAACGTGTTTTTAAATATTAAAGGGCCTACCGGTGGCGGACGGGGGGCCATTTTTTTCTGGCATTTATGCGAGAACATGATAACCGAGCGCAATACGTTTATCGGATGCGACCGGTCTATCTGTTACGGTAATCCCCATAATCCAGATAACGAAATTCATGTGATTAAGGGGATTATTAGAAACAATATGATCGCACCAGGGGCCACAAACGGCCTGGAGTTGTATTTTTGTTCTGGAATCAAAGTTTGGAACAATACTTCATACAGCAAATGGGCGGGTTCCGGCGCATTTATCGGGACGGACAATGACAGTTTAGAGATTAAAAATAACATTATTTTTGGCGCCCTGAATGTAACAGGCGCGGCTTTTGATACGGCACGTAATATCGTTATGACCCGTACACAGAGAAATCTAGCCGCGAACTGGTTCAACAGCGACGAGTCGCATGGTGATCTGCATCTGATAAACGATACCTGCAGGCCGGTCAATGCTGGCCTGGTTCTTTCCGGCGTCATTGACGATTGGGACGGCCTGCCGCGTTCCGGGTCTAATGATATAGGAGCGGATGAAATATCAAATAATTCCGGGATTGACCTCAATTCAGAAACCCCGCACGGATTGTATGTAAGTGGGTCCCAACCGAATCCGGGTAATCCTTCAGCAACCTTCAAATATTATATCCCGAATACTTTTCAGGGAAAACACTTTTCCATCTGTGTTTTGAATTCAACGGGAAATAGAATTCGTTTGCTGCGAACAGGAAATGCACTACCAGGGCATTCTTCGATTACGTGGGACGGCAAGGATGACAGCGGGTCTATTACCGGCAGCGGCGTTTATTTGCTTCAAGTACGGGTTGGAAACTTGATAAAAGTAAAACAGAGCGTGATCATTAAATAGTCATAAATAAAAACGAGCAAGAATGTACTTAAAAAGGGAGATCGCATGAAAAAGGCAGTTGTTTATCTGATTTTGTGTATTTTATTAGCAGGGACTGGAGGGTTCGGACAGATCATCATTGGGCATAACAACACTACCCTTTCCGATATTCCAAGGAAGTGGGTCGAAGCTGCGAAAACCACTCTTCACATAGCCCATGGCAGTACATCACATGGCACACAACTGTCTCTTGGAATGAACTATGTAAGGGATTATGCTGACAGCAGCCTCTTCAAATGGGACCTTTTCGGAAGAGGCGGGGCGCTGCATTATGAAGCATATTGCGCGAATTATTTCGATACAAGCGCCACTCCATGGCTGACAATTCCAAGTTTGGGATTCTTCCCCGGTTCCAGCCAGATAACAGGGGATGAGGCTTCTGACCTTTGGACACCGGATTATTATTCGTCGAGTTTCTGGCCTATCAGTACGAAGAATTATCTTGATGATCCCATACACAGTGAAATCAATACCATTATTTGGTCCTGGTGCAGCCAGGTCGGCGGTCTTTCTGCAAATAATATTCAACAATATTATTTGAATAGAATGAATTCACTTGAAAATGAGTATCCGGACGTCCATTTCGTCTATCAGACAGGGCACCTGTGGGACCTTAAAACATACTCTACCAAGGCAAGAACGGATTCGAATAACCAGCTGATACGGGACTACTGCATCAATAACGGGAAAACACTGTTCGATATCGCGGATATTGAAAGCTATGACCCTGACGGCAATTTCTATCCCAATGAGACGGACGCATGCCTCTGGTGCCCAGACTGGTGCGCTGTCCATCCTTCGGACTGCTGGAGAACGTGCGGCGGCGACAGCTGCGCCCATTCGCATTGTTTCAACTGCCAGCGCAAGGGCATTGCTTTATGGCACCTCTGGGCGCGTCTTGCCGGATGGGATGGCCAGCCTTCCACGGCCGTAAAAAACATCCCGGTTTCCGGAAGCAGCAGCATGTCGGTCAGTATATGTCCTAACCCCTTCAATCCCGGGACGGCAATCAGATACAACACCGGCCGCTTGATGACCGCTTTCTTGAAAATCTATACTGTGTCTGGCAGGCTTATTTTTACCGTGCCTGTCAAGGGGAGGGGTACATATGAGTGGAGCGCCGCATCCTTGCCCGGTGGAATATACTTTTGCATGTTAAAATCAGGCACGGAGACTGTTTCGAGAAAAATGATGTTTCGGAAATAAACGGCTGTATAAAAGGGGGCGGCATGGTTTTTATCTTCATGAAGCTGTTCAAGGCTTCCTCGATAATAACGGTTCTCATCTGTTTCTCAAGCGTCAATGCCGCCGATCAGATTCATTTCGGTTCCACCGGAAATCCGTTGAACGGCCTGACCGTGACATGGCACAGCACAAATACAAATGACAGTATAAAATGGGGTTATACATCCGGTTATGAACAGGGAGAGTTTTCCGGCGTGCGGCGCACCAATTATTCGGGCTTTTTATACGACTATGCCTTTCCAGCACTGCAGCCCTCAGCAATTCTTCATTACTCGCTTTATGACGGCAGCTGGGGACCGGAAAAAACGTTTAAAACCTCGATCGATACCTCTTCAACCTCTTTTACATTTATCGCGAGCGGTGATTGCCAGATGAACAATTACGACCTTGGAATCTGGAAGACCAATTGGCAGACATGCGCCAATGCGGTTGGGGCAGAGGAGGCAGATTTTAATATTCAACTGGGAGACCATGTCAGCCAACTTACTGCTTGGGGTGTCTCGGAATGGGACAGCCTGTTTCGTTACGGGATAAATTTATTTGAGAACAAGCTTATATATCATACGATAGGAAATCATGACAATACATGGGATGAGTATGAACAACATCTGTCTGGCGCGGCTTTGCGCATCTGCAATCTTTTCGTGCATCCGAACAACGATAACGACTTCTGGTATTCATTTGAGTTCGGAAATACGGCCATTATCTGTCTGAACAGCCAATATCCTGATTCCCTGGCTCAATACGAGTGGCTTCTCCAGACCCTTCAAAATGCCAACAATACCGGCAAAACGTGGAAAGCGGTGTTTTTTCACAGGCCCTTTTTCACCCAGTACAGGTCTGCATCCAATAATATGGATCCTTACTTCGGAACATGGTGGAAGGCGTTTGACGATTACGGAGTTGACATTGTCTTGAACGGCCACAAACACAATTACGAAGTAATGAAACCTGTCAACATGAACATGAATACTGCCGCGCCGGTCGCAGAATATGGAAGCGGCCCGGATCAGGGCAGGCTTGAGATCGTCTCGGGCAACATGGGTTCCGAAAACGCTCCGACTCCTGTGGCGGCAAGGCCCAACAGTACTTTCTGGTATAATGACAGGTCTGCGTATTGCCTGAATTACTGCAAATTCCAGGTTAACGGAAATACCATGCGCATAAGCGCCGTGCATCCATCTGGTTTTTTAATCGACAGCTTCTCATTGCACAAGGATATCTCGGCTGCGCAGCGGAATATGAAGGCGTCCCATCCGGTTGCAATAGACGCGTTCCCCGATCCTTTCAACGCCTCGCTGACAATACATCTTCAATTGCCTGTTGCGGTAAAATCAAAGATCGAGGCGCATATATTTAACATTCGCGGCACTCTCGTCGATAAATTGAGCGCGGACAGGGCGGAACTGTCTCATGGAATACCATGGAATGCCGGGCATCTGAAAAGTGGCGTGTATGTCATCAGGATAAAGGCCGGAAATAACACCTTTGTAAAAAGGGTCTCATTAATAAAATAAGGCACCCGTTCAGCATGGCAAGAAGATATACGACCATAAGCTCAAATGATGAGGGGTATGTATGAAACTCATGATTCTCTGCGGTTTTATTCTTATTCAAACGAGCGTATCCTTCACCACATGGGATGGAAAGGAAGTCCCGGCCCTTCCTGCACCATCGGGCGAGGTTGTAACCTGCAGCACAATGATACAGTTCTATATGGCCTTTCGCCAGCAGAAACCCGGGAGGACCATAGTATTAAAAGAGGGGAATTATAATATCTCTTCATTGACCCCACTGAGAATTGATTCGAATGGCGTCACCATCAGGGGCGAATCTGAAGATCCGTCGAAGGTCGTACTGTCCGGCCGGGGTTTCGACAATAATTATAACGTGGATGAAGAGATGTTCTTCATAAACGGAAATACCATGACTTTTGCGAATCTGACATTATCCGAGTCACGGTGCCATACGGTGAAGTTTACTACCCTGGGGGTCAACAGCAGTGCATTGTTTCATAATGTTCGATTCTTAAATGTCGGGGAGCGGATGATCAAGGGGCCCTCGGCGACCGTTGCAGTCAATTGCACCGTACGATACTGCCACTTTGAAGACATGAAACAGGCTTCGGCGACCAGATGCGTGGGCACTGCCTGCGAATCGCACGACGAAGGGGGGAACTACATTGGCGGCGTGGACCTGATGAAGGCGGAATCGTGGGTATTCCACGACAATGTGTTCAGGAACATACGGGGCGCAACGGGTGGTGGAAGGGGAGCGGTATTTTTTTGGCATGGATGCAAAAACATGATTGTGGAGCGCAATACTTTTATTGGCTGCGACCGTGCTGTTTGTTATGGCAATCCGCATAATCCAGACAATGAAATCCATGTCATCGGTGGCATCATACGCAATAATTTCATAGTCCGAGGTGCGGGAATTGCCGTGGAGGTCGATTATTCCTCTGACATCAAAGTGTTTAACAACACCGTATACAATACTGATCCGACATACGCCCGGACAGTCTTGTATTATCATAACGATAGAGGGAATGAATTTAAAAATAATATTATTTTTGGACGGTTTTTGTTGGACAGCGGCTATGTACCTGACTCGTCCAGCAATATCTGGAAAACAGATGCCGGCGAACAGAATACAAATTGGTTCGCAGATCGTTTGAATGGCAATCTCCACCTCACTGGAAATGCACAAGCGGCGATTAACACTGGAGAACCTCTTGAGGTTTATGACTGGGACAACCATGTCCGTTCGGCAACGGACAGTTTGCCGGATATAGGGGCGGATGAATATAATTCCGGGGTCTTTATTGAAGGCCTGGGGCGATATAGTGATATTATGTCAATCAGTACGGCGCCAAACCCCTGCAATCCTTCCGTAACCATTCGGTGCGTTCTACATACAGATCAACAGGTATATAGCGCGATTTATAACATTGAAGGAAAGCTTATTCGTATTCTAAAAACAGGGAAAACATCAGGAAGGTTTTTAACCACCTGGGAGGGCGTCGACATGCGAGGCCGCATGGTGAATAGTGGAATATATTTCGTAAAAGCCATTGCAGGAGAAGCATGCGTTGTGAAAAAAATATCACTGATCAGATGAAAAGTGGTTTTCATGAATAGCATAGCGTTCCTCGTGTTCTCTATCACCGTCTTTGCCTTGGCCTGGGGCAAGCCTGAGTTCAGCTTGTCATCTTTACCGCAATCAAAGCGGCCAAATGAAAAGGTATATCTATCCCTCATGGCCGGATGGCGTGTTGCACCGCGGCCTAAGGCAATTGCCGCTTTTTACGGTTATGGTGACTTTCTTTGCCCAGTATTGCCCGCTTAAGAATATTTCCGGGGATTATCCACCCACCGTGCTGCTGCATAGCGATCAGAATACGGATGTTCCCTATGAGCAATCCGTGTCCATGGCCCAGGAGCTGGTCAATAAAAAAGTTATACATGAGCTGATTATACTGCCACAACAAGGGCATTGTTTTGATAATGACATAGACAACTCTTTGGTGAAGGAGATTTTTGGAAAGATGCTTGAATTTCTCAATACACAAATAAATGGAAATATATGTCACGTTCATTAGACATTATAATACATTACGTAATGGGCCTGCGTATTATTGACACTCATGAGCATCTGCCAGTTTTTGAGAAGTTGTGTGAACAAAACACCGATATTTTGCGCGAATACCTCCTTCACTCATTCATATCTGATCTGCGCTCCGCCGGAATGAGTGATAAGTCCGCGGAACAGGCGCGCGATATTTCCATCCCACTTTTAAAACGATGGGACATGGTTGAGCCATTCTGGGAACAGGTGCGCTATACTGGGTATGGACAAGTCCTCGACCTTGCAGCCAGGGATATCTATGGTTTTCCGCGTATTGACAGAGACACTATAGAGCCTCTTAATAGCGCCTTTATGGCAGCTCGAAAACCTGGTCATTTTAAACATGTGCTTAAAGATTTGTCAAAGATCGATATAAGCATTAACGACAACATACACAGCACCGGCGGCAGCCTTGACTGTGACAAAACATTTTTCAGGAGCGTATTCAGGCTGGAAAGGTTTTTATTCCCTGAGAATCTTAATGATATCAAGTCCGTTGAAGAGGAAATGGGGATACGCATTCAATCGTTATCCGATTGGATTGATGCTTGTGAAGAGGTTTTTAATACATCAATAAAAAACGGCGCCGTGGCGCTTAAGCTGGGGCTTGCGTATTCCCGTCCTTTGCGGTTCGATCGGCCCAGGCGGGCGGAAGCATCACATGATTTTAATTTTCTGCGCGATGCATGGAAAAAAAAGAAATCCGTTCAGATTCAAGATGGCAGGAAATTACAGGACTTTATGATGCATCACGTCATGAGTTTGGCGAATAGGCGGGGGCTGGTTTGCCAGTTTCATACCGGCCATCTGGAGGGCGCAGGCGCAATGCTTGGATACTCAGACCCCCTTCTGCTGAATAATTTGTTCCTTGAATACCCCGATGTAAAATTCGACATATTTCATATTGGCTGGCCTTTCCAGAACCATCTTTCATCCCTGGCAAAAATGTTTCGCAATGTGTTCGTTGATATGTGCACAGCGCACATCATCTCACCTATTGCGGCATACACTATTTTATGCGAGTGGTTGGAAAGCATGCCATTGAATAAAATATGCGCTTTTGGCGGCGACTATGTTTTTGTTGATGGTGTATATGGCAGTCAGCTGATTACGCGCCGCAACGTGGCCAGAGCCATTGCCAGCAAGGTTGATACGGGATTAATAAACATCGAGAGAGCCAAGGAAATCGCGGAAATGCTTTTTATTAAGAACCCAAAGTTGTTATTCGGCATTTGACCATTGACTAACCAGCGGGTTTTGCATTGTTCCACTATGGCCGCTGGTAATCATCTGAATTCCCCGGGATTTTTATTGAAATATTTCTTGAACATCTTATAAAAATTCGCCTCGTTTTCAAAACCAACCATTTCTGAAATTTCACGTATCGCATATCCGCTTGTTTTAATAAGGCCCATGGCTTCCTTAAGACGCAGTTCCATTTGATGATGCTTGGGCGTCGCCCCGTATGTTTCTTTAAATTTGCGGATGAAATGGACAACGCAAACGCAACAGCTTTTCGAAAGGCTTTTAAAGTCTATTTTTTTCCGAAAATTGTCGTTTATATAATTATACGCCTCTTGGAAAAGCGCGGTTGTTCTATTTTTATTGGACGCTTTTGACGGAGATATAATGCGTTTAAAATATATGGCCACACAATACCGGTTAAGCATGTTGACGGGTTCAAGGTAATACGAGAAGAAAACGTCGGGCAAAAGTTTGAAGGAAATAAGCCGTGGACTATGTTCTTCCATCTTTTCCATGTTGAATAACGAGGGGCGGGTGCTGATTGTCAGTTTTTCTATCGTTAGGTCTTTTTTCCAGGCATAGAAATAGAGATACCGGGAACGAATGTCAAGGATTGGCATTGGATCGCAATACGTCATTACCTGTTTTCCGCATACTATTATTGAAAAAAAAGCGCCAATCCGTTCAAAAACGCAATTGATGCCTTTCTTTGTATTGCGTACGTTCAAGGAATGCGCGGCCACCGGAACCGATCTTCTGCACAGTTGAAAGGTAAGGCCTTCTTTGTGCTTAATGTCAATATGATACGCCGGGTCAAAGCCGTCGGTTTCATTAAAAATATGGCTCAACGCCATGGCCCAATCCATCCCAGTGCCAGGGATGAACGTGAATTCTATGCGCAGGTCCCTGGAGTCCGTATTGAAGGGCTTCCGGGATGCAAGATACGACATGCTGGACGCGGGGTCGCTGCGAGCGGAAAACCCCTTGTCGCGGCCGTTAGTTATGGCGATTTTATACGTATGAAATAGTGTTTTACAGGGGGTTTCCTGTCGAGATACTGCAACAACGGGTTCCCACCGGGCGCCATGCGATTCCGCAATGCGTTGTATATAGTCGTTTCTTTCCCTGAAGGAGAAAGGATTGGATGTATGATACGTACTGTCCAGCAATTCCATAATATTCTTGCGAAGTATGGCTGACATGTGCGGGAAATTCAGCGCCTCGCTAAAAGCCGTATTTACCATGAGAATTCTATTGTCCTCTTCAATGACCGCGACGGGGATATTGAAACCGCGGTATAGCGTAAGAAATCTCTGGACTATAGGAGAATTAAAAGTCTGAGGGAAAAGGTGGATCAGGAAGTATTGCCTGTTAGTGAGCGCTATGGGCCGGGAATAGGAAAACAGGAAAATTCCCTTGTTCAGGGTTGAGAAGAATTCTTTGTACAGTACCCGAACATATATGCCATCTGGACAGATGAGGTTGTTTTTAATCACATTAATAAGGGGAGCTGAGATTCCAGGCGGCGTCAGTTGCTGAAAGAGATTGTCTATTTTTTTACCAATGATTTTTTTACCTGTACTTTTTATCATTTTACCTATTGGATCAGTGCAGTCATGAATTACTCCGCTGGCATCGGCAAGGATCGCATAACCCATTGAGGTATCAAACAATGACGGTATTTTTAATGTTTCATGCATGCTCGTTATTTCCTTAGTGCCGCTAAATAATGTTGCTCTTGAACACCTCTATAAAATACAAAACATTGACTATAATAATCGATGAATGTTCATTTCTACTAGTAATTAATATAAGTTCTACTATTGCTATATTCCCTCGATTGCGATATATTATTTATAGCAAGAGGCATTTAATTTCTAAAGGAGAGATCAATTATGAAAACGGCGTCATGTTCCCTGATAGCCATCTTTATTTTATCTCTTTATTCCTTTTCCAGCTTACAGGCGCTGATTATTCCCAGACCTAAAGAATATACGGACCTTTCCTCGCAATGGACGATTTCGAGTTCTGACGGTTGTGCAATAGTATTAGGAAATTCGGCAAGCCAGCAGGAACACTATGCAGCAGAGTGTTTTCAACAGGACTTTCTGAAACGTTTTGAAAAGACTGTGGATATAATAACCGAATCAGCGGCCCCAGGGGGATATGCGTATGTTTTTTATTTCGGTACAGCCACTTCGAACGGCAAAATTAACGCGCTCAAGACCCTGGATATAAGCGCTCTTCCCGCTGATGGTTTTATTATCGAGATGGCCATGGACGGCGTCGCAAAGGCGGCATTGGTGGGCGGTGCTGATGTAAACGGCGTCATATACGGCCAAAACAGCTTGTTCCAGCTTTTTGAAAAGAGCGATAGCTCGATCATTGTGCATCGGGCCGCTGTCAGGGACTGGCCGAGTATAAAAATGAGGATACATACCAGATATCTTAATGAAAATTTTTATAATGCGGGTGTATTTAAAGAGTCAAGTGTGAATTGCATCGCCAGGTCCAGGCAGAATGCTGTTATCCTTGAATATGCTTCGGATAATTATGATACTACTCAATCCAGGACCATTATTCAAGAAGTGGAAAAACGGGGTTTGTCCACAGTTTGGGCGGTGATAGGATTGCGGGTTGATTCTGCCGCCCAGCTTGACGCGAAAATAGCGATCATGAGAAAGCTTTACGGGTTTGGCATTGATAACTTTTATCTGCGGTATAATGACCGTGGCAGCTGGGACGGCCCTGGACCGGAAATCGCGTTTCCAAAGATATTCGCGTTTACCGATTCTGTGGGAATACCGGATAGCAATTTGTTGTTTCTTCCCACTGACAACGGCAAAGCGGGTTCCTATGAAAGCCCGGACAGGGCGGATAACGACAGCGTGCTTGCAAAAACCGCGCGGCTGAAAAATGTACGCTGGGTTTTTACTTCGACTCCTAAAGCAAGCACACGCCAGATATGCGAAAACATGGGATTTGTCCATAAGCCAAGCTGGTGGTACAATTGGACACGGATAGCTGCTGGTTTTACCCATATGAAATACGGGCTTACGCCTTATCCGGAAGGTTCGGACGGGTTGTATCACGAAATCCCCAACTTTGATGAATCCAGTTGGTTCAATAATGATAACAGCATGGCCTCGCTTGATATGCGCGAGGCGGACCAAAATATTGACGCTGTCCATCTTTGGATGCATCGTAATGTAGTTGAGGACTACCTTGCATTGATCTATGGCTTCTGGGCCTGGAATCCCAATGCCTATAATTTTAATGAGGTTTCCCAATATATCCATGAAACCGTTTTTGGCAAGGACAAGGTTGCGGCGGCGCATGCGTTTGACAGCGCCTTGCATGCCATTCGCCTGCAGTTTGACCCGAATTGGTACGATGATGACCTGTGCTGCGGGACATCAGGCCCTTCCCGGCCCTTTGCTCTCAATGGAAGCCGTGATAGCGCCATTGCCCTTGCCATTACCATGATGAATAATCTTGAGATACTTAAAGGTGCGAAAAACTCCCTCATTGATTCAGTGCGGTTCGTTGAACAGTATCTCTCGCAAATGCAGCGTACAGTCAATATTGTCTATGATTATATGGGCCTGGGAGAACCTGTGGCATATAGCGACAGCACGCCCCCTTCCAATGTGTCGGTATATGATCCTGCAATAGAAAAGGGCATGGTGGTGCTGCGGTGGAACCCGGCGGTTGACCTGGAAAGTGGAATACGCAGTTATAAAATATACCGCGGTACCTCACCTGATCCGACACAGCTTTACAGGGAAAACGTGCAGTCCACGGCCTTTTCCGAAGAAGCGGGTACCGAGTCCTTCACCTACTATTACAGGGTTAAAGCCGTTAATGGGCTTTTTATGGAAAGCCCTGAATTCAGTAATGGTGTTGCGATAACAATAGAAGCGGACACCATTCCTCCGCATATTGATACTGTGTATTGCTTTAGAAAGTCGGAAGTGAAGATGATATTCAATGAGCCAATTGATACGGCCCTGGCCCAGGATATCGGTAATTATACCATGGACCATGATATAGGGATCTCATCGGCAACGCTATTGTCCGACAATCGTACGGTGGTCCTTTCCCTGGCATCGCTCGTACAATCGGACACAGCATACACTCTGCACGTCAGCAATATTACGGACCGCGCAGGGTCCCCGAACACCATTGCGGCAAATACCGGGCGGACCTTCCTGTTGCAGGATATTCCCAGAAATGGCCTGGTAGGGCGCTGGATGTTTGACGAGACAAGCGGCGGCATTGCGTACGATTCATCCGGATACGCGCACAACGGCTCCATAAATTTGCCCTCACGGATTGCGGGAAATATCGGCAATGCTCTCGCTTTTCATGGGGAATGGCAATACGTGCGTATCAATACTATTCCAGTGGATACTGCCGCGGGATCGCGCAACACGGTTTCTTTCTGGATGAAGCACGGGGATAATGTCACGGGAAAAATGGTACTTGGCTGGTATTATGATCTTAGTTATTCACTCATTTTTAAACAAAATTATTTTGGGGTCACCACCGGAGATGACAATCTGTTTGGCCTTCCCGCGTATCTTGTGGATACCGGATGGACCCATGTCTCGGTAGTATTTAATAATGGAACGCTTTCCGAATCCAATACCCAGATATATATTAACGGAACAATGCAAAACATAAAAGACTGTCTTATTAATAACCCGACTACTCAGGGCAAAAAGATAAGCGCTACACTATACATTGGAGGCGTGGATTGGCACTCAACACCGGAAAAATTAATTGGCGCCCTGGATGAACTTTGCGTCTATAACCGTGCCTTGACACCGGGTGAAGTTTTAACACTGTTTAACTATGGAAACGGTACCCAGATTCCCAGCATAGTCGCAAAGACACAGGAAGCCGAACATTATGGTTTGCTGACCCTGCAGGCATATCCCAATCCTTTTAATCCATCAATAAACATCGTATTGTCAAATATGCAGCGTTCCAATACACATGCGCGGATCAGGCTTTACGATATCCAGGGGCATCTGATTCAACATTATTCCCCACAGGCAAATACAGATAGAATAAAAATTGTCTGGGATGGCCGCGATACGTTTGGCAAAAACGTGGCTTCCGGTATGTACATACTCGTTGTTAAAGCTGATAATAAACATTTTGTGCGCAAATTATTGTTGATTCGTTAAATGATCATGAAGGTGCTGGTTATATTCGTTCTTTATTGGTCTGTAATTTCTATCTGGGCCCTTGGCCAAACAGAGACAACGCGCATGCCTACGGGTGTCCGGGCCTTGCATTCTCTTGCAGGGAATCCCCTGTGCAGCAGTGTTGTTTCGCAAGGCTGGATAACCAGGTATTGTGAACGCCTGCCGGAAGATACGGTTCCGTACGGCTTTCTTGAATACGATTCTGCATGGAATCTGCGGTCTGTTGCGGAACGGGTGATCCGGATACACTATGCGCTGGCAAAGTACGGCAGTTCCCTTGAACGTCCCGCGTACAATGCGTGTATTCAATCCTTGCTGGACCATACCCGGTATTTGTTTGCGTTCAATAATACAAAAAGTGAATACGTCTGCGGCCTTTCCGGGGCTGGCCTTCTTTTAAGCAGCCTGTATCTCCAGGACGGAATGCCGGAAAAAGCCTTATGGGAACTTTGCGGGCAATTACGCCTTGTCAGCTATCTGGATTCTGTGCCAGTGGAAATACTAAAGCCATGCCTTGGTGCAGCTGCTCTAAGCATTGTTTTTGTTCCTGAATTGGCAAAAGCCTGTTTATCATTAAACCCAGGGTGTACCGGCAGTAACCGTACACGGCTTGTTTTATCAGACAGCGCTTTTTTTACAGCATTGAATCTGGAATATGCAGGCCTGAAGCTGGTGAAAGAAGCAGTATTAAAAAAAGATTACGCAAAGGCGAAAAAATCATACCTGGAGTACAGGGCCGGCCATGCAAACCGCCAGGCAGTTCTCCTGAACATTTCAGACAGTGCTGACGTTGATCTGAACGAGGCCGATGACGCGTGCAGGAATGTCCTGATATTAAGAAACCATATGTACCGCAAACACGATTATGGCAGCACGCTGGACTGGACCTCAATACTGGACAATGATATTGAAACAAACACATCACTCGTGGGCCATCTCCACCCGCAGCTTCTTGCCAGGGCGTATTCAAAGACACATTCAGCAAAATACGCGCATAATTGCGCCCGCATGCTCAGGTCCTGGATGGACCAGGTGCCGCCCATGCACAACATAACAGAATCAATTAATACACAGGCCCGTAACTGGCAGACGCTGAATACTGGGGGCCGTTTGTACAATACATGGCCGGAAATAATGGCACGCATGCAGGGCGAACGCGAATTTCATGATACGGTTCTGTTTGATATGATAAAAAGGACGCTCGAAAGCGCCCGCTATTTATGCGCGCATGCAACGCACCGGGGCAACTGGTTCCAGGTTGAGTCAAGCGGGCTTGGCATAGTGGCCTGTCTTTTCCCGGAATTCCATGAATCCGGCATTTTTCAGGAAACCGCCATGCGCCGCTTTAACTGGATATTGACCCAGTACTTTTTAAAAGACGGTTTTCATGCGGAAGTCTCTTTTGAATACCATGCATTTCCACTTGGCGCGGTGGCCAAATTTTATGAGATTGCCAAAGGGAGCGGGGCGGCCTTGCCAGCCTGGTTCTCCAGGGCCATCGCACAATACTATGATGTTTTGATGTATGGCTGTTTTCCAGACTATACGCTGCCGAAAATCAATGATGGCGGCGCTGGCGAACCGGACGCGTCATTGTACCTGCAAAACGCCTGCCGTCTTTTTGATCGAAAAGACCACGTATATGTGTCAACCAAAGGCAGGGAGGGAGTTCCTCCTTCGGCGACCACGTACCATTTTCCTGAAGCGGGCATTGGCATCATGCGCGAAAACTGGACGCTATCCTCGCAATATTTGCTTTTTGAAATGGGTTTTTATGGAACAGGGCACCAGCACGAGGATAAGCTAAACATGGTGCTGTACGCCTATGGACGCCCGTTGCTTTATGATCCGGGAATATACGATTACAACCTGGACGATTTTGAGAGCTATTTCCGGTCATCGCTGGCCCATTCGGTGATCATGGTCGATGGCAAGGGCCAGAACAGGTCTTTCCTTGTTGATGAAGAGCACCAATGGGTAAAAGAACCCATACCAGACCCTGATTCCCGATGGATACCCGCTGAAAAGCACTGTTTTGCGGAATCATGGTATACGAATGGTTTTTTTGAGCGGTCTCTGCATTTGTGGGAAAACCGTGACAAAACAGTGGACCTTGAAACGGGAATCGATGTACAACACCAGCGGACAATACTATGGTCAAAATCAGGGTATTATATACTCCGGGACATATTGTATGGAGAAGGAGAACATGAGGCGGAGCAGATTTTTCATCTTGCCCCTGTTATAGAAAAACACACGGCCGATGGGATACGTCCCGGAAATTTAAGAGAAATAAACAAGATCGCAGTGGTGACTGACGAGCCTGGGTTGGCCAATCTTGCCATTATCCCTGTCGAGACCAATGGATTGTCAAAAAAGGTTTTTTGCGGTTCCACGGACCCTGTCCGGGGATGGACCGCGTTATACGCCAAACAGCCATCCAACGATCTTGTTTATTATAAAACATCGACATTGCCAATGCGTTTCACTACAGTACTGGTACCTCTTGAAAAAGGGGAGAACCAACTCCCGGCAATAGAGAAGCTTTCCACACCAGCGGATTGGGTTGGGTTCAGGATATTTTATAAAAATCGGACGGACATGTATTTGGCCCACGACAAAGGGCCTGGAAAAATAACCATTGAAGATATAACATTCGAAGGTGAACAGGTGTTGCTGAGCACCTTTGAAAACAGCACACAAGGTTCGTTCTTTGTTGTTGGCGGCCGTTTGCTGGAGCAAAACAGGAAGGTCATTTTTCAATCAGCTGTTTGCCAAAGCATGGAGAAACAATGGTAAAACACATTGGGCTGGTTATATTGTTCTTCATGCATTCGATGTGTTCTTCTTCTGATTTAAACTGGCCATCCATGTATAGGGGCGGACCGGAAAGATCGGGCCTGTTCAGCGGTCCATCATTGAAAAAGATCAAGAAGGTCCGTTGGTCAGTAAAAACAGAAGGGGATTCGTACCAGGCAACGGGTGATGTCTTTTCTTCCATGTCCGCGGCCAATGACGTTGTGTATTTTGGAAACAGGCTCGCCCTAAACGCATATGACATGGCAACTGGCAAACAACGTTGGAAGCATCAATCTGATGGCTATATAACAGGCACTCCGGCTGTGTCCAATGGCACGGTTTATTACGGCAATGATGAATGCAGGTTATATGCGCTTGATGTAAAGACAGGCGCTGAAACATGGCATTGTACCGCCCATGCCAGGATCGTGTCTTCACCGCTTATTGTTAAAGACGCTGTTTATTTTGGCTGCAATGACGGCCATGTATATGCCATAGACACCAAAACCGGCGCTCGTATCTGGAAATTTAAAACCAGCGGCATGGTCGTCTCCTCACCAGCGTATTGGGAGGGAGCGCTATTTTTTGGAAGTTACGATAGCATTGTATATTCAGTGAACACCAAGACTGGTGCGGAAATCTGGCGGTTTAAGACAGGGGGCTATGTAACAGGCACTCCGGCCATTGATAAAGGCGTGGTGTATATTGGCAGCCACGATTACCATTTGTACGCCTTGTCTGCGCATGATGGCTGCGTTGTATGGAAATACCGGACAAGCGGATACCGGGTGACCACCCCAGCCGTCTCTTCGAAAAGAGTATATTGCGCTGTTGGCCCGTATCTTTGCGCGTTTGAAAGCAGTACCGGTGCGTTGCTTTGGCAATACAAAGACGGATTCAGTGATTTTATAGTTCCAAGCGTCTCGGCAGGGGTTGTGTATGCATGCAACTGGAACAAGAACTTGTATGCCATTAACGCAAAGACCGGAAAGGAACTCTGGCGTTTTACCGCAGCCGCTGTTCCTGCTTCGTCCCCTATTATAGCAAACGGCGTATATTTCGGCTGCAGGGGTGGTTATGTGTATGCCCTGGAGTAGTTTAGCGGGATCGGTGTCAAGTATTTAAAGACGAATCAATCAACTTTTGAAGTTGGTGCGCATACGCATCTCCATCGAGCGGTAATTCGACAGTTTTTTTCCGCAGGCCTGATAAAAGCATGGCATTACCAAGTTCAAGCGATTTGATGCCTTCCTCGGCCGGAGCGATGAGCGGAACATCGTGCAGTATTGCGTCCCGAAAATTTTTGTGGATGCCCGTGTGCTGTTCGCCAGTACTGTTGACAGGTATGTCGATCTCCCATACCGGCGGCGCGCCAAAACAAAGGTCCGTGGTCTTGCTGAAATGGGCTGTTTCAACCTCATTGCGCGTAAAATGCAGTTTTCCGTGTTCGAGCACCAGTTTGCCGCGCTCACCAGCGATTTCGAAGCGGTTGGTGCCAGGCGCCTCAGCTGTTGTGGTGATAAAAACTCCCGTCGCATCGTTCTCATATTCCATAAATGCGTTCACCTCGTCTTCCACCTCTATATCATGGTACTTTCCCAGCCCGATGAAGGAGGTCACCTTCTGCGGCATGCCGGTGATCCACTGAAGCAGGTCCAGATTATGAGGACACTGGTTGAGCAGGACCCCGCCGCCTTCACCTTTCCAGGTGGCGCGCCAGCTGCTTGATGCGTAATACGCGTATGACCGGAACCAGTTTGTAACAATCCAGTTGGTCCTGCGTATCTCTCCCAGTTCACCGGATACAACAAGGTGCTTCATTTTCTGGAAAACAGGGTTGGTCCGCAGATTGAACATGGCCGCGAACTTCAGCTTTTTGTCGGTATGCGCGGCAATCATTTTTTTTGCGTCGTTCACATGAACGGCAATGGGTTTTTCAACGAGTACATGCAGTCCGTTTTGAAGGGCGTCGATAGCGGCCTGCGTATGGGCGTAATGGAGGGTCGCGATAAGGACCGCATCAACAGCGCCCGACATAATCAGCTTGTGATGATCATCGAATTTTTTACCTTGGAAAAAGGCGATGCGCGTATCATCCACATCGCACAAAGCGGTTATCTCGATGTGTTCAATATTCTGGAGGAATTTGAAGTGCTCGGTTCCCATGCCGCCCATGCCAATGATTCCAAGGCGAACTTTTGTCATGTTCCATCTCCCTTATAATTTGTGTGGTTAAAAAATAACCGGTCATTGAAGGCAAAACAAGGCTAAAAAAAGCGGGAAAATTTTTTGCTTGACTTTTAATATAAAATTAGTTAGTTTATTTAATAGACCAACCAACTTAAAAAAACAGGCATCATTATGACATGCTCTAAACAAACAATGAAGCAGATTAACGTAGCAGCCTTGCTTAGGACCTTTTTGATTAATGGTCCGGCATCTCAGACGCAACTCGTTGAAATAACTAATCTTAAGAAACCTACGGTCAGCGTGTTAATCAATCAATTAAAAGAACAAGGATTAATTTTTGGCACTGGAAGCGGTAATTCTTCTCTACAGGGCGGACGTAAACCTCAATTTATCGACATCAACCGTACAAATATAGTGGGTCTTGGTGTATCTTTAAGGAATTTAGACCTGCAATTTGGTTTATATGATCTTCAGGGCAAACAAATATGGCAAACCGCCATCCAGCTTGGAAAAAATCATTCCAGCATATGGGCGCCAATTATATTAAAAACCATTAAAAAGATCCAGCAAAGATGCGCTGCCCGGCAACAAGTATTTTTGGGTACCGGGTTTGCCATAGGATGCATTTTTAATCCCCTTAGAAATAACCTCAACGCCATTTCAAACAACGACGAAAAGGACCTTTCCGTAAACGAACTGTTCAGCAGCCACCTGCAGAACACCGCTGTGGTGGTTGATGATTTCCCTAACGCCATGGCTATCGGCGAGATGTGGTTTGGCCGGGCAAAGGACCTGAGCGATTTTATTTATTTCCAACCCGTACACCCGAAGCTGACTATTATTATAGATAAGAAAATATACCGGGGCCACAGGTTTTTCGCGGGTGAGATAGGCGATTGCGTCATGGGCGCGGTCCCTATGCGCGATCTTAAGGGAAAAGCAGGTTTTTTTACAGATGCCGCGTTTTTACAGTGGCTGTATGAACTCACGTTGTATTATGATCCGGAGAAAATAATCATCTCCGCGGAAAGCGCCCCGGCTGGCTTGAAAGACAATCTGGCCGCAATCAATGGTTTCATCGGGGACCGGTACCGGGAGCGCCATCCTGCTTTTATTAAAGATGATTTTATTCAGTTTGGGACGCTGGATTCCTCTGAAACAGTCAAGGGCGCCGTTGCCCTGGTATTTGAGAATTATTTCTATTCATACAAAGTACAATAACAAAAGGAGCGATCATGCCACTATCCGCAACAGTCGGCGCACGACTGGCCATTGACGGCGGCCAGAAAGTAAAAACAACCCCCTATGGCATAGGCAAGCGGTTTGGGGACGAAGAGCTTTTACAGGTGAAGGAGGCGCTGGAACAGAACACGCTGTTTTATTATAAAGGAAAGAAAGTCAAGGAATTCACGGCAAAATTCGCCCGGATATACGGGTTCAAAAATTGCATTGCCACAAACTCAGGGTCTGCCTCCATCCATGTGGCCCTATCCGCTCTGGGTGTTTCCGTTGGCGATGAGGTCATTGTCAGCCCCTTGACCGACATAGGTTCCGTGATCGGCATACTTTTCCAAAATGCCATCCCGGTCTTTGCCGACATCCACCCGCACAACTACACCATGGACCCGGCATCAATCGAAGCCAGGATAACCGCGCGCACAAAGGCCATTCTCGCGGTGCAGATCATGGGCGGCCCTTGTGATATGGACGCTCTCGTACAGATCTCACGGAAGCACAATATTCCCCTGGTCGAGGACTGCGCGCAGGCTTTTGGCGCTTATTACAAAGGCAAAAGGCTGGGTGGCTTTGGTGTTTTCGGCTGTTTCTCTACCAATGATTTCAAGCATATGTCCACCGGAGACGGCGGCATGGTCGTTACCGCGGATGACGCGCTGGCACAGAAAGCTTTTGAGATCGCGGATAAAAATTATTATCGGAGCGGTACACATGTCGGTAAATCAGCCAAGTTTCTCGCCCCGAATTACCGCATGACTGAACTGCAGGGCGCTGTGGGCATTGCCCAGCTCGATAAACTTGAAAGCATTTGCCAGCGCCGGACAAAACTCGGTGATATGCTCTCCTCGCTTCTGCAGGATACGCCCGGGATATTGCCCTATGAAGTGACCGCAGGCGGGACATCCACCTATATGTTGTATCTTGCCCGGATAAAACCTGAGGAATTGCGTGTGGATCTGGACACGTTCATAAAAGCCATGAACGCCGAGGGAGTTCCCGGGGGCAGGTATCTGATGACACCAGTATATCAGTATGACCTGTTCCAAACACGGACCATTTATCAGAACACCCATTTTCCGCTTGAAGGCACGGGAAAAAGTTATTTTTACGAAAAGGGGCTCTGCCCGGTCGCGGAAGAGGTTATTTCGACCAATCTTTCATTCCCCCTGAATGAATTCTTTACAAAGACCGATATTGAGGAAACCGCTTGTGCAATCAAAAAGGTTGCGGAAGCGTACGCAAAGTGAGGGACGGATGATAGATATACATCAACATGTCAACTGGCAAGGCAAAAACGACAAAGGCCTGATCGCATATCTCGATGACGCGGGTGTGCGGAAATGCTGGCTTTTATCGTGGGAATCAGTGGACGGAAGCCGTGAGCAGCATTATCAGCACCTGTCTATTCAGGATGTGTACCGTACCTATAAGAAATATCCCAAACGGATCATTCCCTTCTGCGGGGTTGATCCCCGGAGGGAAAACGCTGAGAAGATCCTGATGGATCTGCATAAAAAAGGGTTCAAGGGATATGGCGAGCTGAAATTTCGCATCCTTGCGGACAACCCGGACTTTATCCGCATGCTGCGGCTTGCTGGAAAACTCCGTATGCCTGCGCTCCTGCACCTTGATGTTGATATTCCTTCAACTCCACAATGGTATCTTGGCGACATCATTCACCTGGAAAGGGCAGCGCGTCTTTGCCCCAAAACAATCATTATCGGCCATGGCCCCGGGTGGTGGCGCGAGATATCGGGAAACGCGCAAAAGGTCGATGTCATATATCCAAAAGGCCGTATCGTAAAAGGCGGAAGGCTCTGGTCTGTGCTTGAACGCAATCCGAACGTTTATGCAGACCTGTCCGCCCAGTCTGCGATAAACGCCTTGTCCCGGGACATCCGATATACAAAAAGATTGCTGAATACATTCAGGAAGAAGATTTTGTACGGGACAGACAGCTATGATACCTCCCTGCTCAATTTTTTGCAGAACCTGAAGCTCGATTCCGGGGTCTTCAAGGACATTACTGAACGGAATGCGCAAAGACTGGTCAGGGGATAGTCATGACAAGAAAACCGGATTACACAACTCTTAGGGATAAAAAAGGATTTTCCTGGTATGTGGGAACATCCCAGGATGCGCTTCGGGGAATAACCGGCATATCCATCAAGGATTTCAATCTTAGGCCCGAGGCCTGTATAGAAGCGCACCAGCTTGGCCGTGTTAGACTCCGGGAGATGTTTGGTAATGAAGTTCAAATTGCGGGAGTGAGTACGCCCGCGATCAGCTATGGACATGTAAACGGCCTTGGTTCAGAGCTGCTGTTTCCCGAAGGTGGTGAGGTCGGGCATACCCATATCTACAAATCCCTGGATGAGGGGATCGGGGCATTGAGAAAACCGGTTGATTTTTTATCCGCAGGCATGGCGCCCTTCTATCTGAAATTCAGAGAAAGCATGAAAGCGGCCTTTCCAGGAGAGAGTGTCGGATTCGGATACGGGCTCGAAGGCCCCATTACCACGGCATGGGAACTGCGCGGTGAGGATTTCTTCATAGATATTTTTGATAACCCCTCGGGCATGCGTGAATTTCTTGCAACAACCACTGAAAGCATTTTATGCTTTCACCGTTTTCGATGCCGTGTCCTGGGAACGCCGGAGATTGATCCAAAAAGGAGCGGCATGGCCGATGATATTGCAAGCATGGTACCGCCCGATCTCTGGGACGAACTGGTCATACCCTACTGGGACCTCTATTATCGCGGTACAACAACAGGCGAGCGCCACGCGCATGTGGAGGACCTGAGGCCGATTCAGGTGAAATATCTGGAAAAGATAGGACTTGAGTTCTATGACCCTTCAATTTCCCCTCACGTAAACCAAGAGATCGTCTTTAAGGAATGCCGCGTTCCGTTCTCCTGGAGACTTCCGAGCTTTCATTATGATGCAATGACCCACGAGGACGTGAGGAATTTTGTATTTTCAACCGCAGCCCAGGGCGCAAGCAGTGTGACCACCTGGGTCGAGGCGAATATGTGCAATGAGCAGGCTGCTTTAAAAGTGAAATGTTTTATCCAGGCGGCAAAAGAGGTAAAGGATTTGATTGATCGGGGTAATAGCAGAGAGGAGATAGGCAACCGTATCAGCGTTACCACAGGAGCATAGCATGGCGCATTGCAAACAAATGGCGTTTATTGCAGGGTTTTTTTCGTGCGTGCTTGCGGCACAGGCAGCGACAATAGTATTTGACCGCATACCAACGCATCTGCAATTGTTCCCCCGGGATTCCGCGGATTCAAGCCAGGTTGTCATTTCCGGCAGAGTGACATCGCTTGGATCAAATTCCGTCTCCGCGGAACTATATAAAAACGATTCTCTTTGGAAAAGCTGCATCACATCATTAGCCTATACCGGTAGCAGCGCTGATTTTTCCATGAATTTCCAGTTATATTCAGAATTAGCCGAATACAAATTCAGAATACATATTGACGATTCCCTTGTTACGGAAAGGGACAGCATTACCTGCGGCGATATTTATCTGTTAAACGGTCAGTCAAATACCCGGGCAACGGATTTTCAGGGTCTTGCGACATTTCAGAGCGAATGGATACGGTCCTATAGTACTTCAGGCTCTGATGTCAGCGTTGATTCCCTCTGGGGGCTTGCACAGGGACATATAGATCATACTCACGCGGCAGTGGGCGTCTGGGGCCTTCTTCTGGGCAAACGCTTGGTTGAAACATATGGTATTCCTGTCTGCATATTGAACGGAGCTGTCGGAGGAACGACCATAGCCGCCCATCTGAGAAACGAGTCAAACCGGTTAGATGTATCCACTATCTACGGACGTCTTCTCTACCGCGCCTCCAAAGCAGGCATAGAGCAGAACGTCAAAGCGATCATATGGCATCAGGGGGAAAACAATACCGATGCCACGTATGCGGCATATGCCGCTAGTTTTCATACACTATACGACGCGTGGAAAGAGGATTATCTTAATCTGAAGAAAATGTATGTTTTCCAGATACGGCCTGGCTGCGGATTTGATTTCCAGAACAACCTTCGGGAAATTCAGAGGACCTTGCCTGAATCGTACGATGATATCGAAATAATGTCAACTAATGGGATCGTTAACCATGACGGATGCCATTACGGATGCTCAGGATACGACCAAATGGCGGAATGGATTTTCGGCCTGGTTGCCCATGATTTTTACAATTCCACTGATACAATAGGCATCCGGCCGCCGAACATTCAAAGAGCGTATTATACCACAGGGACATATGACAGAATCGCCCTTGAATTTGACCAGCCGATTGTCTGGCCGTCAAATTACCTGGGAAACGCGATGAAGAACTACATGTATATTGACGGCGCATACGGCGCTGTTGATTCCGGATATGTTCAGGATAGCACAACGGTTATTTTGAATTTGTCAGCGTCCTCGAACGGGCAAAGAATAACCTACCTGCCAAACTGGTACTACAACGGCACAGCGACTGTTTTTGAAGGACCCTGGATACGGAACCCGCGCGGTATTGGCGCATTATCGTTTTTTGATTTTCCCATTGCAGACTCAGCGACCACGGACATTCACTATGACGAAGATACGGCCCCTGCGCATTTCCGCACTGCATGTTATCCTAATCCTTTTAATCCTGTAACCACTATCGCATTCAGCGTATCTCAGACAAGTACTATGCGAATATCCGTGTATGATTTTTCCGGTAGGCATATTGAGACCCTTTTCAATGGACCAGTCCTTCTGGGTGAACATCATGTTCAATGGAATGCAGGGGCCTTTGCCAGCGGCTTGTATGTGTATCGTATCCAAAGGAACGGGAAATTGGTCGAGACCCGGCGGATATGCTACCTGAAATGATGGTAACGGGATACTAATTTGAAAAGGGGGTTGTCATGAGAGGAACGAATAGGCGCAGATTAATTGCAATGCCGGTTTTGATCTTTTTGCTGCTCCTTGTGATGAATATGCCGGCTCAGGTAGCCTATGATGCACAATTCGTCAGATGTGTCATCCCGGAAACCCTGACCACGGACGAGATCTTTCCTGCGGTGATCTGCATGAGAAATACCGGCGACTCTGCTTGGGATATCACAAACACATTACTTCATTCACAAAACCCGTACAAAAACTATACCTGGGGTACATATTTTATTCTGCAGCACCATGGGCCCATGCTTGCTCCGGGAGATACCTTTGATTTCACCTCCCATTTCAGAGCCCCGCATTCACCGGGAAAATTCCCTTTTTCATGGCAGTGCTATAATAACAATTCCCGGCAGCTTTACGGCGAAATTGTACCGGCGGAGAGCATCACAGTGACACAGCGGATTGAACAGCCCCCGCCCCCGCCCCCGCACCAAGATTCGCTCCTCGACTCCTCGGATTTCGAATATCTCGGTTCTTTCAAGCTCCCGGCCATCTCCGGTCATGATAATACATTCAACCGCACCGGATGTGCGCTGCGCATCATGCCCGACAGTACCAGGCATCTGTTTCTGGAAACAGGGTATCCCAATTCAATCTATGAAGTGGAAATCCCGCAGCAGTTTGTTAAAATGACGAACAACGATGGCTCGGTGCTCAACGCCGCACTCCTTGTCAAAGAGTGGGGGCCTGTTACCTGGTCAAATCCGGGTTCAGGCGACCAGGACCCTTTGGATGCCAACGGCGGTTTCTGGTGGGATGACAGCGCACAGACTCTTTACTGGACAATTTTTAATTCATATTATACCGGTTCCGGGTTCCCTATGCTTGCCGCTTCCAGGCTTGCCAACGACAGTGTGACAAATCTGAAGTATTGGTATTTGCCCATGCCCAGCTTGGTTGCCTGGAAAGGGTACTGGAGGGGTGTGACAAATATCCCAAAAGCATTTGCCGACACCTATACCGGCGGCAGAGACATTGGATTGGGGTTCGGGGGCATGTACAGTATTGGTCAGACCGCAAGCAGGGGGCCTGCAATCGCGGCCATACAAAAACCGGACATTTCCAAAGATACCGTTGACCTGGTTGAAATGCTCAGATATAATACGTATACCACTCCTTCTGAGGCTGCTGTCAGGAACGGCAATTATTTTGGCACCGGTGACGATGGTGGCTGGTGGTACTATCAGCCGCCAAATCCCTGGGATGGAAGGTTCGCGTATAACAGCTCATGCGCGGCAGGAGTGTTCATTGATCTTCCTGACAAGCACGGATATGTCGCGTTCGCGACCCATCTGACAGGCAGGATCGCATACGACTGGGGTGGACAAGTTGTTGACGCGCATTATGAAGACGACTGGTATTTCTATGATCTCAAGGACCTGGGGGCAGCGGCCCTGGGGCAGATCGGTCCGGGGACCATTCAGCCCACATCGTTTGTTGCATTTAATTGGCCCACACCGTTCGAAAATACCACAAACCGTTCGGTGACCGGCGCCTGTTTTGATGAGCAGACACGGACCATGTACGTGTATATGCCCGGCTCCATCGATGATGTGGCTTATTACAGGAGCCCTGTGATCCATGCTTATTATGTGAAAAAAGATAGCGTAACGGCCGCCGAATCCGCGGTTGCGGTGATAGCTGGACCGATATTTTCTGTGAGCCCGAACCCGTTCAATCCGGCAACGAGAATCAGGATACAGGAGCCCTCCGGCTATGCTCAGAGCAAGCAAGAAGCAAGGAGCAAGAATAGTGAGATACGGATATTTGATATCCATGGCAAACTTGTCCAAAAACTTGCTACTGACTACTTGCTACTTGCTTCTGGTATTACCTGGGACGCTTCGAATCAGCCCAGCGGGTTATACATCATCAGGGTGCAGGTTGGAGGCAAAACACTGGTGAAACAGGCGCTACTGCTGAAATAAAGGAATAGTCAATGAATCTTGGTATTATTGGCGCGGAAAACACCCATGCCGCCGCAATTGCCAGATTGCTGAACGTCGAGAAAAAGATCAGTGGTTTTAGGGTAAGCCACATATGGGGAGAAACAGAGGCCTTTGCACACGCTGCGGCCTTGGCCGGACAGATACCCACTATTGTTACAAAGCCCGAACACATGATCGGTCAGGTTGACTGTATTATGATAGACCATCGCCACGGCAAATATCATACGCCTGCGGCAATTCCATTTATAAAAGCGGGTATTCCGGTTTTCATCGATAAACCCCTGAGCACGTCGTTTGCAGAGGCAAAAAAGTTCCTCGCCTTTTGCGCCCGGAACTGTGTTCCGGTCACCACCCTTAGCGCCATGCCTTGCCAGGATTCATTCAAGGAGATCCGCGGGAAAATCAAGGGGCTGGGAAAAATACGAGCACTCAGTTTCAACGGTCCTGGAGATTATAAAAGCAAATACGGCGGGATCATGTTCTATGGAATCCACCAGGCCGATATGATGGTCGAGTTGGTGGGTTCTGCGCCAGCCTCAGTACGGGTCAGCGTATGCCGGAACTCCTGCTCAGCCATATGCGCGTATCCTGACACATGCATTGCGACAATCACCATGATTCCAGGCCTGGAATCATTCTACGTCACGGCAATGGGGGATAAGGGGTCTTTTCACTGTGCCGTGGCCACGGACCAAAATGTGTTCCTTGGCTCTGCCAGGATATTTACCACAATGTTCCGTACAGGCAAGGAACCGTTTACGCACGAGCGTATGCTGGCCCCTATTGCGCTCCTTGATGCCATGGCCCGGTCGTTGAAAAATAAGAAGTGGGTCAAAGTCCCTGTTGTTGCATGAATCTTCAGCATGAAATGCCCCATTACTGATGATGAATAAAAAAACCGTTCCGCTTTTTCTTGCCGGTTGCGTTGGCGGGGGCGTAGGATTGTACCTGATCCTTATGCTGGTAAGTTGGTGGGTCAGGCCTGCCATGCTGCAACAACCTCCCGCATATAAAGCCGAGGAACTAAAGAAAGTTGAGACGCTGAGACGCGTCTCCATTGATCCTGATAATCTTCCTGTCATTCATCGCGATGTTGACTACAACCAAGGGCGCACCGCCGCTTGGTATCCGAAGAATGAGGCGCCGGCACTTTCCGCATTGGTAAAAGAAAACAGGCTGCCCGCTTTGCCTGAACGGATCGGCAAGGAGCCGATTGTAGTGGAAGGGGTAGAGGGTATAGGCGCCTATGGCGGAACATGGATGTATCTGGCCACATCAGAGGCTGACATTGAAGTTGTCCAGCAGTACAGAATGTCCTACGCGAACCTGGTCCGGTGGTCCCCGCAGGGATATCCTCTTGTCCCGCACATTGCTAAAAGCTTTATTGTCTCACCAGACAGCCGGGAATTCACCTTCACGCTCCGCAAAGGCATGAAATGGTCAGACGGTCATCCATTCACCGCTGATGACATACTGTATTGGTGGGAACATGAATGCAACGATACGCTCGTTATGGCAAAGCTTCCGGCCATCATGGTTCTGCACAACAAGGCCGGGCGGGTGGAAAAGGTCGATCAGTATACAGTCAAATTTTCCTTTTTAGAACCAAATGGCATGTTCTTGTTCCGGCTTGCCGCGCAGGACGGCAGCTTTATGTGTGATGCGCCCGAACATTACCTGGGTTGCTATCATCCGCGGCTTGGCAACAGCGAATTGATCGAAAGAAGGATGCAGTACCGGAAACTGCCCAATGCCCGCGCTGTTTACAGGGACATCAAGACCATCTACAATCCCGAGCACCCCCGTTCGGGACCATGGATATACCGGACCTACAAGTCCACGCCGCCGCATGTGTTTGTCAGGAATCCCTATTACTGCATGGTTGATACCAAAGGCAACCAACTGCCGTATGTTGACCGGATATTATACGAGGTGAAATCGCCTGATATGATCGGGATCAGTTTTGCGCAGGGCGAGGCGACCATGCAATCCCGCCATACCCGGTACGATCAGTACACCCTGCTTATGAGCCAGAGGATGAAATACGAGTATGACGTGTATCACTGGTATATGGGAGAACGGAGCGCCTATTCGATCTATCCGAATTTGAATATGCGGGTTGACCAGGACGACCCGGCCACGGGATATAAGCACACCCTGTTGAACGACAAGCGTTTCAGACAGGCTCTTTCACTGGCAATAGACCGCTGGAACATCATTGATGCTGAATACAACGGCCAGACCATGCCAGCGCAGGCGGCGCCCGGGCCTGAATCATATTTTTATTCTCCGCAACTGTGTTCGAGTTTTATCGCGTACGATCCTGAACGCGCTGGCCGCCTGCTTGACGAGATTGGACTCTCGCAACGTGACAAAGAGGGCTTTCGCTCCTTTCCCGACGGTTCGCACATGGTCTTTTTTCTCAATTATTTCAATGGCTTCATAAATGTCAACGTGGGACGGTTCGTGGTTGACGACTGGGCGCGAGTCGGCATTCGCACAATACTGCGCGAGCGCACCCGGAACCTGTGGCAGATCGAAAAACTGACACTGAAAAATGATTTCACCGTGTATACAAGCATGGGGGAATACAACCCACTGTTGCAGCCGCTTTCGCTTGTCCCGATCAACGAAAACGCCATTTTTGCTGCTGGTTTTGGAAAATGGTATGACAAAGGCGGGCTATTTGGCAATCCCCTTGCGGACCGGGCCCATGGCTGCATCGCGCCCCCGCTGGACCATCCATTGCGTAAGGCCTTGGAAGCGTATGAACAGGTGATCGGCGAACAGGACCCTGGACAACAGCGGGAAACGTTCAGTACGGTCCTCACCATTGCTGCCGAAAACGTGTGGTCCATTAACATCTGCACTTCTCCCCCTGTTCTGGCTGTTGTCAAGAATGGTTTCCGCAATGTACCCCGGCTCGTTGTTGATGCATGGCCCTACCTGACTCCTGGAAATGCCGGGCCAGAGACCTTTTATTTTGAAAGGCCCGAATCAGCCCCTGGTGTCTTTGCCCAGATGAAAAAGGAGATACTCGAGCCCGCGCTTCCCCATGGTTCCCCGGCATTGGAAGCAGGCCATCAACCGTCCGCCACTACAATCGGTTCCCTTGTCAAATACGCTTTTTTAGCGATCCTCGTTGCGTCTGTTTTGTTAATCAGCCTGAAGCATCCTTTTATCGTCCGACGGCTTCTTATCATGATACCCACGCTTTTCATCATTTCAGTCATCACTTTTGCCATCATACAATTTCCACCGGGCGATTTTTTAACGACAAAGATCGCCCAATTGCAGGAAAGCGGCGATGGGGCCGCGCTCCAGCAGATTGAAGACCTTAAAAATCTGTTCAAGCTTGACGAACCAATGCCAAAACGTTTTTTCCGATGGCTCGGGGTCTTCTGGTTCACCTCGTTTCAGGAGCAGGACAAAGGACTGCTCCAGGGCTATTTGGGCATGTCCATGGAAAACATGCGGCCAGTCAACGATCTGGTCGGAGACCGCATCCTGCTGACCGTGTTGGTTTCGCTGGGCACCATCCTGTTCACCTGGGCCCTTGCCATTCCCATTGGCATATATTCCGCGGTGCGGCAGTATTCCTTCATGGATTATGTCCTGACTTTTCTCGGTTTCATCGGCATGTGCATACCAGGGTTTCTTCTCGCCCTGCTGCTCATGTATCTGAGCGCTGACGTGTTCGGCATTACGATATCCGGCCTTTTCTCAAGCGAATATGCGGTGCAGCCTGACTGGACGTGGGGCAAGGTCAAGGACCTGCTGAAGCATGTCTGGGTCCCGGTCGTGGTACTGGGCGTGGGTGGCACTGGATGGATGATCCGCGTCATGCGGGCGAATTTGCTTGACGAACTAAGAAAGCCGTACGTGGTGACCGCCAGGGCCAAGGGCGTGCGCCCGTTGAAACTTCTTTTTAAATATCCGGTCCGGCTTGCCATCAACCCCTTTGTTTCCGGCATCGGCGTCCTGTTTCCCCAGATCGTGTCGGGCGGGGCCATTGTCTCAATCGTGTTGAGCCTACCCATGGTTGGCCCGGTGATGCTCAACGCGCTTATGACCGAAGACATGTATCTTGCTGGCTCCATGCTCATGGTGTTGAGCATGCTCGGCATCCTGGGCACGCTGGTCAGCGACCTTTTATTGCTATGGCTTGACCCGCGCATACGGCTCGAAGGCGGGCACCGATGAAAAGGGAAGAGGCGAAGACCCAGGATTTAGGGTATCTGTCCCAGTGGCAGTTGATCCGGATCCGTTTCATCAGGCACAGGCTTGCCGTGGCTGCGCTTTTTCTGCTCATTACGCTATACACCATGGCCCTGTTCGCGGAATTTTTCGCGCCCTATCCTTCGCTATGGAAGAACCTGCACCACACCTATAGCCCGCCCCAGCCCGTACGGTTCAGCCTGGAGCATGGCCTGTATGTGTTCGGCATGCGTCAGCACATAGACCCCATCACCTTTAAACACGACTATATCGAAAACACTGGCGACATCATACCATTGCGGCTCTTTGTGAAAGGGGAACACTACAAACTATGGGGCCTCATTCCGCTTGAGCGTCATTTTTTCGGCCCTGACAGGGACACATACAAACCCAAAACGGTCCGCGGCGGTTTCAGGGGAGATATCAGCAGCAGCCCCGTTTTCTATCTTCTGGGCGCTGATAAATATGGCCAGGACATACTCAGCCGCATAATCTATGGGGCGCGTATATCCCTCTCTATTGGTTTTGTGTCCATACTCGTCACCTTTTTCCTGGGTATAGTGATCGGCGGCATCTCCGGATATGTAGGCGGAGCGGTTGATAATATCATACAGCGGTCCATAGAAATCATTAACGCCTTTCCGCAGTTGCCACTTTGGCTGGCGCTGGGCGCGGCGCTTCCCTCAGATTGGCCGCCGCTACGCATATACTTTGCCATAACCATTGTTCTGAGCCTCCTGGGCTGGACCGGTCTTGCGCGCGTGGTGCGCGGAAAACTTTTATCTTTGCGCGAGGAGGATTACGCGGTTGCCGCGCGCCTGCTGGGCGCTTCGCACCGCAGGGTCATTTTTAGGCACCTGCTGCCCGGATTCACCAGCCATATTATCGTCGAACTGACGTTGCGCGTACCAATCATGATACTGGGAGAAACCAGCCTGAGTTTTCTGGGACTTGGCCTGCGTCCGCCAGTGGTAAGCTGGGGTGTCATGCTGCAGGACTGCATGAATATGCAGGCAGTTGCCAATTATCCCTGGCTGCTGTTACCCGTGGTGTTTATCATACTTGCGGTGCTCTGTTTCAATTTCCTGGGCGATGGATTGCGCGATGCAGCAGACCCTTATTCGGCGAGATAACATGGACGACAACGTACTTAAAATAACCGGCCTCCAGGTGTTCTTTTACACCGAAGAGGGCGAGGTCCGCGCAGTCGACGGCGTCAGCTTTGCCATTAAGCGCGGCCGCATCATGGCACTGGTGGGCGAGAGCGGGTGCGGCAAGAGCGTGACGGCCTATTCAATCCTCAAACTTATCCAGAAACCGGGTAAAATCGGCGGTGGTTCAATACAGCTTTTTCCAAAGGACAAAGAGCCGATAGATATTACAGCGCTCACGGAAAAATCCAACATGCTCTATACTGTCCGCGGCGGCCTGGTGAGCATGGTCTTTCAGGAGCCCATGACCGCGTTGAGCCCCGTGCATACGGTCGGCAACCAGGTCTGTGAAGCGATTCTTTTACACCAGGCTGTTTCAAAACAGCGGGCCCGGGAAATGGCCATAGATATTCTGTCAAAAGTCGGGATTCCCGGGGCCGGGAAGCGCATTGACCAGTATCCCTTTGAGATGAGCGGCGGCATGCGGCAGCGCGTGGTCATTGCCATGGCGCTTGTGTGCAGGCCCGAACTGCTCATTGCGGACGAACCCACAACAGCCCTTGATGTCACTATTCAGGCGCAGATAATCGGCCTTATGAAAGAGCTGATCCAGTCCATGGGCACGTCCATACTGCTTATTACGCACGATCTGTCCGTGGTTGCGCAAATGGCCGATGATGTGGCGGTCATGTACCTTGGCCGCGTGGTGGAACAGGGAAGCGTGCGCACGATCATCAAAAATCCGCGTCATCCCTATACCATGGGTCTGCTTGCATCGCTTCCAGGCGTCCACAAGCACGAGAAAAAACGGCTCTCTTCCATTCCCGGCAGTGTGCCTTCGCTTACGCGCATACCCAAGGGCTGCCCCTTTCATCCGCGCTGTGAGTATTGCAAACCAGGAGTATGCGACATTGGGAGTGTGCCGACCCTGCAGTCTGTGGCCGAAGATCACACTGTCGCCTGTCTCCGGGCCGGAGAAATAGCATGAGCACGCAGGAAATGAAGAAACCGCTATTACAGGTGCGTGGCCTGTGCAAACACTTTCCCGTGTTCAGCAAGGGTTTTATTCAGAAACAGACAGGCCTTATCAAGGCTGTAGACAATGTGAGTTTTGATCTTTTACCTGGCGAGACATTGGGAATTGTGGGGGAGAGCGGATCGGGCAAGACCACGGCGGGCAGGTCGATTTTACGGGCCATAAACCCCACGAGCGGCCAAGTGCTCTATTCGTCAGGCGACCATACTGTTGATCTGGCAAAAGTCCCGGAAAAGGAGCTTAAACCCCTGCGCCGGCGCATGCAGATGATTTTCCAGGATCCCTTTTCATCATTGAATCCGCGCATGACCGTGGGCGACATTGTGGGCGAACCATTGCTGATCCATGACATTGCCAAGGGATCTGAACGCACGGACATGGTTGAAGCAATGCTTAAAAAAGTGGGTCTCAAGCCCGAGCACAGCATGCGCTACCCGCACGCCTTTTCCGGCGGCCAGCGCCAGCGCATTGGCATTGCGCGCGCGCTTATCCTGCATCCGGACTTTGTGGTGGCTGACGAAGCGGTCTCAGCGCTCGATGTGTCGGTACAGGCGCAGGTCATAAACTTGCTGCAGGACCTGCAGGCTGAACTGGGCCTCACCATCATCTTTATCGCACACAACCTGGGCGTGGTGCGCCACCTGTGCATGCGTATTGCGGTCATGTACGCGGGACACATGGTGGAATTGGCCCCAACCGAAGGGCTTTTCAACGACCCGAAACATCCTTATACCAAAGCCCTGCTCTCGGCAGTCCCTGATCCTGATCCGGACATACCCCTGAAATTCGGCGTTCCCGGCGAGGTCGCTGACGTTGGCAATCTTCCAAAGGGATGCAGCTTTGGCACCCGGTGCCAGGAATGCGTTGAACAATGCGGGCATGAGGTGCCATTGTTCAGGGAAGTTACGCACAACAGATCCGTTGCCTGCCATTTATTCAGGACCTGAACTCATGCTTTCAGATAATCACCGCTGCCTGCTGCAAGCTTGGGCAGTACTATGAGCGCGTAACACGAGGACCGGGCGCAGACATAGCTTTTTCCGCCAGGGAGGGGCATGGCTTTGTGCTCTGCGCCATATTCCAGAATACCACCGGACATGCGCGGGTTAAACCTGCCGTCTGACTGGGCGTTGAACAGAGCGTTTAGCGCTTTTTCAACAGCACCCTCTTTCATCGGCGTTTGCGGCAGCACCTGACGGCCTTCGAACAAGACATTCATGACAACCGGGATGCAAGCCACGGATTCTTCAAACCTGCCGTCTTCCCATTGGGCGTCGAAAACAGCCTTTAGATATTTTTCTATGGAAGCCAGGTAGGCCTTGTTGCCCGAGATTTTGTAGGCGCACAGAAGTCCCAGGGTACCCAGGTCGTCGTTGGCGCGGTGGAGACCGCCCTGCGGATCTTGTTCAGCCGGCTGCTTGGTGGCGCGGACAATAGGACCGTAAAAACCACTCGGGTATTGGATGTATTTGATGAAATGGCCGGCGATACGGGTAAAAGGTTCACCAATCCATTTATTATCTCCGGTTTCTTTGAACATCTGATACAGGAAATTGAGGGAACCGCCCTGAAAACTGCCCTGAACATCGTTGCACATCTGCGGCCATGGTTTGACCGCGTCAAACAGGGGTTCGAACTCATGGCCCCAGTAAGGCCATCCATCTTCATCACAACCCTTTTTCAAAAACCATTCGCCCCACAAACGGGCGCGTTCCAGATATTCCGGATCTTTTGTATGACGGTACAGTTCGATAAAGGCCCAGGCCACTGATAGGGTGTCGCGGGTGTAGCACCAGGGAGTATAGGGGGTGACTTCGCGGATGGCGCCGTAATTATCGCCATGAAAGGGGTCAAGAATCTGCAGCGATTTCATGTAGCGGCCCATGTACAGCGCGGCACGTTCGTAGCGCGGGTCCTTGAAGGTCTTGTACGCACCAAGAAGGGCCATGCTCGCAAAGGCGTAGTTCCAGTTCTGGGCAGGCGGTTTTTCAGTGCCGTCCGGATGTATCAGGAACGGAAAATATCCCACAGGCGGGAAATATTCCCCCACGGCCGGGGCCTGAATGGCGCAAAGCCAGTCGGCAATGGCGCGTGCACAGTCAAGGGACCGGGTCTTTAACGGCGGAGAGAGTTCCATGGCAGCTCCTTGTTTAGCCCAAGAGAATGCATTGACTGACAAATCCTGATACGTCTCATTGCATCTCGTAAGCGCCGATATCAATTTTGTTGGTTTTTGTACGAGGTCTCGCGGCAAGGTCGTCCTTAATATCCAGACGCATCTTTTGCGCGGTACTGGCCCCTTATCAATTACAGGTGAAGACGGCAATGGCGCGTACATGGCAATAATCGCTTTTTTGAGCGAATCAAGGCGCTTCCAATTCCACGTTGAATCAATCGCCGGAATAGAAAAAGCAAGTTGCTTTCCGGTATACGGGTCTTTCAGTACGCAATTTCTTTCTTGAACCGGATCGTATCCGGCAAAAGCGTGTAGTGGTGCGTTTTTATTACAATACAGGTTGTTTCCATGTTCAACCGCGCCTGCGTCCACTCCCTGGGTGCAGAATATGTGCGCGTCTTTTCCCTGGTCGCTGTAAAAAACATTGTTGAAAATAAAGAGGTCCGCGCTGTTTTTCGCGACGCCGCCCCCGTCCTTTACATGAATGACGCCAAGACACGGCGGGCTTTCATTGTTTCCGCCCGCGCAGTTGATAAAAGTATTGTTATAGATATAATAGCCTTTTATGCCAAACGCGCCAATAGCGCCGCTTATGCAATTTATAAACAGGCAGTTGCGGATGGTCTCCTGTTCCACGCTCCACCCGCTTGCGATCTCGGAGACGCCCCCGCCAACCGCCGGGTCCCACGCCAGTGGCGACTGGGGGCCGAAAACGCACCGTTCGTGGGCAATGTTTTTGCTGTTGGCTTTGCAGTATGAGAGCTGATTGCCTGTTTTGCCCATATTGAAAATCCAGCAGTCGCGTACCACCGCCGTATGCGTGTATTGGAAAACAATGGGCTCCTCGAACATGCCGTGGTACTCGTCTTTCGGATCGCCCGAGGTGCGGACAATGCATGCTTCAATGGTAATGTTGCTGGAAGAGGTCGAATCGTTGTATCGTGTTACGCGTATGCCGTCGCCTTGCGCGAACGAGGTGTGGACATAGCAGTTTTTTATGGTCACGCTATCGCATCCATTGATCCGTATCTGGTTGCTGCCGCCATTCCGGAGTTCGATGCCTTCAACAAGGATGTTTTTGCATTGGTTGAAAGCAAGGATGTCTTTGGCGCTGTTCCGCCCGCCTCCTTCGATTATGGCGCATCCTGGTCCGTCTTTGGAAATGATGGCAATGTTTTTTTTAGTTTCAATCCACCCGGAACCTGACGGCATTTTATGCACGCCTTTGGCGACCATAAGCGTGTCATTGTCTGCAAGGGCTATTAAAGCAGCATGTATGTCGGGGCCGTTGAACCGCAGGACACGTGCATGACCGAGGATGCACAGGGAAAAAAGAACAAAAAGAATAAATCTCATACAAGGGCCCATTACTTTATTTACTGTAAAGATTACTGTAGGAAAGAGATGCAGTCAAGGATTATCTACGAGTCTGTTTGAAAAGCCTTCCTGGCTTCGACTGGTTGCGAAAAGGGTCTGGCTGCGTTGCACTCACTCGCCGTATCGCAGCAGGATAGGTTTCATTCGCGCACCTTGCCCCCCTTTTTTTCGCTACCATTTTTATGGCATTTTTAGGTTACTCTGTTAGCACTACCGTATATTTTTACACGAATCTGGTCGGTACCCTATTTAGGGAAAACGTGTCACAGGGCTTGATAAAAGAGCCAAGATTAAGCGCCAAAACCAGGTGCTAGACGTTTCTTGGCTCATAGGTATATCTCACGAAACGGATCAAAAAGCACGTTAAGCTTGCATTTGAATATAAAAAAATATACATTATATATATACATCGTTAAGGAGTATGCCATGGTTAGAACACAGATATACCTGACAAAGACCGAACACCAACGGCTCAAAACGCTGGCCTGCGAACGTGGAAAACGGCGCAGCGCCCTTATCCGCGAAGCTATTGACCGTCTCATAGACGAGTTGCCCGCTCCTGACCGGATAACACTTCTGCACAATGCCTTTGGAATATGGTCAGACAGGACCGACCTTGCCTCAGCGCGTGAAATACGCAAACAATGGGAAAGGCAGACCAGGTGAAGAAACGGCATTTGGTCGATACGGACATACTCATCGACGCGCTCCGGGGCACGAAGGCGGCCCAGGCATTTCTTGAAACGCACGAGACAGCGCCGTTGATTTCAGCAATCACAGTGACAGAATTGTTTTCCGGAGTCAGGAATGAGAAGGAGAAAAGAGAGGTTTCCGACTTCTGCCGGGCCTTTGAAACGGTTCCACTCACCGAGGAGATCGCAATAAGGGCCGGCATTTTACATCAGCGATACTCGAGGAGCCATGGAACAGGCCTTGCCGATGCCGTAGTTGCCGCTACCGCAGAGGTTTCCGGTGTAATTCTGGCAACGGGAAACAAAAAGCACTTTCCCATGGTCGAAAATATTCTGAACCCCTATTCGAAATAATAAACAGTCCCGATATCGTCAAGCCCTGTGACACTTCGAATCCACCATATTTTATAGCATTTTTAGGTTACTCTGTTAACACTACCGTATGTTTTTATATGTTTTTACACGAATCTGGTTGGTACCCTATATATTATTTTATTCCTGCCTTTTCGCAGAATACCACGTCCTGTGGACGGGGTTGAATACGAAGCGGGGTATGGGGATGCAATCGAATTTCTCAAGTTTTTTTTCAGCCTTGTTGTTTTAAACAAATCCATATGCCTAGAACAATATTATTTTTGGTCTTGATAAACAAAAAAACTATTGACTTTTTATCAGCAATGGACTATATTAAGGAATAGTCCAGTATAAAAATGGAGTAGACCAATTGTTATGTGTATGTTAAACATCAAATTAGATAGGTCAGCTTCTTCTTTGCCAACCTATCAGCAATTACTTATTCAAATTGAGAAACAAATCCAAGACAACTCACTTCTGCCTGGAACAAAACTGCCTCCTGAGAGGGATTTGGCCGAAGAATTGGGCATTGCCCGGGGTACTGTTCAAAAAACCTACCAGGAATTGATCCACAAAGGGCTTGTTGAGGCATTGCAGGGCAAGGGCAGTTTTGTTACACAACAACACGAAACGCAACCAATGGACCGGAAAGAGAAAGCGGTCAACGCCATTGATAACGCTATTGACCGGCTTGTACAACTGAAATTTTCGTTTCAAGAGATTAAAACACTTATTGACTTGCGTCTTTTAGGACGTGAAGAAGCCATGCAAGACCTTTCCATTGCAGCTATAGACTGCAATCCTGAAGCCCTCGCAATATATGAAAAGCAGCTCTTTTTTATTCCACACGCGAAAATCGCCAAATTCTTACTCGACGATGTGCTCAAAGGCGCTGCAGGTATGGACAAGCTGTCTCACTTTGATCTTATCGTCACTACAAACACGCATTATCACGACATTGTTACAGCCTGTCCCGGATTTGCGGACAAACTTGTCCAGGTTTCGGTGTCGCCAACACGCGATTCAATTGTCAAACTTGCGCGATTAACGCCCTCCCAGCAAGTGGGTGTAATCTGCGAATCAAACAAATTTTTCACGATCATTGAAAATCATCTAAAAGGATTTGAAATTCCCGCGGGCAATATCGCGGCGTTGTATTTTTCCAATATGACCAACCTCGATACTTTCATCAAAGACCTTGACGCGGTCATTGTTCCGCCGGGATATTCGCTGCAGCAGCATACGGAGAGCATCGCGCAACTTCAGATGTTCACGGAACGCGGCGGCACAATCATTCCGTTCGATTTTCAGATCGACCGCGGGTCGCTTCTCCATGTTGAAGAGCGGATCAAATCAATCCTTCAGGGCAAATAAAAACATATGGAAAAGCCCGCTATTGTTTTGGGTGTCATTGGCTCAGACTGCCATTCCGTTGGGAACAAAGTGCTCGATTCCTTTTTTACGGAAAATGGATATCACGTGGTGAATCTGGGCGTCATGGTGAGCCAGGACGAGTTCATCGATGCGGCCATTGAATCAAACGCCAAAGCCATTCTTGTCTCATCGCTGTACGGCCACGGAGAAATCGATTGCGAAGGGTTCAGGGACAAATGCTTTGAACGGGGGCTTGACCGTATAATCCTTTATGCCGGCGGCAACCTTGTGGTGGGAAAGACGCTGTTCAGCGAGGTTGAACGGAAATTCAAAACCATGGGTTTCAACCGCGTTTTCCCGCCATCGGTTGATCTGCAGGAAGCGGCGGCTATCTTACAAAGAGACATCGAGGGGGTTGCGACCAATGCCGCATAAATGTATTATGAGCGTTGATATTGGTTCCACATATACAAAAGCCGCCTTTTTCAAGCTTGAGGGCAGGGATTCCTGCGTCATTGCCCAGGAGAGCGTTCCCACGACCTCGGACGACGTATCAAAAGGGTTTTTTCTTGCCGAGAAAGAGTTGTTTCACAAGACCGGCCTCATGGCCGGGAAGGTCTATTTCTCCTCGTCCGCCCGCGGAGGGCTGAAAATCGCGGCCATGGGGCTTGTGTCCGGCCTGACCCTTGCCATTGCGAAACTTGTTGCCGCATCCGCGGGTGGAAAAATTGTGGGAAGTTTTTCCTATGGGCTTACGGCGCACGACATTGAGAAACTGAAAGAATGGGAACCGGACATTGTTTTAATGACGGGCGGCACTGATGGCGGACACGAGTCCTTGACCTTGAAAAACGCCGGTATGCTGGCCGCGGCCAGGCTTCCCGCTTCAATCATTTTTGCGGGTAATAACCGTATTCAGGAAAAGGTTGCGGGCATACTATCGGACAGTGAAGTGTATTTCGCGGACAATGTGATGCCTGAGGTGGGCGAAGTGAACATTGAACCGGCCCGCGAGATCATCCGCCGTATTTTTATCAATAAAATTGTGGATGGCAAAGGGCTTTCCGCTCTTATTAAAAAAGTTGGAAATCCGCCAAAACCCACGCCTCTTTCCATGTTCGAGCTTGTTGGCAAGCTGCCTTTGTATGGAACAGAATGGGACAATGTCTGCGTAGTGGACATGGGCGGCGCAACAACTGACGTATATTCCAATACCGAAACAGCGTCCGTCAATAGCGCCGTTGTTTTAAAGGGCATCAGGGAACCCAGGCTTACACGCACAGTGGAAGGAGACCTGGGGCTTCGCGTCAGCGCCGGGTCTGTCACGCAATCAGCGGAGAACCAGGTGAAAAAGGCCCTTTCTTCCGGTGGTCTGGAGTGGTTGCGTTTTTGCGAGTATGTACTGCATGTGACGCACAAGACAGATGCGCTCCCCCGGAACAGGGAAGAGCGGGAATTCGACCGCATTCTCGCGACCGCGTGTCTCACCGTTTCACTCATGCGCCATGCGGGAAGGACCAGGCCGGTCTGGACATCGAACGGCACGGTGCTGGTGCAACGGGGCAAAGACATGCGTAGCGTCAAGAAAATGATCGGGACGGGCGGGTTCCTGGCCCTGGAAAGGGACGCATGCGTGTATGACCGCGCGTTGAAAAAAGAAACGCTCAAAGACGAAGAGGAAGTCCTGCTTCCCGAAAGACCTGAAATTTATGCGGACGCGGAGTACCTTTTACCGCTGCTGGGTAATCTTGCCTGCGATTTTCCGGAGGAAACTGCCATGCTTGCGATACAGTCGCTGGAACCAATACAAAAGGCGGCGTGATATGAAATCGCCATCCATGCCTATGAAGGAATTCCTTCTGGAACGCGGCCGAGTGCTGGAAACCTGGCCCACGGGCAAGGACCTTTCATTCGACGAGAGCGTCCAGTACCAGAGGGGTATTGCTGACGGAAAGAGGTTTTCGTCTGTTTTACAAAAGGCGCGGTCCGCAAAGCGCGTTCTTATCCAGCCCCGCGCTGGCGTGGCGCTTCTCGATGAGCATATCAGGCTCCTCAAATACCTAGAGGACGAGGGCGCGGCCGACCTTCTTCCCTCCACCATCGACGCGTACACGCGTCAGAACCGGTACGATGAGGCGGCCCGAGGAATTGAAAAGTCAACTGCTGCCGGCCACTCCTTGCTGAATGGATTTCCCGCGGTGAACTACGGTGTGCAGGGATGCCGCCGTGTAACGGAAAGCGTCGCAAAACCAATCCAGGTGCGTCATGGGACCCCGGACGCGCGCCTGCTTGCGGAGATCACCCTTGCCGGAGGTTTTACGAGTTATGAGGGCGGCGGCGTTTCGTATAATATTCCCTATACAAAAAAGGTCCCGCTTGAAAAATCCATCCGCGACTGGCAGTATGTGGACAGGCTTGTTGGATTGTACGAAGAGCATGGGATCAGGATCAACCGCGAGCCTTTTGGCCCACTGACCGGCACTCTGGTGCCGCCGTGCATCAGCCACACAGTGGGAATCATTGAAGCGCTCCTTGCGCTGGAACAAGGGGTGAAATCCATCACCCTTGGCTACGGACAGGGCGGGAATGTGGTCCAGGACATCGCCGCTGTGCAGACGCTCCGGGAACTTGCCAACGAATACTTGCATAAGGAAGGGTATGACGGGTTTGAACTCACCATTGTTTTTCATCAATGGATGGGCGGATTTCCCGAGGACGAAGCCAAGGCATATGCCGTTATAAACCTGGGCACAGTGGTGGCGGCCATGGCTGGCGCGGACAAAATCATTGTAAAGACGCCGCACGAGGCCATGGGCATACCCACCAAGGAGGCGAATGCGCAGGGACTCAAAACCACGCGCCAGGTCTTGAGCATGCTCGAAGACCAGCGCTTTGATTTTTCGAATGAAAAAATTGAACGCGAAAAAGAAATAATCAAACAAGAGGTGGGCGGCCTGTTGCGCGCTGTGTTCGAACTGGGCAACGGCAATGTGGCGCAGGGAACAGTCAGGGCCTTTGCGGCCGGTATGCTCGATGTGCCGTTTGCGCCTTCAATATACAACCAGGGCAAAGTACTCCCCATTCGCGATAATGACGGGTGCATACGCCTGTTTTCCATGGGCGGCCTGCCTCTGCCAGAGGCAGTGGTTGCCTTTCACCGGGAACGGCTCGATGAACGGGCAAAGACCGAAAAGCGGGCGCTCTCGTTCCAAATGGTCACTGACGACATTTACGCAGTCAGCAAGGGCAAACTTATTGGGAGGCCGAAATGAGTGCGTCAAGAATAAACTGTCCTGTGCAAGTTGAACAATTCAACCCGGTCAAAGGCTAACCACCAGACCGGTACGGAACCCCGCATGGACTGGCGGTAACGCCTACCATGGTGCCGGGGGAAAGGAGACTGCCAGCCGTAATCCGTTGTGCGCAAACGGGTGA
>Ga0208373_1000392_pt1 | contig 78255 bp, 75 predicted proteins | sample RifOxyC2_FD_184036 | JGI IMG/M metagenome (GOLD analysis project Ga0208373, IMG submission 184036) | Soil microbial communities from Rifle, Colorado - Rifle Oxygen_injection C2 (SPAdes) | ecosystem: Environmental > Terrestrial > Deep subsurface > Rock core/Sediment | place: Rifle, Colorado...
GGACGAAGCAAGGAAGAAAAAGGTCGAGAACGGTGAGACTGATTGTCTGATCTATCGCCTCTTTCTTCCAAATTATTAAGGGAAAGGATATCGCTTACGGCCTTGATTTTTTACATAACAGGTAATAAGGTTTTGTTCTCCCATTTTAGATTGTTACTAAGGTTAGCTAAAATGCAGATAAGGTTTTATTAAATCAGGCCGTGACTTAAGAAAAATTATTTTGCTTTGCTCAAAAGAATATATGCAGTATTATTCAAAGAATTAACCTTAGTAACTAGAATATGCACTAATTTTTTAACCTTATCACTTTATTATTTTGTAATCTTGAATAGCTTGAATCGATAGCTGGTCGACTTTATAAAGTAGTATAAAAAAATTTATTAGATAATCAATTTGGTAATAGAATGAGCCAAACAGGTGAACGCGAACAGTGGGGAACCAGGATCGGTTTAATTTTAGCTGTTGCCGGTAATGCAGTTGGATTAGGAAACTTTTTGAGATTTCCTGTTCAAGCTGCACAAAACGGCGGCGGTGCCTTCATGATTCCATACTTTGTGTTCTTTTTAATCCTTGGTATCCCTCTGATGTGGATTGAGTGGGGAATTGGAAGACACGGTGGAAAATTTGGGCACGGAAGCGCACCGGGAATGTTTGATGTGATCTGGAAAAACCGAGTCGCAAAATATTTCGGTTCATTAGGATTGATTATCTCTCTCGTCATAATGATCTATTATACTTACATTGAATCATGGACACTGGCATTCAGTTTTTTTTCTATCACACAAACATATTTTGATTTGCATACTTTTGATGCGATGAGAAATTTCCTCTACAGTTTTCAAGGGAAAGAAACCAGCGCATATTTTTCGAGCATTTGGCCATCCTATATTTTTATGATCGTTACTTTCTGTTTAAACTTTTGGATAATATACAGAGGCATTTCAAAAGGAATAGAAAAGCTGGCGAAGATAGCAATGCCAATGCTTTTTCTTTTTGCAATAATATTAGCAATTAGAGTTTTAACTTTAGGTACACCAGATTCGGCTAATCCCGATAACAACGTAATCAATGGATTAGCATTCATTTGGAATCCTGATTTCTCACAGCTTGGAAATGCTTCTGTTTGGTTAGCTGCTGCGGGGCAAATCTTTTTCACATTATCAGTTGGAATGGGAACAATTCAAGCCTATGCAAGCTACTTAAAACCGAAAGATGATATTGCACTTTCCGGGCTTAGCACATCTGCAACCAACGAATTCGCTGAAGTTGTTCTCGGCGGCTCAATCGCAATTCCTGCTGCAGTAGCATTTTTCGGAGTGGCTATGACTACACAAATTGCAAAAGGAGGAGCTTTCGATCTTGGTTTTGTTTCGATGCCGTTAATCTTTGAACAAATTCCATTTGGTTCTTTCTTTGGATTCATCTGGTTTCTTCTTTTATTTTTTGCAGGAATAACTTCTTCCGTTGCGATGGGGCAGCCAATCATAGCTTTTCTTGAAGATGAATTTAAGATCAGCAGACATAAAGCTACTGCAATTCTTGCTGTTGTTGTTTTGATAAGCGTTCAGTTTGTGGTTTTCTTTTTAAAGTATGGTTTCCTTGATGAAATGGATTATTGGGCAGGAACTTTTGGGCTTGCTGTTTTCGCATTAATTGAAACAATTTTATTCATGTGGGTTTTTGGCGCCGACAAAGCTTGGAAAGAAATGAATGAAGGCGGAGACATTGCAATCCCAAAAATCTTTTATTACATCATGAAGTACATCACGCCTGTTGTTCTATTTGTTATAATGATTTGGTGGTTTGTAAATGATGCATTACCTATACTGGTGTTAAAAAATGTAAATCCTCAAAATGTTCCTTACATTTGGGGCGCAAGAATTTTGATGATAGTTCTTATGCTGGGCCTTTTCTTCTTGATTAAATTGGCATGGGATAAGAATAAGAAAAAGGTAATTTGATTTAAATATGATCGATATAATAACTCATGTAACTCTAAGTAATGATATAAATTCGCAAACAAACCCAGTTCCTTTGATTATAGGACTATGCGTTCTGAAATGGATTTGCATACCTCACTTTTGAGCAAGAGGAGTTAATAATTATAGTTCATCATAAAGATGCGTACCTATAGTAAGGATACTATTAGATGTTTTTTGTCTAAACCCCACGCTTCTCCCATAGGGATGCCTCTGGCAAGCGTGGGGAGTTTAATACACCAAGAATAAGATCGGGCTTTAGCCATAAATCGAGGGTAGTTATATCGCATGTTAAAATATGAGTACACACAGCTTGGGCTACTAAATACTAAGAGCACATATTGAGTAAAAATGTTAGAAAACAACTTTTCCAGCATTTGCGTGAGAACGTAAAAGAGAAATAGTTTAAATCGATTTCATTAATGGAGGTATGAAAAACATACACCGAATGGTTTTAATCATCATGGCTAAAGCCCAGACTGCAGGTAGTTGTTGGGGTTACCCCACGATAAATCGTGGGGTTAATTCATGTCTCGAAGAAACAACTCTTCGGAAAAAGTATGCATTATTATGATGAACCATAATTATTATATCCAAAAAATTTGGAGGGATCAAAAAAACCATTAGCTAGTCTATTCGGTTTTGATTCAATGGCTGAGAAACATACTTCGTTTTCAATATTAGATAACATAAAAGCAATGGGACTTGTATTTGGAGACATTGGTACAAGCCCCATTTACACTTTAACCGTAATCTTCACCCTCACTTCTCCAACAATTCAAAATGTAATGGGAGTATTATCTCTCATTTTCTGGGCTTTAATTGTTCTGGTTACAGTTGAGTATTCCTGGCTTGCAATGAGCTTAAGCACTAAAGGTGAAGGTGGAATAATTGTTCTAAAAGAAATTCTAAGTTCAAAAGTAAAAAAAGGAAGAAGAAGCTTATTCGCGGTTTATCTTGGGTATTTAGGAGTTTCTCTCTTAATGGGTGATGGAGTTATAACACCCGCGATAAGTATCCTTTCCGCAGTTGAAGGATTAAAGCTTTTCCCAGGACTTGGAAATATATCTTTAGAAACGATTCTATTAATTACTTGTGCTATCACAATAATACTTTTTGCATTTCAACATAAAGGATCGGATAAAGTTTCTTCATCATTCGGTCCAATAATGATATTATGGTTTTTGGCGCTATTTACTTCAGGTATGTTTTATATTTTTAAAATTCCAAGTGTGCTAATGGCAGTCAGCCCTCACTATGCCATAGATTTCATGCTTCATAACGGACTCCCAGGTTTTTTCATTTTAAGTGAAGTGATACTTTGCGCAACGGGAGGTGAAGCTTTATATGCTGACATGGGTCATTTGGGGGCAATACCAATACGACAAGCATGGTATCTTGTGTTTGTGGCTTTGGTGATAAATTATTTCGGTCAAGGTGCTTACCTTCAATTATATGGAAAATCTGAGTTCATACTTTTTGAAATGGTTCACAAAGTTTCAGATATACTTTATATACTGTTTATTATTCTGGCTTTGTTTGCAACGATCATCGCTTCTCAGGCAATGATAAGTGCGGTGATGTCTTTAGTTTATCAAGGAATAACAACAAGAATTTTCCCTTTGATGAAAATTAAGTACACGTCCACTCATTTAAAATCCCAGATTTACATAGGTGCGGTTAATTGGATGCTTTTGGTCGCAGTGATAATAATGATCTTCCTTTTTAAGAAATCCGAAAATCTTGCCGCAGCATACGGTTTAGCGGTAACGGCTACGATGACAATCAGCGCAATATTTATGATTTGGATTTTTAAGGTAAGTAATATCAAAATTAAATTTTACGCAGCGATTTTTGTTTTGATTATAGATTTGCTTTTCTTATTAGCCGTGTTTACAAAAATTCCTCACGGGGGTTATTGGTCATTAATCATTGCTTCTATCCCGTTTTTTGTGATAATGCTCTGGACAGTCGGTAACAAGAATTTGCAGATAGCGTTCAGATCATTATCAATAGATACTTTTCTTGAAAGCTATAATCAGATATACAGTTTAGGAAACAATATAAAAGGCACAGCATTATTTCTCACAAAAAATTTAGAAAGAGTGCCGCCATACGTAGTTCACTGTATGCTGCGTACAAGTATTATGTATGAAGAAAATATATTTATTTCTATCTCAACATCGGATTATCCATACGGAATAGATGTAACTAAGGTTGAAGAAATAGCTCCAGGACTTAAAGGTTTAATAATTAGCTGCGGATATATGGAGTATCTTGACATTCCAGGAGTCCTCAAGAATGCCGGAATAAATGAGAAAGTGATCTTTTATGGTATCGAAGAAATTTCAGCTAGAAGACCATTCCTTAGATTGTATGCTTTCCTAAAGAAAATTACTCCTCACTTTGTTGCATTCTATAAATTGAATTATCGAAAGTTACACGGAGTTGCAACTCGAATAGAATTCTAAAAAATATTTTTATCTTTACAGTAATCATTAACGGAAAATAATCTATGGAACATTCTTCTCTTCACATACCTGAAATTAGTATGCTGCCGTTTGTGCTTATGCTTGCATCTATTGCAATTTTACCCTTAACCTTAAATCATTATTGGGAGAAGAACAAGAATAAACTTATAATAGGGTTGATTCTTAGCATTCCAGTAGTAATTTATTTGCTCTCTACCGGTTTAACAGGTGCATTATATCATACTATTGTTTTTGATTACATACCTTTTATAATACTTCTCGGCTCTCTTTTTGTGATCACCGGTGGCATTTATTTGACAGGTGACATTGAAGCTAAACCGACAATCAATACCTTGTTTCTGGGAATTGGTGCAGTGCTTGCCTCATTCATGGGAACGACAGGTGCTGCCATGCTATTAATTCGTCCAGTAATACAAACCAATAAAGAAAGAGAATATAAAGTCCATACAATTTTATTTTTCATAGGAATTGTTGCTAACTGCGGCGGTTTACTTACTCCGCTCGGCGATCCCCCATTATTTATGATGTATTTGCGCGGAGCCCCATTTACATGGTTCTTCAGCCTATTTATGGAATGGCTTTTAACAAATTCTCTATTACTAATAATATATTTTTTAGTTGACAGCTACTTTTATAAAAAGGAAAAACCGAGTGCTATTCGTATTGATAAAGCTGTTATCAAACCGATTAAAATAGAAGGTAGAATTAATTTTTATTATTTAGTTGGGGTTATCTTAGCTGTAGCATTACTTAATGAACAATATCTTCCGTTCATAAAAACAAATCATTACTTAAAATTCATCCGTGAGTTTGCAATTCTTGCACTGGCTTATTTATCAATGTTAACTACGCCCAGGTTAACGAGAACATCCAATAATTTTACATGGGGACCGATTGAAGAAGTGGCATACCTCTTTCTTGGTATTTTCATTACAATGGTTCCATGCTTGCTTTATCTCGAAGCAAACGCTAAAACTCTTGGTGTAACATCAACAACTCAATTTTATTATTACACTGGCTTATTAAGCAGCTTTCTTGATAACACGCCAACTGCAGTGACATTTCATTCACTTGCATTGGGACTAAAACAATCTGCTCCATCCATTGTTGCAGGAATACCAGAAGAAATCCTTAAAGCCATTTGTACAAGCGCGGTATTTTTTGGCAGTATAACATACATTGGCAATGGTCCTAACTTTATGGTAAAGGCAGTTGCAGAAGAGAACAATATTAAAATGCCGGATTTCTTCAGCTACATGTTAAGGTTTTCTATAATCGTTTTGTTACCAATTTTTATTATGGTTCAATTAATTTTAATGTAATTATAAAATTTTAAAAACTTATGAATAGACTATTCATTTTCTTGCTTCTGATTTTTGCATCATCATGCAGTGCTGAACCACCAGCTAATACTGATACGCTATTCATTGCTTTTTGGAATCTTGAAAATCTGTTTGACACAATTGATGATCCTAATAAGGATGATCAAGAATTTTTAACTGATGGAGTAAAAGAATGGACTAACGAACGGCTAGATAAAAAAATGTACAACTTAGCACGAGTTATTAATTACATGAATGATTTCAAAGCTCCAGACGCTTTTGGCGTTGTGGAATGCGAAAATCAAGCCATACTTGAAGTCTTAGTTTCAAAATATTTTAAAGACAGGAATTATAAAATTGCGTACGCTGAATCGCCCGATAATCGTGGAATAGATTGCGGTTTTATCTATGATGCAGATAAATTCAAATTTCTATCAACTAAGGATTATCAAATTAAAAAGCTAAGTTCTTCACCAACAAGATCAATTCTTAATATTACACTTCAGACTAAAAATGGTGAGGAAATAATTTTTTTTGTGAATCATTGGTCTTCTCGCCGTAATGGTGCAAGTGAATCTGAGTACAAAAGAGTTGAAGCTGCAAAGGTCTTAAAAAGGGAAGTCGATAGAATATTTGATAAAAACGGGTATGCGAAAATTATTATCATGGGTGATTTTAATGATGAACCCGTTGATGAAGCAATTCTTAAAACACTTGGAGCAGATCCGTTCAAATGCGACCCTTCAAATAATCGGAATGTTCAAATCCTGGGAAAGGAGCTTTACAATTTATCCTATAATCTTTTTGAGCAGGGTTTAGGTACAATCAGCTTTCGCGGTGATTGGAATCTTTTTGATCAGATAATCATTTCTTCAGGACTTGTGACTCAAAAAGGATTAAGCTACTTATGCGATTCATTTGATATCTTCAGTTCAGATTTGGTTGCAACACGTTCAGGAAAATATAAAGGTACGCCGTTTCCAACATACGGTGGTAACCGTTATTTGGGAGGATACAGTGATCATTTTGCCGTTTCAGCAAAATTTATTTTAAGATGATTAGATGAAAAAGGAACTACTTATCTTCGGTTCTAACGGAGCTTTAGGAAAAGGTGTTACAAAAGTTTTGTTACAAAAGGATTTTGATAAAATTTATCTTTTTGATTTTGATCTTACAAATGACAAAATCTCGATAAATAAAACGGTGAATATTCAAATTAAAGATTTAACCAAAGAAGAAAACGTAATCACAGCTCTTAGCCAAATTAAACCGGATAAAGATATTTATTACTTTTTGTTTTCGACAATTGGTGGATTTTGGGGCGGGGAAACAATATGGGAAACAAAGTATGAGGATTGGAATCGTATGATCAATTTAAACTTAAATACAAGCTTTTTATTGGCGAAACACTTTTCTTGGTTGGTTAAAGCCTCAGCAGGCGGTTCGATATGTTTTACAGCAGCATTTACAGCAGAAAATCCTGAGGGAATGAAAGGTGCCTATGGTGCATCCAAAGGTGCATTGATTCATCTTGTAAAAACCTTGGCCATAGAAGGGCAAAAAATAAATTTAAGTGCAAATGCTATTTCACCTTATATTATTGATACTCCGGCAAATAGAAGCTGGACGCCGGATGCTGATTTTAGCAAATGGATTAAACCCGAAGAAATTGGCGAAATTGTTTATTCATTGTTTAGTAACTTTAGTTATATAAGTGGCAATGTAATTACTTTAAAAGATCGTTTTAAAAGCTAGATATTTTTTGCAATTATTAAAAAACATGACAATATTCTTATTGACTTTGTTTTTTGAAATGATTATTGTAGATAAGTTATTTTACAAAAATTGTACTAACTTTCCTTTGATTCATTAACATTATTTATTAGGAGGTCATTCTCTATGCAATTTGCAAATGCTATTTATTCTATGGTAATTGTCATTGCACAAACCACACAAGATTCTGGGGTTTTAAACTGGCTAACATCAAAGTATGAAGCTGGTGGCTTATTTATGCATCCTATCCTGGCATGCTTGGTTCTTGGTCTAGCTTTCGTATTCGAAAGAATCTGGACTTTATCAAGAGCTAGAGTGAATACTAAAAATTTTATTATCAATGTTAAAAAAGCTCTGGATGATGGTGGCATCGAAGCAGCTAAAGAAGTATGTGCAAATACTCGAGGGCCTGTTGCATCAGTTTTTCATGCCGGCTTGTTAAGAGCTCACGAAGGCTTTGATGCTGCTGAAAAAGCTATTATGACCTACGGCGGTATTGAAATGGGATTTTTAGAAAAAGGATTGATTTGGATTTCTACTTTTATAACAATTGCTCCAATGCTTGGTTTTACAGGAACGGTTCAAGGTATGATTACAGCTTTCGATGCCATTAAAGAAGCTGCGCAAATTTCTCCTGCAATTGTTGCTGAAGGTATTTCTGTTGCTCTTCTAACTACTTTGTTTGGTTTAGTTGTAGCCATGATTTTGCAAGTATTTTATAATTATTTCGTTTCAAGAATTGATAGATTAGTTGGCGATATGGAAGAAAGTTCCGTTGAGTTAATTGATGCTTTATACGATATGAAGGATAAGAAGAAGTAATTTCTCCTTCTTAAATATTTGTTAATTAATATTTAAAAAATAAAATGATTAGAAAAAGAAAAATTAAAGAAGCAACTATTCCTACCGCTTCAATGGCAGATATTGCATTTCTTTTGCTGCTTTTTTTCTTGGTTGCAACTGTAATTGATGTCGATACAGGAATAGGTTTAGCTTTGCCCGAACCGATAGAAGAAACAGATATTGTTCCTGTTTCCAAGGAAAGAATGGCTGCACTTTTGGTTAATGAAAATGGAGATGTTCTCCTTGATGGAACTCCGATTTCTATCTTTCAAATCAAGAATCAATTAAAACCACGAATTATATCAAAGATTGAGCTTCCTGCAAACAAAAAATTAATTGTATCTATGAAAACAGATAGAAAAACTAATTACAACATTTATATTCAAACTCTTGATCAGGTGAAACTTTCATATTTTGAAATAAGAGATGAATATTCTAATGCAAATTTTGGCAGAAAGTATAATGATCTAGATGAAGAATCGCAAAAGCAGGTTCAGGATAAAATTCCAATCATAATATCTCTTGCCGAACCAGAATCAATAAAGAAATAAATTTTCTGAGGTAGGAATAAATGAAATTCGAAAAAAGAAGAGCATCTACAAAACAAGAAATTCCGACGGCATCTATGCCCGATATAGTCTTCATGCTGCTTCTATTCTTTATGGTTACAACTACTCTGAGGGAAGTAGATGTACTTGTAGATTTTAAGCTTCCTGAAGCACAAGCAATTGAGAAGATTGAAAACAAAAGATTAGTTTCGTACATATGGGTTGGAAATACCGGGAGAATGCAAGTTAATGATAGCATCGTAAAGCTTGAAGAAATTCAAAACATTATGTACAAGAAACGTCAGGAACTGCCAAATGTTATCGTATCCATGAGGGTTGACAAGAATTCGGAAATGGGGCTGGTTACAGATATTCAACAAGAGCTTCGAAAAGCATATTGCTTAAGAATAAATTACTCGACTAATATTAAAATTTAATTAGTGATTTATCTAAATTTATTTCAGAGGCAGGTTTGTTTACCTGCCTTTTCTATTTAACAGGAATAGGTATGAATTTAAAAGAAAGAATAAATCAGGATCTAAAGGACGCAATGAAATCCGGCGATAAAGTTAAGCTGGAGACCATTCGTTCCATCAGAGCATTAATACTCGAATTTGAAAAAAGCGGTGCCGGAAGAGAAATTAATCAAGATGATGAAGTGAAAATGCTGAGCACAGCAGTAAAGAAAAGAAAGGATTCGATAGAACAATTTCGTAATGCAGGCAGAGAGGAATTAGCATTAAAGGAAGAAAGAGAACTTGGGATTCTTCTGAGCTATCTTCCAAAACAGCTTGGTGAAGAAGAGATCGCTTCAGAAGTTAAAAAGATTGCATCTGAAATTGGAGCAAAATCAAAAGAAGATTTTCCCAAGCTTATGCCATTGGTAATGAAAGAGCTTAAAGGTAAAGCTGACGGTAAATTAGTTAAAAGTGTTGTTGAAAAATTCTTAAGCTGAAACGTGTTAATTCTTGACATCATAATTGTTGTTTCTCTCCTTGTAGGATTCATTCTCGGCTACAAAGATGGATTTATCAGAAAGCTAATTGGGCTTATTGGATTAGCTGTTGCAATTTATTTAGCGGTTGTGTTTGCATCTCCCGTTGGTCGTTTGGTTGAATCTACTCTTGGAATCGAATTCTATCTCTCCGAAATTATTGGGGGCGCAGTTATTTTTCTGCTCATCATGATCATTATTGCAATCATTAAAAGAGTTGTTCACCCTTTTGATAAAGTAAACAATGTATTAAACCAAATCCTTGGGGGAGCAGTTGGATTGATTCAGGTTTTGTTCTTCTTGAGCGCTGTTTTTATTATTATGAAGATATTCGATTTCCCAGGTGAAAAAACTGCTAAATCTTCTTTTGTTTATCATCCGGTTTATAGTGTAATTCCCAAAACCATTGATTACCTGCAGGAGTACACACCAGATTCACGAAAGATCATTCAGGATTATATTAATGAAAAAGACTAACTTTAATGAACTCCAAATCAGTTTTTGAAAAATTAGAGTTCATAAAAGTTCTCACTTACATTTCTAATTATTGCATTACTGAAAAGGGAAAGAACAAAATACTGTCCATTTCTCCTTTAATAAGTTTACCCGAAATCATCAAAGAAGGCGAACTGATAACGGAAGCAAAAGAGATCCTCACAAAGCACGCTAATCCCCCAATTGATTACATACAGGATCTGGAAAATATTCTTATACAGAGCACCATCGAAGGTGCATTGCTCGAAAGTAAAAAAATACTTGAAATTCTAAAGCTTGCAATAATTTCACGAAATTTATTTCAATTTCTAAGAGACAATACAGAGAAGAATTCACATCTGAAGGTATTAGGACAAAATCTGTTTGTTGATAAAGCATTTGAAAACTATATACAACGAATAATAAATGAAAATGGCGAGATAAAAGATAACGCAAGTCTCAAGCTCTACGATATTCGTAAAGAGATTTCTTCACGCAAAGAGGAGTTGATTCGCTCGGTTAATAAAATTGTAAAACAGCTTAAGGAAGACAACTTAGTAAGAGAAGATTATGTTACTCTCAGAGATGGCCGAATAGTTCTGCCAATTAAAGCCGAACATAAAAGACATATCCGCGGGTTTATACATTCCGAATCCTCTACAGGTCAAACAGTGTATATTGAACCTGAAGAAACACTCGAATTAAATAACGATATAATATCTCTAACCTTCTCTGAAAAAAGGGAGATAGAGCGAATACTTAAGGAAGTAACTAAGCGTATTGGTGGGGTAAGTACCGAATTGCAAGGAGCTTTGAATACAGTTACACAAGCAGACACAATTTTCGGCCGGGCAAAATATTCTATCGAAACCATCGGCTGTTTTCCTACAATTGATATTTTAAAACCGATAAGCATTCAGAATGCAAGACATCCAATTCTTCTTAAAAAATTCGGTAGAGAAAGAACTGTTCCTCTCACCGTGAATGTAAATTCGCAAAAAGTAATTTTGATTACCGGACCAAATGCCGGCGGAAAAACTGTTGTGTTAAAAACAATCGGGCTGCTGCATTTGATGATTAATTCCGGGATTCATATTCCATGTAATCCCGATTCCAACTTTCATTTCTTTAAGGATATTTTAGTTGATATCGGCGATGAACAATCACTCGAAGATGATCTTTCCACATTCAGTTCTCATCTTTCAAACATTAATCACATTCTGAAATCTGCATCCAGCGATTCGCTGATTTTATTGGATGAAATCGGAACTGGTACAGATCCGGCAGAAGGTTCTGCATTAGCTGCGGGGATTCTAGTTTATCTCAGCCAGAAAAAGTCATTGGTTTTTGCCACCACTCATCACGGTAACCTGAAAATAATTGCACATGACATGCCAGGTTTTGAAAATGCTGCAATGGAATTTGATCATAAAAACCTCAAGCCAACTTATAAATTCAAACAAGGAATTCCCGGTTCCAGCTATGCATTTGAAATTGCTAAGAGAATTGGTTTGGATGAAGGGTTAATGTCAACTGCACAAAATTATCTTGACTCTAATAAACATAATCTTGAGAATTTTCTCGTTAAGCTTGAAGAGAAATCTCAAGAATTGGAAGACCAGCTTAGCAAAGCGGAATCTGAAAATATCAAATTAAACGAGCTTTCTATTTATTACAAACAAAACATTGATAAGCTGAACAAAGAGAAAAAAGAAATTATTAAGAGAGCGAAAACTGAAGCTGATGATTATCTGAAAGATTTGAATAAAAAATTTGAAAAAATCATAAAGGATTTGAAAGAATCTAATGCTAATAAAGAAGTGATTAAATCATCACAAGTGACAATCAAAGCATTAAAGGAGAAGAACAAAACCATTTTTTCGGAAACTTTAGACGTTAAGGATGAAAATGAAGTCCTGATCGTAGGGGATTATGTTCAAATAATAAATACTCATACTACGGGTGAAATTATTGAGATTAATAAAGATAAAGCTTTATTGGTTTCAGGTGGTTTGAAATTTCAAGCTTCCCTGAGTGATTTAGTAAAAACTAAAAGAGAAAAACAGGTTAAGGATAATTTTGTTAAATTACCTGTTACAAATTTGTCTCATCGTTTGGACATTAGAGGTGAGAAACCTGAAGAGGCTGAATTTGAGGTAATCAAATTTATTGATGAAGCTTACGTTTCAGGTTTAGCACGCGTTGAAATCTTACATGGAAAGGGCACAGGAGCACTAAAAAAATTAGTTAAAGAGATTCTTAAATCGCATGACAATGTTAAAGAATTTCATTTTGCACCTGTTGATATGGGCGGAGATGGAATTACAGTTGCCGAACTGAAATAGTTTTACGTAATTTACTAATCGGGCAGAGCTATTGTTTAAAAAAATATTAATAGTAAACAGGGGTGAAATTGCTGTAAGAGTAATTCGTGCATGCAAAGAGCTCGGAATCATTTCAGCAGCAATTTATTCTGATGCTGATAAAACTTCCTTGCACACTCTTCTCGCTGATGAATCTTATCATATCGGTGCTGCACCAGCGAGCGAATCATATCTCAACAAAAACAAAATATTAGACCTCGCTAAGAAAATAAAAGCAGATGCAATTCATCCCGGATACGGATTTTTTTCTGAGAATTCCGATTTTATTCAAGCGGTTGAAAATGCTGGAATAATTTTCATAGGTCCATCGTCAAAATCTGTGAGCAAGATGGGAAACAAAACTGAAGCAAGAACTTTGATGAGCCAAAATAAAGTTCCTATTGTTCCCGGCGCAACAAAACCCGTCAAAAGTATAAATGAAGGAATTAAGCTAGCCTCGCAAATTGGTTATCCGATTTTGCTTAAAGCAGTTGCAGGCGGTGGTGGAAAAGGAATGCGAAAAATAAATTCGCAAGAAGAATTCTCTTCTTCTTTTGAAGCTGTTAAACGTGAAGCCTTGAAAGCATTTGCCAATGATGATATTTATATTGAAAAGTATATCAATAATCCCAGACATATTGAAGTTCAGGTATTTGGTGATAAGTTAGGGAATTATGTTCATCTGTTCGAACGGGAATGCTCAATTCAGCGGCGGCATCAAAAAATTATTGAGGAAGCACCTTCATCATTTGTTGATTCAGAAACCCGTGAAAAGATTACATCGGCTGCAATTAAAGCTGCCAAAGCCTGTGGATATTACAATGCAGGAACAATTGAGTTTCTTATGGATTCGAATAAGAATTTTTATTTTCTTGAAATGAATACCCGAATTCAAGTTGAGCATCCGGTAACAGAATTGATTACAGGTAAGGATTTAGTGAAAGAGCAAATTGCAGTTGCATCCGGAAAGCCATTATCTTTTACCCAGAATGAAATCAAAATAAATTGTCATTCAATTGAAGCAAGAATTTATGCTGAAGATCCGCAAAATAATTTCTTACCATCAACAGGAAACATTTTGAATTATTACGAACCATCAGGTCCAGGTGTAAGAGTGGATTCAGGTATCAGGAGAGATTCAGCAGTTACCGTTTATTATGATCCTTTGGTTGCAAAGCTTGTTTGCTGGGATTCCAATAGAGATAACGCTATCAAAAAGATTTTGCGAGCGCTTGGTGAATACAACATTTCCGGAATAACAAATAATATATCTTTCTTAACAAAGATTTTGAGCAGTGAAAAGTTCATCAAAGGAGATTTTGACATAAGTTTTTTGGAAAGAGAAAAAATATTGTTTGATTCACCCGAGAGTAATCTCGTCGATGCAGATATGCAAAAAGCATCTGCTATACTTGCGGGTCTATTAAAAATGAGAACTAATGTGTTTCAAAGGAAATCCGACGCTGTTTCAAACAAATGGATCGAACAGAATTATGAATGAGTTCATTGTTTCATTGAACGGGAAGAAAAATCAGCTTAATTTCTTGAGCAATTCAAAAGTAATTTATAACGGCGAAGAGTTGGAATTCGAAATATTTGAAACAGTAAATAACGTTTATTTATTAAGAATTGCCGAAAAAATTTACAATTTTACATGTGCGCATAAAAACAATGAGAATGTGATTCTCTTTTCACAAAGTGAAAAGTTTGAAATAACTGTTCGAACTTCGCTTCAAGAAAAAGCGAGTGAAATATTAGCTCAAAAAGTTTCTTCACATCATCGTTTAGAAGTTAAAGCTCCAATGCCGGGAATGATTTTGAAACTGAAGAAGAAAAAAGGTGATGAGGTGGATCACGGTGAGGCAGTGATGATTCTTGAAGCCATGAAAATGGAAAATGAAATTCGTGCTGTTAATAAAGGAAAAATAGAAGACATTTACGTTAAAGAGGGTGCCGCAGTTGAAAAAGGGGCTGTTCTCTTTTCAGTTGAAAATTAGGTGCTAAAAATTCAAAAACTAACTATATCTATAGTTTAGCAATAGTAGGTCATTTAAAGCTTTTTTCTATTCTGTATTCTGCTACTAGCATTTTCTGTTGAGAATGTTAATGCAGGAGGGTTCCAATTGATTGAACATGTTGCAAAACCGATGGGAATGGGCGGAGCATTTACCGTAATTGCCAACTATACATCTGCAATATATCGGAATGGCGCCGGATTAACTCAATTAACCGTACACGATCAATATTTGGGACTGCATTAATTAAGCCGAGTTCATCTTTCCTTGTTGTCTATCTTTAATTAGATGAATAAAAAATTCTCTCCAAATAAAGTCGGGATCAGAATGACTTTCTGTATTTTTCATATGCTCCCATTAGTAAATTCAATTTATAGTTTTATTTGTTTTATGGTTTTCTTACAAAATTAAATAGTCGTTATCATAGTCTTTTATTGTAGCTCCTCTATTAAAGATATTAGCATAACTGCCATTATTCCTATTGGTGCCTAGGAAATTTTCACCCTATTGAATATTGCGGTGACTATTATTAAATTTTACTAAAATTTTAATACTTTAATTAGATTTTGCTAAACATCGTAAAAAACATAGTTTTAAATAATTTTATTGACTGTTATTGATTCTTTAGCTAAAATTAACGGCCTTAAATAAATATATTTTTTCACTAATAAAATTTGGAGGATGTTTGAAATCTCTCACAAACAAATTTTTTGCATTCTTGTTCATAGCAGGATTATTCTTTACATCACTAAGCTATATGGGCTGTAAAGATGAAGATAGTGGTACAACCAATCCACCTGCAACAGACACTTCTGTTCCGAAAGAAATATTTCCATTAGTTCCCGGCAGAGTAATAGAATATAACAGCGGAACATTATTATCTTTCGATTCTTCAACACCTATTGCCGGTAGTGAAATTGGTTATCAATCTAAGTGGATTATTGCAGGACCAACACCGTATTTACCTCCTTACTCTTCACCGACTGCAATTATTGATACCACTAAAACACTTGGATTAACACTCCTAAGAACATTTTTAATTCACCGCGATACTACAGCTAATATTTACTATTTCTTGACAAACCTTGGATACTTCTTTAGAAGTCAAAATATTCAGGATGGTACTGGAAGTATTAGGGGTGATTCTTTACGATGGATTGCTTTGGCAAAACCAGGTGAAGGACTAAAGAAAAAATGGATTGCCTTCAGTGAATCATTCACTAGTGCTACAATTGGCGCTGTTAAATTAGAGATTACCGGTGAATTCGAAGAAAAAGAATCTCTAACTGCTGCCGGTTCAACTTACACTACTTATAGAACAGTGGCCACAAGAAATATTTTTCTTGGTACATCAACCACACCAGTTTCAACTGGTATAACTGCAAGATTGTGGATGGTTGAAAATGTTGGCCCGATTAAAATTGAACTACGCGGTGATGCCGAAAGTCATGGTAAACTTCAAACTATGACAGGCAAAAACTTTTGATTCTTAATTAATTCTGGAAGTTGTCTTAGAAGAGAATTTGTCATTTTATAATGGGATGTGGTTGTTTTATAAGTTAAAAATTGTCAGTCAGAGCTTGCCTGCCTGCTGCAGGTGGGTCGAAGACTGACAATTTTTGGTAAATCATACTTTGACAAACTTAGAGTGACAGCAAAAATGACTTTTGAGACAACCTCTTTTGATTTGAAAAAATTTTCTCATTTTTTTTAATCGATAATCATTCACGCACTAATTGAATATAGAATGGGATAAACAGAATGACTCTTTCGCAACAACCTTATTTTTATTTATAAAAATCAATCTCCTACTATTTTAAAAGAGGTATTAGAATGAAAATTCTGCCAAACTTTTTTAGAGTCTTAATTATATTCCTGATCTACATTTTAACAAGTTTTAATACACTGGGTCAATCAGGTATTGTTAAAGGAAAAATTATCGAAGAGGGAACTGATCTTCCCCTCCAACAAATAAATGTTTTCCTGCAAGGAACCGCACTTGGTGATGCTACCGATAAAGATGGAAATTTCAGGATTGTTGGTGCAGAGCCCGGTAAATACGTGTTAAAAGCTTCCGGTATAGGATATACAACAGTAACTTCAGAAGTTACTATTGAGAATGGAAAAGAGATTGTTATAAATTTCTCGATGAAAATTCATTCTATTGATGTTGGTGAGGTTTTAGTTTATGGTGCTTCATTTAGGAAAGAAAGAATTACTGATGCTCCATCTTCCATATCGATAATTAATGCAAAAGAAATTGAACGTTTTGGTAGTCATGGTCAACTTGCAAAACTTCTTGAAATGGAGCCTGGCGTAGACATTGCTCAAAGCGGTCTATTTGATTTCAACATTAATACTAGAGGATTTAATAGTTCCTTAAACCGTAGACTACTTATTCTGCTTGATGGAAGAGACCTTGGAACTGCATTTCTCGGTGCAACCGAATGGAATGGTTTATCAGTTCCGCTTGAAGAACTAGGAAGTTTGGAGCTGGTTAGAGGACCAGGTTCTGCATTGTATGGTGCAAATGCATTTAATGGAGTGATTAATATTACTTCTCTTCGTCCATCAGAAAATCCCGGAACAAGATTAACTCTTTCGGGGGGAGAATCAAGCTCATTTAGAGGTGATATACGTTATGCAGCAAAACGAGGAAACCTTGAGTATAGATTTAACCTTGGCGGATATCAGGGTAAATCTTTTGCTACTTCAAGGAAGGATTATAATTTTGAATATACCGGGTTAACAGCACTCAACAATGAACAATTAGACCTCGCCACCGATCCAATAAGATCAACTTATGCATCTGGTAGAATTGACTATACATTTGAGGGTGGCAGTTTTGCTACTGTTGAAGGCGGGCTTACTCAAGTTGAAAATGAAATTATTGTTACTGGAATTGGTAGAGTGCAAGTTCAAAAAGCAACTAAACCATATCTTAGGTTTAATTATAACGGGAATGGTTTAAATGCTATGTTATGGACCAATGGCAGAAATAACGTTCTTCCTGAAAAATCTCTTGCCACAGGATTAGATTTGATCCAAAATGCCTGGATTACCCATGCTGAAGTTCAATATAATTTCTCGTTATTACAAAATAAGTTGTTCGTTGTAACAGGTGCTTCTCACCGTTTTGTGAATATTGATACAAAACAAACTTTGATGTTGGAAAAAAGAAATGATAATGTTTCAGGTATTTTTGCTCAAATGGAATATAAGTTTACCGAGCAATTTAAATCAGTAGCAGCCATACGTTGGGATAGAAGTTCATTACATGATGATGAAATTTCTCCAAAAGTTGCTCTGGTCTATTCAATAAATAAGGACCATACAGTCCGGGCAACTTATAATCGAGCGTTTCAATCACCAAACTACTCAGAACAATATTTATACGTTAAATCACCTCCTACCATTCCACCATTTACAACATCAACTCTTTACATAGGTAATCCTAATCTTATAACTGAAAAAATAACTGGATATGAAATTGGGTATAAGGGAATTTTATTTGATAGTAAAGTATTTCTTACTTTGGATGGATACTTTAATAAGCTAAAAGATTTTATCACCGATTTGGGACCAACCGGTGGTGAACCCCTTGTTATAAACAATATTCGATATGCTCTCTGGAGTTACAACAACGCTGGTGAAGTTAATGAATACGGTTATGAAGTTGGAATTAATTACTATCCCAACGAGCACTGGATTATTGATGCTAATTATTCGAATTTTAAGTTTGATATAATTAAAAAAGATCCAAAGGATTATCTGCTACCCAACAGCCCGGATTATAAAATTAATTTTGGCTTAACTTATTTGACCCAATCAGGTCATGATATATCGGCTAAATTTAAGTATGTACCTACATTTCCTTGGGCCGCAGGAATATTTCGAGATGGTGTAATACTGGCCTATACAATCGTAAATATAGCGGGAACATACAAATTCTCACCGAATCTTTCTTTGAATTTAAACATTTCTAATTTGTTTGATAGAAGACACTATGAGATTTTAGGTGGTTCAATTCTTAGACGACGCGCACTGATTACACTTACATATTCAATTTAAAGCATTGTTGGTGAGTGTTCAAATAAGTCAATCTGGGTGTAAAGTTCCCAAATAGTTGGTGAAATAGCTATAAGTTATTCCCTGGTACCGATAGTGTGTTCAAATTGAATGAGCCTCAAATAAAAAAATGTATCCATTTCAGTTCCAGACCTGGCAATACGAAAGGTTAAGACTTTCATTCCATTAAGATTTACAAGTAAAATAATAAGTGTTTCAGATTAATTGAATAGTAACCCCTCAATCTATTTGCTCTAAATTATTTTCATAAATGTTATGCTAGTAGTATATAAATTAAGTTTAAAATAATCATCGCTGTTGCAGTCATGGGAATAAGCCAGATCACTCCACCCTTCGGTGAAATCTCATCCAGTCTGTTAAATAAAAATTCTTTTGCCTTATCATATTACTTCCTTCGAAATCATTATATGAGTAATTACAATTTTAAGATTTCTTCTCACTATCATTTAGAAGTTAAAGTTCCAATGCCGGTAATGATTTTGAAATAAAAAAATTGCAACGGATTAATTTAAAAAGTTGCTTAATTTTTTTTCTAGTTTGTAGAGGTAAGATCACCTCGTGGGCTACCTGTCTTTGAAAAAGGCACTTTAGACAATTTATTATTATGATTTGAAATACTAGTTTATAGAATATTTCTAACCCGAACTCATTTTAGAGGTCGGATTTTTTCATTTTAGCCCACTTTTACAGTTTCGATAAGATGGTATTTATTCCTAAGTTTGATTAAATTGAAATAAATTCTTAACAAAATAATTTTTAGAGGTGCTTTATGGCTTTTTCACTGAACAGAATTATGTTAATTGGACATTTAGGAAAAGATTGTGAAACTCGTTTCACAACAGGCAATGTTTCCGTTACAAATTTTACTCTTGCTACAACCCATAGTTATAAAGATAAAAACGGCAATTGGAAAGATGAAACTACATGGCATAATGTGGTTTCTTTCAGCTTGTCGGATTATATGAAGGAAAATCTAAAAAAAGGTAAGAAATTTTATGTTGAAGGACGCTTAACAAAAAGAGATTACACAGATAAAGACGGAAATAAAAAATATTTTACTGAAGTTATTTCGGAACGTCTTCTGCCTTTAGAAGGTACCGCAGGTTCTTCAACTGAAGAAAGCAGAGCATCAGCCACCGAAGCGACACCGGAAATAACACCGGAAAACAATGAGGATCTTCCATTCTAAATATTTTGTTTAACAAACTGGGAGTGATTTTTTTGTTTGGATATTGATTGGCAGTTCAGAATCCTATTTCTTATTCTATGTTTTATTATATCCGCTTTTTTTTCAGGTTCGGAAGTTGCATTATTTTCTCTTGACAGAAAGAAAATTAAAAATACTTTTACAAATTCTACTTTAATTCAGCATTATCTTAATAATCTGCTCGAACATCCGAGAAGATTGCTGGTGACTATTTTAATTGGAAATACAGTTATTAATGTTACTGCCTCCATAATTGCAGTGTCGCTGGCATTGGAATTAGCCGAGTCATTTGGCTTTTCGCGGAACATCGTTCTTACATTTCAAATCATCCTCCTTACTTTTCTTATCTTAATGCTTAGCGAGATCACACCTAAAATATGGGCTTCAAAAGATCCGATTTCTTTTGCAAAAATTATTGCAATTCCAATGTATTGGGTCAATGTTATGATTTTCCCAATTTCCGAAACAATAACAGAGGGCATAAAATTTTTTGCTTCTAAAATAAGTATAGACAAAAAAAAATCGGCTATTAAGCATGACGAAATAAAAGAGTTAGCAACATTAGGTCTGGAGATGGGAACTATTGAGGATGAAGAGCATGAACTTATTCACAGTATAGTTGGATTCAAATCGCTTTCAGTCAGTGAAATTATGACGCCGCGTGTCGATATGATTGCAGTATCTTCGGATTCGGATTTTTCTGAGCTTGTCAATGAAATTACAAAAACCGGCAGAAGTAGAATTCCATTATATAAAGATGATCTTGATGACATTATTGGAATTATCTATGCAAAGGATTTATTGCCGTACTTTAAAAATGCTGAACTGCGTAAAAATATTTCACTCGCTAAGATAGCTCGCAAACCGATGTTTGTTCCCAAAACAAAAATGATTGATGCTCTTATGCATGAGTTCCAGGAAAAAAAGATGCACATTGCAATTGTAGTTGACGAATATGGCGGCACTGCGGGTTTGGTTTCATTGGAGGATATCATCGAAGAAATAATCGGTGAAATTAGAGATGAGTACGATAAAGAGGAAAACACTGTAACAAAACTTGATGACAATAATTTTATGGTGCTAGGCAGAATTTCCATTGATGAACTGAAGGAAATTTTAGATATTAATATCAATACGGAAGAAGCTGAATATGATACCATTGCTGGATTAGTATTAAATTTTGCCGGCCAAATTCCAAAGGAGGGTTATTCTTTTGAGTTTGAAAATCATAGATTTACAGTCAAAGAAATTATGAATAAGAGGATTAAAAAAGTCCAGATAGAAATACTTTTAGAAGCATAATCAAAAATGAAGAAAGGGTGTTTCATAACCGCTGTTGTTGTCTTTACTATACTTCTCGGTACGGCGCTGTACATTTTTCAAAATCATTTTGATGATTTGGTTGTGAATCCAGGTAAAAAATGGTTAGCCGGTTTTGTGAAAGATGAATTAGATGCAAAATTAATTTCTGTTATTGATTCTCCTGAAAAAACAGAATTGAAAAAACTCATAAGCGATTATTCTGAAAATACGGAGGCATTAAAAAAGTTTAGCGAAAAGGATATTAATAAATTGATAACCGCTGTTGAATCAGCAATGTCTGACAGCATAATTCAGAAATTAGAACTTGAAGAAATATCACTCATAATTAAATCAAAATCAAAATGAAAGATCAACGTAAAACAGAGCTAAAGGTTGGAATTGCAGTTATTGTGGGACTAATACTTTTTATCTGGATTCTTACCTGGGCAAAAAATTTCAGTTTATCCACTACTGAAAAAAGTATACTTGTAAGTTTTAAGAATGTTTCCGGCCTCGAAATTGGCGATGAAGTATCGATTAATGGCGTGAAAAAAGGATTTGTGGATGACTTTAAAATTGAAGGCGATAATGTTATTGTAAAATTGTCACTTGAAAATGATACTCCGATTAAAGAAGATGCTGTGTTTAGGATAGCAATGCTCGATTTAATGGGAGGTAAAAAGGTTGAAATATACCCTGGAATTTCGCCTCAAAATATTGACTATTCGAAGGTGCAAACCGGATCTTTCACTGCGGATATTGCTTCTGTGATGGCGATGGTCGGCGGAGTTCAAGACGATATTAATTCTTCTATAAAAGATATGAAAATCACTTTGACTGCATTGAATAATTACTTAACTGATAAGCAGTTAAATCAAAATATTAAAAGCTCAGTGGATAACTTAAGCGAAGCTGCTAAAAAATTGAACTCAATGATGGATGAAAATAGGGAGAACTTAAAAAAGCTCATAGGTAACAGTGTTGAACTTAGTGAAGAAGCAAAATTAATCCTGAATCAGAATAAGGATGAGATAGGGAAGACATTCAAGGAAATGAAAATCTTGCTTGAAAGAACAAATTCTTTAGTTACTAAAGCAAATGATTTTGCCGATGAAATTAAAAACAAGAATAATACTCTTGGTAAATTATTATATGATGATGAACTATATTCTTCTCTTACCAAATCGATCACTCAATTGAATGAACTAACTATCTTGATACTTGAGCAGCTAAAAGGGGATGGATTTAAGGTTGATGCAGATGTCGATTTATTCTAAAAAGGTATTTCTGGTTTTTTGCATTTTATTTTTTGTACCAGAATTTTCTGTTCGAGCTGATGCACCTGATCCCGTACGAAGAAAAAATGGAATGGTCGTATCCGCAAGCAATTTGGCTTCCAAAGTTGGTTTACAAGTTTTAAAGAAGGGCGGGAATGCTGTCGACGCAGCAGTTGCAGTTGGATTTGCCTTAGCGGTTACTTATCCTTCTGCGGGAAATATTGGCGGCGGCGGTTTCATGGTTATTCATTTAAAAGATGGAAAGAACATCACAATTGATTACCGTGAAAAAGCGCCAATAAATGCTGCAAGTGAAATGTATTTTGATGAAAAGGGAAGTGTTGATACTAATAAAATCCAAGAAGGAGTTCTTTCCTCAGGAGTTCCGGGAAGTGTTGCAGGATTGATTTATGCACTCGAAAAATATGGTACGTTGAAATTGGCAGATGTGATCCAACCTGCTATCAATCTCGCTGAAATAGGTTTTCCTTTAGAATATAGATTAGCTCAATCATTTAAAAGTTATTTAGATTACTTTAAGAAGTACGAATCATCACTCAAAATATTTTCTAAGAACGGTTTACCCTATCTCGAAGGTGAAATTTTCAAACAGCCGGATCTCGCTTTCACACTAAAACAAATTAAAGAAAAAGGAAGAGACAGTTTTTATAAAGGAAAAGTTGCCGAGCTGATCGTTCAACAGAGTAAAAAACTTGGCGGAATTATTACACTAGAAGATTTGGAAAATTATCAAGCTGTCGAACGGCAAGCGATCACCGGTAGTTATAAAGAATTTGAAGTCGTGTCAATGGGACCTCCAAGCGCAGGTGGAATTGGTCTTATTCAACTGTTAAATGTGCTTGAGAATCTCAACTTTAGCAAAGCCGAATGGGGCAGCAGTAAATATATTCATGTATTAGTTGAAGCTATGAAATATGTTTATGCGGATAGAAGTGTTCACCTCGGTGATGAAGATTTTTATCCTGTGCCCAAGGGTTGGCTATTATCTAAACGATATTCAAAAGAGATTTTTGGAAAAATCTCAGATGAAGCAATTGCATCTGAAAAAGTTTTTGCAGGTAATCCTAAATTGTATAAGGAGAGTGAAGAGACAACTCATTATTCTGTTTACGATGGACAAGGAAATGCCGTCAGTACAACCACCACAATAAATTCAGGATATGGTTCTAAAGTGGTGGTAGATGGTGCAGGTTTCTTGCTGAATAATGAAATGGATGACTTTAGTGTTCAGCCGGGATTTGCAAATCAATTCGGATTGATAGGAAGTAAAGCCAACTCGATTGAACCCGGGAAAAGAATGTTAAGTTCAATGACTCCGACAATTATTCTTAAAGATGGATTTCCATATCTTATTGCTGGTTCACCAGGCGGTTCAACAATTTTAACTGTTGTTCTGCAAGTGATTCTAAATTGTATCAACTTTAAGATGGATATTCAAGAAGCAATTAACCAGCCAAGGTTTCATCATCAGTGGCTTCCCGATCAAATTGATTATGAAGAATTTGGGATGGCCGTAGATGTGATAGATAACCTGGTTAAACGCGGACATAAGATTGGTCAAATAAAATCTTTAGGCAGAGTTGAAGGAATTTTAATTGATATAGAAAATAATATAATTTTCGGAGCAACTGATCCGCGAGGTTTTGGATCGGCTGAAGGATACTAAGCAATATTTTTTACAGCAAAGATAAAAATGGTTATTGGAATTGGAATAGATATCATCGAGATAGATAGAATTAAGGAAAGTATCGAAAAGTTTGGCGATCGTTTTCTTAATAAAATTTATACGCAAAAAGAATTAGACTACTGCCTAAAAAAGAATAACAAATATCAGCATCTTGCAGCACGATTTGCTGCTAAGGAAGCGGTCTACAAGGCTTTAGCCACCGGCTGGGATGCAGATGTAAGCTGGCAAAATATCGAAATTTCAAATGAGCCGAATGGAATGCCAATTGTTACGCTTCAAGGAAAATTGAAAAAATTTTTACACAAAGGAAAAGATTTAAAGATTTCTATGAGTCATTCACGAGATTATGTTGCTTGTATGGCAATTGTTTACAAAAGCGATTCCGATAAGTGATAGTATGGATATTAAACTTAACTTTTACTTGATGCTAAGTTTAGTAATAGCAAAAGCATTTCTAATTTTTTATATTTGTACAAATTAAATTAGTGATACCGTGGACAATCAGAAAAAGTTCGAAATATTCAGTTACATCTCAATAGGATTTGTTGCGATTGTTTTAGTTCTGATGTATACTGAGGTGATTCCATTGTCATGGTTTATTCCAATTTTAATTTTCAGCTTAATTCTTTTAGGAATAAGATTCGCTTTAAGATTTTATTTTATAATTAAAAATAAAAAAATCAATAAGGAGTAAGTCTTCGAACCCTCAAAACCGCTTAATGGAAAATTAAATGCCAAAGTGCTGATTCTGAACCAAAGTTACGAACCTCTAACAGTCTGCAATATAAAAAAAGCAGTGGTGCTCGTTTTTCTTGGAAAAGCTGAAATGGTGCTCAAAGATGCAAAAAAGAATCTTCATACTGTTTCAAAAACTTATCCATGGCCAAGCGTTATCCGTCTGAGCCGTTTTGCTCATGTTCCATACAAGCGAGTTGTGCTTACCCGTAAAAATATTTTAAGGAGAGACAGCTATAAGTGTGGATATTGCGGAAGGGGAGATTTGCCTTTAACAATTGATCACGTGGTTCCAAAAGCTCGTGGTGGATCGGAAAGCTGGGAAAATTTAATTTGTGCTTGCACAACCTGTAATAATAAGAAGAGTGATCATACCCCTGAAGAAGCAAAAATGCATCTTCGTCACAATCCTTTTAAACCGAGCCACATAATGTTCATAAAACATGCTGTCGGTAAGCTCGATGAAAGCTGGAAACCTTATCTTTACTTGTCTTAATTTCTTATCTGACAAGAGATAAATACAAGATTATTACAATCTTAATTCGTATTTTTCACATCAAAGTTTTAGAAAATTAATAATCTTACATGCGCATAAAAAGAATTTTAAGCGGAATGCGGCCCTCTGGAAAACTGCACATAGGCCATTATGTAGGTGCATTGGAAAATTGGGTTCAGCTTCAAAATAATTATGAAAATTTTCATCTAATTGCAGATTACCATGTTTTAACAACAGATTTAGACTCAAGTCAAATTCATGATAACACGATCGAAATGTTGATTGATTGGTTATCTGCCGGTTTAGATCCGAACAAAAGCCCGATGTTCAGACAATCGCAGATTAAGGAACACACCGAGCTAAATTTAATTTTTGGAATGTTGATAACAGTGAATCGCCTCGAAAGAAATCCAACACTTAAAGATCAGATTCGCGATCTTCACATTGACTATGTAACATTTGGACATTTTGGTTATCCTGTTCTTCAAGCCGCAGATATTCTTTTATACAAAGGTGAATTCGTTCCTGTAGGAGAAGATCAGGTACCGCATGTAGAAATTTCAAGAGAAATTGCCCGCAAGTTCAATAACCAATACGGGGAAGTTTTTCCTGAACCTGAACCTTTGCTTACAAGATTTTCACGTCTTCCCGGTTTGGATGGTAATGCTAAGATGAGTAAATCTTTAGGCAACACAATTCTTCTTTCTGATGATACTGAGACGATAAAAAGTAAATTGAAAAAGGCAGTCACTGATCCAAATAAAATCAGAAAAGGCGATCCGGGAAATCCGGACATTTGTCTTGTTTTTGCCTATCATAAAAAGTTCAATTCCGGTCAGGTTGATGAAATCGAGGCAGGATGCAGATCAGGAGCTTTGGGTTGTGTTGATTGTAAGATGAATTGCAGTTCGAAAATTTCAGAATTACTTGAACCAATAAGATCAAAAAGACCATATTTTGAAAACAATCTTTCTGAGGTCCAAGAAATTCTTCATGAAGGCGAAATAAAAGCGAGATTAATTGCTGGCGAAACAATGAAACAAGTCCGTGAAAAAATGAAGATAGGCTAAGTGTATAAAATTAAGTTAGAACAATTTGAAGGACCGCTTGATCTTCTTTTGTTTTTTATCAAACGGGATGAGCTGAACATCTATGATATTCCGATATCCAGAATTACTAAGGAATTTTTAGAATACGTGAACCTTATCAAGCTGCTTGATCTTGAAATCGCGGGTGATTTTATTTTGATGGCATCGACCCTAATGCATATAAAAGTTAGGATGCTGCTGCCTCGCGAAGTGGATGAAAAAGGCGAAGAGATTGATCCGCGTGCAGAGCTTGTAGCTGCATTGTTGGAGTATAAAAAATATAAGGAGATGTCCGAGGAATTATCATTCTTCGAATCCAACCAAAGAAAAATTAGCTTTCGGGGTAATTATTCTGTTGATCCTAAGGAAACTTTTTCGGAGTACGATGTTCTCTTAAAAGATGTCAGCATTTATGATCTTGCAAAGACTTTCAAGAGAATAATTGAAGGAATAAAAGAAGAACCTATTCATGAAATAATAAAAGTAAACGTCTCGATCGATGAACAAATAGAACACATACTTAATTTGATAGAAGCCAAACTTGAAATTAGTTTCTTGGAATTGATAGAGGGAATGAAAGAAAAAATTAGAATAGTTGTAACATTTATTGCTCTGCTTGAACTGACAAAAATGGGAAAAATAGGTATTAAAGCTGCAAAGGATTTTAACAACTTTACACTTTACAAATTAGCCAATGGATGATATTTACAAGTCCGTAATTGAAGCAATAATTTTTTCATCGGATGAACCAATTCCGGAATCCGAAATTATTAAAGCGATAAAAGCAATCGATGGCGATGAGACTGAAATGTCTCAAGAAGATGTTCAGAAAGCCGTAGATGAGCTAAATTTATTTTATGTTGCAAATGGCTCGGCAGTGAACATTGTTAAAATTGCAGATGGATTCTTGCACGCAACAAAACCTGAGTATGCAAAATATGTTGGTTACATTTCCTCTGAAAAAAGCAAAAAAAGATTAAGCCAAGCTGCTTTGGAAACCCTTTCCATAATTGCTTACAAGCAGCCAATCACAAAGCCTGAACTCGAATCGATTCGCGGAGTCAATTGTGATTACATGCTTACAGCACTTTTAGAAAAGAAATTAATTACGATTGCAGGAAGAGCTGAAACTATCGGACGACCGTTGCTCTATAAAACCACCGATGAATTTCTAAAGTACTTTGGTTTAAAAAATTTAAGCGATCTTCCTAAACCGAGAGAAATTGAAGATATAATGCAAGATGAGGATTTTATTGAACAAAAGAAAAGAATTATGATGAACCTGATGGAAGAGAATTTGGAAAAAGAAATTAAAGATGAATCTGAAAATGCAGATTAGAATTAATAAATATTTATCCGATTGCGGAATCGCTTCAAGGAGAAAAGTTGAAGAGTTCATTCTTCAGGGCAGGGTAATGGTTAATAATAAAACTGTTGGCAATCTATCAATAAAAATTGATTCTGAAAATGATTTTGTTCATGTTGATGGCGAAGTTGTCTCCATTAAAAAGCATGTTTACTACCTATTAAACAAGCCTAAAGGCACAATTACGACTACAAAGGATGATAAGGGACGCACAACAGTAGTTGATCTAATAAAGAGTGATCAAAGCATTTACCCGATAGGACGATTAGATTTTAATACTACTGGTGTTCTTCTGTTAACGAACGATGGTAATTTTTCATATTTGCTTTCTCATCCCAAACATAAAGTTCCCAGAGAATATGATGTTAAGCTTGACAGAGAATTAACTGAAGAAGATAGGAAAAGATTAGTATTAGGCATCGTGCTCGAAAAGAAACAAAGTAGATTTGAATCAATAACTTCACCTCAAAAGAAAAACAAGGTTTTGCTTCGTGTCAAATGCTATGAAGGAAAAAACCACTTTGTAAAAAGAATGTTCGCAAGTTTGGGTTATACAGTTATATCATTAAATCGCTGCAGTTATGCGGGTTTGACAGCGGATATTCCGGTTGGTGCATATCGTAAATTATCTCTTTCAGAAATTAGTAAAATCACGAGTCACTATGCGTTATAGTTTTTTATTTATGACAATCATAATTCTTACCCTTAACCTAAATGCACAGATAACTGTTAAGGACACACTAACAAAATATTCATACACAACTGTTTCAGATTTTTGGGCTCAGATGGATGATATTTTTAACGATCCGAATTTTAGCAATGCACATTGGGGAGTTTTAATTCAGTCATTAGAAACAGGAGAATATTTTTACAAGCGTAATGAAAATAAATTATTCATGCCTGCTTCTAATCTCAAGCTTTTTACTAGCAGCGCGGGATTAGTTTTATTAGGTGATGATTACAAATTCACAACAAACATTTACATGCGCGGAAGGATGGATGGATCATCACTTATTGGTGATATTGTTGTTCAAGGTAGAGGAGACCCAACTCTGTCCGGAAGATTTTATCAAAATGATGTATTAAAAGTATTTAATGATTGGGCTGATTCATTACTTGAATTTGGTATTGATGAGATTACTGGTAATATTATTGGAGATGATAACGAATTTGATGATCTCGGACTTGGTGAAGGATGGCAATGGGATTATGAAAGTGATTGGTATGCAGCTCAGTCTTCAGCACTATCATTTAACGACAATTGCATTGATATTATTGTAACCGCTGATTTACTTACCGGTCAAGCAAAAATTGATATCAATCCAAATACTAAATACGCTGTGATAGTAAATAAAGTATCGGTAGTTGGTGATGATTCAACGACCTCAATTGAGGTTTATCGAGAAAGAGGGACAAATGTAATTTCCGTTGCCGGTACAATTCGAAATTCAGATTCGCTTAAAACATTTGTTACGGTAAACAACCCAACTCAGTTTACGATGGTTGTTCTGAAAGAAGTTTTAGAAAGCAAAGATATAATTGTTGGCGGATTCCCAATGGACATTGATGATATGTCTTCACCGGTAGATTATAACGAGCTCTCTAAATTGTTCACTCATAGCTCCCCTAACCTTAAAGAGGTTGTTAAAATTATTAATAAGAACAGCCAAAACTTTTTTGCCGAACAGCTGCTGAAAACTATCGGGTTAGAAATTGAGCATTTTGGTTCTGCTGAAAATGGAATTGCCTCATGCAATTCTGTTTTTCAAGAAATGGGAGTAAATCCCGAAAATATGAGCATGGTTGATGGGAGCGGTTTATCAAGATTAAACTTAGTAACTCCAAAGCAAATTGTCTCGTTGTTAAACTTCATGTACCAGCATAAATATTATCTGCCTTTTTATAATTCACTTCCAATTTCGGGAATTGACGGTACACTTGGAAATAGAATGAAAGGTACAAAAGCTGAAAACAATGTTCGTGCAAAAACGGGTTATATTGGTTCTGTCAGAAGCCTCTCAGGCTACGTAAACACCGGAGATAATGAACCAGTAACTTTTTCCATTATTGCAAATAATTTTACAGTACCTTTAAAACTGTCCGATAACATTCAAGATCTCGTTTGCATCAGATTAGCTAACTTAAGAAGAAAATGAAGGAGCTAAAGTGGAAGAAAATTTAAATCAGGATCTCGGAGTTTTAATTCAAAGAAGGTATGAAGAGTTAGCCGAACTTAAGCAAAAGGGAATCGAGTCTTTCGCTTATTCTTATGATGTAACCAGTGACTCCGAAAATATTAAAAGTAATTTTAATGAAGAAGAAAAACGCATTGTAAAAATTGCCGGAAGAATTATGGCAATTAGAAGAATGGGAAAAGCGTCCTTCACTCACATACAAGATCACACTGGTAGAATCCAGATTTATTTGAAGAAAGATGATCTCGGGGAAAGCTATGATGTATTTAAATTGCTGGACATAGGTGATATAATCGGAGTTGAAGGTTACGTTTTCAAAACCAAAACGGGTGAAATATCTGTTCATACTAACAATCTAACTTTGCTTGCCAAATCTTTGCGGCCACTACCAATTGCTAAAGAAACTACCGATGAATCTGGAAACAAAGTTATTCATGATCAATTCTCTGATAAAGAATTAAGATATCGCCAGCGATATATCGATTTGGTGGTAAATCCTGATGTTAGAGAAGTTTTCACAAAAAGAAGTAAAATAATTTCTTCCATGAGAAAGTTCCTTGATTATTACGAATTTCTTGAAGTCGAAACTCCTATTCTTCAACCTTTGTATGGAGGAGCATCTGCAAGGCCTTTTACTACTTATCATAATACACTTGATACAACTTTATATTTAAGAATTGCTGACGAGCTTTATCTAAAGCGATTAATTATCGGTGGATTTAAAGGTGTTTACGAAATCTCAAAGGATTTCCGGAATGAAGGAATGGACAAGATGCATAATCCGGAATTCACTATGATGGAGCTGTACGTTCCATACAAAGATTATGAATGGATGATGAGCTTTGTTGAAAAAATGATTTCATCCATTTGTCTTGAAGTTTTTGAAACCGTTAAATTTAATTTTGAAGACAACATTATTAATTTTACTCCGCCCTGGAAAAGAATTTCGCTTGTTGATACCTTAAACGAAAAAATAGGTACAGATATTCTAACCACCAGCATCGATGAGCTTAAAAAAATATCTAAAAAATTTAATATAGATGTAGAGAAAATTGAAAACAAAGCTAAGCTTATTGATGAACTATTCAGTTTTACTGTTCAGAAAGAGATAATTCAGCCGGCATTCGTCAAGGATTATCCTCTCGATCTTTCACCTTTGGCTAAAAAACATAGATCAAAAGAAGGCTTGGTTGAAAGATTTGAGGGATTTGTTAGCGGACGAGAAATTTGCAATGCTTTTTCAGAGCTGAATGATCCGATAGATCAGAAGAAAAGATTTGATGAGCAGATGAAAATGCGCGAAGCCGGTGATGAAGAAGCTCAGCAAATTGATGAGGATTTCTTGAAAGCTTTGGAGTATGGTATGCCGCCGTCTGCAGGATTAGGAGTTGGCATTGACCGTTTGGTCATGCTTCTGACTAATCAATCTTCAATCCGGGATGTGATCTTCTTTCCGCAAATGAAACCGGAATCCAAGTCATAGTTGTGATTGACTAGTGGCTGTTTTTTCGTTTAAGAAATTTATATTGATTGGCATGCGAAGTTCTCTGTTTAGAAAATATATTTTCCTCTTATTTAGTTATTCATTCATTGCCTGTACAATATTTCCACAATCTATTGATTCGGTGAAAGATAATTCCATAAATGTAAAAGCGTCATTTAATTCGCTAATATATTCTAAGATTCCAGAAGTTATGTCCTCTTACCGCGAAGGTTATCAATTCAATCCTTTTAGAAGCAAAATTAATTACCCCGTTCTTGCCGGAATGAGTGCAGCATTTTTAGGAACTGGTACTGCTATTCATTTATATCAACAGAAAGCTTGGTGGAGCGATCAGCGAACAGATTTCCATTTTGAAAATGATTGGGGTTACGCACTCTGGATTGATAAAATTGGTCATGCATATGGTGCAATGTTAATTCAACATGGAATTTCTGCAGGATTGGAAGCTGCTAACTTAGAAGCTGAACAATGCGTTTGGTATGGTTCACTTGCAGCTTTATCATTTCAGACTTTCATAGAAATTGAAGACGGATTCGGTCCTCAGTGGGGGTTCAGTCCCGGCGATTTTTACGGTAATGTTTTTGGATCCGCATATCCTGTTTTGCAATATTATGTTCCGTTTTTTAAAAATATTATGTTCAAGGCAAGCTATTTGCCAAAGGATTTGAATAAAACGAATCCAAACAGCGGACAAAAACATATTATTGTGGATGATTATCACGGACAAAAATTTTGGATATCAGCTAGAATGAAAAACCTTCTTCCTGAAAGTGTTGCCAAAGTATGGCCTGAATTCTTAATGCTTGCTGTCGGAATGGGTGTAAAAAATCTTGATGGCAGCGGAGGAGGACAAAGAGAGTTTTATATTGCTTTTGATTTTGATGCCGAGACTATTCCTTTATATGGAGATATGTGGCAGTTTGTAAAAAATACTCTGAACTTCATCCATTTTCCTATGCCGGGAATTCGGATATCACCTGACGCAGCTTTTTTTGCATTGTGTTTTTGAGTGATAAATTGAAATATAGCATAATAATACCCACACTTAATGAAGAAGCATTGCTTCCTAAACTTCTCAATCAGTTAAATGATAAAAAACTTAGGAGCAGTTATGAATTCGAAATTATTATTTCTGATGGAGGCAGCAAGGATAAAACGTTAGAAATCTCTCGAAACCTGGTTGACAAAATTATTCTTAACCAAGATCAAGTATCACAAAATATTGCTGCAGGGCGAAACATAGGTGCAAAGTCTGCTTCCGGTGAAATATTGATTTTTCTGAATGGAGATGTTATTCTGAACGATGCTTTTTATTTCTTTGATTATTTAGAGAAACATTTTAATTATTCCAATTACTTAGCGTTCACATGCGATGTTTGGATTTATCCTGAAGAGGAAAAATTTAGCGATAAAATTTATCATACTATCTATAATAATTATTTTGGGACTTTAAACTACATTGGTGTTGGAATGGGAAGAGGTGAGTGCCAGGTTATTAGAAGAGACGTTTTCATAGAAGTTGGCGGCTATAATGAAAAATGTGCTGCAGGAGAAGATTTTGAACTGTTTAAGAGGATTAGGAAGATGGGAAAGATTCTATTTTCCAAAAATGTTTTTGTTTTTGAATCACCAAGGAGATTTAGAAGATTTGGGTATGCGAAGGTCACTCTTTCATGGATGGTCAATAGCTTTTCAGTTATCTTTAAAAAGAGATCCATGCTAACAGAATGGGAACAAGTTAGATAAATGAAAATAATAATTTTTTTCCTAGTATTATCCTTTAATTTATTTCCGCAAGCTGAATACGTGAGTGTGAGTAACCGCATTTATGATTTTCTGGAAAGGATGGATAATCTTAATCTAGTCGAAAAATATAATTCATTCGAAATTCCTAAAACCAGGCAAGAGCTAGCAGATTATCTAAAACAGATTATTTCCTTATCAAATCAATTGGATGAAGTTGATAAACAAATGCTCGAAGATTTCAAGATTGAATTTGAATATGAATTGTTCGGATCATTAGAAAAATCCGAATCAATTATAGGAAATAACGATTATGATTTTTTATCTCAGAAGGAAAAATATTTTTATTACTTCTCCAAAGAATCGAAACTGAGCTTATTCATAAATCTCATCGCGGAAGGAGAACTAATATTTAACAGAAATAGTATAGCCAACAACACGAGTTCTGCTACATTAGTTAATGTTGGCGGTGAATTGCGTGGAACTGTATTGGATAAAGTTGGTTTTTACTTGAGGGGAACAAATGGAATTGCACGTGGTGATCGTAATACCGCAATGCTGAAAAAAGAATTGCTTTATAATTTTAAGTTCACCGAAAAACCTGATGAAAGATTTTTTGATGAAACTCAAGCTTATGTTTCTGCCGATTTCGATCTTATCAAATTAAAATTAGCAAGAGACCGTCTCGAACTTGGTTACGGTACAAATAAGTCTATTTTGGATGATAACTCGCCGTTGTTTGATTATCTCTCATTCAAGATTGATTATGACTTTTTCAACTTTTCATATGTTCACGGGAAGTTATTAGGTGACAGTAAGTTCATAAATGATAGCATAAGCGGAAGTTATAACCTTATCCCAGAGAAATATTTTGCTTACCACCGAATGGGTTTTGATATTTCACCTCATTTTAATTTTGGTTTGGGTGAAGTGGTTGTTTACGGCGACCGACCATTTGATTTAAGCTATCTTGTTCCATTCAGTTTTCTAAAATCCGTAGAACATTCAAATCGTGACCGGGATAATACAATGCTTTTCTTCGATTTTATTAACCAGACTATTCCGAAGACAAAAGTATATTTTACTTTTTTGATTGACGATATTTCATTTAGCAAAATAGGAAAAGCGTGGTGGGGCAATCAAACTTTATTCAATATCGGATTGCAATCATCACCGTTTTATCAATCAATTCCTATTGATGTTAAGTTTGAATATTTACGTCTTCAGCCTTATACTTTTTCTCACAGGTTGAGCAGAAACAGTTTTACGCACTATGGGTACAATTTAGGTACATCTGTACAACCAAATAGTGAATTGTTTTTTTTAGGAATAAGTTATAGGTTTACAAGTAGATTAACTCTTGCGGCCGATTTTAGTTACAGCAACCACGGTGCCAATTTTGTTAATAATGACGGTACGATTCAGAATGTCGGAGGAGATATAAAACTAGGACATCGAACTTTTGATTGGGAGACAACAAAATTTTTAGATGGGGAGCTAGAAATCTTTAGAAATATTTCCGCAAAAATTTATTACGAACCAATTAATCAATTTTCCTTTTTCCTTAATGCTGCATATACTTCTAATTCAACAAGCAAATTAAAATTACAGAACGACACCCAGATCTTTTTTGGAACGAGCTTAAATTTTTAATTCATTGGAGTTAAAATGAAACTTAAAGAAATGAAATTTCCATTTATCATCTTCATACTAGCAATCGGAATTGCAATCGGCTTTTTGATTGATAAAGTATTTTCCGGCGATAATCTTCGTGAAAGCATCACTAAGTTTAACGATGTGCTGACCTACACTGAAAAATATTACGTTGAACAGGTTGATACACATAAACTGGTTGAAGCCGCCATCAATGGTATGCTAAGCAAATTAGACCCACATTCGGTTTACATTCCTGCAAAACAAATGGAAGGAGTTGAAGAATCCTTCCGCGGTGATTTTGAAGGAATTGGAATTGAATTCCAGGTTGTAAATGATACACTGACCGTTGTTTCACCAATTACAGGGGGACCAAGTGAACAGCTAGGAATAATGTCAGGAGATAGAATTATTAAAATTGACGGCAAACAAGTCATAGGTATCAGCAATGAAGAAGTGAGAAAAAAACTTCGAGGTAAAACCGGAACCAAAGTTACAGTTTCTATTTTAAGAGTCGGGCTTAAAGGAGAATTGAACTATGAAATTACTCGCGATAAAATTCCGATTTATTCTGTAGACACCAAACTTATGCTTGATGACAAAACAGGCTATGTAAGTGTGTCCCGCTTTGCTGATAAAACTTATGACGAGTTAGTGGATGCTCTAAATGAACTAAATAATCAAGGAATGAAACAATGCATTCTCGATCTTCGCGGAAATCCGGGAGGATATCTTAATCAAGCATTTAAAATTGCAGATTTGTTTGTTCCCGGGAAAAATAAAATTGTTTATACTGAAGGAAGAAGATCCGAATTTAATGAAGAATATTTTGCATCCGAGCCATCTCCTTACGAAAAAATTCCGCTTGTAATTTTAGTAAATAAAGGAAGTGCTTCCGCCAGTGAAATTGTATCCGGTGCAGTTCAAGATTGGGATAGAGGATTAATCGTCGGCGAAACCACATTTGGAAAAGGTCTCGTTCAAAGGCAGTTTACTTTACCAGATAACTCAGCAGTTCGGTTGACCATTTCAGAATATTTTACTCCTTCCGGAAGACTGATTCAAAGAGATTACAAGGAAAAAAACGATAAGGCGGAATATTACAGCGATGCCGGTTTGGAGAATGAAACTGAAGGCGAGAATCTATATCATTCAGTGGAAAAAGATTCAACGCGGCCAATTTACAAAACAAGCAAAGGCAGAACTGTTTATGGCGGCGGAGGAATTACTCCTGATTATATTGTCAAATCACTGGATTTAACCGAATACACCGTTAAGCTTTTGAGGAATAATGTTTTTTATCTATTTGCTTTATCGTTCATTGATTCCAACGGAAGAGAGATTATTTCTAAATATGGAAAAAGCTTAAACAAATTTCGAAATGAGTTCTCGTTTTCCGAAAACGAAATTGATAAGTTTATTGAATTCGCTTCGCAAAAAGATGTGAAATTAGTTGAAAACGATTTTCAAAAAGATAAAGATTTTATTTTAGCAAGACTAAAAGCACAAGTAGCCCGTAATTATTGGAAAAATGAAGGCTGGTATTCTGTTCTAATTTCAGTTGACAATCAAGTTGAAAAAGCATTAACATTATTTGAGGAAGCAAGAGATTTAGCAAACTTGAAATGAAACTACGAATAATTCTGTTGGCGTTTGTACCTTTTATTTTTAGTATTGGTGATAATTCTTTCAAAACAACAGAATTGTCCTATAATTTTTCTTTCAGTTCTGAAAAAAAGCTGCTTCCCGGCGAAGAATTAAATTATGTTGTGAGTTATTCGTTTATCAACCTTGGTGAAGTAAAAATTCGTGTGAAAGATAAAAAGTCAATCAACGGAATGAATTATTATAACGCAGTTGCATATATCGATTCTTACGATGGCATTCCCTTTGTGAACTTACATCAGATTTACGAAAGCAAAGTAAACCAAGATTATTACTCAGATTTTTTCCGCGGAATCGTGAAAGGCGATGAATACACAACCTACACTGAATATTATTTTGATTACAGCGATTCTAAAATCCGGATAAAAAAAGGAAAGTTCAGCCCAAGAGAACTTTGGGTTGATTCAACAGCATCAGTAGAAAAACAATTTCATGATGGGCTGTCTATTTTCTTCTTTGCTCGAATGAATTCCGGTAAAAATAACTCGATGCTTCTTCCGTGCTTTGTGAATGAGCAAAAGGTTTACACTAGAATAAATTTTTATGAAAGTACAATTCCAGTGTCAATTGATGCGATTGACTACGATGTTGAATGTGTAAGATTGGACGGTGATATGGATTTTATAAGTATATTTGGATTAACAGGCTATTTTGAAGGTTGGTTCTCAAATGATGAATCGAGCATTCCAATAGTGGCTAACATGAAAGTTATAATTGGCAATATTACACTCGAATTAAAAAGTTGGAAGAGAGAAGGATGGACACCTCCCAAATACAAAAATTAAATCTTGAGGAAAAATTATTTTCCTATTTGGATTATTATCCGAAACTTGGACAAAACATTTTTTTGGCTTCCGGTGTAAAAATAATTGGTAATGTTGAGATTGGTAATAATTCAAGCGTGTGGTATAATACCGTTATTCGAGGCGATGTACATTACATTAAGATTGGTTCTCAAACAAATATCCAGGATTGCTCAATGCTTCATGTTACTAATGGTAAGTATCCGCTTAACATTGGCAATAAAGTAACGATTGGTCATTGTGCAAAACTGCATGGCTGCACTCTTGAAGATTTATGCTTTATTGGAATTGGCGCTATTGTGCTCGATGGTGCCGTAGTGGAAAAAGAATCAATGGTCGCGGCAGGAACTGTTGTGACACAAAATTTTGTTGTTCCCTCAGGTAAGTTAGCAGCAGGTGTTCCTGCAAAAATTATTAGAGATCTTACAGATGAAGAGATTGCTGATTTCGAGAAGTCAGCCGAACGTTACATGAAGTATACAGAGCTTTCTGTTGAGTCGTTACAAAGGAAATGGTAACTTGATATTTCAAGACACCTTGCGATTAAGATTTTATAGCATTTTTTTAGAAGTCAATTGCTGAAGGAAAAACTTATTGACTCACTTTACGCATATTTTTATTTGTACATAGCCCCACCATTTTCACATTGTGATGCCTCTGGCAATGGTAGCGGGCAAGTGAACATTGAACTTCGGGCGTTAGCCCAATAATAACCGGTTTTTAATGGCTATCCATAGGATTTCTTTGGAAAAACCGTCATTTATGATGTTATAAAGTCCACCTCCTGAAGGATTTGGTTAATCCATTCAGGGTCTTGCGCAAGGTGACTTAATAAGTAAAAATGTTTAGTTAAACTAAGTATTCCGTACGTTTATAAACATAATTAGCTGGTATTGAAATTGTGGTCAAGAATTTAAGAATCTACAATAACACAGTGATTAAAAAGCTTACCATTCATAAACTAATTAGCCTGCTAAAAAAGGAATTAGACTTTAGTATCAATAATCTTGAAATTTCATTTGTAAAATCAGCAGATATTATCCGTCTGAATAATAAATATTTAAATCATAAACATTCTACTGATATAATTACTTTTGACTATTCAAAGTTAGATTCATGTCTCGAAGGTGAAATCTTAATTTCAACTAACGATGCTCTTGATAACTCAAAGAGATTTAAAACTTCATTTAATGAAGAATTAATAAGGCTTGTAATACATGGTGTTCTTCATTTGCTTGGGTATAAGGACAAAAGAAAGAGTGATAAAAGAGTTATGAAGATGAAAGAAAATTTGTTAATGCATAAATACAAATTTCTCTTAAATGAAAAGTAAATTGATAAGTATTTTAGATCATCATTTTTGCATACTAGCAAGAATTTTATAATTTCGCAGCAATCATTTTAAACAGTTGTAATCTGATTGAAACGTATTAGAATAATTTAGATAAAGAAAACTAAGGTAATGAGCAAAAATTTAGTTCTTGTAGAATCTCCCGCCAAAGCAAAAACAATAAATAAGTATTTAGGTAAGAACTATTTCGTTGAAGCTACTATCGGGCATATTAAGAATCTCCCCAAAACCCGTCTTGGTGTAAAAATCGAGGATGATTTTCAACCCGAGTATGTAACTATCCGCGGTAAAGGGGATACAATCAAAAAAATAAAAGGGCTTGCGGCTAAATCTAAAGCCGTTTACATAGCTACCGACCCTGACCGTGAAGGTGAAGCAATAGCACAGGATGTCGCCGATATTCTAAATGGAAAATCGGAGACAAAGCTTTACAGAGTTCTGTTCAATGAGATCACTAAATCCGGTGTTGAGAAAGCGATGAAACATCCACGGGAAATTGATTTTCATCTTGTTCAATCTCAGCGTGCAAGAAGAGTTATGGACAGAATCATCGGCTATAAGATGAGCCCTTTCTTGTGGAAAGCGATTATAGAAAATTCGGGAAGCACTTCTCTTTCTGCAGGAAGAGTTCAATCTGTTGCATTGAAATTAATTTGTGATAGAGAAGCTGAAATTGACAAATTCAAAACGATTGAGTATTGGTCAATTTGGGCTATCTTCAAAACTGAAAGCAATGAATTCTTCAAAGCAAAACTTTTTAGTATTGCCGGTAAAGACATAAAAGTTCCTCATAAGCTTGATATGAGCATTGAAGAAAGAAATGAATTTAATGAAAGAAATATTGCTATCAGCACTGAAGGCAAGGCTCAAAAATATTTTGATGCGATTTCCGGTATCAAACAATTTTTAATTTCGAACATAATTAAAAGACACACTAGAAGAATTGCTCCAGCGCCTTTCATCACGAGTACTCTTCAAGCTGAAGCTTCCAGACGATTAAGAATGAGACCTAAACAGACGATGATGCTTGCCCAAAAGCTTTATGAGGGTGTTGAGTTAGGGAAAGAAGGTCTTGCCGGTTTAATAACTTATATGAGAACCGATTCAACCCGAATTAGCGAGGAAGTTTTACCTAAGGTTCGAGATTATATTAAAGATAAATTTGGAGATGATTATTTACCAGATTCACCAATACTATATGACAAGAAGACTACATCCAATGTTCAGGATGCTCATGAGGCAATCAGGCCAACGTCTTTAGAATATACTCCCGAATTTGTTAAGCAATATCTGGATGATAAATCTTTTAAACTTTATGAACTAATCTGGAAAAGATTTATTGCCTCACAGATGAATCCTGCTTTATTCGAAACTACAGTAATTGAAATTTCTGCAAAGGAATTTGTGTTCAAAGCGTTGGGATCTGCTATATTATTTAACGGATTTCAACAAGTCTATGAAGATATTCCCGAACCAAAGGAAAATGCAGAGGATAAAGAAGAATATAGAAATGAAAAGATTCCTCTTGGTTTAGAAAAAGATCAAACACTTGGATTGAAGGAGCTTCAAAAAACTCAACACTTCACAAAACCTCCTGCAAGATATACCGAAAGTTCGCTAATTAAAGCATTAGAAAATAGAGGAATCGGCAGGCCTAGTACCTATTCAATGATTGTTAGTACAATTCAAGATAGAAAATATGTTCATTTAACTGAAAGAAAATTAGCTCCAACTATGCTTGGAAAAAAAGTAAGTGAAATATTAGTGAAGAATTTTCCGGACATCATCAATGAAGACTTTACTGCTGCCATGGAAAATGAGTTAGACCAAATAGCGCAGGGTGAAAATGAATATAAAGTAGTGCTCGCAGATTTTTATAACCCTTTTGCTAAAGCGTTAAAGCTTGTTGAAAATAAAATTGAAAAAATTATCTGCGAAAAATGTGGTGGTGAACTAGTCATTAAAATCGGCCGATTTGGTAAATATTTGGCTTGCAACAATTACCCTAAATGTGAGAATATAAAATCTTTTCGTGAAGTGTATGCACAGCAGAAAGAAGTCGAATACACGGGTGAAACTTGCGCAAAATGCGGAAGTAAAACTATTTTCCGCGAAGGGAAATTTGGAAGATTTATCGGCTGCGAAAAATATCCGGAATGCGATTATGTAAAAAACATTACGCTTGGCATTTCCTGTCCGAAATGTAAGGAAGGCGAAATTCTTGAAAGAAAATCAAAAAGGAATAAAGTCTTTTACGGCTGTTCTCACTATCCAAATTGTGATTTTGTGAGCTGGCATAAACCATTTCTTCAAGCTTGTCCCAATGGAGATTCCGAAATAATGGAAGAAAGATATTCTAAAAAGAAAGGTAATTACTTAAAATGCCCTACTTGTGCGGAAGAATTGATCGCTGAAGAAGTGAAAGAAGAAGATGAAAATTGACCAGGTGATTGATCTTTATTTGAGTGAGCTTAAAAGTGTTAAAAGATACTCGCCGAATACGGTTAAGTCTTATAGAGAAGATCTGCGCGGTTTTTTAAGTTTCTGTCAAGCGAATCAAAAAAATGATATTGAGAACATTACTAACAAATTCATAAAGCATTTCTTAATGCACCTAAATGAATTGGGTTTAGACAAAAGATCGATAGCAAGAAAACTCGCTTCAGTAAGAGGACTGTTTAAGTATTCGTTTCAAAGAGATATATTAGAATCAAATCCAGCACTTCAAATCTCAAATCCTAAGCTGGATAGAAAGTTACCAGAAGTTGTTCCATTGAACTCTTTCTTAAAGATTTATAATATTGCAGATGAATCTGAGGAAAATCCTATTCTAATCAAAGTGATTTTTGAAATATTGTACTGTTGTGCATTGCGTGTTTCGGAACTATGCAGTATTAATAATGTTGATGTTGATCTTAAAAACAAAGTAATAAAAATTAGAGGTAAAGGAAATAAGGAACGAATTGTTCCTGTTGGTGACAAATCTTTAGAAATCATTCGAACGTACATGGTGTGGAGAAAAAATGTCGCTGGTACAAATGCTTTTTTAGTAAATGTTAAGGAGGATAGAATCTACCCAAGATATGTTTATCGACTAGTTCATAAATATTTGGGGAAAGTTTCAGATATCAAAAAGAAAAGTCCCCATGTTTTACGGCATACAGCCGCAACGCATATGCTGGATAGAGGTGCAGATATTAGAGCTGTTAAAGAAATTTTGGGACATGAAAATTTATCTACTACACAAATTTATACTCACGTGAGCATTGAAAGATTGAAATCAACCTATAAAAAAGCTCACCCTAAATCATAAATATTATTGGAGGTTAAATGAACATTATAATAACTTCAAGAAAATTTAAAGCTCGTGATATTCTTAAAGATTTCATCACGACAGAAGTGAAATCGTTACAAAAATATTATGACAGGATATTAAGTGCAGATGTCATTTTAAGTTATCAAAATTCCCGTGACAGTATTAAAATCGCCGAAATAATTTTACAAGTCCCTGGTCAAACCTTAACAGCTACTGAAGAATCGGATGAATATAAGAAAGCTGTAAGCGCGGCAGTTGAAAAACTCTCTAGACAATTAAGTAAACGAAAATCAAAAAAAACTGCAAGAATTAGAGCATGAACATAAGTCAGAAGTCCATATCTAGGAAAGAATATATTACCGTCGATTATTTGGTCGAGAATTCAAAAGATCTCTTTAAATTAAAATTGTTCTCAGACAATTCTGGATTTGATAGAAAAATAATCGATCAGAATCTTCATCGTCCCGGTTTAGCTTTGGCAGGATTTGTTGACCTGTTTTCCTATTCCAGGGTTCAGATCTTCGGAAATACCGAGATGCGCTACCTCAGTCAACTCAGCGAAGAAAAAAAGGCAGAATCGATTGAAAGAATATTTAAGTTTAGTATACCATGTATCATCTTAACCGATGGAAATCAACCCTTTCCAAAGCTAATTGAATTAGCAAATAAATATCATATCACGGTTTTTGGAACTCCATTCTCAACAACAAAACTTATTTATCTCGTGGGGGATTTTCTTGATGACCAGTTTGCCGAGAGAATTTCTCTGCATGGTTCCTTTGTTGATGTTTATGGAGTGGGGATTCTGTTTATTGGAAAATCCGGGGTCGGAAAAAGTGAAGTCGCACTCGATTTAATTGAAAGGGGACACAGACTTGTAGCCGATGACCACATCATCCTTACTAAAAAAGGTGAAGGTATTTTGATGGGATCGGGAACAAATCTTGCCAAGCACTTTATGGAAATCCGTGGTTTAGGCATTATTGATGTTGAACGAATGTTTGGGGTTAGAGCAATACGTTATCAAAAAAGACTTGAAATCGTGGTTGAACTTGAATTGTGGGATGAAAAAAGTGAATATACAAGAACGGGACTTGAGGAAAACACAGTCAATATTTCTGGTATAGATATACTTCATGTAAAGCTTCCAATTCTTCCAGGAAAAAATATCACCGTAATCTCCGAAGTTATAGGTCTTAATTATCTTCTAAAGCATTATGGCTACGATGCTCCAAAATTATTTCAAGATCGTCTAAAAAAAGAAATCAGTAAAAATGAAAAAGAGCAAGATTTGAGAGGTGTTAAGTATTTTGAGCATGATTTTGAATAAAATATTCAAATTCTAACTTGACAAAATACGTGTATTTCTTTACATTCACCCACCAATTATGCGAAAATTATATTACTTTTCGAAATCGAACCTAAAACTCAAACAGTTTGAGTATCTGAATCCAAAATCGATACTTATCTATGTTATTGTTGTGCTTTTTCTATTAGGAATATCATGGGGAACGCTTAGTCTTATAGATCATTTCACTTCATCTTCAAACAGCATCTCTGCCTTAGAAAACGAAAATAAAATACTTCGTGAAAAACTTAAGAGCTTAACTGCATTGTACAAGGATGTTGATAAAGATCTGAAGGAACTTTGGACTGAAAACAATTATCTTCGTTTGGCAGCAAATTTACCACCCTTATCAGAGGATGAGACAGCTTTAGGAGTTGGTGGTAGTGAGTTTGAGGCTTCAATTAAATCAAATGTTGGTTTGTTAATAGATTTGCATGATTTATCAAAATACGTCGAGAAATTATCTCTAAAGCTTAAATTTGAGAAATCTGAACATCAGACTATTTCGAGTAAACTCAAAGAGAATAAAATATTGTTTGCTTCTATTCCGGCGATCAAACCTTCCGAAGGAGTGATTGGGCTAAATGGATTTGGAATGCGGGAACATCCAATACTTGGGCTAAATAAAATGCATGAGGGAATTGATATTATTACAGATGTTGGTACAAATGTTCGATCTTCCGGAAGTGGTCTGGTTTCCTTCGTTGGGTTTAAAGGCGGATACGGTTTAACAGTTGAGATAGAACATGCTTCGGGTTACAAAACTATTTATGCTCATTTATCCCGTTCATTAGTGAAGGTTGGTCAAAAAATTACAAGAGGGAAAGTAATTGCGTCAACAGGTAATTCCGGTTTATCAACTGGCCCGCATTTACATTATGAAGTACATCATGATGGAATTAAATTGGATCCGACCCAGTTTTTTTTCGATGATTTAGCTCTATTCGAACAAAAAATAAAAAAATAAATCTAACGGAGTTTTTAAACATGATCTGGACAGTAGAACTTGCCTCATATCTAGATGATGCCCCGTGGCCGGCTACTAAAGAGGAATTGATTGATTATGCTGATAGAATTGGTGCTCCATTAGAAGTTATTGAAAACCTTAAAGAGCTTGAGGAATCTGACGAGCCCTACGAATCGATAGAAGATATCTGGCCCGATTATCCGACTGAGGAAGATTTCTTCTATAACGAAGATGATTTTTAGTAAAATAAATTAGAAATAAACTTCCTGTCTATGAATAAAAATTGGAACGGTATTTATGGACATAAAAATAATAGGGAAGTATTAGATCGAATTATTGCCTCCTCTAACATACCACATGCATTTCTTTTCATAGGCAAACAAGGTGTTGGTAAAGATTACTTTGCACTGCATTTAGCCCAATCCATTAACCGAAAATTCGCTTTAGGTGAGGAACAATCTCATGTTCTAAATGGAATAGCCAATCTTACTGAACCATACATAAAATTTATTTTTGCTTTACCTCGCGGAAAAAATGAAACAGATGAATCAACTCCCTATGAAAAACTAAATCCCGATGATCTTGAAGAAGTTAAAAAAGAGATTAAAAAGAAAATTATAAACCCTTATCAGCGAATTCAAATTGGCAAGGCTAATGCTATTAAAGTCAGCAGCATTAGAGATATAAACAAGTTTTTGTCGCTTCAGTTCGAACAATCTTTCTATCGCTTTGTCCTCATTTCGGATGCTCATTTGATGAATGAAACTTCTCAAAATGCTCTACTTAAAAATCTAGAGGAGCCCCCGGAGAAGGTAATTTTCATTTTGACTACTCCATTTCCAGAACTTTTACGTGAAACGATTAGATCCAGGTGTTGGGCTCTGTATTTCAGTCCTCTGACTGTTGATGATATTACTCAAATTCTGGTTGAATATTTTCAAATTGATAAAAGCCTGGCAAATGAAGTCGCCGTATTTGCGGATGGATCAGTAACAACTGCGAATCAACTTATTGAACATGACTTCCGAATGCTAAAAGACAGAACGATAAACTTTTTAAGATATTCACTTGGGAAAAAATTTCATTCGGCATATCAGGAAATTACCAGCGTTTTAACTGATGGAGACACTTCCACATTTAAGCTATTCATTCAAATGATCATTACATGGCTTAATGATTTGCAGAGGTTTAGAACATCAAATGTTGATTTCTTTTATTCCGACTATCGAGAGACTTTAGAAAAATTCAATAAAAAATTTCCTAATTCCAATATTCACGATGCCGTATATAAACTAGATTATTTAAGTTCGCTTGTTCAAAATAATGTTAATTCTAATTTACTTGCAGCAAACTTAATTTATAGTATTTCAACACTGACTAAATAATTTTTTATTGGTTTTAAATTTCAACATGGAGGTAAAAATGAGTAAAACAGTTATTGTTGGTGCCAAGCGAACCGCCATCGGATCATTCGGCGGAATTTTAGCTTCATACAGTGCTCCACAGCTTGGTAGTTTAGCAATCAAATCAGTTTTAGAAGATTCGAAGATGGCGACTGACTCGGTTGAAGAAGTAATTATGGGAAATGTTTTAGCGGCAGGGTTGGGACAAGCACCTGCACGACAAGCGGCTTTGTTTTCGGGTCTTTCTGAAAAAACTGAATGCTTGACCATTAATAAAATGTGCGGCAGTGGTCTAAAAGCTGTTATGCTTGCTCATCAGGCTATTCTCTTGGGCGATGCGGAGATAGTCATCGCTGGCGGTCAAGAGAGCATGAGCAATGCGCCATATTTATTGCCTAACGCAAGATCTGGTTATCGCTTGGGTGATGGTCAAATTATTGATTCAATGATTAAGGATGGGCTTTGGGACGTTTACAACAACATTCACATGGGTAGTTGTGCAGAAAAATGTGCGAAGGATTTCAACTTCAAAAGGGAAGAACTTGATGAATTTGCAATTAATTCATATCGCAAAGCACTCGATGCTCAAAGATCAGGAAGATTCAATGATGAAATTGTAAAGATCAAACAAAAATCTAAAACGGGGGAGACTGTGATAGACAAAGATGAAGAACCAGAGAAAGTCAAATTCGATAAGATTCCAGCTTTGAGGCCTGTCTTTGATAAGGACGGAGTTGTAACAGCAGCAAATGCATCGAGCATTAATGATGGTGCGGCTGCACTTTTAGTTATGTCCGAAAAGAAAGCCCTTGAAATGGGATTTGTACCACTTGTTGAAATCATCGCTCAGAGTTCAGCAGCAAAAGCTCCTATTGAATTTACCACTGCACCCGCTGATGCAATAAATAAGGTTTTGATGAAGGCAAACTTAAAAAAAGAAGATATTGATCTTTTTGAGATAAATGAGGCATTTGCTGTAGTATCTTTAGCTGTGAATAAAATTTTAGGATTGGATGGATTCAATGTTAATGTTAATGGTGGTGCCGTTGCACTTGGACATCCAATTGGTGCAAGCGGAGCAAGGATTCTTGTTACTCTTATTCATGAAATGCAAAAGAGAAATTCCAAGTATGGTTTGGCTTCACTTTGCATTGGCGGCGGGGAAGCATCAGCTTTAATTATCAAAAAGTATGAAAGGTAATTGAAATGGAATTTAATAAAATTGCAGTGGTAGGCGGCGGAACTATGGGTAATGGAATCGCTCATGTTTTTGCCTTGAAAGGTTTTCATGTCAATTTGATTGAAATGTCCGAAGAGCTTGTGCGTAAGGCAATTAAAACGATTGAAGGAAATTTAGATCGTCAGTTAAAAAAGCAATTGATCGATGAGAAGTCAAAGAGCGATGCTCTCGCAAGAATCTCACCTATTGTCGGACTGGAAAATACTCCAGGTGAAGTTGATTTAGTTATCGAAGCAATTTATGAAAATAAAGATGCTAAAATATCTTTATTTAATAAGTTACAAAACATAATTAAGCAAGAGTCTATATTTGCCAGCAATACTTCATCAATCTCTATTACCGAACTTGCCTCGGCATCACGACCTGATAAATTCATCGGTATGCATTTCATGAATCCTGTTCCAATGATGAAGCTTATCGAAATTATACGCGGATATTCAACCAGTAATTCAACGTATAATGCCATAAAAGAATTATCTCTTAAGATTGATAAAGTTCCGGTTGAGGTTCATGATTATCCTGGCTTCATTTCAAACCGAATACTTATGCCCATGATAAATGAAGCTATCTACACTTTAATGGAAGGCGTAGCAAGCGCTGAGGACATTGACACTGTGATGAAGTTAGGCATGAATCATCCTATGGGACCTTTGACCTTAGCAGACTTTATTGGATTAGATGTTTGCCTGGCAATAATGGAAGTGCTTTATAATGGATTCAATGATTCAAAATATCGTCCTTGCCCGTTATTAAAGAAGATGGTGACAGCAAAAAAATTAGGCAGAAAAACCGGAGAAGGTTTTTTCAAATACAGCTAGAGATCAAAGACTAAACAAAGTCCATATCTAATAAATACCGTGTCAGTTCAAAAGTAGTACTAGAGGGTCACATCTGTCCGATAATATATATTATGTAAACTATGAAATACCCTAATCTATATAGACCCTATGAGTTTCAGGTATAAGTAAATAACCATCAAAATCAATACAATCCAGATAATGGGACTTCTCTTTCTTTGAATTTGTTTCCGCTTAGATGCAAACCCTAGCTTTCTTTTTTTACGTTCCTTTTCATCTAACTCAGGCTTATAAAACCTTGGCGAATAATCAAAGACTCTATGTTGCGGTTTTTTCATAAACATTTTGTTATCTCAATTAATATCAACAATTGCTGAAATAAATTCTTCAGCATTAAATGGTTGAAGATCAGTTATATCTTCACCGACACCGATATATTTTACAGGGATTTTCTGTTTCTCAAATATTTGAAAAACGATTCCGCCTTTTGCTGTCCCATCAAGTTTTGTGATAACCAATCCTGTAATGAGAGCTGTCTTAGAGAACTCATCTGATTGTACAACAGCATTTTGTCCTGAGTTCCCATCAAGTACAAGCAAAGTTTCATCGGGAGCACGATTAAGTTTTTTTGTAATAATTCGATTAAGCTTCACCAGTTCGTCCATTAGGTAAGATTTAGTATGCAGTCGACCCGCAGTATCAATCAATAAAACATCATATTTCTCTTTATGTGCTTTTTCAATGGCTTCATAGGCTACTGCTGAAGGATCAACTGATTTTTCACTTATTACTATATCAGCTTTTGCTCGTTCGGACCAAATTTCTAGTTGCTCACTTGCCGCAGCTCTAAAGGTGTCGGAAGCGGCGATCAGTACTTTTTTTCCTTGTTCCTTGTAATTATAAGCCAGCTTACCTATGGTAGTTGTCTTCCCTGCCCCGTTTACACCAATAACCAAAATAATATAAGGTTTTGCTTGATTATTTGATTCACTTACTCTTGAGGTGGAATTATTATCAAATATTTTTTTTAATTCGGATTTTACAACATCAAAAATTATTTTGTCGCTTGTCCTATCTTTTGTGTTAAGCATTTTGGTGCGGACGTTTTCAATTATTTTATTGGAAAGATAATATCCGACATCGGACGAAATTAAAATTTCCTCTATCTGCTCAAGTGTATTCGAATCTATACTGGCTTTGCCTGAAATAGTTTCTTTAATTCGATTAACAAGATTATTCCTGGTTTTTGAAAGTCGATCTCGAAGACTATTAAATATGCTCATTCTGTTTATTCATTTTTAAAAATTCTAAAGCGCGAACTACGTAACCTACCAGCGAAGCATAAATAAGAAATATGCTGCTGTAGTAAATAATTATAAATATTAAATTCTTTTTATTCAATCCAGCAATTACAAGCAAGAAAACAAAGCCTATAACCGTAACAGTAATTTTTCCTAATAAATTTGATGGAAGAACTTTCTTTAGCTTTAGTGAAATTAGAATTCCACCTGTAAATATAATTACATCTCTTAGTAAGATAATGAGCAGAAAATAACCGCTCAATTCTCCAATGAGGTATAATTTAATGGTAAGAACTGCAACCAAAATTTTGTCTGCAAGAGGATCGATTATCTTACCTATTTCGGTAATTTCATTTCTTTTTCTTGCTACATAACCATCCAGATAATCAGTTATTGCTGCTACTATGCATAAAGTGAAGGTAAGGGTGCGATAAGTTCCATCGTGAAAGTTGCTTAAACTAAACCAGACTGGGAAGATAAGCAGCAGTCTGAAAAAGCTTAGTACATTTGAAATGGTAAATAATTGATTTCTTTCAATCACCGGACTACCGCAAACTTGCCGATTTTTTCTTCAACTTCATTTCCCGTATTATCCAATCTTACAATTCGATAAATATATATCCCGGAATTCAATGGTTCACCATTTTGATCTTTTAGAAAAAACTCCACTCCCCCATCGCCGTTATTCTCTTCAACTGTTGCAATTTGTTTTCCCTGCAAATTAAGAATTAATATTTTTGCCTTATTTGAAAGATTTGCAAAAGTGATTTTACCTAAACCGTTTTGAACATTAACTGGCTGCGGATAAACATAAACATCAGATAAATCTTTAGCAAAGCTTGTCAATACAAGGTAGCTTCCGGCACCCGATGCAATCTGGATACTTCCTGTTTGAGTGGACGATTTTATGTTGCTTATTTTTAATACATACTCTTTACCTACTGAACCAACAGGTTTCTGCTTATCCCAGCTTAAATAAATGCTTTTCTTATCGCTCTGGTCAACTGTGATTGATGTAACATTTATCAAAGGATTAAAAACGTAATTATCAGAATTTTGAACTGTGCTTTCATCAACTTCGAGATTAAAAGTAATTCTTACTTTATATGGATTAACTAGCTGATGCGATGTGATAAAAAACTGTTCCTGTTGAACTATTATCGTATCAACCACGAAAGCAACTGTATCCGTTTTAATCGGTGAGCCATAATAATCACGAATGTCCATTATGATTAAAGAATTACTACCGAGGGGAAGATTTCTATTAAATGTCAGAAGCAAAGAATTTTGATTTTGTGGAGAAATAGAATTCGGAATTCCTAATTTAATTAACGTAAAAGAGCCAAGATTATCAATTGTGTTACTTATTCTTTCCGTGAATGTGACTATTATGCTTTTTGCTGTCGTCGAAGTAATTAACTTAATCTTAGCAGGTGAATGTGAATAAATTTTTACAATCTGGCTAAAGTTTGAAATCGGATCTGGTTTTGAGGCATCATAGGATATGACTGCATAAAAATAATTTTTATTATTTATTACAGATAAATCTGTGTATTCAGTATTTAAAACTGAATCAATTAGAAACAAACTGGATTCGCTCTCGCCGCAATAAACATAAAACTTGTTACCAAAACCATTCCATTGCAAATAAATGCTTGATGAATCTTTGCTGTATCCTGCTAAATCATAAGGAGTATTAGCTTTATTGGAAAAGGCAAACTCATAAAACTTAATGCCTTCGTTAGTCGGAAATGCGACGTCCTTTACCCCATTTCTGTTTAAATCCCCAACAAATATCGTACTTGAGTTTACATTTTCCTTATAAGAGACAACCAGATTCTGAGATGCGGTTGATTTGAAAATGTAAGAATACGGAAAAATAAAAACGATCAGTTCCTGTTTTCCATCCAAGTCAAGATCGGCAAATTTAATGCTGCTTTCAGCAGATCTAAAGGAACTATTGAATTCAACTGAAGCATCAATAAAAGCCTGATCATAAAGCGTACTCAAATTACCACCAGCGTAAGTAAATATAATTAACCGGTAAAATGGAGCAATATCAAGCTCGTCGATGGAGTGAATTAAAACTGCAATGTCCTGAAAACCATCTCCATTGTAATCACCTGCGTCAATTAAAGCCGAAGAACCTAAAAACTCGGTTGAAAATATTTTGTCCTTCACATAAGTATTTGGGCTTTGAATTTCATAAGAAAAAACATCGCCATCACGGTCAACCATCCAAATTTCATTTTTGCTATCGTTATCTGTATCAGTGATTACTGAATTTGGTGCATCAACTAGATTTCCACCGAATCCTTCCGGAGTGAAGTTTGATAATTTACGGGGATTTTCTAATCCAAGGTTGGAATTAACTTTCCAAATGATTATGGACGTATCGCTGTCAACTGCTAACACCTCTATAATTCCATCAAGATCGATATCTTTAGCCATAATTGGCCAGAACATGCCTGAAGAGTCTGCGAATTTATTTGTGAAAGTAAACGAACCTAATGAGGTCTGTTCATCAATATAACCATTTCGTTGAATTGAACTCAACAAGTCCACTTTACCATTGAAATTAAAATCTCCGACATCTCTTGGTAATTTATTTAATATTGAGTCAATCTTGATGAAATTATTTCCCTCTAATTTATACAAGCTGTAAAATAAATCTTGTGTCGGATAAAATTCACTGAACAAAACTTCATTAAAATTTTGAGATAAGTAGTTCGTGGGTTTTTTAAATATTGTTCCTTTATTTAAAGAATATGGTAATTCAATTTCCGAACTGATCAAAGAACTGAACTCAGTCGTAACTGTGAATAACGAATCATTAAACCGAACTACGGTGCTTTTTAATCCAACTAAATTTTCAATTTCAAAGTAAATATCGTAAGTAGCATTCTGTTCTACTAAATGCTTGGGGATGAAACCATAATGCAGTTTTTTTGCAAACTGATTGTTGGAGGCAAAACCGTCTAAAGTTACAAAGTTGAAATTTGGTTCTCCCTGCTTTCTGTAAAACATTCGAACGATGGATGGTTCATTGCTTTGAACAGCAGCAAGAATTGTAGTTCTATTTCCATAAAAAGCCGGGCCAAATGAAATCAGTTCTCCTAATGGAGCTGATCTATCAATATGAAAATTGACTCTTTCTTCCAACGTTCTCCCGTTGTTAAGATAAACAACTAATCTCAGATTATAAACAGTATCCGCAAATGCTGAAATATCTAACGAATAAATATTTTGATTGCTGAATTGATTCAATCCATTTTGAATTAACTGCGTCCAATTATTTGGATTTAGTCCGACACCATAGTAAAGTTCATACTTCGTAAAATATGGCGACAAGATTGTTGCATTTATTTCTAAAGTATTGTCAAAAGTAGCAAAGTCTTGAGAAGGATTATTTATTTTTATTTTTGATGGAGCAATAACGCTTAATGCTTTGAATAAATTTAATCTTCCTGCACCACTCTTCAGGTCCCAACCCGGTGTACCTATGTCGTCTGATGTTGATTTTAGAATTTGTTTTACTTCTTCATTGGAAAAATTTTTGAGCGATAGAATAAGTGCTGCGGCTCCAGAAACAAATGGAGCAGATGCTGATGTTCCACTTATTACTGCGTAATTATTATCTTTCGCTGTTGTTATGATTAGAGAACCAGGTGCAACCAAATCTATAGTTGAGCCAAAATTTGAACTGCCTGCAACAAAATCATCGGAAGTGGAATTTCCAACACAAATCACTTCCGAATAACCTGATGGATAGTGCGGACTGCTTAACCCCGAATTTCCTGCACTCGCAATTAATACAACACCTCTCGAGTAAGCATATCTGATTATATCTCTCAGAACATATGAAAATGCATTATCACCAAAACTCATGTTGATTACTTTTGCTCCCATCTGTATAGCATATAAAATTGCAGCGGCAACATCATCTTCTTCACCGTATCCATTTGGATCGAACGCACGAATATTAATTAATCTTGTACCGGGAGCTATTCCTGCAATTCCATAAAGATTATTGATGCTTGCACCGGCAATTCCAGCGATATATGTTCCATGACCATGCTCATCTTTAGGATTATTATCCCAACCTAAATAATCACCACCAGTAGAATCAAAAGGAAAACCCACTCGATCGGTAAAATCCCATCCCATGAAATCATCGATAAAGCCGTTGTCATCATCATCAATTTTATTTGTTCGTTTCTGATTGCCGAAGGCATCTATTCCATCTTCTCCACGGTTGTAGTATATCTGAGAAGTTAAATCCAAATGATTAAAATCAATTCCAGTGTCAATAATTCCAATTAAGACAGTGTCACTGCCTAAAGTAATATTCCATGCATCAAAAGCCTGGATTTTATTCAAAGCCCATTGCTCTGAAACCAAACTATCATTAGGAGTGTAATCGACTTTATAAACATTACCTTTTTGAATGTATTCGATTACTGGATCATTGGCTGCAACCGCGAGAAAATTATTAGCTTGCAGTTCTGAGCTGAATGTTACCTTAACAATTCTTGATAGTTCATCAATATCTTTAGCAATACCTTTGGCAAAATAATCTACAGAAATGTTCTCGGTTTTTAGGAGAGCATTTTTATTTGTAGAAAGAATTTCCTTGGTACTAATTCTCTCCTGAACTTGAGATTTATTGACAAAATCTTTGTATTTAATAAAATATTTTGTCGTTTGTGCATTAGTGAAGGAAAAGATAAATATTAAAAGGAACAGACACAAAACAGACCTATATTTCATACATTTCCTTTGTGACAGTCGAATCAATTGAGGAAGGATATATGCCTGAAAAACATGCTGTACAAAAATTTTCAGCATTCGCTTCGGCAACTGCTTCCAACATTTCTTCTATGGTAAGATATTCTAAACTATCAACCTCCAAATAATTTTTAATTGAATTGATATCAACATTGAACCGATTTGCAATTAGCTCTTCCTTACTTGGAAAATCCATACCATAATAGCAAGGATGAGTAATCGGCGGTGATGAAATCCGCAAATGAATTTCTTTGGGATTAGCTTCTCTTATTAGGTGAACCAATTGTTTTGATGTTGTTCCCCTAACAATGGAATCATCTATCAACACTACCGTTCTACCGTTAAGAACACCTTTTACCGTGTTAAATTTTATACGAACTCCCACTTCCCTATTTCCCTGTCCTGGAATTATAAAAGTTCTGCCTATGTAATGACTTCTAATAAGCCCTATTTCCAATTTAGAACTTATATTTTGCTTTTCGAGTTCGGTTTGATAACCAAGCGCCATAGTATTTGAACTATCGGGAACACTAATAACTATAACTTTCTCACCATCACGGTCACGAACCGGATGTTTTCTAGCCAGTACTTTGCCAAGTCTTCGTCTCATCTTATCAACATTATGACCGAAAATAAAGCTATCCGGGCGAGAGAAATATATATATTCAAATATGCAATGCTTTTGAGGAAAATCTAAATTATTTATTTGATAAGATTCTGGTATTTCGTTGATAAGCGTTCTATCATTTATAACAACTATTTCACCTGGTTCAACCTCTCGAAGAAAACTTGCCGAGATCAAATCAAAGGAACACGTTTCCGATGCGAACACAAATGCCTTATTTAATTTCCCTAATGAAAGAGGTCTAAAGCCATAGGGATCACGTGCAGCGATTAATTTATCGTCAGTTAGAATAACTAACGAGTAGGCTCCTTCAATTCTTAAAAGGGCTTCCTTAATCTGCTCAATTTGACTATCTAATTTGCTTCTTGCGATTAGATGTAAAATAACTTCAGTATCACTAGTAGTTTGAAAGATAGCGCCTTCATTCACGAGTTCCTCTCTGAGCAGCTTAGCGTTGGTAAGGTTACCATTATGAGCGACCGCCAAATTTCCTAATCTATAATTAACTACAAAAGGTTGAATGTTCTTTCGTGATTTCGAAGCACCGGTTGTTGAATATCTGTTGTGGCCTATTGCAGCAGTACCGGGTAAAGAAGAATGGAAGACTGATTGATCAGCAAACACTTCGGTTACAAGTCCAACTCCCTTATGGATATTAAAAACATTATGCCCTCTTGAATTGATATTTTTACTTACAATTCCAGAAGCTTCCTGTCCTCTATGCTGTAAAGCATGAAGTCCATAATAAGTTTGAAGTGCAGCATGTTGAGCACCAAAAATCCCGAAAATTCCGCAATGACATTTTGGTTTATCTGGTTGAATGATCATTTATTAGCAAGATTATAACTGAAAAATAAACTACGAATAAATATAAGTAATGTATGAAAAAATATTGGCAGGAGTAAAAATAAAAAAGGTACTTAACGTACCCTCATAGTCGGAACGGCGGGATTTGAACCCGCGACCACCTGAACCCCATTCAGGTACGCTACCGGGCTGCGCTACGTTCCGTTAAGTTAAATATGATTTAATATTTTCCAGAACGTTTTTTATTTCTTCTAAATCTTTTTTAAGAGAGGGCTTTTCCCTTTTACTTGTAGTTTTATTCATTCCCTTATCGTTTCTACCGAACTCAATTTCTTCCTGGAAGGATTCTTCTGTCGGTACATCTGTTGCCAAGATATTTTTAGCACCTTCAATCGTGTATTTTTTTTCCCTTAAAAGATTTTTAATAAGCAGTATAGTCTGAATATCTTTGTTTGTATATATTCTATTGCCCGCTCGATTTTTTTGTGGCTTGAGCTGTTCAAACTCCGTTTCCCAATACCGCAAAACGTACTGCTCAACTTCAGTAATTTTACTCACTTCGCTTATGGAGTAATACAATTTTTTAATTGATAGATCTTTCATTAGAGCTGATATTTATCTTAAAGAAAAATAAAGATTTACCTTTGTAAAAGCAACATATAACTATTTTTTAATCAACAACTTTAACTAAGTATTATAATCGATTCTCTTTAATGATAATGTCTTCCAACTCCCTAATATCCTTCAAGTCATAATCAGCATTGTGATGTTCTGTGTTAAATGTATCGCCATATCGTGCAAATGCGGTTTTCATCCCAACTTTTGACGCCCCGACAATGTCTCTCTCTACCCAATCTCCAACCATCAGAGCCTCAGCAGGTTTCACTTGAAGTTTTTTTAGAATAGCATTGAATGGTTTTGGGCTTGGTTTTCTTTCTCCAGTTTCTTCGAAAGTAACAACCTCATCAAAAATATGATGAAAATTCAGATAAGCCAGTCTTAGCCATGCCTCCTTAACCGGAGCATCTGAAAGAATTCCCATTTTTATTCCCAGCTTGGATAATTTATTTAAGGTAGGATATACATGCGGATAAGGTTTAAGAGCTGCTTCTCGAGCTCTTCTATAGGCAACAATGCCTGCTGAAAGAATTTTATAATTTATTTTATGAAGAACCCTCTTCAAAAATTCATCGAACACTTGCTGATATTCTATTCCCTGCTCTTTGTAAATTTCATCGATAAGTTTATTTGCATATTCGGGAGTAATATCAAGCCCGGCATCAATCATTGCAGGAATTGCTTCCTCAATTGATCGTCTTTTCATTTTCATGAAATCAACTAGAGTGTTATCCAAATCAAACACAATGGCTTTAATCACAATTCCCTCTTCTTTTTATTTATAATTTTATGAAGCAGATAAACAGCAGCCTTGTAACTATTTTCTTTGAAGCCTGATATGTAACCTTCACAAACAGAAGCAGTTAGTAAAACTTGTCTGAAATTTTCACGACTGCTAAGATTTGATAAATGCACTTCTACTTTTGGCAATTTAGAATCTGCTAATGCATCTCTAATTGCAGCCGATGTATGAGCATAACCACCCGGATTTATAATTATTCCATCAAATTTATTCTCCGCATTTTGGATTTGTGTTACTATTTCTCCCTCGATATTCGATTGGAAGAAAGTAAATTTATCTTTTTGAAATTCTTTCTCGATTAAGGAATTTATTTTTTTAAGAGTAAAAGTCCCATAGACACTTTTATCTCTCTTACCAAGAAGATTTAAATTTGGGCCATTGATTATTAATAACTTCAATTTGATTCCGACATTTCCTCTATTATTTCCCTCATTCTGGGAGTAAGGTAGATTTTATCAACTCCTAATTCCTTCAACGCCATCGATAAAACGATTACCTTCCGCTGCAAGTTTGTCATTTTGTTAATTACAATTACCTTACTATCCTTTAAAATACAATATCCGCCTTTGAAATCACCCTTTTCATATCTTACTTCAGCACCTAGCTGGGCAGCAATTGATTTAAGATCTTGTACGATTTCCTCGAACTCTTTCTCTTTTATTTTCATTCAGCCAACTTTCTATTTGTACCTTTAAGCGGTTGAAACAAAAATAAATAGATGATTGCAAAGTATGATAAGATTTCAACTATTGGGAAACTACTTAAGACTGTAAATCGCTTAACAACTAAGTTTAATACCTCTTTGGAATTAAAGTTATCATTTAAAACCACAATTACTAATTTATAATCAATAAGCATAAGGTAAAGTTCGAATGGTAGAGAAATAAGGATCAGCACAGCAGAGATAAACAACCAGCCGTTAAGCTTTAAATTAAGTTTTGATGTAATAATGAACAGAATGAACGCAGTGATCATCACCAAATATAAAATCAGATTAATTGATACAGAAGCAATTAATGATTGAAAAATTCCAGCTAAATTCTGATCACTTACGAATTCTTTTAAGGCAAAATTTGGGGGTTGAAAGATATGGTAGAACAACGATAACCTTGTAATGTAACTTCCAAGCCAGATAGCCCCGGAAGACACAAAGAGGAATAAAAATATTTTTGAAATTTTACTTAACTTATTCATAAAGAGAAAATCATTTACATCAAAAAATAAATAAAAATAATGACTATTGCCTCGATTGATTTGGGAACCAATACTATTCTTCTTCTAATTGCAAAGTTAGATTTTAAGAATAAAAAAATCCACGTGATATTTGAGGATCAAAAAATACCAAGAATTGGTGAAGGATTGAAACCCGGCTCCCCTATTTCCAAAAATAAAGAGAAGCGGCTCCTGGATATTCTTGAATTTTATAAAAATTTGGCAAATCATTACCAATGCGAGCACATTTTAGTGACGGCTACCAATGCCTTCCGCATTGCATCAAACAGCGATTATTTGGTTAAAAAGATTAGCAAAATGTTTAACCTAAAAGTAAATATAATTTCCGGAGAGGAAGAAGCCGAACTGACTTTTCTCGGATGTACTTCTGAAATTGAACTAGATACTAATGTTGCTGTTATTGATATTGGAGGTGGAAGCACAGAGATTGTTTTGGGGAAAAATAGAAAAATTATAGCCAGCAAAAGTTTACCTTTGGGAGTTGTTAGTTTAACTGAAAATTACTTTTCGAATGATCCTCCCAATGAGGAAGAAATTCTGGTAATTAGATCAACAATAAATAAAGAATTACAAAATTTGATTGGAAAAAAATTAAAATTCGATAAAATTATCGCAGTGGCTGGCACCCCAACAACTCTTGCTTGTATTAAAAAAGGTACGATTAGCTATAACGAAGCATTAATTGAAGGTGATTTACTAACTCAATCCGATTTGGAAAATTTCATAAATCAGTTAGCAGTCATGAATTCGGTTGAAATTAAAAATAAATTCAAGAGTGTGGTTGACGGACGTGAAGATGTTTTATTAGCTGGTACAATGCTATTATTTGAGGTGATGAATTTTTTTAAAGCAACAGAATTAGTTGTAAGCACAAAAGGTGTACGGTACGGAGCTATCTATGAATTATTCTTTTGATCGTTCTAAAGCTCTCTATTTTGGATAATAGTATCCTTTGGTTTTGATTTATCATCAAGATTTGGATAATCAATCGTATAATGCAATCCCCGGCTTTCTTTTCTAAGCAAAGCAGATTGAATGATCATACCGGCACAGCTAATAATATTTCGGAGTTCTATTATATCATTAAAAACTTTTGTTTTCTTATACAAATGTTCGATTTCATCGGACAGATTAGTGATTCTTCTCTGCGCCCGCTCAAGCCGATTGTTGGATCTAACAATACCAACATAATCCCACATGGTTTGCTTGGCTTCTTTTAAGCTATGTGTAATAAGAACCAGTTCATCACTAGACAAAGTACCAGAATCATCCCAATGGGGAATTTCAGGAATAGAAGTATCATAATCCTTAAGCATTTCTTTTATTTTAATTGAGGCTCTGTTTGCATAAACAATCGCCTCAAGCAAGGAATTGCTGGCAAGCCTGTTGGCGCCATGAACTCCAGTCATTGACACTTCACCACAAGCAAATAATCCGTTAATAGTTGTTTGTGAGAATTCATTCACTTTAACTCCACCGCAAGCATAATGTGCAGCCGGAACAACAGGAATAAAATTCTGTGTGATGTCAATTCCTGAATTGAAGCAAGTCTGGTAAATATTTGGGAAATGTTGGATAATCTCGTCTTTAGATTTGTGAGTTATATCTAAGTAAACAAATTCTTCACCGCTTTTTTTAATTTCAGAGTCAATTGCTCTTGCCACAATGTCTCTTGGTGCAAGTTCTTCTCGTGAATCATACTTTGCCATAAAAGCTTCACCCTTTTTTGTACGAAGAATTCCGCCAAATCCTCGTACGGCTTCAGATATTAAAAAGGAAGTTTTTCCAGCAGTAGTATTTTTATTTGGTTCATAGTAAGATGTTGGGTGAAACTGAACAAACTCCATATTGCCAATTCGTGCTCCCGCCCTATATACCATTGCAAATCCATCTCCTGTAGCAATCAGTGGATTTGTAGTATGTTGATAAACTTGTCCTAATCCACCTGTCGCTAAAATAGTAACTTTAGAATTAATCGTAACGACTTTACCTTGATTTCCATCCAGTACATATGTACCCCAACAATTTCTTTTATCCAAAGGTGAATTGCGAAGATCGGGAATGTTATGTTCAGTAATCAAATCAATAGCTAAGGTATTCTCTATAACATGTATATTTTTTATATTATTAGTCATTGAAATTAAAGCTCTTTCAATTTCTTTTCCTGTTAAATCCTTGGCGTGAACAATTCTTGGCATTGAATGCCCGCCCTCTCTAACTAGATCAAGCTTGCCGCTTTTTTGGGTAAACTGTGTTCCTAAAGCCATTAGTTCTTTTATCCTGTCAGGTCCTTCCTTAACCATTAATTCTACAGCTTTGGAATTACATAAGCCTGCCCCAGCAATGAGTGTATCGTTAATGTGCTTTTCAAATGAATCCGATTTATCTATTACAGATGCAATTCCTCCTTGTGCATAGTTTGTGTTTGACTCGGCTTTATCTTTTTTAGTAACCAAAATCACATTCGCAAATTCTGAGATTTTAATGGCAGCAAATAATCCGGCAATTCCGCTTCCAATAATAAGAACATCTGTTTTTAACATATAAAATTCTAGTTAGTTAGTAATACATCAATAAAGATAAAATGATAGCACGAACTGTGAACCAAACATCAATAAACCAAATAAGATTCCCATCACGATAGCACAAAATACATTTTTAGTTAAAGTGTATGAAGCCATAATCGCTAAAAAGAATGTCCATACTACAAGTAAGAGTTCAAGCACAAGCATTATGTATGCAACTGTTTCTTTGATAATAAAAGGCGAGGGATTATTGGAAAACAGATATTCCCCGAAAAAAATTAACTCCAGTGGAAAAAATATTGCCAGCGCAAAAATATTTGGAATTAAAGAATAGGATAAAATAGAGAAGATATCTTTTACTCTGGTTACTAAACCTGATATTTGATTGGTAATTTTAATCAGAAGAGAGAATAATGATATTATCACCACAACTGACAAAAGCAATATCAAATAATTTCTAATTATATTAGCCGAGGATAAATTTGTTAGAGGATTCGTCAGAAAAAAGAAAATAGTATTTAAATAAAACTTAAATGACGCAATCAGAATTATAAATACTATGAAATTCTTTTGTTCGGAATAAATGATCTTAGTAAAACCATTTTTAGGGCTTTCAATAAGTTGTTCCAGCAGCTTCCAAAGATCGAGGTTGTAAACTCGTTCACGAAGATACGACTTACAATTCCGGCAAGTTAATTCATGGAATGGATTTAGAGTTTGGCAATTCTTGCAGACCATTTCATTTTTCATCGTAAGTTAATTCTTAAATTTAGTCTTGGCTGTCCTGTTAAAAAATCCTCATCAACGCTAAAATCAAAAAGCTGAGCATCAACGTATGCGTCAACAAGGTTAAGTATGTAAGTTAAGCCCATATAAATTGTGAAGACATCTCTTTGGTCGCGATAAAACGTTCGTAAGGTTCGATAATCTTCATCACTGGTTTGAATGTATAAATCTCTATTTTCTTTATAGCTATTATTGTTTTGAACCCAATTATAAACAAACCATCCTGATAACGCCCAAAATATGGGTGCTTTCCAATATGATTCATTATAAATTTGTCCCGCACCGGGAATCACTGCACTCATTAAAACAGCTGTCCATGGTGATTTAGTTGACACAAAAACAGAATCGCTTTTTACGGGTTTATCTTCTGCATTTTCGATTTGAGCAAACGCAGCGTTGAAGAAAATTAAAACGAAGAAAAATGTTTTAATGATATGATTTATTGATGATTTCGAAGAGTTCAAATAATCTTTCCAATTCATCATTTGAGTAATATTCAATTGTAATCTCACCGGAACCATCTTGCCTTTGACGGCAGTTTACTTTTGTTCCGAATACGCTGCGGAGTCTCGCCTCAACATCCTTAATGTTAGCCGATTTGATAATTAAATGCGCTGTGTTGTTTATTGATTTGCGTATTGTTCCATTAGCCGAAGTTAATTTCTTCATCAACTGTTCAACTTTTCTAACAGATAAATTCCCCTCTAATATTTTCTTTAATGCTTCAAGTTGAAGCTCTGGTGTCGGTAAATTAATCATTGCACGAGCATGACCTGCGGTTATCTCTTCCTTAATTAAACTATCCTGAATTTCTTTTGGAAGTCTTAACAATCGTATTGTATTTGCAATTGTAGTTCTATCCTTACCAACTTTGTCTGCTATCTGTTCCTGTGTCAGATGACATTCATCCATAAGTCGCTTGTAGGCAAGTCCAATTTCAATGGGATTTAGTTTTTCCCGTTGAATATTTTCAATCAATGCTAATGCAAGCATTGCCTCATCACTATCGACTTTAATTATATATGCAGGAATTTCTTTGTAGCCAATTTCATAACAGGCTTTTAATCTTCTTTCACCAGAAATCATCTGATAACGGAAAGGTGCAATTCTTCTAACAGTAACCGGTTGAATTAGCCCATTAGATAAAATAGACTTTTTTAATTCTTCAAATGCTTCGGGTTCAAAATGAATTCTGGGCTGAAAAGGATTTGGTGAAATAGAATCTATAGGAATTTTGGCAAGAATATCATTCTGTTTACCGTCATCCTTTTTAACTTCAGCATAATCAGCTGCTCGATCATCGGCAGGCGGATAATTTTGTTGTTTAATCAGCGCGTCTAATCCTCTGCCAAGACCTGTTTTTAACTTGTTCATCTTAATTTTCGGTTATTAAAGTTGAATTCCTTAATAATAATTCTGATGCGAGCGACATATAATTTTTTGATCCGGAAGAAACAGCATCATAAAGAATTACTGGTTTACCAAAGCTTGGCGCTTCCGATATTCTCACGTTACGGTGTATAATTGTATTAAAGACCTTCTCACCAAAATATTTTTTAACTTCATCGGCAACCTGGTGTGAGAGACGTAATCTTGTGTCAAACATAGTTAATAATACACCCTCTATCTGAAGGTTTTTATTGAAGTGCTGCCTGACAATATTCACAGTATTTAAAAGCTGACCTAGTCCCTCAAGAGCAAAATACTCACATTGAACTGGAATTAAAACCGAATCAGAAGCAGAAAGTGCGTTCAATGTTAGGATTCCTAATGATGGAGGGCAATCAATAATAATATATTCATATTTATCTCTAGTTTCTTCTAGTGCAGATTTTAACAAGCTCTCACGATATGGCATTTCGACCATTTCAATTTCAGCACCAACCAAATTTATATTTGACGGAAGAATATCTAAATAAGGCATGAATGAGTTAATGATAACATCATTCATTTTCAGTTGACCAATCAATACTTCGTAAACAGATGGCGAATGATTACTAATATCTAGACCGGACGAAGAATTTGCCTGAGGATCAGTATCAATAAGAAGGGTTTTCTTCTCTGCGGCTGCTAATGAAGATGACAGATTTATGGCTGTTGTTGTTTTACCAACACCTCCCTTTTGATTTGCGATGGAAATTACTTTTGACACTCTATAATGTTCTTCTTGTTAGCTGTAATATTATAAATAAAAATAAATTTAATTTCATAAAAAATAAAAATTAAAATACTAAACTAAAGTATAATCTCCTCTCCAAATTTTAGTACTTTGCATGAAATTCCTTTAGCCTCAACTATTTTTTTGAATTCATTTGGATCGGCATTAATTACAGGGAATGTGTTATAATGCATTGGTATTGCAACTTTAGGATTTACCAATTCTGCGGCTTTCACTGCATCGGTTATTCCCATTGTAAAATTATCCCCGATTGGCAGAAGCATATAATCAATTGGTGTCATCTCTCCAATAAGTTTCATATCGTAAAATAATCCAGTGTCCCCGGTATGATATACATTCTTATTTTCAACTGATAAAACTACTCCGGAAGGTTCGCCGGTATATTGATTATCGGGAGTCTTGGATCCATGATGTGCTATTGTAAATTTAACTCTACCGAAATCAAAATTGTAACCACCGCCTATGTGCATATTGTGTGCTTTGAATCCATGCTCACTACAATAATTTGCAAGTTCATTTACACAAATGAAAGTTGAATTCCATCTCTTTGCTATTTTGAAGGAATCGCCTAAATGATCACCGTGACCATGGGTCAGAATTATGTAATCAGCTTTAACATCTTTGGATTTTACCGGTGAGGTCGGATTATCATCAAGAAATGGATCGATAAGAATGCTTATGTTATTTTCTGTAGTTATTTGAAATGCTGAGTGAGAAAAATATTTTAGTTTCATTTTATTAATCTCCTTGTTTTATTTTTTTTGAAATTAAATCTGATAATTAATTAATTTTGTAAAGTTCTTTAATTCTTTTCCATGAATAAATTTCATCAGTTCAAGCTTTAAGTTTGATTGCAATTTATTTTTCTTAACATCAATCTTGTTAAAATTAAATTCTTCAGTTTTAGATTTATCCTTTTTGAAGAAACTTTGCATGTTATGCTTGAGGATATCTAAATCGCGGACATTTCCACTTAATTTTTGAAGTGATGAAATAATTTTACAAAAGCCCAAATATTTTTTTCGATTAAAACACTTAAGGAATAGCTCCATCGGGTATCTTAACCTTCTTAATGAGATTCTTAGCTGATGTAGATTTTCTATACTTACTTCAGTAAAATATGAATTGATAGATGACAATAGGCTTTCTAATCTTTGACTTAAAATTATTCTAGCAGAGGATGATAAATCCTGTTTGCAAGATAAATTTAATATTTCCCAAGGCTTCGTCTTTGCCATTTTAGGCCTGTCAAAATCATTTTTAAAGATTCATAACTACCGTTCTAAGACTGACTGCACAGATAATTTTTTTAATTTTCTTACGGTCGGAGAACTAATCGCCTTTATCAATCTTTTCCGTAAGGCTTCTTTGGATAATCCTTTTGAAAGTTTACCATCCTCCGCAATAGAAATACCGCCCGTTTCTTCCGAGACGATAATAGAAATTACATCTGCTTGTTCGGAAATGCCAATCCCTGCACGATGCCTCATTCCTAAAGATTCCCCATCAATAATGGTAGTTGTTGAAAGCGGAAGTGTGCACCTTGCGGCTTCGATAATATCGTTCTTAATTATTACTGCACCATCATGAAGCGGAGATCGAGGGTAGAATATTGCCTTTAATAAATCTCTGCTTACTTTTGCATTCATCTCTTCACCAGTTTCTGCAAATCCTCTTATCCCTCCGGATTTAATAACCACGATAATTGCTCCATGTTGAAGCTGTGAAAGATCAAAAGCAGCATCTGTAATTGTATACGCAGACTCTGGTGATTCTGAACGGACAAATATTCTAAAAATTGGATTTCGAGCTAAGAAAACCAGTAGCCTTCTAATTTCAGGTTGAAAAAGAATTATGAAAGCTATTACCCAAATGCCGGTAACTAAATTTAAAAGCCAGGTTAAGGTTCGTAAATTTATTATTTGAGCTATAAAAGAAAGAACAAAAATGATTATCAACCCAAAAAATATTTGAGTGGCAATGGTGCCCTTGAGTAATGAGTAAAGCTTGTAAAAAATGAATGATACAAGCGCAATGTCAAGGATATCAAGCAGTGTAACAGTTAAGAATCCTATTTTAAATAGATCTATCATCTAAATTAAATTTGATAATAATTTACAAACCTGAACGCCGTATTCCACGTTATGAGTTCTAATTATTCTCGCTCCATTTTTAACAGACAGAGTTTCAACAATTGACGTAGGAACATCTCTATTTTCAACATCAAGATCGAGGATCTTTCCTAAAAATGACTTTCTCGATAACCCAATTAAAATAGGATACCCTAACGATTTGAAATCGCTAAGTCTCTGAATTATCTCCAAATTATGATCTACCGATTTACCGAAACCAATTCCGGGATCAATGAAAATATTTTTAATGCCTGAATTCGCGGCAATTTCAGCTTGTGCACTAAGAAAATCATAAATTTCCTCAACTACATTTTCATACTCAGGATTTTGCTGCATAGTTTTTGGATTACCTAACATATGCATGATAGCCAGTGAAGCGCTAAATTTTTTTGTTGTTTCAACAAGCTTAAGATCATTTGTAAAACCGCTGATATCATTTATAATTACTGCTCCATGCTGAAGTGCTTTGGAGGCTACGATATTTTTTTTAGTATCGACTGATATTATTGCAATTGGTCTTTCCAGTAGAATTTTTTGAATTACTGGAATAATCCTTTTTGATTCTTCCTCCGCGGAGATTGAATCTGATCCAGGACGCGTTGATTCACCGCCGATGTCAATCATATCAGCTCCCTTGTCAATCATTTCTATTCCGTGTTCAGCAGCCTGATCGGGATTTAGATATTTTCCCCCATTAGAAAAAGAATCGGGTGTTACATTCAAAATTCCCATTACATAGGCGGAATTAAAATTGAATTGCTTTCCTTTAATTTCATAAGAAAGCGAATCGTAATTTTCGAAATTATTTATAGTCTTATCCAAAAAATTTTGAATGTTTTTGTCATCGGAACATTTTTCGGTAATCTCACGAAAGTTTTTACTATTTCCCAGCAAAAGTATTCTCGAGCTATCACCCGTATTTTCAATAAAGTAGCTGAGTTTAGAAAGCTTTTGAAACCTTACTTTAGCTTTGTTGAAATAATCATCTTTTATCTTTCTGATCTCTAAACCGAGCAAACCTTGATGATGATTGTCCCATGCATAATCATACTTTGAACGATATTTTTCAAAGATTTTCGGATATGTTAAATCAATAATTTGGGCTAACAACTTGGTCTCCGTAAAATTATTTTTATGGAAATAATTAGTGATTAATGAGTAACTCACGGTACGCATGAATTGGAGAATTAGAAACTTTTTGGACTAAAGTCCACATCATTTGTGGTTTTTCTAATCCCAGTGGGATTAATAAATCACTAAGAATCTTAGGCTTTAGCCACATTTTGCGTAATGCGAGTTAGCAAGTTAGAAAAATCAGCCATTTGCTTTCAATATATTTTTCAATTCTGCAGTTGCAGCAGTGATGTTATCCGCCTTAAATATAGATGAACCGGCTACAAATACATCAATACCTGCTTTGAGTGCCGGTTGAATTGTTTTATTATCAATTCCGCCATCTATTTCTATTAAAAATTTAGCGTGCAGCTTTTTTCTAAGCTCAACAAGTTCATGAATCTTCTTAAGCACATTTGGGATGAAAGATTGTCCTCCAAAACCGGGGTTGACTGACATAAGTAAAATTAGATCAGCGTACTCGGCAATATCTTCCAATGATTGAACCGGAGTGGCAGGATTTATTGAAACACCTGCTTTGCATCCGAGTTCTTTAATCCTGTTTATTGTTCGATTTAAATGAGCTGCAGCTTCATAATGGACCGTAATATAATTTGCTCCGGCCTTAACAAAATTCTCCAAAAGCTTGTCAGGATCTTTAATCATCAAATGGACATCAACCGGCAGATGAGTTGATCGCTTTACAGCATCAACTACGATTGGGCCGAATGTAAGATTAGGAACAAAATGACCATCCATTACATCACAGTGGATCCAATCTGCACCACCCATTTCTGTTAAACGAATTTGCTGAGCAAGATTGGACAAGTCAGCAGATAATATTGAAGGAGCTAAAATTGCCATTAGTTTTATTTTACCTCATTTTGAATTTGATCTTTACCTGATTTAGTAACGAAAAGATCTACTGCGTCACCTGGATTTAGTTTATAACCTTTGCTCGGATATTGATCTATTATCGTATTAGGCAATAATGAAAAAGATATTTGATAATTCAATTTCCCGATTCTTAAGGAGCTATCGGCTAATACTTTTCCTGCTTCCATTAAAGATTTACCGATCAGATCTGGGACTGAAATTTCACCGGTTTCAATTCCGCTGCTTAACGAAACTCCAACTGTTTGTCCTTTCTTAATTGGTGTTCCTTCAACATATTCCTGATCAAAAATCATATTCTTAGGATTGCTTGATGGAACTTGTTCAACAGTTCCCAATTTTAAACCAATTCTTTCCAATGCAAACTTTGCATCACGAACTGATTTACCTTTTAGCATCGGAACTAAAACTGTCGGTTCTCCACCGCTTATAAACAGATATACTCTTCTACCAACTTTTACAGTCGAACCTTCCTCAGGCCTTTGCAGAGCTATAGCACCTTTTGGAAAACTCTCATTAAAAGTTGTATCACTGATAATTGGATTTAGGTCATGATCTTCTAGGATAGCAACAGCTTCTTGTTCATTCATTCCAACTACTTTGGGCACTTTAGTTTCTTCTTTACTTACCCACCAAGGTAAAAGTAGAAAGTCTAGCAGCAGTAAGATCACCAAAATTGCCGTAAAAATTATCAGCGTGCGTTTCACAAATCTATTGCTTAAAATATTTTTCAACATCAATTATAATTCTTTTGCAGGTTATTATTATGATAAATGCTTTATAATCATTTACTCGTTTTCTTTTCAGCAATAATATATTTATTATAAATTAACATTAAAACAGTGGCAAGTAAACCAACAAAAGTCATTACTAAAAAAATAAATTTTGGCTCTCCCATATTTTTTACAAAAATTTGATATATCCATCCTCCAAATGTTCCACCGAATCCCCAGGCGATGGCAATCGGTAAAAAGGCATATCCTTGAAATAAAGCAGATTGACCTTTCGGAGCCATATCTGCAATGAATTCGTAAAATCTTGGTGCCTGAGTTTGTTCACCAATTGAGAAAATAAAAATACCAAGGACTATTATTGGAATACTAAGAGCGATTTTGAAATCGCCCCAAGGATTAATGTAAACACCTTGAGCAGCGGGAAGTGCAAAATACCAAAGCAGCCAGCAAAGCATTGCGAGTATAAATCCGATAACAATTGCCGTTGAAGTCGGAATTTTGTTAGTTAATCGGTTCAAAGGAATCTGAAAAATAATTATTGTCCAAGCACCTGTCGATAATAGTAATTCAATTGGAGCATCAGGTGAAATGAAGTCAATTACGTAAAACGGGATGATTATAAAAAATTGCCAGAATAAAACCCAGTACAAACCAAAGATCAGTAAGAAAGAAATAAATCTAAAATTTCCAAGAACCTTAATTAAGTTCGTGAACACTGTCTTTAGATCCTGTTTGGTTTCTTCGTGCGCGTTTGTTGGTTCTTTAAAAAATAATCTTGTTGAAAAAAACATTAGTACGCAGCTTATAGCTGAAACAAGATAAACAAATTCAATCCCGAAGGTATCTCTAACCATAAATGCCAGGATAGGCCCCAGTGCTGCGCCGGTATTTACTAGCCAATAATAAATTGCATAACCAAGCGATTTTGTTTCGTGAGTTGTTGTAACGGCTACTGTTCCAAGAACGCTTGGTTTAATGAAAGAACCGCCGATTGATGTGAAGATCAGAATGAAGAATAACATCCAATAACTATCAAAGCTTGAGTAAAAGCCAGAGAATATTTTCATTCCAGTAGAACCAATCAAGAAATATCCAATAGCTAAAACCAGGAAAGCAAATGAAAAAGCTTTTCTAAAACCGAATTTATCTGCAAGTGCTCCGGCAAAAATCGGGAGGAGGTAAATCAGTCCGCCGAATAAAGATGATAATTGACCGGCCTCAATTTCATTAAACTTTAAATGATCGCGCAGGAAAATGCTAAGAATAGTTGCTTGTCCATAATATGCCAGGCGCTCAAATAGTTCCATTATGTTGGCAACCCAGAATTGAGGTTTGAATCCGTCTTTTTTAAAAATCATTTTCTTTGAAGTGTATTTTGGGTTGATATTTTTGATTACTATTTGAAATATATTAAAGCACTGCTACATTATCAAAGGTTTTGAGAGAAGGCGCGCTTCAAATTTGTTTTGAGGATTACTGCTTAAAAATGAATTTTGCCGTATATGAAATCATTACTTAAATTTACTCATCTTCAATCTGGAATAAATTGGAACTATGTTCAAGAACTTCTTTGTGCTGAATCGGCATGTTATAGAAGCAAATAAGCTGCTATCTGGTTTTACTTTGGTGAACATCTTTACGCAGGAAAAAAACAAATTAATATTTTGTCTGCGAAGTGATTCCCGGGAATATTTCATTGAGGTGAATGCAGATTCCTCTCTTCCCTATTTTATTATCAGAGAAAAATTTAATCGTGCTAAGAAAAACACATTGGATTTTTTTGAATCATATATTCCTTCAAAACTAAATTCAATAAAAATTGCCGAACTGGATCGCATTATTCAGTTTAATCTTCAAGATGCTTCTATATACTTCTACATTCACGGTAAAGAAACAAACGTATTCTTGATTGATAATGAAAAGAATTTTAGATCATTTAAGAAGGTTGAAAATGAACCTAAATTTGTTGATGAAATAGGTAAACTAAATTTTACTAATTCGTTTCAGGTGCAGGAATTCAGATTGGAGTCAGAAGAAACTTCTTCCTCAGTTATTTCTAAGAAATATCCTTTCCTTGGCAGAGAAATAATCGATGAGTTTCATAGAAGATTAATAACCAATACTGAGGATGAGAAGAAAATCGTATTGGCAAATATTCTAAAAGAAATAGAAACCGGGAAACCATTTGTATATCGGGATGAACCTACCAGTAAATTCAAATTATCATTTTTTATTACAGACGATCTTCAATCTAAAGCTGTAAATTTTTTCGGCAACATTAATGAAGCGTTAAAATTTTTCCTCGTCCAAGAACACAAACACAAGCACGAGAAGTTGGTAGGCAGAGATATGGAGAGTAGGTTTGAGAAAAAGATTATTCAGCTTGAGAAAAAAAAAGATCAACTGCAAACAAGAATAAATGAAGGACGCAAAGATCAGAAATATCAGCAGATAGCAAATTTACTCATGATGAACATTGATAATATAAAACATGGTATGAACAAAGTTGAACTTGAAAATATTTATGAATCGAATAAAATCATCCTTATTGATTTAATCTCTAAATTTACTCCAAGAGAAAATGTTAATCACTATTTTGATAAAGCTAGATCTGAACGGAAAGAGTTTGAGAAAATGCAAAATCTTTTAGTCTACATCATTAAAGAAATTAAAATGAAGAAAGCATCCTATAAAGAAATGAAAAAAACTTCACCTGAGGAGAATAAATTGCATTTTTCAAAAGCTGCCCCTCAAAAAAAAGGTGACAAATCATCTTCCCAAGATGAAAAGAGCAGGTTTAGACAATTCATTCTTTATGATAAGTACCCGATTTTCGTCGGAAAGAACAGCAAGAATAATGATGAATTAACTACTAGTTTTGCCAAGCAAAATGATTACTGGTTTCATGCGAGAAGTGTTTCCGGTTCGCATGTTGTGCTTAGATATAATAAATCACAAGGTGATATTCAAAAAATTATTTTAGAGAAAGTGGCATCAGTTGCAGCATTTTACAGCAAAGCAAAGACTTCAGGGTTAGTTCCGGTTTCCTATACTCAAAAAAAGTACGTTATCAAACGAAAAGGAATGGAACCGGGAAAAGTCTACCTGCTTAAAGAAAAAATTTTAGTTGTCAGACCAGAAATACCGAAAGAATGTAAATTAGTTACGGCAGAATAATTTTATTTCTGCATTTTTAAAATCTATATATTTACCGATGAAATTATGAATTCTTCTTACTCAGTCACCAATTGGAGATTCACATGGTAGATTCAATTTGTTTATTTGAAGGAATTTATTATTCACGACTTCTTCCTCTTGTTTATTTTCGACCAACCTACGATTTAAGATGCGGGATTCTAACTTTGAGAGAAAAAGTTCAACATTACTTTCATAACACTTCAATATCGCTTCATTGCAGAGAATACTTAAGCGATTTGGTAAAGCAGCAAAATCCAGGTTCACTTGTAAATGAAATAAAAGGTAAAAGTTGCTTATTCATAAATGGTAGAGTAATTGCTGATTCAAAATTAGCTGAACAATTATCCACAGATACGGATACTATGTTTGTAAAAGGCGAAACTATTATTGCTGCAAGAGTGAGTGGTTCAAAATTAAATTCTCTTAATCTTCGATTGAAAGACCTATTTACCTTTTCAGACTTCAACGATCTTAGTAAAAAAGAGGTTGATGCCAAGGTTATTCATTATCCTTGGGATTTGGTTTCAAATAATGGTGAACAGTTAATAAGCGATTTTAATCTGCTCACATCCAAAGTTGCAGGAAGTAAAATTAAGGGCAGGGTTTATCCGGGTGCTCATCTTTTAAACCAAGAAAGCATTTTTATCGATGAGGGGGCTAAAGTAAAACCTGGTGTGGTCTTAGATGCTGAAGAAGGACCTATTTATATCGGTAAAGACGCTAAAATTTTTCCCAATGCCGTTATTGAAGGTCCGGCATTTATTGGAAACAAAAGTTCAATTAAGATCGGAGCAAAAATTTACGAAAACACAAGCATCGGTGAAGTTTGTAAAGTAGGCGGTGAAGTCGAAGGATCTATTATTCATTCTTACTCAAACAAGCAGCATGATGGTTTTCTCGGTCATGCATATCTTGGTATGTGGGTTAACCTTGGTGCTGATACCAATAACAGTGATCTAAAAAATAATTATGGAAGCGTTAAGGTTATTATTAATGGTGAACTGGTTGACAGTGGTTCTATGTTTGTTGGATTAACTATGGGTGATCATTCTAAATGTGCCATCAACACAATGTTCAACACCGGAACGGTGGTTGGTGTATCGAGTAATATTTTTGGCTCTGGTTTTCCGAAGAAATATGTGCCCTCCTTTTCATGGGGAGGGGCTGAATCAATGACAAGCTATGATATTGAGAAAGCATTGGATGTTGCAAAATGCGTTATGTCCAGAAGAAAAATTAATCTTACTGAAGCTGAGGAAAAAGTATTTAGAGAAATCTTTAACATGACAAGCGAAGAACGAAAGAAACTAGGAATTTCTTAGTTAGTCACCTTACACAGAGTACCGATAAAGATTCGCAAACAAACCCAATTCCTTTGATTTTTAATACTATGCGTTAGGAAGTGGGTTTGTATTCTTCGCTTTTGTGTAAGGTGAGTTAATAATTTACTATTTACAATAAACTACAAGGGTAATTTATGCGTCTTATTATACAACCTTCTTACGAACTCGTTTCTAAATGGACAGCAAATTATGTTGCCACAAAGATTAAAGAGTTCAATCCAAATTCTAAAAAACTTTTTGTTATGGGATTACCAACCGGTTCCTCCCCTATCGGAATGTATAAAGAGCTGATAAAACTTTATAAACGAGGATACGTTTCTTTTAAATATGTTAAAACTTTTAATATGGATGAATATGTTGGAATTCCTGAAGATCATCTGGAAAGTTACCATTCTTTTATGTGGAGCAATTTCTTCAGTCATATTGATATTGATAAAATAAATGTGAACATACTTAACGGTAACGCAAAAGATCTTGAAAAAGAATGCAGTGATTATGAAAATAAAATTAAAGATGCTGGAGGAATAAAATTATTTATTGGCGGAATTGGACCAGATGGTCATGTCGCATTTAATGAACCGGGCTCATCTTTAGGTTCACTAACAAGAGTTAAGACACTGAACAAGGATACTATTATTGCTAACTCCAGATTCTTTGACAATGATATCAAAAAGGTTCCAAAGACAGCTCTAACAGTTGGGGTGAAAACAGTACTTGATGCTGAAGAAGTTTTATTAATTATCAGTGGGCATAACAAGGCTCATGCTTTGGCAAAAGTTGTCGAAGAAGGTGTCAATCACATGTGGACGGTTAGTGCTTTACAAGTTCATCCAAAAGGTATGATTGTTTGTGATGAAGATTCAACTTATGAATTGAAAGTCGGGACAGTGAAGTACTTCAAAGAAATTGAAGCGAAACATCTAGAACCAAGAACACAATTTTTAAAGAAGAAAAGAAAATAAGACTGGCATTAATTGGTACCGCCGGCGAGAAAAGAACACCCTCCAGGCTGAATTAGCCATTATTCCTCTCCCTAACCGGCAGTATGTAAAAAGATTTTCTTTTGAAAAGAACAAATGGTATGCCGAGTTGATTTTTCGGTTTCACACTGTTTAGATGATTTTTTATTACGAATGCTTGACTTTTTGAGAGTATGAAATAATGTGAGACACATAAAATGTTTCAATATTTCCAATTTAGATCATGTTTATAAAAAGCAACCGGAGAAATACTAAGTGATAAGAAAATATTATAATAAGAATCAATACACTTACATTACTTTAAGCACCAACATGAACAGCAACTTCTCTTACTAAACTATCAAAAACTCTCATCATCGAAAAACAAAGTAATATTGGAAACGCCGCTGACGGCTCTCATTTCATTAATGAATTCATTATTTAGATTTTTATCTCTCAAGTCCACATAGTACGACAACTGATTCTTATTTTCTACTTCAAGGGTTTTTATATTCATAAGATCGAACTGCTTGCAGAATTTTTTTAAAACTAAAATGTATAGCGGCTCATCAAATTTCTGCTCAGAGAGATAATCGAATTGTAATAAATACTTTCCCTTTTTAACCGACAAAAAGTTTGTTCTTGTAAGTACAATTAATACTGCTCCGACAAATAAAGTTCCCCAGAAAGCAAGTTGATACAAGCCAACACCGGCAGCCATACCAATCGACAACGAAAAGAATATGTAAATTATGTCTAATGGCTCTTTAACCGGAGTACGAAACCTGATGATAGACATTGCACCAACTAAGCCAAATGCACGGGCAAGATTATTACCGATTACCATAATTACGATTGATGTAATTAAGGCAAGAATTACAAGTGAATGAATGAAAGAAACGGAAAAGCCCGGTCCGCGGTATGTAAAACGGTAAAACACTGCAATTATTAAGCTGCAAATCAATGCGGCCAATAAGTTCTCGATAACAGTGCCGGTAGTTAAGGAAAGATTAAATATATTTTCAAATTCCGTCAGCATTTTGTTTATTGTTTTTCTCGCCGATGTTAATTTCTGGATGGTTTTAAAATAAAAGAGTTTATCTTTTTCTTATTTAACGAACCACTAATCTCTTTATCTGCTTCAAGACAAATCGTATATTTTGAAAGCGATGTTCTTTGCAAATTATGCAGTGTTATTAAATCCTTAAGCCAAACCGGAACAGATCGACGAAATTTTATTTCTATTATAATTTTACTTTTTAGAACAGATTGTAGTTTGCTCTCTTCGAAAATCCTTTGATAATTTGTAGTCGCTAAGAAGCGCAAATTTTTATCAAAAGTAATTCTAAGATTTCCATCAAATCGGCTGACAAATGGCTCGCGTTCATACGTTATAAGCAGTATGGGACGAAGATTTTCGTGTTTGAAATAGAATAAGAACTGTTTGGCATCGTCAATTCTACTCACATTGGCTTCAGCAGGAAGAATTAGATTCTCCACTTTACTGGCCGAAAAGAATTTATCGAGATTTTGAAAAAGTACACACGACCTATTTTTAGAAACATAGTTTTCATTCTTCCGCTTAATCTCCAAAAAGGCAACTTTTTCCTCGGTATAATCATCATAAACACGGATTCTTATTTTCTTTCTGATTTTCATACCTTCAATTTTTTCGAAATAATACCGTAATTGAGGGGTATCGAAATAGATGCTTCGTACAGTATAGCCTGTATTTCCATTTCGAACTGCATTTTCATCATGTGTAAGATACGGAAGCATCGCATTTTTTATTTTGGGAAATTTCGATTCCGGGATCAAATATTTATGCTCAAATTTCATTCGCTTATCTAAAATATTTCTGAACTAAAAATTCTTTTAATGTGCTCGGAAATAGAAATATTACCGCACTTTACAGTACATTGAACCATTAAACCAGGCATAAGATTTCCTTTTGGTCCAACAACCGTTGCAGAAGCTAAAATAAAGGGTTTTGAAAAAAGATATTCGATTGAGTTGTTTAATCTTTTAAGGGTGGCGGCAAATTGCTCATTGCTTATTGGCTGAAAAACTTGAACATCAAGGTCCGGACGAACATAATTCTTTTTCAAAAGAGGTATAGGCAAAGTAATTACGAAATCACTTGTATCAGAAATAACAACCAAAGTATCGCCTGCAGGAATCCACTTTATAAAACCATTCAACGGTGAAATCAAATGATAGCTCGCTGATTTTTTCTCAAGCGACCTGCTTTCTTTTTCTAACGCATCTATTTGAGATTTTATTAAATCTATTTGTTCTTTTTTCTCACCGGTAAGAACAGTCTGCAAGCGTGCTTTTGTGGCTTCCACAGAAATCTCGTCAAGCTCCAATGTGTTTTTTGAAATATCGAATTCTTCCTCCGAAATAAATCCTTTTTCAAAAAGTTTCTGCTGCCGTAAGAATATTTTCTTATCCAGTTCTGTTTTTCCTACAGCAAGAGCAAGATTATCTTCTGCTTCTTTAATTAGTGATTCTTTCTCTCCGGTCAGACTTTGATTTAATAATGAATGAGCAACGTTTAACTGCCCTTTTAATGAAACTAGACGCAGTTCCAGCTCATTCGATAAAATTGATCCAATGGTATCGGATTTTGATATAAGGCTTTCCATTGTTATTCGCGTGTTGATAACAAATTTGACATTATCCCCTCTTTCAAATTCTGCTATGGAATAACTCTTACTGATTCCGGTTCTGTTATCTCTCAGGAGTGTGAGCAATTGTCCATTGCTGCTTTTAATAATAAGCCATTCCTCTGCGGCTAATACTTTTCCCGGGACATCAAAGCTGTAAGGCAGTTCAATCGGAAGGATGAAATAAACTACCAGAAGAATAATAGCAATTAATACAAGAATTACCTTGAATAGTGTTTTTAAGGGCAATTTACCTGTCCTTAAATCAGAGTTTAACATAGAATCGACATCGTGTATATAATTTTACGTCCTTCTGATTCGAAATATAAGTATAAAATCAAGAAAATCATTCTCACTTTTCGACTCTTCGTACAATCCGTAAAGATGAAGTATCATCCTCCTATCGTAGAAGTAACATCTTCCTAACCGCCGTACAATTACCAACTTGAATTTTGTAGAAATATACGCCGGAGGCGTATCCGCCTTTGGAGGAAACTCCGCTTGGTTTATCACTGCCATTCCATTCTACTTCATATAATCCAGGCCGTTTTTCTTCATCAACCAATGTTGCGACTTCCCTTCCAAGTACATCGTATACCTTTAATGTCACATGAATGTCACTCTGAGCCTGTCGAAGAGTGACCGATGGTACGCTGTATTTTATTTTTGTTGTTGGGTTTCCGCCTGAGGCGGATCCGCCTTTGGCGGAGAATGGATTTGGATAATTTTGCTCAAGTACAAACTTTGTGGGGAATGTTTTGTTATCATTCTCAACCCAAGTTAGACCAGCATTGGTAGTTCTTAAAACAGCGTCTTGATCTAATGTCCAATTACTTGCCACTCCAATTACCCAGGTAACTAATTCATTAACAAAATCGATATGTCGAATATGCCATTCCTTGTTTTCTGGTAATAAGTGCCAAGACTCACCACCATCGTTGATTTTATATAAAATCCCGTTATCTCCACTTATCCATCCTACATTTTCGTCTATGAAATCTATATCATTTAATTCCTCTGCTGTACCCGCATTTAACATTTCCCATTGCGCATTAAGATGTGTAAGAGAGAAAAGAGATAATGCAAGTGTTAATTTTAATTTTATCATTTTGCTAACATTATTTCAGGAGTAAAGAATTTGAGAAATAGCCAGTTATGAGTTAGAGGTAGATGATATCTATCAGATTTGATCCGTTTGGAAGAAATTCGGCAAGCAATATGCGAGGAAATAACTTTAGTATTTCTGAATTCTTCGTACTCCATTATTTCAGCTCCATTCTGAAAATATGAATAGAAAAATTTGTTCCGTTAACGGTATAGTTGTGTGCTGTAAATTTTAAAGGGAAAGTCCGGAGCGATCACAAACTGTAATGCTACCTCAAAAACAAGAGAAGAATTGGGAAAAGAGTGTAGAGAAAAATTAAGCGACATATTTGTAATTATTTAGTTTTTCAAAATCTATTGGACTTAAATAACCTAAAGCAGAATGAGGA
>Ga0208373_1000394_pt1 | contig 78082 bp, 80 predicted proteins | sample RifOxyC2_FD_184036 | JGI IMG/M metagenome (GOLD analysis project Ga0208373, IMG submission 184036) | Soil microbial communities from Rifle, Colorado - Rifle Oxygen_injection C2 (SPAdes) | ecosystem: Environmental > Terrestrial > Deep subsurface > Rock core/Sediment | place: Rifle, Colorado...
TTTTTATGGTATTACCGACGGAATATGATATAGAAGTATTTTATGAGTCTCTTTCTAAAGGCATTGAAAACTTTATTTTTTGCATGCATGGAGGGCTGAAACCAAAAAAAGTCATTGAAAAATATAAACAAATAATGCTTTCCTCGCATCCGTTACTAATTCTCGGAACGGCGCAATTTCTATCCATCCCACGCCAAGATATTGGTATGGTAATATTGGAACACGAGAGTTCCAGTACTTATAAAATTATCCCGAAATCCAATTTTGATTTGCGAACCTTCACGGAATTTTTTTCCTCAAAAATCGGAGCTAAATTGATATTAGGCGATTCCTTGCTTCGTTTTGAGACCATTGCCAGAAAAGAAACGGAGGATATGAATGAAGCACACCCTATGTCTTTCAGAATTAATTCTGAAGGGATAAAAATAGAAACGATAAATCCAACCGAAGGCAAGACTTCAAAGTTTGCGATATTTTCCGAGAAAAGCGTTCAGGAAATACAAAATACCATAAAAAACAAAAAAAATGTTTTTATATTTTCATTGAGAAAAGGCCTAGCCACTATGACAATATGCAGAGATTGCAACGAAACGGTAAATTGTGAAAAGTGTTTGGCGCCTGTAGTGCTGTATCTTTCCCGAGACCGAAAAAAAAGAATGTTCGTTTGCAATAAATGCAATACGGAAAAAAATCCTGAAACTATATGCGCCCATTGTGGAAGCTGGAACCTAATGCCTTTAGGTATTGGCACAGATACTGTTTTTGAAGAAGTAAAAGATAAATTATCTAAAAAGAAAATATTTAGACTAGATAAAGAATCAATAAAAACACCAGCGGCGGCGGAAAAAATCATAAAAGAATTTGAGGAAAATCCGGGTTCAATACTGATCGGCACAGAAATGGCATTTTTTTACCTGAAGAAAAAAAAGGATTTATCCATTGTCGCTTCCTTTGATTCTCTTTGGAGTATTCCGAATTTCAGAATGAGCGAAAAAATAATCCAGCTTCTGCTTTCCATAATTTCCAAAACAGAAAGGAAAATTATTATCCAGACAAAAAACAAAAATGACCCTGCTCTTTTGTTCGTCAAATCTGAAAATCTATTGCCTTTGGTGCGCAAGGAATTAGGAGACAGAAAAAATTTAGGCTATCCTCCATATAAACGTTTTATTAAAATTATTTATCTAGGAAATAAAATAAGCTCCTTAGAATCCCAAAAAACATTAAGAGAAATTTTTAAAGAATATAACCCCGAAATTTTCAGCGGATTTATGGCCAAAAATAAAAATCAATATATCACTAACGCGCTTCTTAAATTGGACCCTCAAAAATGGTCTTTGCCTGAGCTTTCTGCCGGTTCTTCAATTGACCAAAATCTCTTTAATTTACTCTCTTCCCTGCCTCCATCTTATGAAGTATCCGTAGATCCGGAGGATTTGCTGTAAAAAAAAACAGCTAATTGCCTAACTTATTCTGACCGGTAGAGTTAGGTAATTCATATTTTTTATTCAGGAAACTAACACCGTAAACTCCCCTTTTTGTTTGATAGGATTTTGGGTTAGGTATTCTAAGAGTTCGGACGGAGAATCGGTTTTAAATTCTTCATAGATTTTCGTGATTTCGCGGGCAAGGCAAACTTTTTTACTTGGACAAAATTTCATAAGTGATTTTATGGTTTTTAAAATTCTGTGCGGAGATTCGTAAAAAACCATGGTGCGTTTTGATTCGGCAATTTCTTTAAATAGAGTTTCTCTTCCCTTTTTATGAGGCAGAAAACCAAGAAAAGTAAATTCGTGAGTTGGTAATCCCGAAGCCGAAAGCGCAGCAATGACAGCCGTGGCTCCTGGTATCGGAATTACATCTATCTTTATGTCAACATTTTCTGCGATAGCAGAGTTTGTTGACATTTTAAATCTTTCTTTGATTTTGAAAATAAGCATTGCCCCTGGGTCGGAAATAGTCGGCGTACCAGCATCAGATACTAACGCCAGATTCTTCCCTTCTTTTAATAACTCAAAAATTTTATCTATTTTTGTAAGTTTGCTTTGAGCATGGTAGCTCATGGTGGGTGAATTTATGCCGTATTTATCCAAAATCTTTTTGGTTTCTCTGGTATCCTCGCACAATATCAAATCCACTTCTTTCAAGATTTCAATAGCTCGGAGCGTGATATCCTGCATATTCCCTATCGGCGTCGCAACTATGTAAAATTTAGACATGATTTTATAGAGGGGATTCACACGTTTCTTAAAAATTTTTAGAAAACTCTTTTATAAATTATTTTCTATATTTTTTCGTTCTCCATTTATCGGCGATTTTTATGCGAGTCAGCGATTTTTCAAGTTCAGCGGCAAAATGCTCATAGTCCACCACTTCTTTGTTTTCCATTTGTTTCCTCAATTTCTCTGCTTGAATTTTTGCTTCTTCAATTTTTTCATCAGAAAGCTCTTTGACATGTTCGGCAAAGTCGGCCAAAATAGCCACATTGGTAATTTTTTTTTCATCTTGTTTTACTTCCAAAAATCCCCCAACAACAGTCATTGGCACGTACTCGCCGTTAATAAGCGCCACAATGTCTCCAGACGAAAGACCGGTAATAAGAGGAATATGGTCGGGTAAAACGGTAATTTCCCCCAAGGTGGTCGGAATACTAACCTGGTCCACCATTTCTTCTAAGACAAGCCTCTCGGGGGTGATAATCTTAAGTTTTAATTGTTTAGTACTCATTTTTAATTAAATTTAATTAAAAAATTTTCTTTTTAAGGCCTTTTCCCGAAATTTTTAAAGTGCTCCCTTCATATAAAAATCACTCTCCGGTTTGTTGTCATGTTTGCCTTCCAAAATTTCCTTGAATGACCTAACGGTTTCAGCCAAAGGCACATATTGGCCTTTTGTCCCGGTAAATTGTTCCGCCACGAAAAACGGCTGGGAAAGAAATTTTTGAATTTTGCGGGCGCGAGCCACAAGCTCTTTATCAGTTTCCGATAATTCTTCCATACCCAAAATAGCAATGATGTCCTGCAAGTCTTTATATCGTTGAAGCACTCGTTGGACTTCACGAGCTACATAATAATGGTCTTTTCCTACGATGTTTAAATCCAAAATTGTGGAAGATGAATCAAGCGGGTCTACAGCTGGATATATACCTATTTCGGAAAGCGAGCGGTTCAAAACTACTGTTGAGTCCAAGTGTGAAAATGTGGTCGCGGGCGCTGGGTCAGTCAAATCGTCCGCTGGCACATAAACAGCTTGCACAGAAGTGACAGAACCTTTGTCGGTGGAAGTGATTCTTTCCTGCAAGTTTCCCATTTCCGTAGCAAGTGTCGGTTGGTAACCCACAGCAGACGGAACTCGCCCGAGTAAAGCAGACACTTCCGATCCGGCTTGAGTAAAACGGAAGATATTATCTATGAAAAAGAGAACATCTTTGCCTTCTTTGTCGCGAAAATATTCCGCCATGGTGAGCCCGGACAATGCTATTCGCAGACGTGCTCCCGGCGGTTCATTCATCTGGCCAAAAACCATAGCTACTTTATCAAGTACTTTTGTTTCTTTCATTTCATGATATAAATCATTGCCTTCGCGGGTTCTTTCTCCCACTCCGGCAAAAACCGAATACCCTCCGTGCTTTGAAGCGATATTGTGAATGAGTTCTTGAATGACCACTGTCTTACCCACACCGGCGCCTCCGAAGAGGCCAACTTTGCCTCCCTTAAGTACCGGACAAATAAGATCTATAACTTTAATGCCAGTCTCAAGAATTTCTACTTTAGTAGATTGAGAAGTAAATTTTGGAGCTTCTCTGTGAATCGGAAGAATCACTGTTCCAGATACGGCTTTGCCATTATCAATCGGATTGCCTAATACATTAAAAATTCTGCCCAATGTTTCTTTACCGACAGGCACGGAAATAGGAGCCCCTGTGTCCGTCACTTCCATTCCGCGACAAAGACCGTCAGTTGAATCCATAGCTACGGAGCGGACAGTATTGTTGCCAATATGCTGTTCTACCTCAAGAATTATGCTTGAATCGCCTTTTTTAACCGCCAGCGCGCTGTAAATACCTGGGACATCTTTCTCAAAAATCACATCCACTACTGGCCCTATAATTCTTTTAATTTTTCCTATGTTTTGCATATTTTATTTATTAATAATTTATAAGAATGTTTCTTTCTTCACTAAAAGTAAAGCTCAACTTACACTCGCCATCCCCGCGCTTATTTCCGATATTTCTCTAGTAATACCCGCCTGACGGGCTTTATTAAACATCAGGGTCAAATCATCTATCATCTCCCCCGCGGCTTCAGAGGCATTTTTCATAGCAACCATCCGAGAAGATTGTTCGGAAGCGTTGGATTCAAGAACCATCTGATATATTTGCATTTGTGTAAGTTTTTTAGCAAGTGATTCCAGAAGCACATTCTTGTCTCCTTCAAATAAATAATCAATCCTAGTTTTTGCAGAATCTGCGGAAGACCGTCTTCCGCTTGAAAGCGGAAGACGGTCTTCCGCAAGTTTTTCTATCAACTCTTTCAAACTATTTTTGGAAACTGGAATAACTTGCCTAATATTCGGCTTTTGGGTGAGGGCCGAGACAAAATCCGTGTAAGCAACAAGCACTTTGTCATAATGACCAAGATCATACTCACCCACGGCCAGTAGGGATATGGGAATAATATCTGAAAGAGAAATATCGCTCGGAAATTCAAAAAAACTGGCAATGATATTTTTGCCTATCCGGCGCATCATCGTATCTCCTTTTTTACCAATGGTCACAATATCTATTTTGAAGGACAGCCTTTCAGATTTTTCCCCAGAGGCCGTTTTTTGGGAATCCTGAAGAAAAGTTAGGACCTTTTTTATAACCTGGGAATTATACGCGCCACATAGTCCACGATCGGAAGTAATGAGAATAAGCAAAATATTTCTTTCAAGGTTCTTTTTTTCACGCCCCACAAAAAACGGATGTTTGATTTCACCGGTATTTTGGGCAATAGAGGTTAAAATTTCCCATGAATACTCCGCATACAAGCGTGAAGCTAAGGCGCTGGATACCGCCCTTTTCATCTTGGAAGCAGCCACTAATTCCATCGCTCTGGTGATTTTTTTGGTGCTTTTTACCGATTTTATTCTTCTTTTGATTTCTTTGGTGCCCGTCATATTTATTTAAAATTATTTTTATATTCTTCAATAGCTTTTTTTAATTCTGTCTCGCCCTTATCGGTCCACATTTTTATTTCCGATATTTCTTTATAAAAATTCTTGGCGTTGTTTTCAGCATAATTAGTGAGGCCTTCTTCAAATTCTTTAATTTTTTCTATCGGCACATCATCCATATATCCTTTTACTAGGGCATAAAGCACTACTACCTGAGATTCCGCAGCCATAGGCGTATATTGAGGCTGTTTTAACACTTCCACCGCCCGCTTGCCGCGTTCAAGTTGCTGTTTAGTAGCACTATCAAGATCAGAACCGAATTGGGCAAAAGCTTCCAGTTCGCGATATTGGGCTAAATCTAGTTTCAGGGTACCGGCTACCTTTTTCATCGCTTTGATTTGAGCAGTTGAACCAACTCGGGACACGGAACTGCCGACATTTACGGCCGGACGGATACCCTTATAAAATAAATCAGTTTCAAGAAAAATCTGCCCGTCGGTAATGGATATGACATTAGTAGGAATATAAGCGGTTATATCGCCGGCTTGAGTCTCAATGATTGGCAAAGCGGTGATGGATCCGCCTCCATATTCTTTATTCCTTCGGCAAGCTCGTTCAAGCAGGCGGGAATGCAGATAAAAAACATCTCCTGGGTAAGCCTCCCGGCCAGGCGGGCGTCTAAGTAGAAGAGAAATTTCACGATATGCCACAGCATGTTTGGAAAGGTCGTCGTAAATTATCAGCACGTCTTTGCCCTGATTCATAAAATATTCGGCAATAGTCACTCCAGTGTAAGGAGCAATATAAGACAATGGCGCAGGTTCAGATGATCCAGCGGATACAATGACCGTATAATCCATAGCGCCGGCTTCTTCCAGACGTACTTGTAGTTTGCGGAGCTTGGAATCTTTTTGGCCGATAGAAACATAAACACAAATCATATCCTGTCCTTTTTGATTTAAAATAGTATCAATAGCAATAGCAGTCTTGCCGGTCTGGCGATCGCCGATAATCAGCTCCCTTTGTCCGCGACCAATGGGAATAATAGCATCTATTACCTTAATGCCGGTAGCAACCGGTTTGTCCACGCTAAGACGGGTAATAACACCCGGGGCAACTTTTTCAATAGGATAAGTTTTGTCGCTTTTTATCGCCCCCCTGTCATCTATTTCCTTTCCGAGGGCATTTACCACCCGCCCTATAATGTTATCCGAAACTGGTACCTCTAAAATTTTGCCGGTGGATTTCACTTCATCTCCTTCTTTTATTTTGGAAAAATTATCAAAAATAATTACCCCCACCATATCTTCTTCCAAATTAAGAGCCACTCCTGTTTCACCGTTTGAAAAAGTCACCATTTCGGATGACCTGACATCTGAAAGCCCCGAAACTTTTGCAATACCGTCAAAAATTTCTATCACATGGCCGACTTTTTCAACTTTTACCCGGCTTGAAAAATTCTCTATTTCTTTTTTTAAATTTTCCACTAGGTGATTACCATTCATATTTTTTTATTAGATATTCTTGTAATTTTTTAATCTTTCTTTTGATTGTCAAATCAATGATTTCATCATTCACTTCTATTCTCATTCCGCCCAACAACTTTTCGTCTGCGACTTCTTCTATGATTACTTCTTTCGCTTTATAACGTTTTTTCAAAATGGAAACGACATCATTTTTCGTTTTTTCTTTTAACTTTCTGGAACTTAGTATTTTTACCTCAATTCTTTTGTCTTCCAAATTGATTATTTTCCTCAATTTTTCCAATATATCTGGAACTCTGGATAATAATCTTCTGCGAACTAAAAATTTTATGATTCTGCCAAACATCTCAGATAATTCTAGACCAGTTTTATTTTTTGAAGTTAAATAAATAGCGCGCGCTATGTCATTGTTTGATAAAGTTGCCATCTTGTTATTTTAAATATTATCCAACTCTTTCACTGCTTTTTCCTCATACGAATCATTTTTATCATTCAGCAACTTTTCCGTTATCTTCACGGCCAGAGATGTTATTTCTCCCCTCGCCTGCTCAATCATTTTTATTTTTTCACTTTCAAGGGTCTTCTTGCCATTTTCAATCATGCTGGCTACTTCCTTCTTAGCTTTTTCCATCATGGCGATTTTTTTGGTTTCTACCTCTTTCTTTCCTTCCTGAAACATAAAAGCGGTTTCCATTTTCGCCTGATTGATAACTTTATTATATTCCGCCTTAGTTTTTTCCAGAACTTCTTGATTAGACTTTGCGTTGTTAATTCCCTTTTCTATTTTATCCGTGCGTTCTTTCATCAATTTGTTAAGAGGCTTCAGGGCAAAATGATACAGCACCGCCAAAACAATCCCAAAGTTGATTATTTGAGCGATAATGATCTTCCAGTCAATATGAAAAGTGTTGACAAGTGATTCCACGGCTGATTTTAAGGAAATTTATATTCCTCTCACTTATTAAATTTCTCTTAAATTGAAAATGCTATCACTAAAGCGTAAATAGCGATTGCCTCGGCAAAAGCGCAAGCTAAAAGCATAGGCACCAGAATTTTACCGGCAGATTCGGGATTACGACCGATTGATTCCATGGCTTTTGATCCGATCATGCCGATACTGACAGCTGGACCAACAGCTCCGACCGCCATTACAATTGCTTTTGCTAAAGGTGTTAATTCTTCCATAAATTATATTTCCGCTTACGCGGCAGTTAAATTATGCTAATAATAAATTCTCTCTATCTTAGAGAGAGCAGACCTATTTGAATACATTTTCATATACTCAAAACAAATATGCCCTATCTATCTGTTTTATGGCGTACTCAAGATTTTATGTTCAGATTTATGGTTTTCTCCGTGGTCATCATGATCAGTGGCCGAAATGGTAAAATAAACCACCAGCAAAATTGAAAATATAAGCGCTTGAATAATTCCCACCAGTATTTCCAAAAAAATAAAAGGGATAGGAACAAGATACGCTATCAGGGCAGCCATAGAAACAAGTAGCACTTCCCCGGCAAATACATTGCCAAAGAGACGAAAAGAGAGAGATGCTACTTTTGCAAACTCGCCCACGATTTCTATTAATCCAACAAAGAAGGTGATTGGGGCTATGATAACAATGGTTGGATCTTTTCGGATTTTTTTTCCTATCTGACCAATCATTTTCAGATTAACATATTTATTAAAAGTTTTCCATATGCCTATGGAAAAAATGCCAAAAATGTTCGCTCCCACCACCGCCATAATGGCAAGAGCCACTGTGGTATTTATATCAGCCGTGCCTCCTCGTAGAAACGGTATAAAAGAAAGCCCGTGTTCCCCTTTTTCTATCACTCCTACTCCCCCCAGCGGAAGTATCCCAAGCCAATTATTAACAAGAATAAAAAAGAAAACCGAAATGGCAATCGGAAAAATTTTTATGGAAAGCGCCCTGCTGTTTGTAACCTGATCGCACAATGAAAGAGCGCCTTCTATTATAACTTCAAAAAAATTCTGAATCCCGCGCGGAATTTCGCGCAATTTAGAACGAAGCAGGATTGATATAATGATAATGATAAATACGGCAAACCAACTGGTCAAAAGAGCGTTGGTAATCGGGAAACTTTTAAAATAATAAACCGGTTCGGCAAAAAGAGTAATTTCATGGAGAATTTCTCCCTCTGAACTATCGCTTTGGTTTGTGGTGTTTTCCAAATTTTCCATTACTTAATTTATGAATTATTTTTTTTGTTTTTCTCCGTTTCTTCCAGCTCTTTAGTATAATTTTTAACAGATCGCATTATTCCATAAGCTGATATTAGAAATCCCAGCATCGTAAATCCTATAAATATCCACGGTTTTGTCCCATAGCTGGCATCCAATTTCTTGCCAATAATGAGAGCTACTACCACTGGTACCACGATCCAAGTAGATATTTCACTAAAAAGCATAGCTCCTTGTTTCCACCAAGGACCTGTATCTTTTTCGTTTTTAGCTATATTGTTTTCTTTATTGCTCACAAAAATAGAAGGCATGAAGCCTTTGTAGAATTATAGAATAAAGATATTTAAGATGCAAACTTAAATTTTATCTACAAACCATCCATTAGAACGCTTTTCAACTTTATCCCATTGGTATACTCTCCCATTCATCGAGATATAAATTCCTTGATCTATTGTATTAAGAGCTCCAATAGCAACCCCAACATTAAATTCTGTGTCAGATTCACGAAATTTATACGGTTGCGAAGCACCTGTAATTATAATAACTTTTCAAGGCTGTCCTTTGCTAAAGGATGCTCAATTGATTTTAATTATTTTAATTTTGATTCAACTTTTTCCATACGTACAGTCAAATTTTCAATTTTTCTATCATAAGATAAACCATCAATATTTAAATTAGAAATACTTGCTCTAAAATATTTATTCTCTTCGTGCATAGTTCTAATTTCTTTTAAAATTAAAGCCATGACTTCAGCATTATCAGCGAAAGACTTAGCAATAGATTGCATGTGTCTTTCAAAAGTTTTTTCAGTCACATATTTTTGACTTATTTTTTTAACTGTCTTTCTCATAACTCTATAATATCAAATTAAAAAAAATCAAGCAAATCTATGTGAGCGTGGATGGGATCGAACCATCGGCCTCTGTCTTATCAGGACAGCGTTCTACCACTGAACTACACGCTCAAGATTAGGTTCTAGCGACTAGCTTTTAGGTTTTAGAAAAACACAGAAACATGAATACAGAATACTATGAAGAAAATATATAACAAGTACAATGTATTTGATTCTCTCGGTCGGAATTAAAAAATAATTTTTATTCTTCCCTCGTTGCCAAATATAACAAAAATAATAATTTTACGCAAACAAAAAATCACCCTATGGGTGATTTTTTGTTTTAACTAGAAACTAGAAATTAATTCTAATATTCTCGGCGTCCGCGATTGCCTCCTCCGTAACCGCCATTGCTTCCGCCATATCCGCCGTTACCGCCGGTTCGAGGTGGACGAGCTTCCATTGGACGAGCTTCATTGACCGTAAGCTTGCGTCCTTCAAATTCTTGGTCATTAAACATAGAGATAGCATTTTGCGCTTCCTCCTGTGTGGCCATTTCCACAAATCCGAAACCTTTTGAGCGACCGGACATTTTGTCCATAATAATCACAGATGATACAACATTACCAGCCTGTGCGAAGTGCTCTTTCAGAGCATCTTCTTGAACACTGTAAGGGAGTCCCCCTACATATAGCTTTGTAGCCATATTATTTACTTCTCCCGGTTTTTAAAAAATCGGGCAAAAACTAATTATAATGCCCGCCAAAGAAAGATAAATCCTTTTTTAACGAACGTAGATACTCTTGTCGCTCAATTGTCTCTATGATGCTATAACTAAATCTAAACTCACAATGAAAACTTTAAAAGCTCTTTCGAGAAACTACCCAATAAGTATAGTACATATCTAAATAAAAAGCAAAAGATTTGTGATTCATATCCTGAAGATTTCTGTTGGTATTTACAGAACTAATTTTGTCACTTTTATGTTTGCACTGGAAACACACAAAACTATCCTGCCCATGTTTGGGAACAGAAAAATATTTTAGTTTTATCTGCGGCAAAATTGTTTCTTTTTTATTTCACAAGAACGATTTTTGCCCAATCTTGGGCATATTATTTTGCTGTTGGATTTATTTCAAATTTTTTTCTATAAAATCCACCCTTGCTTTTAGTTTATTATGGTCTTCATATTTAACTCTTTATTTGTGCCTTCAAGTTGATTTTTGACACCTTTTATTTCTTCCTTAAGTCCTTGAATATCAGTTTTTGTGGCCATTCTTGCTTCTAAACTTTTTAAGTCATCTTTTGTGGCTGTATCTTCAAAACCTTTAGCAACCATTATCGCTAATTTGTCTATTGTCATTTTTTTAATTTTTATTTCCTTTTTCACCTTCATATATCAATTATAGCAAACACTATTTTTTATGCAATTCTTTATTCTTCTTCATTTCCCTCCTCTCCAAACTGCAAGGCATTTATAATCTCTTCAATATACCCCGCCATTATTTTTGACAGATTATGCCAAGATTTTTTGATGCGATGGTCAGTAACACGGTCTTGAGAAAAATTATAAGTGCGGATTTTTTCAGAACGGTCGCCAGTGCCTATTTGGTCTTTGCGAGTACCGGCATATTTTTTTGCCTCCTCTTCTTCTTTTAATTGTTGAAGTTTAGCTGTTAAAATCATCATCGCTTTCTCTCTATTGGCAAGCTGACTTCTTTCATTTGTGGAACGCACATCTATACCGGTCGGCTTATGGATCAGTCGCACGGCTGTTTCAACTTTATTTACATTCTGTCCCCCTTTTCCGCCGGAACGGGAATATTCCATTTCCAAGTCGGCGGGATTTATTTCAAAAGAAATTTTTTTCTTAATGGGAAGCACCGCTACAGAGGCAGTGGAGGTATGTACTCTGCCATTTTTTTCCGTGGCTGGTATTCTTTGCACTCTATGCACTCCTGTTTCATAACGCAATATTTTATAAACATCTTTGCCTTTTACTTCAAAACTGGCCTCTTTGTATCCTCCGAGTTCGTTTTTAGATTCATAATTTGTTTTCCATTCCCAGCCTTTAACGATGGAAAATAATTCATACATATGCGCTAGTTCCCAAGCAAAAAGCGAAGCTTCGTCTCCTCCCGCGCCGGCTCGCACTTCTAATATTATTTCATTAGCTATTTCTTCCTCTTCCATATCCTTGTTTAAAATATCTTGAATTTGTTTTTCCGTATTCTCTCTTTGTTCCTGAATGGATTTCAACTCCCCTTCTGCCATTTCTTTTAAAGAAACATCCCTAGCAAGCATCTCTCTCACTTCAATTTCTTCTTTATCTAGTCGCTCTAAAATACCCGCTAAATAGCTTGTCTTATGATTTCTTTTTAATTCGTCTAGATTAAAATTCATAAGCCCAGCGCTCACTCTCGCGCCGTCGCGCTGCTAGAGTCCCTATAAACAAGAATCCCGCTATTTTTACTTACTTTTTTACCTTTGCAGAAGCGGCTCGGCGCTTGTTGAAACGTTCCACCCGTCCGGCGGTATCCATTATTTTTTCATTGCCAGTGTAAAATGGATGGCATTTACTGCAAATCTCCACTTTTATTTCAGGTATAGTCGAACCTACTGCAAAAACAGCTCCGCATGCGCAAGTAGCTTTAGTTTTAATATCAAATTTTGGATGTATATCTTTTTTCATAAAATTATCTGAATTTTCTTTTTAGACATTATCACAATATTAGCTTGAAAGCAAATCTATGTTGGCTTGGATGCTTGCTTTTAATTTCGCCACACTGCTGTCATAACGGTATCTGGTACAGGAACCATAATAACTGCAAGCAGCTCTGTTCTGCGCGCTTGCGCCATTGCCCACTGCTCCAAGATCTGTTAAATACATTGCCGACGCCATAAAAGCGTCTTTTGGATTCCAGGGATTGGCGTCATGCCCCAAAAGATTCTTAAGACGAATTTCAAACAATTTCCATGTTGATGGAATAAATTGTGCTGGTCCCATCGCTCCACCCCAGCCAAAAGGAGTTCCATCTTTGTTGTATGCAGGTTGCCAACAAGAAACTCTGGTTAATGTATAATTTAAGCCAAATTTATTAACTATATTTAAAAATATTGGTATATCACGAGTTGGGTGCATCACTCTAATTTGCGGACTTCCAGTATTCGCCCCTTTGCCATTTCCCGTGCTGGTGTCTGTCACATAGCACGAACCGACATTCGCACCGAGATCGCTTTCTTGTGTAAGAATAGCAAGTAAGAACGCTGGGTCAATACCAAATTTAGCCTTCGCTTCATTGGCATATTCAAGCGCCGTGCCGAATTCAATTTTTTCTGAAATACCGGCAAGATTAAATAAAGCGCTGCGAATCTTATCTGCTCTTGCTTTTTTCTCCGCGGCAAGTTTTTGGTATTCTATCTCTTTATTTTTAGATATGGTTAAAAGTTTCTTTTTCTCTGCCTCGCTCTGAACAACTTTTTTCTGCGCGGTTTCAAGTTCAACCTGAGCATCTGTTTCCGCATCCTGTTTTTCTTCCAGGTCTTTTTTCTCCGCCTCTGTTTCGCTTTTTATCCCTTTAATCTGGTCTACGGAATTTTTTACCGCCTGTTTGATTGAAGTATAAGATTCCAAATCGCTATAAAAACCGGAAAGGCTTTCACTGGAAAACATCAAATAAACAAAATCCTTGTTGTCAAAATCATTAGTGTTACGCAACAGTTGAGCTAAAGATTCATACTCATTATTTATTTTTTCTGAAAGATTTTCAATGGCTGAAACTTTTCCATTTATGTCCACTTTCAGCTGCGCAATTTTTAAAGTTCTGGCCTTTATTTTAGTTTTAAGAGCATCAATTTGACTGCTCAAATAATCCACATCGCCCTTTAATGTTCCAGTCTGCTTCCGTTGTTTTTCTTGTTTCTTCAATAAATCAGCCAACTGAGCCTCTATCTGGCTAAGCTCTTTTTTGCAAAAATCTCTATCAGCTTTAAGGGAAGCAGCCGTCAAAGAAAGACAATCAACAGCTGCATTTATTTGGGGCAGAAAAAACACTGAAATCAGCACAAAAAACGTTACGATCGCTAACTTTTTTATCATAGATATTATTATAACACGAATTCAAGATTTTTATTTTTTTTCTTCCTTTTCCTCTTTAACAGGAGCAACAGTTTCAGCACCTGGTTCTCCCTCTTCTTCTTTCTTACCTTTTTTATCAACTTCAATTGCAGATAAATCAATTGGCGCAACCACTTCTTCTTTTTCTTCTACCTGTAAGACAATAGAGGCCACCACTTCATTTACATTAGTGATAACAACTACTCCAACTGGTAATTTAATATCGGAAACAAAAATCTGATCTTCTACTGTTTCCAGTTTAGCTATATCAACTTTTAGATTGTGCGGAAGATCTTTCGGTAGTGCTTCAACCTCTACTTCGTAAAGCGCTTTCACAAGATTTCCTAAACCATTTTTAACTGCGTTAGAAACACCAACGAATTCAAGTGGAACATTAACCTTAATCTTTTTATTCATATCTACCGCTAGAAAATCTACGTGTATTGGCTCTCCGGTCACCGGATGTACTTGTACTTCATGAATAAGAACATCTATATTATTATCATCTATTGATATTTTGACAGTAGAAGATTCCCCCGCTTCTCGCCAGATTTTTTTGAATTCAATAATCGGAACAGAAATAGAAGTAGCGCCTTTACCTGCTCCATAAAAAACAGCAGGTATTTCTCCTACTTCTTTCAGCTTATATGATTTTGTGCCTGAATTCCTGTCTTTTACCTTAATGGCAAACATATAGACATTATATAGATAAAGAACAAAAAAGCAAATAAATTCACACCTTGTGATCTACTTTATGTTCTAAGGCAATATGAGAAAGAATGTATTCTTTCGTGCCGCCTCCGTCTGAAGAAGCAACCTTTTTGCCCGGATTAAAAATATTTTTGGGATCGAAAATCCCCTTGACTTCTTTAAAAATTTGAACTATTTTTTCCCCGTACATTTTTTTTAAATAAGGAGTGCGGATAATACCATCATTGTGCTCGGCAGTAATGGAGCCATGGTATTTGAGAACCAAATCATACACCAATTCCCCCAGTTCCATTATCATATTCGGGGTGCCAGCAGAAGAAAAATCCATCAGAGGGATAATATGGAAATTGCCGTCGCCTGCATGTCCGGCAATGGTGTAAGTTAAATTATATCTATTTAAAATATTATTCAGCTCCGGAATAAATTTTGGCAGGAATTCCGGACGAACTATTATATCATCTATAAATGGAGCGGTATGGAGGCCTTTTATATGTTTGCGCAGAAGAGTAAAACTTTCTCTTCTTATATTCCAATATTTGCCTGATTCTGTTTCTGATTTAGTAATATGAACTTTAAGTTTGAATTTTTTTATTTTTTCTTGAAGAGAAATGCACTGTTTATTTACCGCAGAGATATCGTTTCCGGCAAATTCAGCCAGCAGGATAAGTTTCGGAACGCCACCCGAAATAATCATTTTAAATTCCGGCAAAAAATTCCACAAAAATTTTACCATCCCCAAAAACCCCTTGTTTTTTAAAAAATCCCAAAAAAATCTGACCGCTAATTTGACGGTTTTATCGTCATAAGCCTCCAAGGTTTCCGGATTCAGTTTCAAAATTTCATCCACCAAACGCCCTAAGGGCGCCAAGTCATTCATAAAAACAACTACCAGTTTGGAATATTTAAAATCCGGCATAAGTTTAAAAGTAATCTCCGTGGTTATGCCAAGAGTGCCTTGGGAACCCACCAACAACTTATTTAAATCAAAATTAGACTCACTTGCCACATTCCAAATATAATAGCCGGCGGAATTTTTTCGCACCCTAGGCTTAGCCTGTTTTATTTCCTCTTTATTTTCATTTATCAGGTTATAAATATTTTTATAAACTTTGCCTTCAAAATTCAGTTGCGATATTTTTTTTGCCAGCTCATTTTGGGTCGACGATTTTACTGTGTATTCATTGCCATCAGAAAACACGACCTTAGTTTCTAAAATATAATTCTGGGTTTGCCCATATTTTAAAGTCCTTTCCCCGGCGGAATTATTGCCAAACATTCCACCCATGGCGTTTAAATCTTTTGAAGCAGTATAACAAGGCAAGATAAGACCTTTCTCTAAGGTTACTTTTTCAAAATCTCGATAAAGCATACCAGGTTGCACAGTAATAAAAGCGTAATCCCTTCCAATTTTTCTCTCCCGAGGGTCCCACTCGGTACTCCGAGAAGGGCGCAGGGAAGAAAAATTAGAAGAGATGGAGCTTTTTTCTGGAATATTAAACCTAATCAATTTATTCATGTGCCTAGTAAAATCCAATATCAAAGATTCTCCTATTGCTCCACCCGACATATCCGTGCCAGCGCATCTGGAAGTGATGGAAAGATTTTTCCAATCTTTATTGAGCTCTGGGTCTTGGTATTTATCTTTATTCTCAGAAATCCACTTAACTAAATTTTTTACGTCTTCAGAGTCTTTCGGAAAAAGCACCAATTTGGGCCTCACTTCAAAAATACTAGCATCGCGCGAATATTTTACAATAGTTTTTTCATCATTTTCCACTTCCCCTTTAAAAAATTTTTGGATCTCTTTTTTCATGAGCATTTTAAAAAACTAACCCTATTCCCAAAAAATTGAAATAAAATGCCATAAATTTTTAATTGTGTTTAAAATTTGCTGCCACATTTTCTTTTTCGCGCTTCATGTAAAGAATAAAATTCATCTTCTAATAATAATCGTAGTTTATCAGAAATTTCTTGAACCGACAAATCGCTTTTTATAATAATTTCACATTTTAGGTATTATGTAACCTTCTTCAAATAATAATTCTGCATTTAAAATACTACCACCAGCCGCACCACGAATAGTGTTGTGAGACAAGGCAACGCATTTCCAATCTAAAACAGTATCTTTTCTTATACGACCAACACTAATACACATACCATTTTCCAAGTCACGATCAAGGCGAGTTTGCGGACGGTTGTCTTCTTCAAAATATGTTAAAAATTGTTTGGGTGTAGAAGGTAAATCTAATTTATCTAAAGGATTTTTAAAATTATTCAACGATTCAATGAGCTTTTCTTTTGATACTTTTTTTGCAAATCTTACATTAATCGCAGCCATATGACCATCAGATACAGGGACTCGTATACAATTTGCTGATATCTTTGGTATATTAGTTAAAACAAATTTATCTATCTTTATTTTTCCCCAGATTTTTGAAGGCTCTTTTTCCGATTTTTCTTCCTCACCACTAATATAAGGGATACAATTATCAACTATTTCTGGCCAAGTCTTAAAAGTTTTACCCGCACCGGAAATTGCTTGATAGGTTGAAACAACTACTTCTTGTGGCTCAAAACGTTTCCAAGCACTTAAAATTGGAACATAAGATTGAATAGAACAATTAGGCTTCACAATAATAAATCCAGTATTCCATCCATGATTTTTTTTCTGAATAGGAATAATATCAAGATGCTGAGGGTTAATCTCAGGGATAATCATAGGCACATCTAGTGTCCATCTATGAGCAGAATTGTTTGATACTACGGGTAACCCACGTGAAGCATAGTCCTCTTCAATTTTTCTGATAAAATCTTTTTCTGCATCAAAGGCTGAAAAAACAAAATCAGACTTTTGGGATATGATATCTATATCTTTTTCAATAGAATAAACAGGTAAAATAGCTACAGTTTCTGGTATGGGCTCTTTTTGCGTCCAACGTCCTTTTACCGCTTTGGAATAAATCTTGCCCGCCGATTTATCTGAAGCGGCAACGCATACGACAGTAAACCAAGGGTGATTTTGAAGCAGGGAAATAAAACGCTGACCAACCATACCACTTGCTCCCAGTATGCCGACCCTTAATTTATTTTTCATATCCATCCATTTAATTTAAATTATTGAAAAGTTTCAATCTCGCTTCTGCGATTTTCTCTACTGCTTCCACTGCCGGTTGTAATATTTTATAAGGCGCGATTTCACTTGGATTGTCAATTAATGATTTTTTAAGAGCTTCCTCGTAAGCGATACGAATCTCGGTGCTTATATGAATTATGGAAATGCCAGCTTTAATGGCGTTTATAAAATCTTCATCAGAAATACCAGAACCGCCGTGGAGAACAAGAGGTATCTCGGTCGCTTCTTTGATTTCCCTAATAAGTTTCGCGTCAACGTGAGGATTGCCACTTTTTATCAACCCATGTATGTTTCCAACGGACGGAGCAAACATATCAACACCAGTGATTTCCACGAATTTTTTGGCTTCCTTTGGATCAGTTTTCATACCTGCCCCTTTTGGCACGGCATCTTTGATATCGGAACCAGACCCAATATACCCAAGCTCAGCCTCAACAAGCACATCTTTATTTACACTTCTCGCATAATCCACACATTTTTTTGTTGTTCTCGCATTTTCTTCAAAGCCCAATTTCGCCCCATCAAATATAACCGCATCAAAACCGGCGTCAATGGATATTTTCACTCTTTCAAAACTGTAATGATGGTCGGCATTCAAAAAAACGGGATAATTCTCTTTTTTTCTGATTTCTTTTATTATGCCAATTGCCTCATTTTTGCCGACAAAGTCCTCCTCGCCTTCCGAAAGGCCGATTATCACGGGAACACCCAATTTTCTGGCCGCATTATATACCCCGTGCCAAGTTTCCAAATTAGAAATATTGAAGTGCCCGATTGCTATTTTTTTTTCTTCCGCTTCTTTAATGTACTCTCGCAGTGTTCTCATTTATTTATTTTAACATATCCTGTAAAATTTGCTTAGTTTTTTCTGGATTTGCACTACCGTTTGTTTCTTTCATTATCTGGCCAACTAAAGACATAATTGAACTTTGTTGACCTGATTTATAATCAGCAACAACTTTTGGGTTTGCGTTTATTATTTCTTGAATAATTGGTTTTAAGATTTTTTCATCGCTAATCTGTAATAAATTCATATCTATCGCAATCTTGAGTGGAGACTCATCCTTTAAAACAATCATAGCTAAAATATCTTTGGCTACACGGGATGATATCTTACTTTCTGAAACTAAATTTACAAGTTCAGCAAAACTTTCAGCACTTGGACATCGGAGGTCCAAATTGGTTCTTTTCAGTCCTAAATAATCTGAAGTTATATAATTTGAAAGAATTTTTATACTATCTTTATTACTTAACTTTTTTGCAACTTCTTCAAACCATTTTCCTAATTCTCTGTCATTAATATAACTTTCTATATCCTCGTCTTTTATTCCGAAATCTTTTCTGTATCTTGCGCGTTTTGCTTCCGGCAATTCGGGTAATTTTCCCCTCATCTCTTTCAAGTCAAAGATTTCATGCAGTTTCATTTTCGGCAAATCCGGCTCTGGGAAATATCTGTAATCCTGGCTGGATTCTTTTTTTCTTTGAGAAAATGTTTTTTGTTTTTCTTCATCCCAACCGCGAGTCTCTTGCACTATCTCCGAACTTTTCCCATTTTCAGAAAGTTCCAGCATTCTTTCCAATTCAAATTTGATTGCTTTCTCAACACTTTTGAAAGAATTGAGATTTTTTACCTCTACTTTTGTACCTAGCTCATTTTGATCTTTTGAAACGGATATATTCGCTTCCACCCGCATTTCTCCTTTTTCCATATTCGCCTCGGACACTTCTAAATACCAAAGTATCAGCTGAAGCTCTTTGGCAAAATTAGAAGCCGATTTTGCCGCATCTTCGGCGTTTTTAAAAGTATGAGGTTCGGTGACAAGCTCCATTAACGGCACACCCGCCCGATTGAAATCAATCAAGGAAAAGTTTCCCCGATCATGCTTATTGTTTGCCGTATCTTCTTCTAAATGCACGCGAGTGATATCAAAATTCGCCAGATGACCGCCCAGAACTATCGGATATTTATACTGAGAAATCTGATAACCCTTCGGAATATCCGGATAAAAATAATTTTTTCGGTCAAACTCTGTAAAATCCGCGATATCTCCGCCAAGAGCCAGTCCAACTCTTATCACATTTTCTATCGCTTTTTTATTAATTACCGGCAATGTACCAGGATGCGCCATACACACAGGACAAATATTCACATTCGGCTTTTCTTCATCTGGGTCGTTCTTGCAACCGCAGAACATCTTGGTGCTTGTTTTCAGTTCTGCGTGTATCTCCAAACCTATTGTCGGATAATATTTTTCCTCCATATGTTCATTATACAAAATGCAAAGACAAAGTCTAAGCTTTTTATTTTTCCACTAGCAGTTCTTTGACTACCCGGCCATCATCCAAATGAATAATGCGTCCGGCGAATTTGCTGTACTCCGCTTCGTGAGTCACCATAATAATAGTCTGCCCCGCTTCATGCAATTCCTTAAAAATATCCATTATAATGCGGGAAGATTCATTGTCCAGATTCGCGGTCGGTTCATCGGCAAAAAGGATTCGCGGTTCATGGGCGATAGCGCGCGCAATGCTTACTCTTTGCTGTTCTCCTCCGGATAATTGCCCAGGCAGATTGCGAAGTCTTTTCCCAAGCCCAACTTTGATCAAGGCTTCTGTCGCTTCTTCGTAAGCTTTTTTCTCTGACATATCTTGCATTAGAAGCGGCAAAGCCACATTTTCAAGGGCGTCCATTTCTGGAAGGAGAGCATAATCTTGAAACACATAACCGAGCTCGGAGAGGCGGAAGTAGGTTTTTTCATTTATAGTCAGCGAACCCATATTTCTTTTATCTATAAAAATCTCACCTTCCGTTGGTTCGTCCAGAAGACTCATTTGATAAAGAAAAGTGCTTTTGCCCGCACCTGAACGTCCCATAATAGCCACAAACTCTCCGCTTTCTGCCACAAAATCAATTCCCTTCAGGACTTCCGTGGTATTTTCTCCGTCTTTAAATGTTTTTTTTAAATTCCTTATTTCTATCATCTCGGTCCAAAATTTTATTTTAATTGATAATTCATATTTTTTATGTCCCGTTCGCTGAATCTTGAACGGGACAAGTATAATTAATTTCTGCCTAAAATTGAATCCAAAGTATTTTTACGGACAATCAGACGGGCTGGAATAAATCCGGCGATAATAGTGGTAATCATCAAAAGCCCCACCCGAAACAAGGTACCTCCGATGGGAGCCACCAATATGCCATCGCTGAAAGGAAAGTCTATCGGATGAGTCGCTATGAACGGCTGAAGAACTGCGTAAAGCGCGATAATGCCCACAATTGAGCCGCAAAAAGCATAAAAGAAAGATTGTAGAATATAGGAGATTTCAATGGCGCTTTCACTGATTCCAATTCCCTTTAAGATGCCTATAAATTTCCTTCTAGTAATGGCATTGATAAAAATAACGATAAAAATAGTGATAGAGGCGACCACCAAACCGATAGAAGAGAGCATATTCCCTAGCAATGCGAATGTATCAACCATATCTTTAATAAACTTGGGCTGTGCATCGGTGTAAGTTTGTACCTTCGCCACCCGTTCTATCCCATTCTGTTTTAAAATATCGCGGATTATTGACGGATCTACTCCGGGTTTTAGTTTGATAGATATTTCATCCACATTATAATCATTCCGCCCAATTATACTTCGCAGTTGGGAATCCACCATAAAAACCCTCATACTGACTTCGTCCACTTTTGCTTTTATAATGCCTTTGACAGTGACTTCACGCTCTACTCCGTGCACATTAATCCGAATCTTCACGCCGGGAGCAATATTCCGAAGAGTGGAAAACCCGGGCGAATCAATCGGCAAGTATTTTTCAACAAGATAGGCTCCGAGCAAGACTTGGTCATAATCTTGAGAAGTCAGATACCCCCCTTCCACTATGAATTTGGAAAGATTGGTCACCTTGTCTTCGGCCAGCGGATTTATACCGGTGATAGAAGCGGCGGCGGTATTTGGTTTTTCCTTATCACTGATGCGCGTCTTGTAATTCGCTTCAAGAGTGCCACCTTCCAGATATCGCGCCGAGACAGACTCTATCTGAGGCAAAGAATCCACAATATTCATTATTTCCGGACTGTTTTCTATGTATGTCTTATTGTTTAAAGTGGAGATAATTACGTCGCTGGTATAATGGGTGCGCACAGCGTCTATCGCTCCTTGAATAAGCCCTACTAAAATCCCGCTTACTACCACTAGATTGATAAAGGTAAAAAACATCACGAAAATTATAAGCACCGTGGTCCAGGTATTTGACCTTCTTATCTGTCTTTTCGCCAGGAAAAATCCTATTCGTATATTTAATAAAGAAAACATAAATTACTCTGCTGAAAAAGCAGATGGATTAAGAACAACCATATCGCCTTCTTCCAACCCTGATACCACCTCCACTTTACCCAAAGATGAAACATCTCCTAATACCACTTCCCGATTGGTTATTACCTTGCCGTTTTTTACTTGCACGAATTTTTTGCTGTCTTGTTCAAACACTACTCCGCCCGGAACAGCTATTACGTCCGGTTTGCTGAAAATTGTTATTGAGACATTGGCTGTCATGCCTGATTTTATGCGGGTATCTTCTTCATTAAATTGCAATTTGACTTTGTAAGTTGAGATTCCGTCTTTCAAAGTTTCTGCCTGGTTAATGGATACGACTTTCGCCTTGAACAAAATATTTTCCCCGTAAGCGTCAAGAGTCACCAAAGCTTCATCATAGAGCTTGATCAGAGCGATATTCACTTCCGGTACATAGCTTTCTATCAGAAAGGTACCCGTACTCATCATGGTAATCAGGGACTCGTTCGTGGAAATGATTTCGCCGATTTCTTTTTCAATATTGGTTACCTTCCCATTAAATGGGGCATAGATTGTGTTTTTTCTGACTTCAGCATTTATTTTTTGAATCTCCGCCTCCGCCACGGAGGAACCGTCGTTTCCTTTGCTCAGAAGTCTATCATATTCTGTTTGGGCGTCTTTTATCTTCAAATCACGATCATCTTTCGCTTCAATATATGCGTTATAATTTGCCAAGTAGGAATCTCCAGATTTATTCGGGATATCCAAATACCAGGTGGTGTCGTCGTAATTCTCTAAATCATCATCAAAAGAAATATAGAGGCCCTTGGTGCCAAGTATGGTAAATCCTTCCTCATTTATTTTGTTTTTTGTTTTTTCCAAATTGAAAGTACGAAGAATAAAATCACTGGATGTTACATTTTCCTTTCCTATATTTATTTTATAAGTTCCCTCTTGACCGTCATATACGCCGGTAATATTCGGAGGGGTAGCGGTGTAATCAGCTGATTCCGGAATCAGTTCTAAATCTTCGCTTAACAAATTTCTATAAACATTTGCCACTTTTGCATTTTCTTGAGAAGTCACTTTTTGCAGTTTGTCTTTTACCGATTCCAAGTCCACGTCGGAAGTTTTGGAATTGGCCTCTTTGATGCGCAAATCGGCGATCAAGTCGCCGATTTCAAGCTGAGCAAGTATTTGCCCTTGCTTCACACTTTCATTATTCTTTACAAAAACACTTGCCAGTCTGCCGGAAGAAGCAAAACCCAGTTGAGCTATGCTCTCTGTCTCCACCTTGCCAGAAACGGAAACTTGATTGACAAAAAGAGATCGTTCTACTGTGATTGTTCCATCTGTAGTTTTTCGGCCGTTAAAAACAAATATCGCGCTTGTAACCAAAACAATAGCGCCTATCGCATAGTAGAAATATTTCTTGCGGTTTTTTATAAAATCAAACATATTTTTTCAGGTGATTTCTAATCATAACATCTACCCGTCTTTGTGTGAAATTTTAATCTGCTATTTTTTTAGGATTTTGACAAGTTCATCTTTGAAATTTTTTACAGATTTATCGTCGTACAAAGAAATTGGAAAAACTTTTTTATTCAGTTTCCCAAATTCCTTTTTCTTCCTTTCAATAACTTTACTGTCTTCCACGGTATCAGCTTTAGTCAAAATTATTATCTCCTCTTTTTCTGCCAATCCTTCTTTTCCCAAACCAGCATTCTGGTCATATCTTTCCAATTCTTTACGGATTTCTTTGTAGGTCTTAGCCATATTCGCATTCTCAAAAGACACCAAATGCGCGAGTATTCTGGTCCGCTTTATATGACGCAGAAATTTTACTCCCAATCCATTTCCTTCGTTCGCTCCTTCAATAAGCCCAGGAATATCGGCAATAATATATCCATAAAAATCCCCCAGGTTCGGATCAAGAGTGGTAAAAGCATAATCTCCTACTTTTGCTTCTGCCTTCGTTATGGCATTGAGTAAAGATGATTTGCCGGCGTTAGGAAATCCGACTAATCCGACATCCGCGAAAAGCTCCAATTCTATAAAAAAATTTCCATATTCGCCTTCTTTACCCGGCTGACATTCCTTCGGAGTGGTATTGGTAGAGCTTTTAAAATGTTCATTGCCGAAACCGCCGTGTCCGCCTTTTAAAAGCAAAATTTTCTGGTTTTCTTCCAATAGCTGCCATTTTTCATCTGTCTTTAAACTAGTAATGACGGAACCTGCCGGCAATTCCAGAATAAAATCATCTCCTTTTTTGCCATGCAAACTTTTATTTCCGCCGTCTTCACCTCTTCCCGCGCTGAAACTTTTCTTTGCTTTATATTTTGAAAGCACGTGAACATTGCGGACGGCTTGCACATAAAAATCACCGCCACGTCCACCGTCGCCTCCTGCCGGTCCGCCTCTCGGTATAAATTTTTCCTGTCGCCATCTGACTACTCCGTCTCCTCCGCGTCCCGCTTCTGCATATATTTTTATTTCATCAATAAAAGCCATTGTTTAGTTATAAAATAAAAAGCTTATAAAATCCATAAAGTAGATAATGAAAATTAAAAAATTTTAAAAGTCGTGGGTCCCCTGTCCTTATGACTCCGAGGGCGAAAGCTCAGAAATTTTTTGAATTTTTATTATCTACGCTAATAATGCTAATTCCGCCAATTTAATTGCTCCTTCTTTGGTTTTTGCCACAGCCATAAATAATGCCCTATGACAGAATACCGCATCTTGCACCCCGGTGATTTTTTGGAACTCTTTGTCTCTCAATCCTGCCCACGAATTAGGTAAATTTTTTCTGTTTTCAAAACTTTTTGGATTTTTTCTAATTGCTTTAATCGCCCAAGAAACATTGTCAGCCCTCGGATAAATTACAAAAAGAGGTTCAGAAAAATTATTTAACACACTTTCATAAGAATAATTCTCGTCTAAAGTGATTATTCTTTTATCTTTTATATTCTTGTAAATTGATATTACTTTTTCCTCCGCTAAAACAGTATCTTTGGCCTGAATGATTTCTCGCCATAAAATTACTTTTGCAATTCTCACGCACTCCAAAAACATTTCACCATTGCTTGTATTTTTCTCCATCCAAGTCAAACGCATTGAATAAAAAAAATTCTCAATACAATAAGGAGAAATATCGTATTTATTTTCCACTAAATCAAAACCGTTATCATTCGCGTCAATAGGAGCAACAAGCTTATTGTCAATTATTTCTTTTGCTTTTTTAGAATAACAAAGCTCTTCTCCAAATTTCTTCCAAACTAGGCCAAAGGAGGAATACAAAATGCCTTCTTTCCTTTTTTCCTCAAAACTCAACTGATGATGGTCAAATCTGTTTGTTTTTTCGTCATAAATCCCGCCCACATCAAAAACATAATCTCCCGTTTTTATTATCTCCGGATCGCGGGTGCGGATAACTTCAAAACTTTCATCTCTCTTTTCTAAAACCAAAGAAAGAGTGGCCGCGGCGAAAACATCGTCCGCATGAAAAGATCCGTTGTGGGTAATTATTTTTTGGGGATTATTTTTCATCTCCATTTTGGGCGCTACTGTTATTTTTAAAATATTCAAAAATCCTGAAAAAGGCGGAAACCAACTTGTCAAAAAGCAAAAATACCACCAAGAAAATAAAGATAAAGAGAGAAAACCTGCCTATTTCCTTGCTGAGAGAAAGCGCGGTCTGACTGAAAAAATATCCCAAGGATAAAAGCAAAGGTGCCCATATGATGGTAGACAAAAATTCCGCTTTTAAATAAGTTTTAAAATTAATTTTTGCATACCCGGAAAAAACGGCTACTAAATAATTCACGCCGTTTATAAATTTTGAGATGAATATTGACCAAAAAGGCTTTTCCTTAAACCGGGGCATAAAATAAAATACTCGCCTTTCTATATAACGGAAAACTTTGCTGTAATTGTACTTTTTATAAAGCAGCATCCCTAGATAGTAGCAACCGAAAGTCTTTGCTACACCGCCAGCGATGACAAAAGCAAGCGATAAAGAAAAATCAAGAGCTCCTAGGTAAGATAAAACGCCAGTGGTAATAATAACCACCTCTCCCTCAAAAATAAGCCCTAAAAAAATCAAAAAATACGCCAATACGTGATGATTTTCTACTAAATTATTTAATACTTGTACGGTGTGCATCCCGGTATTAAAATTTTAAATTGTTATTAATATTGGTCATTTTTTCTGCTCAAAAATTTAATACGGGACAAGTATTAAAAAAGACTATCAACAATTTCTTTTACAATCCCCCCGTCTGCTTTGCCTTTTAAATCTTTCATCAAAGTTTGCATCAACATTCCTTTTTTTGTAACATCAGTAATACCTAATTCTTCTTTTTTAATTTTTGCTAATTTTACTATTTTGCTTCTTTCCATCAATTTTGGCAGGTAAGTTTCCAAAATCGCCAGTTGCGATTCTTCCTCTTTCACCAAGTCCTGTCTCTCGCCTTTTTTAAACTGTTCTATTGAGTCCTTCCTCTGCTTGGCGAGGCGAGCAATTACTGCAATGGCTTCTTCGTCCGAGAGTGTTTCATTCGGTTTTCTGTTTTTGGCGACAAGCTCATTGGTAAAAGAAGCTACCATAGACCGTAAAGTTTCAAGCAAAACTGTATTTTTCGCCAACATCGCTTCTTTTATTTTATTTTTTATTTGTTCGTGTAACATAAGCAAGAATTTGTAAAAACAAAAATTTTAAGAGTCGTGGGTTCCCTGTCTTTATGGCTCCGAGGGCGAAGGCTCAGAAATCTTTGATTTTTATAAATTCTCGCCCTATTATACCAAAAATATGATAAAATAGCTAAATGAATAAAATCATATTTTTTGATACGGAAACCACAGGCAATACGGAAAAAGATTTTTTGTGCCAAATCGCTTATAAAAATGGCGAAGAAAGTTTTGTTGGTTTTTATAGGCCTCCAATCAAAATTCCGCCAGAGGCTTCCGCTGTGCATCATATCACAAACAAGATGCTAGAAGACAAACCAATTTTTAGCGAAAGCGTTGATTTTAAAAAAATAAAAGAACTTTTTGAGGATAAAGATTCTATCGTCGTTGCCCACAATGCCCCTTTTGACTTAATGATTATAAAAAAAGAAGGTATAATACCAACAAATTTTATTTGCACATTAAGGCTTGCTAGATATTTGGATCCTGACGAAAAAATAGAAAAATATAATCTGCAATATTTAAGATACTTTTTAGATATTGAAATAGACGCTGACGCTCATAACGCGCTCGGGGATGTTTTGGTGTTAGAACAACTCTATAAAAGATTACAAAAGAAAATAATGGAACAACTTGATTTAAATGAAAATGAAGCTATGCAAAAAATGATAGAAATATCTTCTCATCCTTCAATTTTTAAAACTATTAAATTTGGTAAACATAATGGCAAAAGTATAGAAGAAATAATGAAAGTAGACCGTGGATATCTGGAATGGCTTTTGGCTCAAAAAATAGAAAGTGGCCAACCAGACGAAGATTGGATTTATACGTTGAAGTATTATTTAAAGAAATAAAAGATACCTGTCCCGTTAAAAATTCAACGAATATGTTATAATTATGAAACTTATTAATTTAAAATTTTTAATGGGATGGAAACTATTTTAATAATTATCATCGCGGTTTTAGTTGGAAGCATTATTGCTTATTTTCTATTTGGAAAAAAGAAAGAAAAGGATGATACGGGGATACAATTATTAACACAAGTAAGTGAATTAATAAAAAATGTTGATAATAAGCTCGGTGAATCAAACAAACAAGTAAATGAAAGTTTGAAATTCCATTCTTCTGAATCCAATAAAATAATCAGAGATGTGACAGAAAAACTAACAAAATTAGACGAAACTAACAAACAAGTCATTTCTTTCGCTGATCAGCTTCAAAACTTACAAGATATTTTGAAAAATCCCAAACAGCGTGGCATATTAGGTGAATATTATTTAGAAACAGTTTTAAAAAATGTTCTTGACCCTGAAAGTTATCAAATGCAATATTCGTTTCCCGATGGAACTATCGTAGATGCTGTAGTATTTGTAAAAGATAAAATAATTCCAATTGATTCAAAATTTTCTTTGGAAAATTATAATAAAATGGTAGAAGAGACTAATCCGGTCGAAAAGAAAAAATTAGAAACAATTTTTGTAAATGATTTAAAAAACAGAATTACCGAAACTGCAAAATATATCCAACCAGAAAAAGACACTACAGATTTTGCTTTTATGTTTATTCCACACGAAGCTATCTATTATGATCTTTTAACAAATAAAGTTGGAGCAGGAGAAGATAACGAAAATCTAATCCAACGTGCTGCAGGAAAATATAAAGTTATTATTACTTCGCCTACTTCTTTTCTGGCATACTTACAAACTGTCCTCCAAGGATTAAGGGCTATGCACATAGAAGAAAAAACAAAAGAAATAATAAAAAGAGTTAGCGAATTAACAAAACATTTAAAATCTTTCGATGAATATCATGACAAACTGGGTAATGCCTTAGGCACAGTAGTAAATCATTACAATACTTCAAAAAAAGAATGGGGTAAGGTTGATAAAGATGTGCTCCGTATCGCTGGCACTTCACCTGAACTTTCTACCCTTTCAATAGAAAAGCCAAAATTGGAAGAATAAGAAATTAATGGTTTTTCACAGTTTTTGTTGACAATTTATTTAATATACTGTATGGTGTGCATAGGTTTGATTACCTTATTCTTTTTTAAAAAACTTTTTTAGGAGATATAAAAATGGCTAAACCTCACACTAGCAGTAGTAAAAAAATACTGCGGGGGTATAGAAACATGCGCGATTCAGTCAGTGTTAAACCCCCTCGGGTAGAAAAGAAAAAAAGAAAAAAAGTGGTACGATGTTCTATACATGTTTTTCCTTCCCATCCATCCTTGTCTCGTGTTATAGTGTAAAACACGAGAAAAATAGTTTTAATGTTTTAATTTTACGCATCTCAGTGAAATGCGTTTTATTTTTATATCAAAAATGTTATTATTTCCATATTGGCCCTATCCCGCCTTCGTCAAAACTACGGACGGGCAAGCGTCCAATAACGACAAATTTATAAAAATTTGGCCCTATCGTCTAACGGTCAGGACGTATCCTTCTCAAGGATAAAATCAGAGTCCGATTCTCTGTAGGGTCACAGTTGACAAATGCACTCAAATATTCTATGATTTAAATGAAAAGTGGCACAACTACGAGAGTTGTGCCACAAAAAATTTAAAATAAAAAGTTTTTTAGTGGTAAAAAACCAAGGAACATAGCTATATCATTTAATATAATAAAAATAACTGCTATTAGTAGAAATATCTTATAGAAATTTTTATCATCATTAAATAAAAACTTCTTTACCAACCAACCTAACTCAATAGCAATAATTATTTCTATAATACTAAAGATGGCCATTATCTCTAAAATTTCTTTATACATTAATACTCCTTTAAAATTAAAGAACTTTGCTTATTTATCTAGCTAAATTATAACATACAAATTAATTTTTTGCAACCCAAAAAGCTTGACAAGTTAATATAAATATGCTAGTATAGTGTTGAAGTATATCATATGCTTGTTATACTATATACAAACACTTCTTTTAAAAATTAAGTTAAGGAATCAAAATGAAAAAAGAATTTATAACTTATCTTTTGTTGATAGGTACTATTATTTTTTCTTTTATGGGATCCACTTTGGTGGATAGCCCATCTCTATTGCAAGGAATATTTCTTGCAATAGCAGTCGTTTTTTTGATTTCTTTTTTCCTGTGTTTAAATGGAAAAAAGAAATTGGGAGGTAAAATCCTTCCAATAATGCAAAAAACTTTTCAAGACCTTTAATTTAAATAAGGGTCAAGCGCGTATATTTACACTATGAATACATGCGCTTTTTTTATTTCTTCTTCAGCCACTCTTCATCTTGGCGGACTAGGAGATTTGATTTATTTTCTTGGTCCAGCAATATGGCTTCCACCGCGCGTTCCATGCGCATCCCTTGCGAACCTTTGAGAAGCACAAAATCATTTTCCCGCACAAAAGTTTTTAAATACTCCCCTGCTTCACAAGAATTTGAAAATTCAAAAATATTATCCGCAGTCATTCCCGTCCCGCCCATAGCGGGATAAACTTCCATCGCTCCCTCTTTAATGAATTTCGCTCTAGGACCAACTATAAAAAGCACATCGGCATTTTCTTTGGCCACTTTCCCGACATTTTTATGAGACTCTTCCGTGTGGCGTCCAAGTTCCAACATATCGCCCAAAACAGCAATTTTTCTACCGACAGATCTTACTTCTCCTAAGGTTTTAAGCGCAGACTGACAAGCAAAAGGAGAAGAATTATAAGTATCATCTATGATTAAGGAATTATTCATCCCCCGCAAAAGACGCATTCGCCCCGGGGGAGCATTGTAATTTTTAAGAGCCTCTATCGCTTTGAGCATATTGAATTTTAAGCCGGAAGAAAGAGCCAACGCTCCAAGCGAAGCATACACATGATTTTTGCCGAATGCCCCTTCAATAGCCACCGGCAGACTGCTGCCCCTTTCCTCTATCCTAAAAATTATTCCATGAGGTATGCCCGCATCGTTATAAGAAATACTGTCATCTGAACAAATGATGTCGGAACTTTTTCTGAAGCCAAATGTGATAACGCGATTTTTCGTCTTTGCCCTCATTTCGGACACTATTTCGTCGTCGTTGTTTAACACCAAAAGGCCGTCTTTTTTTAGAGTTTTTATCAATCCGCTTTTTTCCTCCACTAAGTGTTTATGCGAATCAAAAAATTCAATATGGGCGGGAGTTTCCCCTATAGCTGTGATAACAACCGCGTCCGTTTTCAGCCAGGAAGCAGTGTGGCGCATATCATTTGGCTTTCCCACTCCCGCTTCCAGCACCAGCCAGTCGGGATATTTATGGGGCCAGACAAAAAGCCAAAGCCCTTTGAAAATATTCAAAAGCCAGACAAAAAAATTATTCCATCCGTTCGGACATCCTAAAATGGTAAGAGGCAATCCTATCTCGCTGTTATAGCTTTTTTCGCTTTTACGAACATAAGAAATACCGGAAAGCACCGCATAAATTGTATCTTTAGTGGAAGTTTTGCCGATTGATCCGGTAATAGCCACGATTTTCGGCTTATATTTCCAAACCACTAATTGCGATTCCGCCTGCAAAATATAAGCTACTATTTTTTTAAAAATTGTTCTCATTAATCTTTATTTGTCCGGCGGAATTTCATAATAATTCAATAAAAATTTGGTAATATTTAAGAAAGGATCCGTCCAAGTCTGCGAAGCGTAAGACACACCTTTTGGATCAATAGCATAAAGAAAAACGATAAATTTCGGGTCATAGGCGGGGAAATATCCGAAAAACGAATGAATATGCTTGTCTTCATAATACCCTCCTTCCGTATTGTTGGCAATCTGAGCAGTACCTGTTTTCGCGGCTACACTATAATGTTCGAGCTCGCCCGGTTTTCCCTGAAGCAGTTTATCCATTACAATTACCAGCATGCGAGTTATCTCTTGGGAAGTCGATTCTGATATTTTGACCCGAGAAGTTGAGTATGCCATTTCTCTCTCGGCGCCATTTTCGTATTTTATTTTTTGGGCAATATGCGGAACAACCAGATTCCCGCCATTGGAAAGCGAGGCCAAGGCGCGGATCATTTCAATCGGCGTTAAAGCTATACCCTGCCCGAAAGCGGCATTAGTATATTCAATATCTCTCGGACTGCTTATAAATTTGGAAACTAAACCGCTTGTTTCATTTGGCAAATCAATTCCAGTTTTATCTTTGATACCATAAGACAGCATATAGTCGCGCATTTTTTCTTTGCCCAATTTGTGATAAACAAAAACCATGCCGGTATTTAGAGATTGGTTCAAAACTTCCTGCATATTTACAATCCCGCGGCCTTTTTTGTCAAAATTGAATATTTCTTTATTTTCAACCAGGACAGACCCTTTATCATTGTAAGTCGTATCGGCTGTCACCACCCCGGCATCCAAGGCTCCCGCCATAACCAAAGGTTTTACCACAGATCCGAATTCAAAAACATTCTCAACTATGGGATTGGAAAACACTGAAGCCGTTTTTACCTTTGAGAAATTATTCAGGTCAAAATCAGGTTTGCTGGCAAGAGCATAAATGGAACCGCTCTTCGGATCCATAATTATCCCGCCGATGGAATCAACCCGATATCTCTCTTTCACGCTAGCCAGCGTCTTTTCAAGAAAACTCTGCACCAATGGTTCAATAGTGGTGACCACATCTCCCGACAGTGTTTCGCCTTTAAAGAAGGTATCATTGATATTGGAAAAAACTTCGGCGAAAAAATTTACGTAAGGATTATTTTCATCTCGCGAGAGAATATTGTCATATTGTCTCTCCAAACCATAGCGCCCGCCAAGATCATCATCTTTATAAGCCACAAAACCCAGCGTCTGCGAGGCCAAACTGCCTCCAGGATAAAAACGCCATTTCTCCTTAAAAACAGAAACCCCGGGAATTTTCAGGGCAGAAATTGAATCAGCTTCTTCTTTAGAGAGATGATTAGCTGTTTCCTCATAGGGGTCGTTTATTTTCTCCGCTTTTGATATAAAGTTATCATAATCAAGAGCTATTTTCTGGGACAATTCCTGATAAACTTTTTCTCTGTCAATAATTTTACCTGGATTAACGGCTACCTTGAATCCGGCAGTTTGGGTAGCCGCAGAAACGAGCTGCCCGTCTTTTCGTTCAAAAAATATGGTCCCACGTTCAAAAATGCCGGAAGATGGAGTGGAATATTGTCTGTCCGCCTGCTCGGAATAAAAATCGCTATGTACAACCTGCACTAAAAAAAGTTTTCCTATTAGAACCAAGGTGGAAATCAAAATAAAAAAAGACACAACCTTGGTCCTAAGAACAAAACTATATTTCATTTTTGACAACTGTTATACTGCCAAGAGATTTAGGAGTAGTAAATTTTGTTTTTGTTTCTTTGAACCCGAGAGAATATGCCAGATTCAAATCAATTTTTTCGGATATAGAAAGGTAGTCCAGCTCCAAATTTCCAACTTCATTGGATAAAACGCGGGCATTCGCTTCAAGTGATTTGCGTTCAATAATATTAAAAACCATACTCCCCAGAAAAAAAACATAAAACAGAGCCAGCGCTCCCAAAGAGTAGAGCATGATATTCAAAATTCGGCCTTGCAAATTGCCATGATCAATTACTTTCACATTGCCTGCATAAATCTTCAATTTTAAACTTGCTTGCTTCATATAATTACCTGGTTTTTTCCCACCGTCTTGGCCGGGTCCCGCTATAGGCGGGATAAAATTCTCAACTTCGCGCTTCTGGACCTTGGATTGCTTCCTATTTCTCCCTTGGAAGCTGTAATCGGCTTTTTGTTTATCAATCTCGCTTCGCCTGTCCTTTCCTTTTCTTTGAAAAATCTTTTTACAATCCTGTCTTCTAAACTATGGAAAGAAATCACCGACATTCTCCCCTCTTTCTTTAAAATTTTAAACCCTTCCTGAAGTCCTGCTTGAAGCGCCCCTAGCTCGTCGTTTACTGCTATCCGCAAGGCTTGAAAGGTTTTGGTGGCGCAGTGTATTTTTTTTGGCAATCTTCCTCTTCTGTAAGTTTCAGGCATGCTATTCTCTATCACTTTCACTAATTCTCCAGTCGTTTTAATCTTCCGTTTTTTCCTCGCTTCCACTATCCCTTTTGCTATCTTCCTGGAAAATCTTTCCTCACCATAGCCGTAAATAATGTCCGCCAAACTTTTCTCGCTCCAATTGTTTACTATCTCTTCGGCTGTCAGGTCTTCCGGCAAAGGATTTTCTTTCATGGTCATAAGCAATGGCTCATCTTTCATAAAAGAAAATCCTCTTCCGGAATTCTCCAATTGGTCGGAACTCAATCCTAAATCAAAAATAATCGCATCAAAAAGAAAATTAAAAGATTTAAAGCGTCGTGGGTCCCCTGCCTTTTTGACTCCGAGGGCGAAAGCGCAAAAATCTTTTGAATTTTCTTTTTGATGAATTTTATCTAAATCTCTAAAATTCATATTTTTAAAGAAAATTCTCTTCTCAAAACCTTTGAATTTACCTTCCGCTTGCTCCCAAACATTTTTATCTTGATCAAGCGCGATTATTTTTACATTCGGATATCTTTCTAAAATTTCCCTGCTATGCCCTCCGCCTCCGAAGGTAGCATCCAATACGGCTGATTTATTTTGTAAATCCAAACCCTCTATTGTTTCATTTAAAAGAACTGTCTTGTGTACACTGCTGTTCATTGTCTTTCACTACCTAACTTCTCTGCTAATTGATCCACTTGTTTCTCCACCACTTCTCTATATTGTGTCCATGCCTTGTCGTTCCATATTTCTATTCTGTCTTCTACACCTATTATGGCTGCTTTGCCTCCCAACTTGATTCTTTCTTTCAAAAAGTCTGGAATCAATATTCTCCCAATAGAATCCACCTCCACTTCTGCCGCTCGTCCAAACATAAATCTGTTGAAGCTTCTCTTGTCCGCTTTCAGAAATGAAAGATCAGAATCTGAATCAGAAAGTTTTTTTGAAACTTTCACCCACTGGCTGATTGTGAAGATAAACAAGCATTGGTCAAGACCTGGTGTAATAATAATTTTTTTTCCGAGTTCTTTGCGAAACTTTACAGGTAATGAAACCCTGTTTTTTTCGTCTATAGTGTGTATGTATTCTCCAATTAACATAAAATTATTTATCCACTTGTTTCCCACTTTTTCCCACTTGATTAACATTATAAACCACAGGTAAAAAAGAAGCCAAGTCCCACCTGTGGATAACTCTAGATGGTAAAATTTGACTCTTTTAGAAAATTAGTATATATTTTACACGAGTGCGGATTCTGAAAAATTGTTCTTTGTGGATTCTTATCTAGCTAAGTAGCCTAGAAAAGAAAGATATGGGTTAAAAAGGGACAATTTGAAGCCCCGTTCGCGCGCGAGTGGGGCTTTTTTATTTACATAATTTTTTTATTCTAAATTCCTAGGCTTTATCAGCGGGAAAAATTGAGTTTCCCAGATAGAGTTTGCGGAAGACGGTCTTCCGCAAATTTTAATTTTAGCTAGAATCTAAATCTGAAAAAGCAAGCCATTCCCCTATTTCAGAATTAAAATCTTTTATATTCTGGAAATATTTTGGAAACGCTTTTTTATCTAAAACTTTATTTTGAAAACGCACAATTTCTTTATAATCTAAATAACTTGACCATTGATGTTTTTCCAAAAAAGCTTCTGTTTTTTTATTATCCTTTATTCCATTTTCTTTCCATTTATTATCTATAAGTTTCACCGGATTCAAATGAATATAAGAAAAAAGATATTTCGCTTGATTATCATTTTCTATATGGACAGATTTGAATCTACCTTCAAAAAGAGACCCTGTGCGTTTATATTTTGTATTAAAATATTTAGAATACGAGGTTAAAAGTTTTCGCATAAATTCTGTAATTTCATTTTCTCTATCTTTATCTCCGCGGAAGACGGTCTTCCGCAAATTATTAATGGCTATATACAAATGAAAATGATTTGGCATTAAAACCCATGCACCTATGGAAACTATAGATTTACCACAATCAAAATCCCAAGCATTAATACCCTGTCTTACTATATCTTCTCGAAAATCAATACTATTTTCTGAATTACAAAGATAAAGTAATTTTACAAAACGATCATAATCATGACTATCCAAAAATATTTTCTGCTTGCTATTCCCTCTATTATAAATATGATAAAATTCTCCCTTTACAAAAGATGCTTTTCTGTACCCCATACTCATATAATACCGCGGAAGACCGTCTTCCGCAAGTTTTTATTCCTCTTTTTTAGGTCGCATCAGCGGAAAGAATTGGGTCTCGCGGATAGGTTTGTCGGCAAGGAAAGCGAAAAGCATCTCGCCAAAACCAAAACCGCAGGTTGGAGGCATACCGTATTCCAGCATTTCTACGAATTCTTTATCCGGCATCATCGCTTCTTTATCCCCTGCTTTCAAAAGTTCCTGTTGAGTTTCAAACCTTTCCGCCTGATCAATCGGGTCATTTAATTCTGAAAAGCCGTTCCCTATTTCCGTCCCGGCGATAATTATCTGAAACCTTTCTGTCAATTTCGGATTATCAGACATAGACTTTGAGAGCGGAGAAACAAGTTTCGGATGTCCTGTCAAAAATACAGGTCCAGAGATTTGTTTCCTACAATATTTCCAAAGAGTGTCTATCAAGCGTTCCATGGTGTTGCCATCGTAAGCGATTTTTAACTTTTCCAGTTTCTTTTTCACTTCCTCGTATGTGGTGTCAAGCACGTCTATCCCCGTTTCCTTTTTTACCGTCTCCCGATAGTCAACGCGCGCCCATTTGCCGGCGAAATCAAATTTATGCCCTCGTGTTTCAAATTTTGTCTTGCCGAAGATATCCGTCGCTATTTTTTTATAAAGCTCTTCCACGAGCGACATTCCATCTTCATAATTCGCATATGCCCAATAAAATTCCATATTGGTGAATTCCTGCAAATGATTCGCGTCCGTTCCTTCGTTTCTGTATGCTCTGCCTATTTCAAAAGTTTTCGGAAACCCCGCCGCCATCAGGCGTTTCTGCCAAAGCTCGCCAATGGAAATCCGGAGATACAAAGACAACTTGAAATCTTCGTTATAAGTTTTGAATGGAGTGGCTTCGGCTCCGCCGGTGGTGACCTCCAAGGTCGGAGTTTCCACTTCCAAAAATCCCCGTTCTTTCATAAACGCGCGGGTCGTATCCCAAAATTTCATTTTCTTTACAAGAAGTTCTTTGGCCTCCGGGTCCATCAGAATATCCAAATATCTTTTGCGAAATCTTTCTTCAACGTCTTGCAAACCGTGCCATTTTTCTGGCAAGGGCAGCAAACTTTTTGACAGCATTTTCCAGTCTTTTATTTCTATGGTTTTCTCTCCCCTCTTAGTCGTAAAAAAAATTCCGAACACTTCCACAAAATCCCCTATGTCTACCACTTCGTTCCAAAAATCAAATTTTTCTTCTCCAACCATGTCCTTTTTAAGCAAACCCTGAAAATGCGCCGTACCGTCATTCAAGGTCAAAAAAATAATGGCGCCTTGTTCCCGGATAGAAATTATCCGACCCGCTATCCATTTTTCCACTTTGCTCTTTTCCAGCGCGGGAAAAGAACTGACAGCTTCCTGCAGGGAAAGTTCCTTTTTGGAATCTGCCGGGTAGGGATTCATGCCTTTCTCCCTTAAGAGTTTTAATTTTCTTATTCTAGTGTCTCTAATTTCGTCAATAGAAGACATATTTGTGGTCCGCCCTTGCCAAACTGTGGCAAAGCGCGGCAGATTTAAAAAACTTTTATAATTTTATAATTCACCGTCCCGTTCGGAGTTTTAAATGAAATGTTATCACCCTTCTTTTTTCCAAAAAGAGCCTCGCCGAAAGGTGAACGATTTGAAATTTTATTTGAGAGCATATCTGCTTCTTCGGAACCGACAATTTGGTAAGTTTTTTCTGTACTCTCTCCTTTTTTTTGCACCACAACTTTGGAACCAATTTCCACTACATCACCTCCCCCACCAGACACAACCTGAGAAGATTGTAAAATTCGCTCCACTCTCAAAATGCGCCCTTCCAATTTGCCTTGTTCTTCCCTCGCCTGATGATACTCCGCATTCTCCGAAAGATCGCCGAGAGATTTGGCATATTCCAGATGATCTATAATTTCCTTGCGTTTAGGACCTTTCAAATCTTTCAACTCAGCCTCTAATTCTTTTCTTTTTTCTTCGGTTATATAATTCGCCGATTGTTTCATTTCATTTGCAAATTTGCTTTTAACCACTAAATCAGACAAGCCCCGCTGCAAAATTTTTGGCAGGACTTATTTTAAAATAATAGCTTTTTCAGGAAAAAAAGTCCACTAAAATTTTGGAGAAAGATATCCCGGCCACTCAAGAAACTTGCTATAAAATGCCCATATGATAATCTATGGTATATGGCGAAAACAGTGATAGAAGTCAGAAAAAATCAAAACGAAAATAACGCAAGTACCTTGCGCCGTTTTTCCCGCAGGATTCAGGAGTCAAATATAATCCAAAAAGTAAAAGGATCCCGCTATAACAAAAGAAAGGAATCCAAGCTTAAAATAAAAAAGAGCACTTTAAAACACCTGGAACGTAGAAAAGAAATGGAAAAACTTCGCAAGCTCGGTAAAATAAAATAACCCTTCGGCTTCGCTCAGGGTAAAAAGTATGAAAGACAAATTCTCAGTGCTAAACAAAACTGGAGGCAAAGTACCGGGGTTACCTTTGCTTGCCATGAAGAATGACATCCTGGGAAAAAATTATTCCTTATCTCTCGCTTTTGTAAAAAAAAATAAAATGAAAGAAATCAACAAAATTTACAGAAAAAAAAACAAGCCGACGAATATCTTGTCTTTTCCTCTGACCAAGACCTCCGGAGAGATTATAATATGCCCGTCCGTGGTAAAAAGTGAAACGAAAAAATTTAATAAAACTTTCAGGCAATTGTCAGGTTTTTTAGTTATCCACGGAATGTTGCATTTGAAAGGAATGACGCATGGAGCCAAAATGGAGAAAGCAGAGAATAAGTGCTTGTCCCGTACTAAATTTTTGAATAAGTGATATAATGGCGACTATTAGAACTTAAAATTTTAGTGCCAGAATGATCAGAAATATTTCTATAGGAATAGACCTAGGATCCTCAAGAACCAAAGTGGTAGTGGCGGAGTTTCTAAGGGGAGAAAAAAATCCTAAAATTATAGGAGTGGGTGAAAGTGAAACTAAAGGAGTGCGGCATGGATATATCGTTAATATGCCGTTGGCGATAACTTCCATAAAAAACGCGGTGCTTCTGGCTGAGAAATCCTCAGACATAAAAATCAAGCGTGCTTTTATCTCCATCGGCGGCTTGACTTTGCGCTCGGAAACAATTTCAGGCACGGGCATCGTTTCAAAAGTGGACAGCGAAGTAACCAAATTGGATATAAATAAAACGCTTGACGACAGTGAAGACAATCTGAATTTAAATAACAAGAAAATAATTGAGGCTATCCCGATATCTTTCAAGCTTGACGGCAAGGAAGTGCTGGGCCGGCCGGAGGGCATGAAAGGAACAAAGCTTGAAGTAAAAACGCTTTTTGTAACCTGTTCCATTCCCCACTGGGAAGATCTGCTGGAAGCGGTAGCTTTGGCCGGAGTGGAGCCGGTAAATGTCATTGCCTCGTCTATGGCTGAAAGCCGTTTGGTGTTGTCCGAAAAGCAAAAAATTGTAGGAGTGGCTCTAGCTAATATCGGATCCGAAACTGTCTCCCTCTCTGTTTTTGAAAACGGGCTGTTGACTTCTCTTCATACCTTTTCCATCGGCGGAGCGGATATTACTAATGACATTGCCTTGGGACTGAAGATCTCGCTGGAAAATGCCGAAAAATTCAAACTGGGAAACATCACCCCGGATTATCCGAAGAAAAAATTAGACGAAATAATAGAAGCGCGCCTTTCTGATATTTTTGAGCTGATAGAAAATTATTTAAAAAAAATAAAAAGAAATGAGCTTCTGCCGGCAGGCATCGTATTCACCGGCGGGAGCGCTAATATACCTTCCCTTGAAGAATTTTCAAAATCCGCTCTGAAACTTCCGTCCAGGATAGGCGAAACTGAAATCTTCGGAAATATAAAAACAAAATTACGCGATCCTTCCTGGTTTACCGCTCTGGGTCTTGTCATGGGCAATAATATTGACAACAGCGACTTATATTTTGAAAATTCGCTCAAAAACTTTCTAAAAAATGTAAAAAATGCCGTAAGGTCCGGCGTAAAGCAATTAATGCCCTAGACTTGGAAGCAAGGTCTCCGAAGGCTTTGCTTTTTTTTGTTTTCTGCTATGATAGGATATATACGAATAAATCAACTTTATCAATAAATAATATACCCTGTCGCGTTCCGCCAACAGCGGGACAGAACGGGACAAACGAAAAAATATGCCAAAAGTAAACCCAGCAATAGAAAGTTTCGCTCGCATTATGGTCATCGGGATAGGAGGTTCCGGTAAGAATGCCGTCAATCATATGATCAATTCAAAAGTCAGAGGCGTTTCATTTATATGCATGAATACCGACACTCAGGATCTGCATCATTCTTTAGCCGAGAAAAAAATTCACATTGGAAAAAATCTCACCAAGGGCCTGGGCTCCGGAATGAATCCGGAAATCGGCAAGAAAGCCGCCGAGGAAACGAAATCCGAAATCCAAGACGTGATAAAAGGAGCGGATATGATTTTTATAGCCTGCGGAATGGGCGGGGGCACCGGAACCGGCGCCTCTCCTATTGTGGCGCGGGTAGCCAAGGAGCAGGGTATCCTTACTGTAGCGGTGGTCACCAAACCATTCTTTTTTGAGGGAAACCAGCGGATGAAAATAGCGGAAAAAGGAATTGACGACCTATCCAAGGAAGTGGACGGTATCATTATTATTCCAAACGATAAATTGATTCAAACAGCCGATAAAAACACTAATTTCAAGGATGCTTTCGCTAGTTGCGACAATGTTCTCCGCCAAGCAGTAGAAGGCATTTCGGATCTGATTACCACTCCCGGCATTATAAATGTTGACTTCGCGGATATTAAAGCGGTTATGTCCGATGCGGGGAGCGCTTTGATGGGTATCGGTTGCGCCTCGGGTGAAAAGCGCGCCGAGAAAGCCGCCCTTCAAGCCATCAACTCCCCTCTTCTGGAAGTTTCAATTAACGGAGCCAAAGGAGTGCTCTTCGCCGTTTCCGGTGGAGACGATATAACCATCCACGAAATACAAGAAGCGGCTAAAATAATAACGGAATCTATAGACAAAGACGCAAAAGTGATATTCGGCACCATTAAAGATGAAAAATTAAAAAGGGGCGAATTGAAGGTTACGGTTATTGCTACAAGCTTTATGAATGAAATGCCCCGCAAAAATCTTTTTTCCGCGGTCAACCAGACATTATTGAAAGAAGAAAATGCGGCTGCGGCTAAAAAGGAAATACACAACACTATCAGCTCAAATATCGGCAACAATGATTTCTCTAAAAAAACTGATAAAAAAAGGGAAACGATAGAGGAAATAATAGTGGAAGATGAAACCGAAGACTGGAGCGCTGTTCCAGCTTTCTTGAGACGCAAAAAAAATTAGGTTCCGAATTTTAGGCGCTAGGAAAATTTTTTGTTATACTAGAACCTATGAACCTAATTTATGATTTAATAATTATCGGAGGGGGTCCGGCCGGCGCGGCGGCCGCGGTGTATGCTTCCCGCAAAAAGCTAAAAACCCTATTTATAACCAAAGAATGGGGCGGGCAGTCTGTTGTCTCCGAACAAATCTTCAACTGGATCGGCACGGTTTCTATTTCGGGCGCGGAACTTGCCAATAATTTGAAAAATCATGTTTTGGTAAATGCCGGAGACAGTCTAGAAGTGAAAGAAGACAACATTGTTAATTTTATTTCTAAAGCCGAAGGTCCTGAGTTTATCGAAGAAAAAAAAGATCTATTTAAAATAAAAACAGGCGACAATAAAGAATTTTTAACTAAAACAATTTTGGTAGCCACCGGCAGCGGACGTAGAAAGTTGGAAGTGAAAAACGCGGATAGATTGGAGCACAAAGGCCTCACCTACTGTGCTTCCTGCGATGGTCCCCTTTTCGACGATATGGATGTGGCGGTAGTGGGCGGAGGCAATGCCAGTTTTGAAACTGCCGCTCAGCTTCTCGCTTACTGCAAGTCCGTAACATTATTGCATAGAAGAGAAAATTTCCGCGCGGACGAAATTACGGTTGAAAAAGTTTTGAAAAATCCGAAAATGAAAGCGATAAAAAATGTTGATATTTTGGAAATAAAAGGCGATAAATCAGTGGAAGGAATAGTATTTAAAAATAAGAATACCGGCAAAGAAACCGAACTTAAGGTTTCCGGCATTTTCGTGGAAATCGGGCAGATTCCAAATACTGATTTTGTTAAAGATTTGGTCCCTTTGGATCAAATAGGGCGCATTAAAATAAATCCGCTAAATCAAAAAACAGAAGTCTCCGGCATCTGGGCCGCTGGCGATTGTACCAATGTTCTTTATCATCAAAACAACATCGCCGCCGGCGACGCTGTCCGCGCCCTGGAAGATATCTATCTTCATTTGCATACAAGGTAAAAAAAATTTATTTGACAAAATAGACTCGTAAATGCTATAATATAGCAAATAAAAAATTTGTTATTTAAAAAAAATGAGGTGAGAAAATGAGTGAAAAAATTAAAATGTCCTTAACGGCATTTGTTTTAACTGTGGTAATTTTAGCTATAATTTGTATATTACAAATAAAATACCTAACAACCAAAGGTATTGTTTCGCTCAGTATATATTTTCTAATATTTAATTTCTTTCTTTGGTTATTTTTTGTAAAAAAACCAAAGAAAATTAAGGAGATTAATTGAAAAAGTTTAGGTTGTTGAAGTCAAAAATTATAGTTAATACTTTTGCATTTTTTTTGTTCAGTGTTTGTTCCTCTGTAGGATTTACAGTTCTATATGAACTGTTATTTTCTAACATTGGAACTAAGCAATGGGTATATTTCAGGATCATCTATAATTTAGTAAAAATTACAGGATCCTATTTCTGTGCTCAAATAACTCATTGGGTGAGAAAAAAAATTGCAAACAAAACAATTGCGGATGGAACTTCGTTGTCTATATATCAAATTCCATTATATAACATAATCGGTTTAATAATTGGTATAGATATTTATCAATTATTGATCATATCAATAATATGTATTATTGATAATATGTCGATGGGGTGGGGTTATGGAATAATTCTAGATTGGTTAGAAAATAAAAAAAACTCGACGTAACAATAAAGTATGTCGAGTTTTTTCTTTCTGCGGAGGGTACAGGACTTGAACCTGTAAGGGATTTCTCCCGCTGGTTTTCGAAACCAGTGCCATACCATTAGGCGAACCCTCCGCTTTCGCACGGGACGAGCCGGTGCATTAAACCACTCTGCCACATCTCCTTACCCTTGTAATCTAGCACTTTTTGCGATTTTTTCAAAAAATGTTGGTCTTGAATTGGAACCAAATTATTAGTTATCTAACAAATATACAAAGAACCCATTTCGCCATAGAAAAGGATTCTTTGCAAAATGGGTTCAAATAATCTGAATTAAAACAACAAAATCATAGGAATATATATTAGGGCTATAGTTACCATGAGTGCCATGATACCGCCAACTGTATCGTCAAACATTATTCCAAATGATCCTTTAAATTTTTTTTCAACGTTTTTAATTGGCCAAGTTTTCTTCGTATCGAATATTCTAAAAAGAATAAAGGAAATGAGGAGAAGAGCAACTTGACCTTGAGGAGTTATGTTGAACAAAAATGCAGATGTTCCGCTTATAGCTTGACCATGCACTTCATCAATATTGGTCTGGTTATAATCAGAAATCACTAATTGACCAGTGTGTCTTTTAACTGCTCCCCACTTTTGAAAAATATATTTTTCACCCCTGGTTATTGAAAGGATGCCGATAAAGAATGAAAGAATGATTAGGAAGGTATTAGCTTTTATACCAAAACCTGCATTTATAAAATACAGTTGGGCAAGCATTGCTAGAATGCTTCCGATTAAACCTCCACCTTTTCCTTTCTTCCCAAACATGAATCCGGAAAAGAAAGTCGAAGAGAACATAAGCGCTATTAGGTTCATTATTTTCTCCTATGGTTATTTAAAGAAATTTATACACAAGATACCACAAAAGAAGGCAGTTGTAAATCTGTGACTCTACTGGGAATCGCACCCAGATTCCGAGCTTGAAAAGCTCGTGTCCTAACTATTAGACGATAGAGCCGATATTGGAACTATAACATTTTTTTCTGAAAAAACAAAAAAAATAAAAATGTATGCTGTTCCTGTAAGGAAAAAAGTCCGGTAGGGTCATTGATTTGTGACCACATAAACTTATGAATGCCAAAGCGTACAAAATTTTGTTATAATATAGATATGAAAAGATTTTACATTACTGGTGTTTCAGGTACAGGTAAATCCAGTGTCGCTTTGGAATTAAATAAAAAAGAAATTCCTGTAATTGATATTGATGAAATTAAAGGTTTATGTCGTTGGGTTAATAAAAAGACTAAAGAAATTTCCCATTGGTATTCTGGCATAGGTGGTGAATTTTTTGAAATGCATGAATACATTTGTGATAAAGAAAAATTAATCGCTTTAATGAACAAATATAAAAATATTGTTGTGGTTGTTGGACTTGCTGATAACCAATCTAATTTTCTTGATCTATTTGATAAAATTTTTCTTTTTCATTGCAACGAAGAAATTTTTATAAAAAGAATAAAAGATAGAACAAATCATGATTTCGGAAGGCATAAATCAGAACAAAAAATGATACTAAGTTGGTATAAAGACTTTGAGAAAGAGATGTTGAATAAAGGTGCTATACCCATAGATACAGAAGAGTCACTTAATATGATCGTAGATAAGGTTATTGAGTATATAAAATCCTAAACCCCTTTATTTGGTGGAACACCTGGTTCCAGTTCCGTATAATTAGGGTCATAAAAAAATCTCATATTTCTTTTTTCATCCAATAACCGCCAGGCCACATTGTTCCATCTTCCTCTTCCGGCTCAAACTTAACTAGAACTTTAAAACCTAATTTCTCATAAACCCCCTTAGCTATTTCTTGGGTATCTGCAACATTTAGAGTTACGTCCTTGCCTCCCCTATTCTTTATTTCATCTAAAATCAACTTTATTATTTTCTTACCAAAACCCCTTTCTCTGAAATCTTTATTTAAATAGACGCTTCTTACGGCCCACTCACTAAGGCCATCGCCTTTAGCTCTCAAAAGAGCGTGAGCCATGCCGACAGGAATATCTTTATTCTTTGTGAGAACGACAAAAGTGTTGTGACCTATTAAATCTTTCTTCCAATCTTTTTCCGATTTGCCGTATTCTTTTTCTTTGCTACTTTTCGTCACATAAAAAGCCATCGACTCTTTTTTAATAGCTTCAAGTCTTATTTTTTTATAATCTTCCCAATCTTCTGGTTTAGCTATTTCTATAACAATCCTTAATTGTTCTTTATTAAAAGGATTTTCTTCCATAATATGTATTATATCAAATTTTGTTCACAAAAGAGTAAACCCCCTTTACCTGATTTAAAACAAGGTTCCAATCTCGTATAATTTAGCTTCACAGATTCAAAAAATATATATAAAAGTGTTATACTTAAGAAATGAAAATTCAAGTATTAGGTTCGGGGTGCGCAACCTGTAAAAAATTATATGAAATAACTCAAAAAGCAGTTGCTGAACTAGGTTTAAACGAGAATGTTGAATACATCACTGATGTTCAAAAAATAGTAGCAATGGGCCTAATGCAAAGTCCTATTTTAGCGATAAACGATAAACCAGCTTTAGTCGGTTTTACTTCAGATATAGAAAAAGTTAAAAAGATAATTCAAGAGAATATATAATTATGAGTATTTTCTATCCAGTAAAATTATTGGCTGATTGGCTCACTTATAATGTTTTTAATATTGCACCCCAAACTCTTTTAGCCGATGCAGTTAATTTTTTTATATACGACACTATAAAAATTTTTATTCTTCTAGCTGTTATTATCTTTTGTGTTTCAATTGTCCGTTCATATTTACCGCCGGAAAAAATAAGAGCTATTCTTTCTCATAAAAGTAAGTATACGGGTAATGTCATTGCTTCACTTCTAGGAATTATCACCCCGTTTTGTTCTTGTTCCGCTATTCCATTGTTTTTGGGTTTTATTCAAGCAGGCGTTCCACTGGGAACCACTTTTTCTTTTCTAGTGGCTTCACCAATGATAAACGAAGTGGCTTTAGTTTTACTTCTAGGAATGTTTGGCTGGAAAATTGCTCTTATGTATATCATAAGCGGACTTATCATTTCTATTCTTTCAGGAATAGTTATCGGTAAAATGAAGGTGGGGAGTTTGGTTGAGCCGTTCGTTTATCAAAATACAATAAATGGAAATGTAAATTTCCCCTCAATGACCAGAAAAGAAAGAATTATTTATGCAAAAGATTACACTTTGGACATATTAAAAAAAGTTTGGATTTATATTATTGTCGGTATTGGAATTGGAGCTTGGATACATGGTTATGTTCCTGCTGACTTTCTAGCACAGTATGCGGGAAGTGATAAATGGTATGCTGTGCCACTGGCTGTCCTCATTGGTATCCCCCTATATTCAAACGCGGCTGGAGTGATACCACTTGTATCTGCTTTAACTGAGAAAGGGGTGTCTATGGGCACTACACTGGCATTTATGATGTCAGTAACTGCTTTGTCTTTACCAGAGTTCATGATTTTAAAGAAAGTAATGAAAATTAAACTTATATTTATCTTTGCTGGAATTGTAGCTATTGGAATTATACTTACTGGTTATTTATTTAATTTAGTTCTAAAATAGAAAAAGCCCTTATATTATTGAAAACAAGGTTCCAAACTTGTATAATTAGGGGTCACAAAACTAGATTTTTTTATTTATTTAGTATATACTGTTTAAGTAGTAGTAATGGCAAGTTTAGTCGCCTAGCTATTGGTGCTTTTTTGTCAATTAATTTAAATAATATGGACGATACAACCAAATGTCCTGTGTGTGGTAACAATCCATGCACTTGTACCCCGACTCCACCGACTCCACCGACTCCTGCTCAATAAAAAAAATCAAAAAGACAACTCTGTAAAGGGTTGTTTTTTTGTATGTGGACAACCCCAAACCAAAGCAAAGCTTGGTGCGAGGCAAACCGGTCAAGGAAAGTCCTTGACCCATAATCCCTTTTGGCAAAACTTATATAAAGTGCTAATATATGCATACAAGCCCTCGGGGCTTTATTTTTATGAAAAACACTCAAATAATAATCTTAGCGGCAGGGAAAGGAGTGCGCATGAAATCAGACGAGCCGAAAGCGCTTGTCATGTTAAGAAACAAGCCTTTCATCCGGCATATTCTGGATACTGTTTCCACTTTGCCCTTGGAAATCCCGCCCGTCATCGTAGTGGGCCACAAGAAAGAGCGGGTCAAAGAAGTATTGGGAAATAACTACCTGTATGCGGAACAAAAAGAATTGCTCGGCACCGGGCACGCGGTCGCTTCGGCTAAAGAAAGCGTCCACCCCGCTCACCGGACAGTGCTGGTGCTCTCCGCGGACCAACCGCTCATTTCCAAAGAAACCATAGAACGGCTCCTGGAAAAGCACCACGAGAAAAAGCCGACCATTACCATAGCCACGGCGCTCCTGCCGGATTTTGAGGAATGGAGGTCCTCCCTTCGGCATTTCGGAAGAATCGTGCGCGGAGAAGACGGGGTAGTGGAAGGCATAGTGGAATTCAAAGACGCGACGGAAAAAGAAAAAATGATAAAAGAGGTGAATTCGGCGGTATACGCTTTTGATGCGGACTGGCTTTGGGAAAATATAGGTTTGATAAAAAATGAAAATGTTAAAAGAGAATACTATTTGACTGACCTCATTAAAATAGCTCACGAGCAGAATAAAAAAATAGAAGCAGTGAAAGTGGCGAATATTCTAGAAGGTCTCCAGCCCAACTCCAAAGAAGAACTTAAACTGTTAGAAAAATTCGCTGTATAATCTTTTGATAAATAGATAAATATTAGAATAATTGCTAGATTTTCTGCGATAGCATAAAATCTAGGAACTTTTATTTTTTGAAGTTGTATCCCCTCGCCAATTTAAAAGTTTTAACACCATTTTCTATTTTTATGCTTTTAATATAATCTAAAAATTTTTTAGGTAAGGGAGAGGGTCCAACCCAAACACTCTTTTGAATCATAAAATAGTGAAATTTTTTCAAATGCCAGCGGAGCCATTCCCTTTCAGCTTTTTGGACTTCTGGAATATCAAACATTACTATCAAATCTTTAGGTGCATTTTTATTAAATACAAAATAAAACTGTTTCAGAGAATCTGTTTTTCTTTTCATATATTTTTGGCCTTTGGGTGTTACCCTTAATCCAGTATCATAATTTCTTACAAAATCAGCTTTATGAAGATAGGATAAAGTTCCACTTAAAGAACTTTTAGGATAGTTTTTGAATTTTGGAATACCAAAAATATTTACGGAACTTCCTTTATATCTGATAGATTTATTACTTAATTCTTTTAAAATCTCATATATTAGAGACACGACTTAATATATCATAAAACTAGAAACTCTGCTATCACAGAGTATCTAGCTATATAGCATATATTAAATACTATATATTTTTATAGACAACCTTCTTGAAAAATTCTTAAAAAAATATATAATAAAGTTGTTAAATATAATAATAAAGGGCGGTTAGCTCAGTTGGCTAGAGCGTGTCTTTGACGTAGACAAGGCCACAAGTTCGAATCTTGTACCGCCCACCAGAAGTAATTAAAATTTCTATGGAAAATAAAAAATCATTTGAACAATTTAATTTTGAAATTGGATTAGCTGATGAAAAAGATTTAGCTAGTATTGCTCGATTGCAACAGGAAAATTTGGTGTCCAATATTTCCGAGAAAGAAAAGCAAGAACAAGGATTCGTCAGTGTAGAAACATCAGAAAAACTTCTAAAAGAAATAATTGAACAGGAAGGTATTACCGTTGCACGAATAGGGGAAAAAGTGATTGGATATCTTATACCAATGTCTGTTGAGCATACACAACAACAAGTTTCTAGCTTAGATCCTTTTTTAGAAAGATTAAAAACACTTCAGTTTGAATCTAAACCTTTAAACGAATACAGTTGTTGCGTATTGACTCAAGTTTGTATTGAAAAAAATTACCGTGGGAAAGGAATACTTGAAAAACTTTACCAAGAATTAAAAACTAGATTAGCTGATAAATACGACCTTGGTGTATCAGAAATTGCATCAAATAATCCCCGTTCTTTACATGCGCATTTAAATAAGATTGGCCTAAAAATTGCTGAGCAATATTCAGCGGAAGGCAAAGATTGGTATATCGTCGTTTTAGATTTTAGGCCTTATCAGAAAAAACCTATTACTGAATAAAAAATGAAAATCTTATCTATTGAAACAAGTTGCGACGACACTGCCATAGCGATAATGGAAGCAAAAGGAGGCATTAAAAATGCTTCTTTTCAAATCTTGGCCAATGCTTCAAACTCGCAAACAAAAATTCACGCTCCTTATGGCGGAGTATATCCAAACTTGGCTAAGAAAGAACACATAAAAAATCTGCCCGTTCTTTTGAAAAAAGTTTTAAAAATCGTTAGGCAAGACCTAGCGACTAAAAAACCAGTAGATGTTATAGCGGTGACATACGGCCCCGGACTGGAACCGGCACTTTGGGCAGGAATTGTTTTTGCCAAAGAGTTGGCCAAAAAGTGGAACATTCCCCTTTTACCGGTAAATCATATGGAAGGACACATATTCTCCGTGTTTGGAAAATCAAGAGGAAAATTTAAAATTAAAATTTCAAAATATGATTTTTCCACACTTGCTCTTCTGGTTTCAGGCGGACATACCGAGCTTGTTTTGATAAAAGAATTTATGAAATACAAAGTGATCGGGAAAACGTTGGACGATGCCGCCGGAGAAGCTTTTGATAAAGTGGCCAGAATGATGGATCTTTCCTATCCGGGCGGACCAGAAATATCAAAGTTGGCGGAAAAAGAAAGAGCAAAAGAAAAACAATCTTTGCGGGGTGTCTCGCAGGCCGACAAACAGAGAGGCAGCGCTCCGCGAGCACGCAGAGGCAGCAACTCCAAAAAGATTAGTTTTCCTTTTGTTTTGCCCCGTCCGATGATTCACAGTAAAAACTTTGATTTTTCTTTTTCAGGGTTAAAAACAGCGGTCCTTTACCTAATTAAAAAAATAGGCCCCCTTAATGATAAAATAAAACAAGAAATAGCTTTGGAGTTTGAAAACGCAGTAGTGGAAACCTTGGTTTATAAAACAAAAAAAGCAAAAGAAAAATACAAGGTAAAAACCGTTATCGTCGCCGGCGGAGTGGCTGGCAATAAATATTTGCGGAAGGAAATGAAAAAAATTATTGGTAAAGAAACTAATCTGCTTTTTCCAAAAAAAGGACTAGCTACTGACAATTCCATAATGATAGGCATAGCAGGCTATTTGCAGTTTATAAAAAAAGATAAAAAAATACCCAAAATAGAAAACGTAAAAGCCAAGGGCAATTTACGCTTAAAGTAGAAAATATCAATATATTATGATATTATTTAGAGATGGACGATAAGCTATTAAAGCCCTACAACCCAAAAGAAACAGAAGACAAAATATACAAGCTCTGGGAAGAGAGCGGTTTTTTTGCGCCTGAAGCGCATCCGCCTTGGGTGGATAATCCGTCGGAAAATCTAAATATCGGAAAGACTTTTTCCGTAGTTCTTCCCCCTCCGAATGTTACCGGCACATTGCATCTGGGACATGCCTTGGAAGATTCTATGCAAGATTTGATTGTCAGGTATCATCGTATGAGAGGCAAAAAAGTTCTTTGGCTCCCGGGAACCGATCACGCGGCCATCGCCACCCAGTCAAGAGTAGAAAAAGAAATTCAAAAAAAAGAAGGAAAATCCAGATATGATCTTGGCAGGGAAGAAATGCTGAAACGAATAAATAAATTCGCGCAGGAAAGTCATGACACAATCGTCTCTCAAGTCAAAAAAATGGGCGCTTCGCTTGATTGGTCTCGTGAGGCATTCACTCTTGATGAAAAACGGGACCTGGCAGTTAAGACAGCATTTAAAAAAATGCATGGCGCTGGACTGATATACAGGGGCAACAGAATAGTAAATTGGGATCCCAAAGGACAAACTACTATTTCGGATGATGAAATTGTCTACGAAGAAAGAAAAAATAAATTCTATACCTTCAAATACGGACCTTTTGAAATAGGCACAGCCCGGCCGGAAACGAAATTTGGCGACAAATATGTGGTAATGCACCCGGACGACAAAAGATATAAAAAATGGAAACATATGCAAAAGATAAAAGTGGAGTGGATAAACGGCCCGATTGAAGCCACTATCATAAAAGACAAAACAATTGATATGGAATTCGGAACCGGAGTAATGACTATTACCCCCTGGCACTCGCATGAAGACTTCGCTCTGGCTGAAAAATACAAACTGGACAAAGAACAAATTATAGACAAATTCGGCAAACTCTTGCCGATAGCGCAAGAATTCGCGGGGATAAAGATAAGCGACGCGCGGGAAAAAATCGTTCAGAAATTAAAAGCAAAGGGGTTGCTGGTATCTATAAATGAAAATTATATAAATCGGGTAGCTACTGCTGAACGAACCGGCGGCATTATTGAACCGCAGATTATGCTCCAATGGTTTATAGATGTAAATAAACCGATAAAAGAACGCGGAAACAAAACTTTGAAAGATCTGATGCGCGAGCCGATAAAAAAAGGTGAGATAAAAATCATACCGGGCCGTTTTGAGAAGGTTTATTATCACTGGATTGAAAATCTACGTGATTGGTGTATTTCCCGACAAATTTGGTATGGGCACAGAATCCCGGTCTGGTATCGTGGAAACGAAATATACTGCGATACACAGGCGCCAAAGGAAGACGGTTGGATTCAGGATGAAGATACACTGGATACCTGGTTTTCCTCCGGACTTTGGACTTTTTCAACCCTTGGCTGGCCCGCCTCTGTCAAAACTACGGCGGGCCAGCCTGAAAAAACAGGAGATTTAAAAAATTTCCATCCTACTACTCTTATCAATCCCGGCTACGAAATTCTGTTTTTCTGGGTAGCCAGAATGATATTGATGTCCCAATTTTTGCTCGGAGAAATACCTTTTAAAACAGTGTACTTGCATGGCATCTTACGGGACAAAAATGGCAAGAAATTCAGCAAATCAAGCGGAAACAATATGGACCCTGTGGATATTATAAGCAAATACGGGGCTGATGCCTTGCGCATGTCTCTGATTGTGGGTATTGGAGCCGGTAATGACAGCAATTTTGACGAGCATAAAGTAAAAGGCTATAAAAATTTCGCCAATAAAATTTGGAACATCGCGCGCTTTGTTTTGGAAAATGCAAAGGAAAATTCACAAGGCACAGCTCCAGAGATGCAAAAAGACTCAGCCTTTAGCGCCCTGGTGGAAGAATTTGAGGCGATGATTGAAGATATTACTTCCGATATGGAAAATTATCGCTTCCATATCGCCTCAGAAAAAATTTATCATTACCTTTGGCACAGATTCGCCGACGTAATAATAGAAGATAGTAAAAAAATAATAAAAAATGGCGGAAAGGAAGCTGAAGAAATAAAAATTGTTTTATATTATATTTTAGAAAATTCTTTAAAAATCCTCCATCCTTTTATGCCTTTCATTACCGAAAAAATTTGGTCTTTGATGAAGAAACGCAAAAAAGATGATTTAATTCTGGTCGCAAAATGGCCTTCCGTTTCCATTCAGGATGAAGCCGCAAAAAATAATGACCGTGAATGATCCAAAAACTTTAATGCTAGCCCTAGTGGGGGGAATGATTCCCGCTCTTTTGTGGCTTTGGTTTTGGCTGAAGGAGGATAAAGAAAAACCCGAACCAAAAGGGCTGATAGTTTTGATTTTTATCATAGGCATGATTTCGGTCATCCTAGTTTTGCCGATTCAAAGATTTATTCAATCTAATTTAAATTCATATGCGCTCCAGATCGTAAGCTGGGCAAGTATAGAAGAGATAATAAAGTTTCTCGGGATAATAATCCTAGTCAGTAAAACAAAACATGTCAGGGATCCGATTGACTGGCCGATATTTTTTATCACCGGAGCCTTGGGTTTTGCCGCTCTTGAAAATACCCTATTCTTGATAAAGCCGCTTTCCTTGAATGAGACCACCATAGGTTTACTCACCGGACAACTCAGATTTCTGGGCTCTACCCTTCTACATGCTGTTTCAACCGGCATGATAGGCATAGCCTTAGGGCTTTCCTTCTGGATGGGCAAATTGGGGCAAAAATTATACCTTTTTATGGGTCTAGTACTGGCTATTGCCTTGCATAGCGTCTTTAATTTTTTTATAATGGAAGATAAGGGAAGCAATTTTTTTAGAGTTTTAGGTTTTCTTTGGGTTGTTACCGTTATCGTCATGTTGCTTTTTGAGAAATTAAGGAGAATGAGCGGAGAAAATTATTAATTATAACTAATAACAGAGTAAGGGCAATACATGCTTTTATTTTAGATAAAAATATGCGAAATAAAAAAAGAAGTTTTTTTGAAAGGCTGACCGGAGGCATTCACAATGAAGATGAACTAGATGAAGAAAAAGGTTCATCCAATAGAGGAGAAAAGAAAAACGGCAATGGCTGGATGGAAGAAGAAAATGAGGAAATGGAACTGGTGGTTGATGTTTATCAAACACCGACAGACATAATACTGCAGACAATGGTGGCCGGAGTGAAACCGGAGGATTTGGAGCTTACTATCGCCAGAGACGTAATTACCATAAAAGGCAAGAGAGAGGAGAATAGAAATATTGACGAAGAAAATTATTTTGTCAAAGAGCTGTATTGGGGAAAATTTTCCCGCACCATCCTTCTCCCTCAAGAAGTGGAACCGGAAGAAGTGGAAGCTACGGAAAAACATGGCTTGTTGACAGTCAAAATACAAAAAGTGGATAAAGAAAAAAGAAATAGCATTAAAGTCAGATCCATCTAGCGGTTTTCTCTGTGCCTGGGGGGTGAATTGAACACCCGACGCCAGCCTCTTCAGGGCTGCGCTCTACCACTGAGCTACCCAGGCATACCTTATAATTTTTTCAACAAATCTTGAAAAGAGGAAGTGCTGTCCGATACGTCTTTTATATTTTTTTCCATACCGGAAACTGAATCATAAAAATCCATTACTTTATTCAGATACGGTTCCACATAATAAAATGCTCCGAGAGTGACGCCTATAATCACAACCAACTTTAACACCCGCCAAAGAGTTCCCCTCTTTTGAACTTTTCTGATTTGAAGAAGCATCTTATTATTTTCTTCGGCAAGGGCAAGCATGTTTTGAAGCAATTGTTTTGACTCTGAATCCATCAGAATATCCTAACATAGCCAGACCAAAAAGCCAATTTTTAAATTTCAGCTTTTTGTGTTAAATTAATATAATTCCCTCTCGTAGTTCAACGGATAGAACAATCCCGTCCTAAGGGATAAATGTAAGTTCAATTCTTACCGAGAGGACATTAAGCAAGTCCCAATAGTTGAGATATTTGAGGTTTATCAAAACCGATGATGAGCTGGTCATCTATGACAACCACCGGTACGCCCATTTGCCCGCTTTTTTCCATCATTTCTTTTCTTTTTTCAATATTGCTTGCCACATCATATTCAGTGTAAACGATGTTGTTGGTTTTGAAGTACTCTTTCGCCATATGGCAAAAGTGACAAGAAGGGGTTGAATAGATCGTTACATTTCTCATAATGTTTTTAAAATTAAATTATTAATTACTTACATCATATCACACAGGTCAAGTAAGTTCACTTGACTGAGAGAATTAACTTTTGTTTAATTTTGTGCGGGATGCGAGAATCGAACTCGCGTTTCAACCTTGGGAAGGTCGCATTCTACCACTAAACTAATCCCGCACTTTATCATATTTTTATTTCTTCCCCAGCGCCATTATAATTTTGATAATCGTGTCAGGATTAAGAGACATACTTTCTATTCCTTCATCTACCAAGAACTGGGCAAATTCGGGGTAGTCCGACGGTGCTTGTCCGCAAATACCTATGTACTTCCCTTTTTCTTTACATTTATGAATAATCTCGGCAATTAATTTTTTAACCGCAGGATTATTTTCATTGGCAATATGAGTAACTATGCCCGAGTCGCGATCCAATCCCAAAGTCAGCTGAGCCAGATCATTAGAGCCGATAGACATGCCATCAAAGATTTCAAGAAATTCATCGGCCAAAAGAATATTGGAAGGAATTTCACACATCACATAAACTTTTAGTTCTTTGTCTTTTTCGGGATCTAATCCGTATTCTTTCATTACCTCCATCACCTTTTTACCTTCCTCCGGTGTGCGACAAAACGGAATCATTGGAATAACATTAGTCAAACTCATGTTTTCTCGCACAATTTTCATAGCTTTACATTCAAGACCAAAAGCTTCTTTGAATTTCGGATCATAATAACGAGAAGCTCCGCGCCAACCCAGCATTGGATTTTCTTCATGCGGTTCATATAATTCTCCTCCAATAAGAGTGCGATATTCATTTGTTTTGAAATCGGAAAAGCGAATAATCACTTTATTTGGATAAAAAGTGGCGCCAATCTTGGCAATTCCTAAAGCGAGATTATCTACATAATACTGAGTTTTATCTTTATAGAGAAACGTCAAATTATCAATTTCTTTAAGTAATTTTTTAATATATGGGCTCTTTCTACCTTCTTTCAACTTTTTATAATTAATCAACGCGTTTGGATGCAAACGAATATAAGAGGCGATAATAAATTCCAATCTTCCCAGGCCAACTCCCTCGGCCGGCAAATTATGGTTTTTAAATGCCTCGTCCGGAGAACCGATATTTACCATAATTTTTGTCTGTATTTTAGGCAAAGCGTCTAAATGATGTTCCTGTATTTTAAATGGCAGGATTCCGGCATACACGTTTCCAACTTGCCCTCCGGAGGCATCCACTGTCACTTCTTGTCCGTTTTTTAACGCTTTGGTGGCGTTATTTGATCCTACAATACAAGGAATGCCAAGCTCTCGAGAAACAATAGCGGCATGCGAAGTGCGTCCGCCTTTGTCTGTTACAATGGCGCTGGCAATTTTCATAATTGGTTCCCAGTCAGGATCGGTAATCTCCGTCACCAATACCTCCCCTTTTTTAAATGAAGAAATATTTTTAGCGCTTTTTAAAATACGAACTTTCCCGCTGCCTATTTTTGCGCCAACGGCAATGCCGTCTACCAATATTTTGCTTTTTTTTTGCAGTTGATATTCTTTTAACACATTTTTGTCTTCTCCGGAATGAACAGTTTCGGGGCGCGCTTGCACAATAAAAAGCTTGCCAGTTTTGCCGTCCTTGGCCCATTCAATATCCATTGGCTGATAACGATTGTGTTTTTTAGAAAAATATTTTTCTATTTCCGAGCACCATTTTGCCAATCTTACAGCCTCTTCGTCTGTCAGACAGAACTTTCGCTGATCTGGCGATAGAACACTCTGCTTTTTCGTCCCATTTTTCGCATAAATAAGTTTTATATTCTTTTTGCCTAGGTTTTTGCCGATAATCGGATTTTTAGCGCCATTTTCCAGAGTCGGCTTAAAAATTATAAATTCATCGGGAATAACTTCGCCTTGCACAATAAATTCACCCAGTCCATATATGCCGTTTATCATTATTACCCTGTCAAAACCAGTCTCCGTGTCAATGGTAAAAGCCACGCCTGAAACAGAAAGATCGGAACGGACCATGCATTGTATACCCACCGAGAGAGCCACATCAAAATGGGAAAATCCTTTATCAGCTCGGTAGGAAATGGCTCTGTCGGTAAAAAGAGAGGCGATGCATTTCTTTGTGGCAACAAGCACGTTTTCTATTCCGCGTACATTTAGATATGTTTCTTGTTGCCCCGCAAATGACGCGCCTGGAAGATCTTCAGCTGTAGCGGAAGAACGAACGGCTACATCCAAATTCTTGCCATATTTTTTTTCCAGCTCGGCATATGATTTGGCAATAATGTCCTTAAGGTCCTGAGGCAAAATGGCTTTTAAAATAGTTTCCCGGACTTTTCTCCCGCGAACTTGCAGATTTTGAATATTGCGAGTATCAAGATCCGCTAGAATTTTTTTTATTTCTTCGTCCAAACCAGTTTCTTTAAAAAAATGGCGGTAGGCATTTGCCGTAAGAGCAAAACCATCCGGTATCTTGACCCCAAGTGGCACAAGATTGGAATACATCTCACCCAATGCCGCATTCTTGCCACCAACTATAGGCACATCAGCAATACCCACTTCGCTATACCATTTTACAAAATCCTGCTTTTTTTCTTCGTTCATATATGATTATTATAACATAATTTTATAATCTTATCTCCTTTTCAAACCATGGAATATGCTCATTTTTTCTTTTCCACCATAAATCTTCCCAAATATAATGAATCGCAAGCTGTTTATATTTTCCATATTTTTCAAAGTGTTTCAGCAGTTTTTTAACTGACACAGGATTTTCTGAATCGCGATTAAAAAATAATTTTGAATATATTTTTTGTTCCCAAGGAGAAATATGATTAAAGAAATCCCAGTGATGAAAAACATCAAAAAGTAAATACCAAACAGTCGCTGGTCCAACACCGTAAAGTTTTAATAATTCTGTCATTTGTGTTTCTCTATCTTTCTTCCTCAGTTCATTTTCATTAATTAATTCTTTAGTAAAATATTCATCCATCTTCTTAATTGATTTAGCGCGGTAGCCAACTTTCAGACTTCGTAATTCACTTTCACTGACTTTTTTTAGTTCTCCTGGATGCCAAAAACACCAAAGTTTTTTACCGTCAAATTCCAATAATGTTCCATAATTTTCTAAAAGTACCTTAAACATTTGTACAGAGCGACGTACTGAAGCATTTTGAAGGACAATTCCAATAATCAAATATTCATAAAGCGAACTTGGATGACCTGGCCTCATGCCACGCCACTTTTTTAAAATAGGAGAGAGAAATTTATCTTTCTTGAAAGTTTTATAAAAATCACTTAAATCGTAATCAAAATTATAACGATATTTTATTTCTTCAATAAGCAATGAAGCAAAACCGTCAGATAATTTTTGGGAAGCATAAATTTTAATTTCTACTAAGGGATTACCAACTGTTTCTTTATTAGAAAATTTAATACCAAGATTTTTTCTCTGCCAATTCCAAGTTTGCCAACGAATACCCTTTTCGTAATAATTATCTCCAGTAGTAAAATGGTCTGGTTTATGAAAAGTTGAATCAAAAGCAAAAGGCTTTTTGGGCTTGATTTTAAAGGTTTTTTGTAATTTTAGTTTTTTCATAAAAACTTTATTTTGCAGAAATTTCCCAAATATTATTGTCTGGATCTTTAAAATAAGCAACAGTTTGCCCCCAGGCTGTTGTTTTTGGACCTTCAAAAATTTTAACACCTTTTGATATTAGATCGTCACAAATTTTTTGAACATTCTCAACTTGAAAAGCTAAAATAATACCACCGCCTTGACCCATATATTCTTTTGGAAACATAGCTACTGCAGATTCTTTTTCAAATATCGCTAAAGATGTTCCTTTAAGTTTAAAATCAGCAAATTTTCCTTCAGCTGAATTAACTTCCAAACCAACTATGTCTCTATAAAAAGCAAGAGATTTATCAAAATCATTCACCAACAAACAATTTGCAAATAATTTATTAAACATAATTTTTATTTTTTATTTTAATTTATAATTTTCTCGACCTTTTTACAATCTATTGAATTTATAAGCTTATTTTAAAGTTATCCACAGCTCTATATATTTATTTGATTTTTGTATTACGTTTTGTTATACTATATACATTGGATTGGGGTGTCCCCAGTCGGTAAGGGGTCCCGCAAGGGACTTTTTACGTTATGGAAATATTTTTAATCCAAAGCCATCAATTTTACCTACATGACTACAATATAATTTACTTTTAATAACTGCAAATGGAATGTATGGTTCTGCTGAATTTAAAACATGACGAGCGATTGGATAAGCACATAGATCAGCTATCTGTAAACCAATATTATTATCTTTCTTTGCTAACATAGAAAAATTATTAATTCTGTTTTTAAATCGATCTGGAATAACATGAAATGTGCCTCTATCAATAATTTCATTATAATGAGCAAGTAATTGTTCGTCTTCTTTTTTGCCTCTTTTTTCTATTGTAATAGAAACTGTTGGCAATAAATTTCCATTATCTGTACAAAAGATTAATCTTTCTAAAATGTATGAGAGACATATTGAATATGGATTATCTGCAATTTTCCCATATTTTTCAATATGTTTCTTTTTATCTATAGCAACAGATATAATAGTAAATTTTGCATTGGAGATAATATTATTTAATCTTTCATAAAAATTTTTCTTAATCTTCAAATCAAATAAAATTTGAAAAGACCCATCACATCTTCTAATATCTTTCGAATGTAAAATTAATTTATTTGTTTTAAAAAATTATCGTTTAAATTTATCTATCTCTTCAGATATTTTTTGATATTCTAAATCTTCAAAAAGGCATCCAGCCAAAAGAAAAATTGGGAAATTTTCATCAACAAAAGTTAGACCATGGTCGCCTGTTTCGTCTAGAAAGAAATGATATTTTTTATTCATATTTATATTTATATTTCCGATATTTCTATCAACCTATCATATTTTACTTTTCTTTCGGGTTTTGACGGGGCGCCGGATTTCAGACCAAAACACCCAAAGGCATAAGCCAGGTCGGCAATAAAATCATCGTCAGTCTCTCCGCTTCGGTGACTGACGATAAGCTCAATATCATCTTCTCGAGCTTTCTTCATAGTACCGAGCGTCTCGGAGAGCGTGCCTATTTGATTCGGTTTTATAATCATCGCGTTTATGCTTCCCTGCTCCAAGGCCTTTTCCAAAAGTATCTTATTGGTGACGGTCAAATCATCTCCCACTACCCAAATTTCCTTATGATTCTCCCTTAATTTCTTAAAACTCTCAAAATCTTCTTCATCGAACGGATCTTCAATAGAAAATAAATCGAATTCAGAAATTAAAGAATTATAAATACTCATTAATTCTTCTTTTGAAATACCTGCCCCGTAGGAAGTACTCTTTCCTTCGGGGTCTTTCCCATCAATTTTATACAAACCATTTTCATAAAAAGACGAAGCAGCCACATCCAAAGCTAATCGTACTTTCCCTTTCAATCCATTTTCCTTAATTGCCCTACTCAAATATTCAAGCGGTTTTCTTATGTCACTTATTTGTGGAGCGAAACCTCCTTCGTCCCCCAAAACAACAGATTCTTCTCCTAATTCTTTCATTATCATTTCTTTCAAAGTATTTTGTATTTTAATGCCGATTTCAACTGCTTCATTCACATAATCAATATCTGGTACAATATGATATTCTTGAAAAGCTAAATCATTTTTTGCGTGTCTCCCTCCATTGATTAAATTCATATACAAATATGGAACTTTTCTGGCTTGTCCTGAGTCTTGTCGAAGGGAAGGTTTTATTTCTTTCAGAGTTCGCAAATATTCAAAAGTTTCTAGCCTAGAAACTTTTGCTCCTACTTTAGCACAAGCAATACTCACACCAATAATGGCATTACTACCTAAGTTATTTTTATTAGAAGTACCATCCAGTTCAATCATAATTCTGTCAATTTCTTTTTGATTCAAAACATCCTGACCAACCAATGCCGGAGCAACAATATTATTCACATTATCAATGGCTTTTTTCACACCTTTGCCGTCTGCGTCTCTTAATTCATGCACTTCATGAGTACCCGTAGAAGCTCCAGAGGGCACAGAAAAACTGCCAAATTTGCCGTCTGAGTGAACTGTCACTTTAATAGTCGGATTTCCTCTTGAATCTCTTATTTCTTCTGCTGTAATTTTTGTGATTTTATTTTCCATAATTATTTCGTTAAAAGAATCATAAGATCCGAGACATTGGAACCAGTCGGACCAGTCATAATCATATCCCCTGTTTTTTGGAAAAAATCGTAAGAATCAAATTTTTCTAAATAATCGCCAGCATCCAAATTGAACTTCTTCGCTTTTTCTATTGTATTTTTATCCACTATCGCCCCTGCCACATCGCTATTGTCCATGCCATCAGAGGCAAATGATATAAAAACAGAATTTTCATCTATCAATTTCATTTTAATTGCTTCTAATCCCATATGGAGATTCCTGCCGCCTTTGCCAGCTTTATCTTTAATTTCAACCCCGGGTTCACCGGCAGCTAAAACAACTTCCCAGAGGTCGGACCTCTGGGAATTCTTTGAGGTCCGACCTCTGAAGATTTTTTCGAGCGCTTCATTTATTTCATTATATAATGCTGTTGAAACGACATTCACTTTTAAATTAAACTCTTTTGCTTTTGCGGCCATTGCTTCCACCGCTATTTCATTTGAAACAAGAACAAAATTGTGAACATTCTCAAAATATCTATCTTCCTTGGGTGTTTCAATCAAATCAAATTTTCCTAAATTGTTTTCCGTGATAATTTTCTCGGCATCAGCTATGGTTGTAGTATCTTTATAAGTAGGGCCCGATGCGACATCTTCATAATGATCTCCGGGCACATCCGAAAAAATAAGTCCAATCACTGTGGCGGGATAAGCCAGTTTTGCCAGATCACCTCCTTTTAAAGAACGTATGTGTTTACGCACAGTATTTAATTCAATTATTGTTTCTTTTGATTTTAGAGACGCTTCGTAAAGAGATCGTTCTTGAATACATTCATTTTCCGAAGAACAGAGCAAAGACGAACCGCCGCCCGAGACAATTACAATGATTAAATCATCTGCCCTTGAATTATCCACAATTTCATATATTCTTTTCCCGGCCGGGATATTCATTTTCGAAGGTTCTGGATGCGTTCCAGAAAAAGTTTCAATATATTTGCAATCGGCCTTGCTAAGCCCGATAACGGCCCCTTCCCTTATTCTGGGCCCTAAAATTTTTTCTAAAGCTGAAGCCGCCTGACTGGAAGACTTGCCGAAACCGACGATTTTTATATTTCTGAACTTAGTCAAATTGAACGATTTTCCCCTTACAAACAAAGTATTTTCCACGAGGGAAACCGAAGAATTGACAGCCTTTTCCGTATTTATCGCGCTTAAACCAGCTTCCATTATTTCTAACGCTATTTTACGATTGGGAGTTACAGCAAGTTCAGTAAAATTTTTTACCATTCCTTTTGTCATTTTTTTTATTGAATTTAAACAGCATCAGTTTGATTTAACCAAATTGACCGGACTGCCATTTATAAAAGCCTGAACATTTTCCGCCGTTGTTTTTATGATTTTCTCCTCCGCCTCTTTGGAATAAAAGGCAACATGAGGGGTAACAATAACATTAGGCATATCTATCAGCACCCTGTCTTCCAAAAGTGTTTTATAATCTTTCACCCTTTCCGCTTTTTTAGCAGAAGCTAAAACCTCTGTTTCTTCTTTCAACTCCCGCTCGCCCTCCAAGACATCCAGTCCCGCTCCGGCGATGATCCTTTCTTTCAGCCCCCAAATAAGCGCATCAGTATCAATCAGCTCCCCGCGAGCGGTATTTATTATATACACCCCTCTTTTCATTAAAAGAATATTTTCTTTGCTTATCAGATGATAACTTTCTTTGTTGTAGAAAGTATGCAGGGTTAAAATATCCGACCCAGCAACAGTTTCCGAAAGACTTTTGTACTGAAAATTCATTTCTTTGGCAAAATCCATATCAGGATGTAAATCATGAGCAAGAACATCCATTTCAAAACCTTTGGCAATTTTAATAACATTTTTGCCAATTTTCCCGGTACCTATCACTCCAAGGGTCTTTCCCTTTAAATCAAAACCATCCAAGTTTCTGATGCTAAAATCAGCCCCATCTCTTAAATGATTGTAAGCGCTGTAAATTTTCCGCGAAAGGGCTAAAATCAGGGCAAAGGTGAACTCGGCCACAGTGTGAGAACCGTAAACCGGTACATTTGACACTTTTATGCCTTTGCTTTCCGTGTATTTCAAATCTATATGGTCAAAACCGGTTGAACGGGTGGCTATAAATTTTAAACCCGGCAAAGCATCAATAATTTCCCTATTTATTTCGGAGTCAACAAAAACAGATATAATTTCGGCGTTTTTTGCCTTGTCGACATTTTCTTCGCTTAACTTTTCACCATAAAAAACCGTATTGATGCCAGGCAAGTATTCAGAAAGAGTTTTCTGTTCTGCTAGTGATGTTCCAAAAAATAATATGTTCATAGTTATCATTATATCATAATATTTATTTAAATAAATTCTCAAAAAAAGAGAAAAAGCTTCCGGATTCATCTCTTTCTTTTCCCCCTGTTGAATTTTTATCTTCCACTATGGTAATCATATCCTCTCCCTCTTTCGCCAAGCCGAACTTTTCACGAATGTTTTCTTCAATACCATCTTCCGTTTTTAATTTTAAAATGTCGGAATCAAGTTTTTCTTTTGTCTTTTTCAATTCCGTGACCTTATCCTCCACTATTTTTCTATTTCTAGTTGTTTCGCGACTTTTATTCATAAAACCAATCACATTCCAAGCAAAAATAAGCACCAGAACACCTAAAAGTATCAAAAAAAATTTTGATCGCATTACGTATTTAAGCCTTCCCCTTTTTTGAAAATTCCTCATAATATGATATGATTATTACATGTTTTTTAATAAAAAACACCAAAAGAAAATACAAGTGATCTGGATGGTATTATGTATTTTGATAATTATCAGTATGATTTTGCTCTATTCTCCGATATTCCGCTTGAAGTAGGTTATTGCTTGTTTCCCACCCGCATCATTTTCAAGAACATTTCCTGGGTTATCTTCACTTTCGCATTTTCCTTCATTTTTGCTTTTCCTTTCTTTTGTTTTTCCAGAAGTTTCTTTTTTCTACTGACGTCACCGCCTCCGACAACTTTGCTGCCATGCATCAAAACATCTTTGCGATAAGCGGAAACAGAATCGGAAGCAATAATCCTGCCGAGAGCCCTGCCTTGTATTTTAAAAGGAAACTGCTGGCGCGGGATAATTTTTTTTAATTTTTCAACTTGATTGCGAGCTTCCTCTTCAATTTTACGCCTTGAAACAATCTTGCAAAAAGCGGGCATTTCTTCGCCGGCGATTAAGATATCCAATTTGGCAACGTCCGCTTCCCTGTATTCCCCTATTTCATAGGAAATAGAGGCATATCCGGAGGTAATACTCTTCAGGTCATCAAAAAAATTACGCATTAATTCCCGCAATGGCAAATTCAGATCAATGACAGACCGGTTATCCCCAAAGCTTTCTGTGGTATCTACTTCGGCTTCATGGTCAAAAAGGAAAGGCATCAGTGCGCTGGTATATGCTTGTGGAGCAATAATTTTTACAGAAACCCATGGCTCGTAGATTCTGACGATTTGACTGTCGTCCGGGAAAAAATGCGGCGAATATACTATCTGCTCTTTGTTATTTTTTAAAATTACTTTATAAGTGATAGAAGGCATAGTCACCACTAAATGCAGATTGAATTCTCTCTTCAAGCGTTCCGTGATTATTTCCAAGTGAAGCATGCCTAAAAACCCGCAGCGAAAACCCTTTCCGAGAGTACCTGAAGCTTCTTCTTCATAAGAAAAGGCCGAGTCGGAAAGTTTCAGGCGACCCAAGGCCAATTTTAAATCCGGAAAATTATCGGCGTCCTCCGGATAAACCGATGCCCAAACAACTGGTTTGGGGTGCATATAACCCGCTAAGGCCGGAAGCGGTTTTTTAAAAAAAGTAATAGTATCGCCAACGGAGGCTATCCCTGGTTTTTTTATCCCTGTTATAATATATCCTATCTCGCCAACACTGATAGAATCCCTTGGATTTTCTTCCGGCGAAAATATTCCCACTTCCAAAGCAATAAATTTTTCCCCTGATACAGAAAAAACAAGACTGTCTCCCTTTTTTATTGAACCGGCAAAAAGTCTTACGTAAACGACCACTCCGCGATGACTATCATACTTAAAATCAAAAACCAAAGCCTGACTGCTATCTCTCACTTCCTCGCAAGAGGCAGGTGGGGATATTTTTTCAATTACTGCTAAAAGCAAGTTCTCAACTCCATATCCTGTTTTCCCTGATACTTCCAGAATAGAATTCGGGTCTATATCCAACAATACAGCTAATTCCATTTTTGTTTCTTCCACCCTGGCCAGAAGAGAATCAATTTTTGATAAAACGGGAATAATGGTCAATTCTCTCTCGCGAGCCATTTCTAACGTCGTTAAAGTTTGAGCTTGTACCCCCTGGGTGGCATCTACCAGTAAAATGGATCCCTCTACCGCTTTTAAGGCGCGAGAGACCTCATAAGAGAAATCTATGTGTCCTGGAGTGTCTATCAAGTTCAGAACATAAACCTCATCTTTCTCCTTCTCCAAAGGAAAAGGTTGCTCCTCCCCTTTGGGGAGGGGTTGGGGAGGAGTATATTCCATCCTGACAGGCTGCATTTTTATGGTAATTCCCCTCTCTCGTTCCAGCTCCATATTGTCCAAAAATTGATCGCGCATTTTTCGCGTTTCTATAGTGTGAGTTATTTCCAGCATTCTATCAGCCAAAGTGCTTTTGCCGTGGTCAATATGCGCTATGATGCTGAAGTTTCTGATATGTTTTAAATCCATCCTTTTAATATAACAGAATTCCAGAAAAATAAAAATACGGGAACATTGTCTTTGTGTACTAAATTGTCTGGGATAAAGGTATGAGGATACCGGAAATATCATACAAAATTCTACTGCGTTAGGCAAGACCTAACGCAGTCCAAAAACCCTTTACTCCAAAGCTTAAAAAATGTTTTAGAGTTCTTCTTGAGGAGAGGCCAGAACCTTTGCGCGCCAGAATTTGGTTTTTAAAGTTTTTATTAAATCTTTCAATTCCTCGTTTTTTAAAAGATGCAATACCAAAATACCTACCAAAATGCCTAAGATTCCGGAAATAAATCCTTGTAAGAATACCCCCCGGAAAGTGGCAGTGCCAAAAATCGGTGAAAGAATATTTAAGCTCAGATAAGAAACAACACCAATAAAAAAAGAAGCGCCTAAGCTTTGAAAAAAAGTTTTGGTAATGAAAGATTCATCTTCCATAAAATCTTTTCTGACAAAAAACCAGTGTAAGATAAAATTAAAAATGGTGCCGACGGAATATGCCAGGGGCAACATTAAAACTTCCGTACCAGGGATATCCGTCACCTTCAGCATAGATTCTATAAAATATCGAAACATAGGCACATTCTCAAAAATATGGATAAACAGATAAGACAAAACTATAATTGAAACAGAACAAAACAGATTCACTAAAAGCGGACGTTTGGTGTTGCCTCTGGCATAATAAGCGCGGGATAAAAGAGCGACCATGCCCTGGGCCAAGACTGAAACAGAAAAAATGGCGAGAGAAGCTGCCACCAAACGTGTATCTTCCCAAGAAAAGGATCCTGAACCTAGTATCACCCGCACAATCTGCGCGCGAAGCACAACAAAAAGAAAGATCACAGGGAGCGACCAAAATACTATGGCCCTGGCGGCTGACTTTAAATGATTTTTGAATTTGCTTTTTTCTCCGCTGGAAAAAGATTTTACTAAAGTTGGAAAAGTAGCTACCGCATAAGACACGCCGATAATATTAAGCGGCACCGACTGAAGGTTAAAAGAAAAATTAAAAATGGAAATGGACCCGCTCTTCAAAAACGAAGCAAAAGCGATAATTGAAATAAGGGCTATGCTATTGAAGGAAAGACCTAAAGTTCTCGGAAGCGAAGTGAACGCCACATTTTTTATATCTTTAAAATTAATGGCAAAAGAAAATTTAGGCCTGAAACCGCACCAAAAAGAAGAAAGGATTTGAATTAGAAAATGCATAAGTGCCCCCAGCACTACTCCCAACACTAAACCGCGAATCCCTAAAAACGGATAAAGAAACAGAACCCCGATAATAATGCCAAAATTATAAAAAACAGGGCTCAAGGAATAAATAAAGAACTTGCGAAAAAGCTGGGTGATGGTGCTAAAAAGATTTGAGAGGCCCATTAAAATGGGAGAAAGCAACATCAATCGCGAAAGTTCAATCACTTTTACCTGCATCGCAGGTGTAAAGCCCGGAGCGATAAAAAATACCAAATAAGGCATAAGAAAAAAGGCCATAATGGAGACAACTACCATTACTGAAAAAAAAACAGTGAGAGTATCGTTTAGAAATTTACGCGCTTCGCTTGTTACTCCTTCCCTATTTCCATCCGAACCATCACCCAGCCGAACGGACATTTTCGCCACAATAAAAGGAATGAGCACAGTAATTGAGGCAAGAGAAGCTATGGAAATAAAAATAAGATCCGGCACACGAAAAGCAGCATAGTAGGCATCAAGATCCGGAGATGGTCCGATAAAGTGCGCTATGGCCCTGTCGCGGAAAAGAGCTAGAATTTGAGAAAGAAAAGTAAAAGAACCCAAAAGAAGCGCTGCCTGGTTTATGTTTCCATATTCCTTACTGAAAATTCTCAAGATCCTCTGCATTTTTATTTTTATTTACCTAAATACTATTGTGCTGTTTTAATATCGCTGGCAGCTGAAACTCCGCTTTTTAAAGAATTGACATATTGAATTAAATCTTTATTATCTGGAGCAAGAGAAAGCGCGGTTTCAGCGTAAGAAATAGCGCTGGAATTATTGCCACTGCTCTTTTCTATTTGAGAGATAGTAAGCAGGGCCTCTATATAATCGGGTTTTAAAGCGAGAGCTTCTTTCACATAATCTCTAGCTTCATTTGTTTTTCCTTCAGCAAAGAATATGCGCCCAGTGACCAGTTTAATCCCAGGATTTAGCGGGTTAAGAGTTGAAGCTGTTTTATAAGCTTCAATTGATTTACTGTAGGCGTCTTTTACCCCCAGCAACCCAGCCGTATTGTATACAACTCCTAGAGAACTGTGATTTAAATAATTCGTCTTGTCATATCCTATAGCCAGTTGTACTCCGTTGACTGCCTGATCAAAACTTGTCTGCAAATCGGCTTTATCTGTTTCAGACAGAGTGGAACCTTTGGCAACTATGGAATCAATCTTCGTCAGATAAACCTGGGCATAAGTGCGAAAATATAGGTCATTCTGATGCAATGAAATAGCTTTAATAATAGAATCCTCAGCTACTGGGATGGTAGAAGCGGAAAGCGCTTTTTCAAAGTATGAAACAGAAACCAACCTCTCAACATATTTAAATCCGGCAGCCGCGGTAGCAATCATAAGCAATATAAGCAAAAACATGGAGAAAAAGACTTTCCTAGAATCATTCAGAAATGAAATAGTTATTTCTCTATCCGAATGGCCGGAAGAATATAAACCTATAAATATGCCGGTAAAAGCAAAAGCCAATAAAAACAACACCGTGCCCGTGGAATAAAACAGAGATGACACGAATAAGTAAAGGGAAGCCACAAAAAATATAGTAACCTCCCAGCCCATATTATTTTTAATGCTAAAAAAAAGAGATTTTACGCCTGTAATTATAAACAAAACAAAAAATGCCAGCCAAGCGAGAATACCCAGTATGCCGGTAGTGGAGGCAAAAGTCGGCAATAAGCCTGAACCGAAATCGAAGGAAGTATCCCAAAATTGGGAAAGATTAATGGCTTCCGGCTTATGCATTGACCATGCCTCTTTAAATTTGTTTGGGCCTATTCCCAAAATTGGATCTTCCACAAGCGCCTGTTTGGTAACTGACATAGTGGCTCCAAAGGAGGGACTTATCTCCAGATTTGACAGGCCTAAACGATTCGGCAAAAACCCTCCGATGAACTGACCCGACATAAAAAACAAAAGCGAGATCATCATCACGGTAAAAGAAAAAACCGGAAAATGTTTTTTATCCCCTTCTTCTCTCTTGCTGAAAGAAAATGAAATTTTATAAACAAAAATGATTAAGGAGAAAACCCCGAGAAGTTCCCAAACTAAAGGGAAATTTACCGCCGCAGACAATATGACTGAGACTGCAATCAAAATTCCTAACAGCCATTTAACCGTTTTTGAAATAGAAAAAAATTCAACAATAAAAAGAGATATGACGGCAGAAAATCCGGCAAAAAGCCCGAAGGCATTCCAGGAACCCAACACACTGGCAGTCTTCCCATCCAAAATTCCAAGTGACAGCAAATTAGGCATAAATAAATGGAAAATCTGGAACAGAAACAAAACGCCGGAAGATATGATTACTCCCCAAAATACCATTTTGGCATTTTTTATGTCTTTCAAGAGAATGGAAGAAATTAACATTAAAAGGAACGCGCCCAGCATAAAATAGAAAGTCCCGACATCAAACATTATGCCAAAAAGAGAAACTTGAGGAGTTCCCGAGAACAGAGCAGAAATGAAAAAAACCAAAAGAACACCAAAACCAGAAAGCAAAAACCATGATTTCGGAAAACTTATCTTGCCATCCGAAAATCTAGCCGCAATCCAAAAAATTATTGAAACCGCTAACCCTGCCACTAAAAGCAAACCTTTAGAGGTTTCAATAGGAATCTTGGTAAAGGGCAAGAAGAAAACAGGCAACAACACGATCACCGCAAAAAGTGACCAAAAAGAAATTTTATCCAAAATATTTGATAACATATTTTTTATTTAAAAATTAGATTTCGACTATCTCATTGATATGCCGATATTATACTACCAAAAGATTATATTTAACAATATGCGGATTAATTCAATATGTTGATAACCCTATTTTTAACATAAATTATCTTTTTGGGATGTCCTTCTTTCATGTATTTTAAAACGGTTAAATCTTGAAGAACTCTCTTCTTTATGTCTTCTTCCTCCTCATCCGTACTAATTAGAATCTCAGACCTTACTTTGCCGTTTATTTGCACCGCTATTTTTATTTCATCATCTTTTGCCAGCTTCTCGTCCCACTTTGGCCAAAAAGATAAGTGAATAGAATTTACCCCTCCCTTACCCTCCCCAAAGGAGAGGGAATCTTCAGTTATCTTCCCCTTCCTTCGGAAGGGGTTAGGGGTAGGTTTAGGTTTAGATAATTGATTCCACATTTCTTCAGCAATGTGCGGGGCAAACGGAGCCAAAATTTGCAAGAATTTCTTATAATCTTCAATACCCAAGACCAGACCTTTTTGAAGATTTAAGGTCTGGCCTTTTTCTAGTATTTTTTCCATTTCGTTCGCTAAAATCATCATAGCGGAAATAGCAGTGTTGAAACGCATATTTTCTATATCTTCTGAAACTTTTTTAATAGTTTTGTGCAGAAGTTTAACCCCTCTCTTACCCTCCCCAAAGGAGAGGGAATTTATCCCTTCTGAATCCTCCCCAAAGGGGAGGATTTCTTTTCTCCCCTTCTCTTGGAAGGGGCTGGGGGTAGGTTGTTTTAAAACTTTCATTCCTATCCTCCAAACTTTTTCCAAAAATCTACGTGAGCCGATTATACTTTCAGTACTCCAAGCCACAGCTTCCTCAAACGGACCTATAAACATTTCGTAAATACGTAAAGTGTCTGCCCCATAAATTTTTACAATGTCATCGGGATTTACAACATTACCTACTGATTTAGACATTTTTACTCCCCCTTCACCTAATATCATCCCGTGGGAAGTCCTCTTTTGATAAGGCTCAATCGTAGGCACGAGTTTTAAATCATATAAAAATTTATGCCAGAAACGAGAATAAAGGAGATGGAGAGTTGTGTGTTCCATTCCGCCGTTATACCAGTCCACCCCGCCCAAATCCTCCCCTAAAACCCCTCCCTTACCCTCCCCAAAGGAGAGGGAATTTATCCCTTCTGAATCCTCCCCAAAGGGGAGGATTTCTTTTCTCCCCTTCTCTTGGAAGGGGCTGGGGGTAGGTTGAAGCCAATATTTCAAATTCTTTTTATCCGCAAAAACTTTGTTATTTTTAGAGTCCGTATAACGCAAATAATACCAAGAACTTCCCGCCCAGTTCGGCATTGTATCAGTTTCCCTTTTTGCAACACCTCCGCACTTCGGACATTTTACATTTACCCATTTTGAAATTGAAGCAAGTGGAGACTCTCCGGTATCTGTCGGTTTGTAGCTTCGGACTTCTGGTAATCGGACCGGTAAATCTTTTTCTGGTACTGACACAAGTCCGCATTTTTCACAATTTATTATTGGTATTGGTTCACCCCAATACCGCTGACGAGAAAAAATCCAATCGCGCAATTTGAATTTAGTGACAGTTTTCCCGCCAACTTTTTTTATGATTTCTTTTGCGTCAATTAATGGTTTATCAATAATTGGCAAATTATATTTCTTAGCAAATTCAAAATCCCTTTCATCGTGAGCAGGCACTGCCATTATGGCCCCTGTGCCGTAATCCGGCAGGACGTAATCCGCTATCCAGACCGGCACTTCTTCATCATTTGCCGGATTTATTGCTTTTATTCCTTTCAATTCAACTCCGGTTTTTCCTTGCACTGAGCCTGTCAAAGTGTCTTTATCTTCTGCCATTCTTTCAATCTCGGATTTCTTCCTGGCATTTTTTATATATTCTTCAACTTCATTTTTATTGGTGATATGTGTTATGAGTTGTGTGACTAATGGATGCTCCGGCGCAAGCACGATATAAGTGGCGCCGAAGAGCGTATCCGCGCGCGTGGTAAAAACCTTAATAACCTCACCCTTGCCCTCTCCTAAGGAAAGGGAATTCACCTCACCCAAACCCTCCCCAAAGGAAAGGGCTTTTAGTTCATTTTCTATTTTTTTAATAACGCCGATTTTATCACGCAAAACTTCTTCATTTTTAAACCTAATAATTCTGAAACCGAGTGTTTTGAGAATATCTGTTCGCTCTTTATCTTTTTCTTTTTTATAATCGTGAATATCGCCATCTACTTCTATAATTAAATTTTTTGTAAGACAAACAAAATCAACTACAAACCTGTCAATAATATGCTGCCTCCTAAAATGATATCCTGTTAGGTTTTTTCTCAATGATTGCCATAATTTATCTTCGGCCTCCGTAGGATTATTTTTCATCTCTAACACACGGTCCTGTAGAGCTCGCCAAGTTTTAGGGTCAGTGGTGTGATAACCATATTCCCCCTCCCTTTCGGGGAGGGTCAGGGTGGGGTTAGTTATTTTAACTTCAAATTCTATTTCGCTTCCCTCAGACTTCCCTATCCAATTCCTCTGCTGTATTTTTACTCGTTCTGGGTAATCAACCAAATCCAAATCTCTGTCCAATCTATCCGCATATTTTGTAATAGCCAACATCCACTGCTCTTTCTCTCTCTTTTCCGTATCGCCTCCGCAACGTTCGCATTTTCCATTTACCACTTCTTCATTTGCCAAACCTATCTTACAGGAAAGACACCAGTTTATATGGGATTTCGCTTTATATGCCAAACCTTTTTTAAAAAATTGCAAAAATATCCACTGCGTCCATTTATAATAATTTGGGTCAGTAGTATTTATTTCCCGCGACCAATCAAAAGAAAAACCGAGAGATTTCAGTTGTTTTCTGAATATATTTGTGTTTTCCTTAGTGACAATTGCCGGTTTCTTTTTTGCTTTAATGGCATAATTTTCAGTCGGCAAACCAAAGGCGTCCCAACCGATGGGATATAGCACATTATATCCTTCCATCCGGCGCTTGCGGGAAACGATATCCATAGCGGTATTGCTACGAATATGCCCCACGTGCAGTCCATCTCCAGATGGATAAGGAAACTCAATTAAAGAATAAAACTTTGGTTTTTTTGATTTTTCAGAAACAGAATAAATTTTTTCCTTTTCCCATTCTTTTTGAATTTTTTTTTCAATTTTTGCGTGATTATATTCTTTCATTGGTATCTTTTCTAAAAGCTATAAGCTAATACCTAAAAGCTACCTAGCTGGTTTTGGATATGGCGGATAAATATCTTTATCTATGGTTCTTTCAAAACAAGTCCTGCCAGACTGGTGTTCCCAAGATTCGTTTGTCCCTCCGCCCGGATACGGATAAGACGTGGCAGACATATCTCTAACATCATAAGCCATAGGTATAACACCACCATCCGAATATTCAACCCAACCTTTTGGCATAGGCAATGCAAAAGTCGCGCAAAGTTCAAAATCTAAATCGCCTTTTATGGCATATTCATATGCGTTTCCTTTCTCAAACTCTGGGTCAACAGGCAACGAATATCCTGTAATAGGATTAGACAAATCAGAAAGCTTCTCCGGCAGTTTTTCTTTTTGTTGCCAATAGTTAATAACTTGATATTGAATATTTTGAAGGTCGCTCACTCGCCTATTGTCCAACCGAAGCAACCTCTGGGTAGCAGGACTTCCTATAACAGAAAAACTGTAAGCGATAGCCGCCACAACCAAAATGATGCTAATGGATGAAAAAATAGGACCGCTTTTAATATTCAAACCAAACATTTTATTTTTCCTCAACTCAAGAATATAATATTTACCGACAAGCAAAGCTGTTATCAATACAACAACAACTTTTAAGATAAAGCGAGTGGTTATTTCCCCTGAGATAAAATATCTTATCAAAGCGACCAAATCCACCATCAGAACCACCGAAGAAAGAAATAAAATTATATAAATAACCCATTTCTTTATGATTTCATCTGCGCGACCCATTTCTCCTAAGGTAAATTTCTTCCAAAAATAAGAAACGATAATGAAAACCGGGAAAAATATCACAAGCGTAGCAAGCGCTGTGCGAATACTTTCATAGTCATATGTGGAATAGCCATATTTATAGGCTGAATTTAAAACATCTGGAAATTGCTTATCAAGTGTAGCAAAGACAAGATTAATAAAAGAAGTAACGGAAGTTATTAATGTTATTAGTAATCCTAAACACAAAAAGAAAAACCCTATATTAAGTTTTGATTTATTTGGTTCCATAATGAGTATATTCTAACAAAAAACAGAAGCCTTTGGAATAGCAACTTTTATATTAGAACTCCACCATCCGCCAGAGGCGGACAAGCATCCCCATTATATCCTAAACTCTATAACGTCGCCATCTAAAACTATATAATCCCGACCTTCCGTCCTGACCCATCCCCTCTCTTTAGCCTTTGCATAAGAACCAGCTTCTAGTAGCTTATCCCAGAATATCACTTCCGCGCGAATAAATTTATCTTTGAAATCTGTATGTATTGCCATACCTGCGACAGGCGCAGTAGAGCCTATCTTTATGGTCCAGGCTCTGGTCTCGTCTTCTCCTGTAGTAAAAAATGTTTCAAGGCCTAAAAGTTCGTAACTTTTTTTTATCAGCTCATCAAATCCCCTCTCAAACAGAGGATCCACTTTCACAGAAAGTCCGGGTGATTTTATATCAATGTTTTCTGTCGCTTCTGAAATATTTAAAACATAAAGCATTGGTTTTAGGGTAAGTAAATTTAATGATTTTATCTTGAATTTTTCCTCCTCATTTAGATTCGCTTCTGTTGCCGTTTTACTTTCAGTTAGAACTTTCTCTACTTTTTTCAAAATACTCTCTTCTAAAATTGCATTTTTGTCTTGCCTTTTCACATCTTTTGTCAAATTTTCTATTCTTTTAGTAATGGTTTCTAAATCAGCCAAAATAAGTTCTAGGTTGATAATTTCTATGTCTCCTATCGGGTCAACCTTATTGGCAACATGAATCACAGAATCGTCTTTAAACACCCTGACAATATGCGCTATGGCATCCACTTCTCTAATATTGGTCAAAAATTTATTGCCTAATCCTTCGCCCTTAGAAGCTCCCGCCACAAGTCCTGCAATGTCTACAAACTCTACTACCGCCGGAATAGTTTTTTTAGATTTAGATATTTCAGAAAGTTTCAAAAGTCTGTCATCCGGCACAGGCACAATGCCGACCGATGGGTCAATGGTACAAAAAGGATAATTCTCCGCCGGCACGCTTTTTTTCGTAAGCGCGTTAAAAAGCGTGGACTTCCCCACATTTGGCAACCCCACAATTCCGATTTGTAGAACACTGTGTGACATTTGGATTTATAGGTATATAACCATATACTAGTAATTTATCTTGATTTCCGACTACTTTATCAATAATCCTAGTAACTATGTCTCTTTTTTGCTGAAATTTCAAGTTTCGTAATTGCTTTATTGCCGACTTCGCAAAATCTTCAACCTCGTATGGATGCGGAGCAGTCAGTTTTATTTCTTCTTGCTCCTGTTTGATGACCATTATTTGATACTCAAGAGAATTTACTTTCTCTCGCAGAGGCATTGTATAGTCCTTTAACTTCTCAAGCGTGAACACACCATCCGCATATGCTTTATTGTATCGGTCTTCCTTACCCTTTAGAGTATCTATTTCTTTTTTCATAGTCTCTATGTTAGAAAATGAAACCTGCTTCCTTCCCTGCCTACTATCCAGCCAACGACTAACCTGTTTGAACATTAAATCGGGAGAAGACATTAGCTTTACGATTTTCTGCCATACCAACTTGTCAGCAATCACTGAATTTAATCCTTTTTCAAAGCAAGTTTTTTGCAAAGGAAAACTATTTATTCTGTCATTACAGCGATAGTAAAGATTTTTTCCCAATGGACTACAACCACATCTTCTTTTTCCACACGTACACCATATTTTCCCCGCAAGGAGATAGTCATTCTTTTTTCTCCTGTCAGCTAATGCAAAATTGGATTCTAGTTTGGCTCGAGCTCTTTGGTATAGTTCCTTTTCAATAATAGCTGGCACGGGTATTGTTACCCATTCTGCTTCTGGTCTAAATTTACGACTACTTTTTTTATTCTTTCTGTATTTTTCTTCTTTATGGGGTTTTTCTGGCACTATTGAATAATGTTTTCCATAGTGTGCTTCTCCTATAAATACTTTGTTGTCTAAAAGAGAACTAAGGGTGCTTGTACTCCAAACTCCTTTTTTGCTTTTGCGTGGCTTTATTTCCAGTACTTTCAATCTTTTTATTACGCCTCGGATAGTTTCTCCCTCATTGGCAACCCAGCCAAATATCATACGCATTACTCTCGCTTCATCTTCAACAATCTCATAATATCCGTGCAAAATGCCATTTTCTTTATTTTTAAGAATATATTTATATCCATATGGAGCATTGGCAATTACATGCCCTTCTTTAACAGTCCGCAATTTTCCAAGTCGGAAGCGTTCAGCGATTTTTGCCCGTTCGTATTCCGCGAATAGACCTCTAACACCATGAAGAATTTTATCTTCAGAATTTTTCGGAGACGAAACTGTAATAAATATAACCTCAACACCAGCCTCTCGCAATTCATCCATCACTAATTCTTGATAAGAATAACGGCGTGCCAATCTATCGGGGTCATAGACAATTACCGCATCCCACATTTTCTTTTTAGCATCCTGTCTTAGTTCATCAAGTGCTGGACGAATTAAGGTATCCCCGCTCCACCCTTCATCAATATATTTTTTTACCACCACATAACCATTTTTCTTTGCGAGTTCTTCTAATACCATATCTTGATTCTGTATGGTTTGGGCTTCCTCCTGACCAGAGGTAGAAACTCTTTCATAGAAGCATACAAACTTAATTTCTTTTTTATTTTTTATATCTTCAATCATTTGTTTTTATGTTTCTCTAAAAATATCTTAAATTCACTTTTGGATATTCGCCATAAAGCAGTCTTCCCCTTTCCGAGTTTATAGCCTTTAAGCATACCTCGCTTAAGCCAACGGTCTACGGTGCGTGGATGAACTCTTAAATTTTTTGCTACTTCATCATTTGTAAGAAATTCCATAATATTATTATATTCCTAATTATACATAGATGTCAAATTACAAAGTGGATAACTCTTTGATAGATTTTTGTGTTTTAATAACCTCTTCAAAGAGAATATCAAAGGCTGTATCTAATCCATTCTCCCCCGTTTCCGATTCAATAAATTCATAACTGACCTTCGGGTCTTTCTTGGATTTATTTATCTTTTGGGGTTTTAGTTGCATATTATTGCGTTTATAGTTTTTGCATACATTTACTTACATAACATACATAACTTATTTTTAGCTTTATAATTAAAAGTATTTTTTGTGTATGCTTGATGTATGGCAGTTTAGTTAGATACATAAATTGATACACTAAAAACTGCCTTGTGTCGGCTCATTATTTTCGTCTGTGTATATTTGTGTATGTGATGTATCTCTCTGCTCAGTATCTAAACCCAAATAACTATTAGCCACTTTTACGACCTTTTCTAAGTGAAATAAATATCTCTCACCGCTTCTGTCTCTCGACAATTTTTTTGTCTGTAAATTAAATTTATTTATTATTTTCCCGACTTCTGCTGATTTTTGTTTAAGAGATGGAAAATCCTCAAATAAATTACTATCTAAGTTTTCCGCAATATGTTTTGGCGAAAGTATTATTTCTCCAACTGGCTTGACTTCTTCGTGGACATTTTCAATTACCGCTATTTCAAGCTCACTTGCTTGAAATTCGGAAATATTATATTGAGACAAAAGTCTTTCTTTCGCCTCTGTTTTCTTTTCTGTTGAGACTCCGACGCCCTGCAGTATTACTTCAAGAGGCAACCATAATTCCAACTTGCGACCGATAACTGAGTTATTATTCCGATATTCTATTTTCTTTATTTCATAATTAACATAAAAAGAATTAAAATCACTGATAGCCAACTTATACAAATCACTTCGTATTTCTTTCCAGATTTTTTCTTCTTCATCTAAATATTTTAAATTCCTATCGCTTTTAGTAAGAGGTATTACAATACACCTATCTCTTAAATCTTCGGGCAACGGATGAATAGACGCAAAACCTTTTGGGCAATAAGTCTGAAATTCCATTAGTGTCCACCTGCCATCTTTTCCTTTGTCTTTTATTCTAGTATCACCTCCACCTTTCTTGTATGAATCAGTAAGTATATCCAACATTTCTTCCATATATCTGCGGTGCAGAGCGTCCGCTTGGTCTATTAGGAAAGTACCTCGTAATGAGTCAGCCGTATCTCTAAACGCTGGAAGGCTTGCACGGGCTTTTACCGCATTAAAAGTGGTTAGTTTGAGGAACTTTAAGGTTTCTGATTTGCCTGACCCTTTTGGGGCTTTTATATGAAGATATGGATAACTGGAAAATATAGGAAAAAGGTATGTTCCTATTATCCAAGCGGTTGATAAAATATAATCTGCCTCGTTTTCAAATTCCACGTGTTCCTTTAAGCAATCAAGGATTTTATTAAATATTTTTAGTGAATTATGAGAGAAAATTTTGCAAAAATTCTGGTAATTTTTTTTGCGTGAGAAGGGTAAAGAGTGTCTTTTTTCCCGCTTGAGGTAATCCTAAAATCGCAATTTTCACAGCAGTTCCTTTGTATTTTTAAATTATATTTTTGCCCAAA